>JACCEC010948577.1_pt1 | contig 84270 bp, 86 predicted proteins | sample 7450121 | NCBI WGS metagenome assembly JACCEC01 (sample SAMN15323455, study PRJNA562643) | freshwater metagenome | isolation source: river surface water | place: USA:Blue River Watershed | collected 2017-08-18
ATTGCATGGGTTTTGCATGGTCAAAAACTAGATATGTGGGGATTTGTTGGTGTCGGCTTCATTATCAGCGGCGTTGCTGTGCTCAACTTGCTATCTAAGGCAAGTGTTCACTAAAACGGTCGCATCTGTTGATGCATCTATCAAACTGAGCCAACTTTCACGTTGAAGATTGAGCCACTAGGTTGATGGTTTTTTTCTTTACTCAGTTGTGGATAAGTCTAATGGTATTGAGGGTTCGGATGCTCCTTTCTTGGTTTTACTTCTGGTTGAGGTTTTAACTTGGGCGCTGGAATTTCTGAACCTCCAGCTCTGATTGCCTGTTTCCACGATATGACAGTGATGGGTCAGCCGATCCAACAACGCGGTCGTCATCTTGGCATCACCAAACACGCTGGCCCACTCGGAGAAGTTCAGGTTCGTTGTGATCACCACGCTGGTCCTCTCATACAGTTTGGATAGCAGATGGAAGAGTAGTGCTCCTCCCGACTGCGTGAATGGCAGATAGCCCATCTCATCCAGAATCACCAAGTCTACATACATGAGCTTGTTGGCCAACTGCCCGGCCTTTCCCTGCGACTTCTCCAGTTCAAGGGCGTTGACCAGTTCAACCGTCGAGAAGAATCGAACCCGTTTGCCATGCACTCGGATTGCCTCTACGCCAATGCTGGTTGCAAGGTGCGTTTTACCAGTTCCCGGACCTCCAACGAAGACCACGTTGTGCGCGGATTCAATGAACTTCATCGTGTGCAATTCTCGGACCAGAACCTCGTCAACCTGAGCTTCATCGAAGGCAAAGCCAGTCAAATCTCGATGTGCAGGGAATCTGGCTGCACGCATTTGATACGCCATCGAGCGGACGTCCCGATACGCACTCTCTGCCTTGAGCAACTGGTGCATCAATGTCTCATGGTCGAGAGACTTTATGCGCGAAGTGCCCAGCACTTCAGGCCATGCTCCAGCCATTCCATGCAAACTTAACCCTTTTAGAGCTACAACAACGTCATTCGACATGATCGCCTCCCTTATTCAGACGCAAAGTGTCGTAGCGATGGACATCCGGCTGTGATGGCTCAATCAGCTCAATGACCATCGGCAGTTCTTGCACCTGCTTGGTCGGTTCTTGTAAGCGGGACAGTATATTAAGAATATGGTCTGCACTCACTCGTCCCCCTTGTAAAGCCAATTCCACTGCCACTAGAACTGGCTCCAGCCCATGCCAAGTAACGGCACTGAGTACCTTAGCCATGACGCGATCGCCACCCAAGTTTTTCAAAAGCTGACGCTGTAGCTCCAACAAAGGCTCTGGCATTGCCTTGAAGGGAGCTCCGTTACGTAGTGCACCGGGCTTTCTTTCTATCAAGCTGATGTAATGCGTCCAGTCGTAAATTGTCTGGTCACGCTCAAAACTTCTTTTGAGCGTCACACACTCCCCATCGGTAGCCACCACCAGTAAATGTGCCGGATAGGCTCGAAGACTGACCGTGCTGTTTATCCATTCGCAGGGAACACTGTAGCGGTTGCGCTGGTAATGAATCAAAGACGTCGGCGAGACCAATACTGGTTGTTCGATATACCCGTTGAACGGTGTCGGGCAAGGCATCAATCGTACTTGCTCGTCTTGCCAAACATCGGCTACGGTCAATTCTGGCCACTCTGGGTGCTTCGTTTCTTGCCATGTCTTCAGGCAGGCCTGCCGTACCCATACGTTCAACTCATCCAGATTAGCCCAGCGGCGTTCACTGGCTTCGCGCCAAATACCTCGACGTCGGTCCTGAACGTTCTTCTCAACAATGCCTTTCTCCCACCCCGCCGCCCTGTTGCAAAACTCTGCCTCGAACAGATAGTGGCCTGTCATCGACTCAAAGCGAGCATTGACGCTTCGCTGCTTGCCAGCCCCAACCTTATCAACGGCAGTCTTCATGTTGTCATAGATGCCTCGCTTTGGAATTCCTCCAAAGATTTCGAAGGCTCGTGCATGCGCGTCGAACAGCATCTCATGTGACTGGGTGTAGTACGCTACCATCACAAATGCCCGACTGGCCGCCAGCTTGACGTGTGCAACTTCCAGTCTCCTACGTAGCCCCTCGACAAAAGCATACTCACAACTCCAGTCAAACTGGAATGCCTCCCCAAGCTCGTAGCTCATCGGGACAAATCCAGCGTGTCTAGGCTTGTTCCGCTCGGCTTGCCAGTGCTTACAGAACTCGTATACCGGCCCTCGTGAGCCGCTATAGCCTAATGCTCGGATCGCCTCAAACAACGCCTTGGTAGTTCGCCGCTCACGTTTGCCTCGATGGCTATCGGCCTTGAGCCAGTTGACCAACTGATCTTTGTACGGATCAAGAATGGACTCAACAGATACCCGTTTGGGGTACTTGGGCTCGACCATCTCATCCATGGCCAGCCAACGAGCCGCTGTATTTCGAGCAATCCCAAGCTTCTTTGATGCCTCACGCACCGATAGCCCGTCTCGACGGACCATGCGGCGCAATTTACTCAATGTTCCCACGTTAATCACTCCTGCACGCTCCTGCCCAAAAAATAAGCAGGATATGCGGTTAACGTGGCTCAAAATTCGCCGTGAAATCGCCTAAGACTGGCTCAGTTTTCAAAATGAATCAACACACTCTGAGCACCTGGCTCAGCGCTTCGATGGCTTCGGGATGTTGCTTGAGGTCGCGCAGGCTCAGCGCCAGGTTGAACCAGGCTTGCACGTGGTCAGGGGCGAGTTGCACGGCACGGCGGTAGCAATCGATGGCCTCTTGCGAACGCTTCAGGCCGTGGAGGACATTGCCCCGGTTGGACCACAATGACGCCGATTGGTCGTTGAGTTTCAGGGCGCGATCCAGCGCGGTCGCGGCCGCCACGTTGTCGCCTTGCTGGGCCAGGCAGACGCCCAGCAGGTGCGTCGCGTCAAAGTGCTCGGGGTCGAGTTGCAACGCCTGTTGGTAGTGCCGGATGGCACCTGCGGTGTCACCGTTCAGGTGCAAGGCATGTCCGCGTTGAAACAAGGCCACGGCGCTCAGGGGCTCCGGGGTGGATTCATGAACCGGCACCGGTGCGACAGGCGCTTGCCAGTCGGTCAGATCGGCCGCGATGCGCTGCAACACCGAATCGTAGTTTTTGTCAGCGCCCTGACGGTACAAACGCATGGTGGGGTACCAAGGGGTGTCCTCACGGTCCATGAGCCAGCGCCAGTCGGGCACTTCGGGCAACATGACCCAAACCGGTTGCCCCAATGCGCCTGCCAGGTGAACCACGCTGGTGTCGACGCTGATGACCAAATCGAGTTGCTCGACCAGTGCCGCCGTGTCGGCGAAGTCGCGCAAGTGTTCGGCAAAGGTGCGTATTCCGGCGCCGGCCAACACCGGGCGGTCGGCTTCTCGCACCTCTTTTTGCAAGCTGACCCATTCGAAGCGATCGGATAACAGGGGCAGCAGTCGCGCCAGGGGAAGGCTGCGGTTGTGGTCGTTGTTGTGCGTGGGGCGACCACTCCAGGCGATGCCGATGCGAGGCTTGTCGGTCCTGGCACCCAAGCGGTTTTGCCACAGGCTGCGCAAGGCCGGATCGACCTTGAGGTAAGGAATGGGCGCGGGGATGTTGTGCAAGCGGGTTTGCAGTAAGCCGGGCAAGGACATCAGGGGGCACTGGATGTCATGGGCCACCATGCCGGATCCCTGGATCGCGATGCCGTCAAGGCCGGGCATGCGGGCCATCAGTTTGGCCAGAGCCGCCTGCACCTCCACCACGACCCGTGCCGCGCCCCGGGCTTTGATCTCCAATGCATAACGGATGAAATGGATGGTATCCCCGAAGCCCTGCTCAGCAAAGAGCAAGATGGTCTTGCCCGTCAAGTCGGTCTGGCCGTCCCAGCGCGGCGCAGTCCAGGGGCGGTCGGTGGCCAATTGCACCGAGCGCCAGCGCCACTCGTACAGGGGCCAACCGTTTTCAAAGTCACCGGCCAACAGCAGCGAGAGCGATTTGTTCCACCAGGCGTTGGCGAAATCGGGCTTGATTTCCAACGCCCGGTTGTAGCACGCCATGGCCTCTTCAGGTCGGTTGAGCTCTTGCAGCAAGAGGCCACGGTTGGAAAAGGCGTCGGCATGGTTGGGGTTGTGACGGATGGCGGTTTCGTAGCTCTCCAGCGCTTCTGCCAGGCGCTGTTTTTTTTGCAAGGCGATGCCCAGGTTGCCGTGGGCGTCGGCATGGTTGGGCTGGTGTTGCAGCACAGTGCGAAAGGCGGTCTCGGCAGCATCGGGGTCGTTGAGCTGGATGCAGGTGAAGCCCAGGTTGAAGTGCGCCATCCAGTTTTCGGGGTGTGCGCCGAGATAACGCTGATAGCCCTCGCGCGCCTGGGGCCAACGCAAGAGTTTTTTGTTCATGTCGGCCCACTTCAGCCAGCCGTTGAAGAAGCCGGGGTCGATTTCGAGGGCTTTGGCGTAATCGGCGGCGGCCCCTTCGTGCTGCCCCTTGGCCCAACGACAGTCACCCCGGTTGCGGTAGGCCTCGGCGTAGTTGGGGTTGAGTTCGATGGCCCGGTCGTAGCAGGTCAGGGCCTCGTCGTGGCGCTGTAACTCTTGCAGCGAGTTGGCCCGGTTGGACCAGGCCGAGGCATGGTTGGGGTTGATTTCAATGGCTCGGGCGATGATGGCTTCGGCCTCGGTCGCGTCACCCTGCTGGGCCCTGATGACGCCGCTCAGGTGCAAGGCATCGAAATGCCGGGGCACTTGAGCCAGCACTTGCTGGTAGAGGGTTTGCGCCTGGTCGAATTGCCCTTGTTTGTGCAACTCGAAGCCGCGTGCGAACATGGCCTGCAAATGTTGGGGCGTCGACAGCGCCTGCGCCGCAGGGTGCGGGGAGTCGGGCAAGGGAAGTTTTTTCGGCTTTCCTTGAGCCGGAGGACGATTTTTGGGTCGGCCGACAGCCAGGCCTTTGGTCGGTGCGTGCTTGACGCGAGATGCAGGACTTTGGGTGCTCATGCCAGTGGTTGCCCCGCCTGCCCCGACTGCTGGAAGACGAGATATTGAATGTTTTAGATTGTTATTTTATAGTTTATAGTAATACCATGGTTATGTTTAAATTGTTTTCCTGCCATGGTGAGGGCGGTGGTTTGCCTGTCGGACAGACTCACTCTCCCGTCAGCGAGCCGCACAGGGTCATTTCAGGGCGGGTCTTTCCCATCAACACAGGGCTGTCCCTCGGCCCCGCAGAGTGGCCATGCACCGCATCGAATTGAGTTCTGGCCAATCGTTTGAAGTCGCCGCTGGCGCCCCGATTCTGGAGGGTGCCGCACGCGCCAGCGTGACCCTCGTGCACAGTTGCAAGACGGGGCGTTGTGGTGTGTGCAAGGCCAGGCTGGTGCGCGGCTTCGCACCGCTGCTGATGCCGGAAACGGCTTTGTCGGGGTCTCAAACCGATGACGGCTGGATCCTGACTTGTGTCCGCAGCGCCGCATCCGACTTGTGGCTCGACGGCGTGGAAATCGTGTCCGAGCGTTTGCCAGCGACGCAGGTGCTGCCTTGCAAAATCGCCGCCCTGACGCGCTTGGCGGCCGATGTCCTGCAAGTCCGGTTGCGCTTGCCGCCAACATCTCGTTTTGAGCATCTGGCGGGCCAGTTTGTCGATGTCGTCAACCCCCGGGGGGTGCGACGCAGTTATTCGTTGGCTTGCGCCGGCAAAGCCGACCCATGGCTGGAGTTGCATGTGCGGGCGGTTGCAGGCGGAGTCATGAGTGCGTACTGGTTCGAGTCGGCCCGGGTCGGTGATGTGCTTCGCCTGTGCGGTCCTCAAGGCACGTTTTTCTTGCGCCGCGACACGAAGCGGCATTTGGTGTTTCTGGCCACGGGCACGGGTATGGCGCCAATCAGGGCGATGCTGCAACAGTGGGCTGAGCAAGCGCTGTGGGCTGAGACGGTGACGGTGTTTTGGGGTGGCAGAACCCGCCAAGACTTGTATTTGAATGAGGACGCTTTCGATTCACGGTGCAGGTTGGTGCCGGTTTTGTCTCGTGCCGATGCGTCATGGCGCGGGGCTCGCGGTCATGTGCAGGATGCGGTGCTCCAGGAAAAGATCGACCTCTCGAACGCTGCGGTGTACGCCTGCGGGTCGCCCCGAATGATCCGAAGCGCCAGGGACAGTCTGGTTCAAAACGGCCTGCCTTCGCAACACTTTCATGCCGAACATTTTGTGAGTTCGGCGCATGCATGAACAGAGCGCACGGCCATGAAAGCGATCATTTTGGCCGGTGGCCTGGGCACACGATTGAGCGAGGAAACCTCCGTTCGCCCCAAACCCATGGTCGAGATCGGCGGCAAACCGATCTTGTGGCACATCATGAAAATGTATTCGCACCATGGCATCCACGACTTCGTGATCTGTTGCGGCTACAAGGGCTATGTGATCAAGGAGTACTTCGCCAATTATTTTTTGCACATGTCGGATGTGACCTTCGATTTGCAAACGAATCGCGTTGACGTGCACGAAAAGCGCGCCGAACCGTGGCGAGTGACCCTGGTAGACACCGGAGACGATGCCATGACGGGCGGCAGGTTGGCGCGGGTGGCCCGTCATGTACAGGGAGAAGAAGCGTTTTGCTTCACCTACGGCGATGGCTTGAGTGACATCGATATCGGGGCCACGATCCGATTTCACCAACAGCACGGGAAATGGGCCACGCTGGCGGCCACCCGACCACCCGGACGGTTTGGGGCGGTGGACATCCGGGGCCAACAGGTGGTGCGCTTCAAAGAAAAACCGGCGGGCGATGGGGCCATGATCAATGGCGGATTTTTTGTCCTCTCCCCCAAAGTGCTGGATCTGATCGAGGGCGACCATGCGATTTGGGAACAAGAACCCCTGATGGGTTTGGCGCAAAGGGGAGAGTTGATGGCCTTCCAGCATGAGGGGTTCTGGCAACCCATGGACACCTTGCGCGACAAAATTTTGCTGGAAGATTTGTGGGCCAGCGGCAAAGCGCCCTGGAAAAAGTGGGCCTGACCATGACCGGGGTGAATCCGCATTTCTGGGCCGGCAAACGGGTCTTGATCACCGGCCACACGGGATTCAAAGGCAGTTGGCTTTGCTTGTGGCTGCAGTCGATGGGGGCCAAGGTGCACGGGTTGGCGCTGGCGCCGTCAACCACGCCCTCGTTGTTTCATGAGGCTGACGTGGCCGCCGGCATGCAAAGCAGCACGCTCGGGGACATTCGAGACCTCTCCACCGTGTTGGCCACCATGCAGGCGTGCCAGCCCGAGGTTGTGATTCACATGGCCGCACAGGCCTTGGTGCGGTATTCGTATCAGGCCCCGGTGGAGACTTATGCGAGCAATGTCATGGGAACGGTGCATGTGCTGGAGTCGGCGCGACAGACCGGCGGCGTCAGGGCCGTGGTGAATGTGACGAGCGACAAGTGCTATGAAAATCGCGAGCTCGATCGCGGCTACCGTGAGGATGAACCCATGGGCGGTTTTGATCCCTACAGCAGCAGCAAGGGGTGCGCCGAATTGGTCAGCACCGCCTACCGGAGATCCTTTCTGAAAGATGCGGGCATTGCGTTGGCCACGGCTCGGGCGGGGAATGTGATCGGCGGAGGCGACTGGGCAACCGATCGCCTGATTCCTGATGTGCTGCGAGCGCTGTCCAGGCACGAGGTTGTCTTGATCCGTCACCCCCAAGCCATCCGCCCATGGCAACATGTGCTGGAGCCACTGGCGGGGTATTTGCTGTTGGCGCAGCGTTTGCATGCGCAGGGCCAAACCGATGCCGAAGGGTGGAACTTCGGACCGGCCGATGAAGATGCGCGACCCGTTCAATGGGTCGTGGAGCGCTTGTGCGAAGCCTGGGGGCCCGACGCCGCTTGGACCCCGCAGCTCGGTGCACACCCCCACGAAGCGCAGTGTCTGAAACTCGACATTTCCAAGGCTCTGCATCGGCTGAACTGGGCCCCCCAATGGCCCCTGGTGGAGGCTCTGCGGCTCATCACCGATTGGCATCGCAGCTGGATCGCTGGCGTCCCGGCTCGCGATCTCTGCATGCGGCAAATCGCCCTTTACGGATCAAGCCCATGAGCATGACCCCTGTGCATTTCCAACCCGAGCTCGACGCGCTGCGGCAACAGATCAGTCAACTGGTTGCGCAGTATGCCGAACGGGCTCATGCGCCGCAAACGTTCATCCCCGGCGTAACGCCGGTGCCGGTATCGGGCAAGGTCATCGGTGCCGGCGAGTTGATGCTGATGGTCGATGCCGCTTTGGACGGCTGGCTGACCACAGGCCGCTTCAACACCCTGTTTGAGCACCGTCTGGCCGAGTTCGTTGGGGTGAAGCATGCCATCACCGTCAATTCCGGCTCATCTGCGAATCTGGTGGCGTTTTCGACACTCACCAGCCCCAAGTTGGGGGACAGGGCCATTCGCCCCGGCGATGAAGTGATCGGTGTGGCCGCCGGCTTTCCCACCACCGTCAACCCGATCATCCAGTTCGGAGCGGTACCGGTTTTCGTCGACGTGGATCTGGCAACCCATAACATCGACGCCAGCCGGATCGAGGCGGCCATCGGCCCCCGAACCAAAGCCATCATGCTGGCCCATGCTTTGGGCAATCCCTTCAATCTCGATGTGGTGACTGCTTTGTGCAAAAAGCATGGGCTTTGGCTGGTTGAAGACTGCTGCGATGCCCTCGGCGCCACATATCGCGGCCAAATGGTGGGCACTTTCGGCGATCTGGCCACATTGAGCTTTTATCCGGCGCATCACATCACCATGGGAGAAGGCGGGGCGGTTTTGACCAACGATTCGCAGCTCAAGCAAATCGCCGAGTCGTTTCGGGATTGGGGTCGAGATTGCTATTGCCCCCCCGGCAAAGACAACACCTGCCAGCAGCGTTTTGGATGGAGCTGCAAAACTCTGGGCGGTCATCTGCCCGACGGCTATGACCACAAATACACTTACAGCCATTTGGGCTACAACCTGAAAATCACCGACATGCAGGCCGCGTGCGCCCTGGCGCAGATGGATCGCTTGCACGGTTTCATCGCCAAGCGGCGTGAAAATTTTGCTTACCTCAAGCAGCGCCTGGCAGGATTGACGCCGTTTTTGCATTTGCCCGAGGCCACACCGAACTCGGCCCCCTCGTGGTTCGGTTTTCCTTTGGTCCTGAAAGAATCCTCGGGCGCCGAGCGCTCCGACTTGATCCGTTTTCTGGAGCAACACAAGATCGGCACTCGCCTTTTGTTTGCAGGCAACCTGACCCAGCAGCCTTATATGGCGGGTCGGCGTTTCCGCATCAGCGGCGAATTGAAACAAACCGATGTGGTGATGCACCGAACTTTCTGGTTGGGGACTTTTCCGGGTTTGAACACCGAACAGCTGGATTACATGGCGCAGCAGTTGGAAACATTTTTCGGACTCAATTTCTGAGCGATCGACATGGAACTGCGCGCAACCCCGATCGATGGCTGTTTGGCGATTCAGCCTTTTTGCGCCCGGGACGACAGGGGCGAGTTTGTCAAGACGTTCCACGCCGATGTTTTTGCCGCACAAGGGATTTCTGCCAACTGGCGGGAGGCGTATTACTCCAGGTCGCGCCAAGGCGTGATCAGGGGCATGCATTTTCAGTTGCCTCCCTGCGATCACGCCAAAATCGTTTTTTGCATGCAAGGCCGGGTGCTGGATGTGGTGCTGGACTTGCGCACACGCTCGGCCACCTTCGGTCGTCACATGGCCACCGAGCTCGATGGGACATGCGGCGAAGGGTTGGTCATCCCCAGGGGCATGGCGCATGGTTTTTTGGTCCTCAGCGACGAGGCGCTGATGGCCTACACCCTGGAGACCGTTCATGCGCCGTCGCACGACGCAGGAATCCGCTGGGACTCTTTTGGCATGGACTGGGGGGTGCGCGATCCGATTTTGTCGGCCAGAGATCGGGCACACCCGGCGTTCCATGATTTTCAATCGCCATTTTGATCATGAAACTGTTTGTCACCGGCGGAACCGGGTTTGTCGGCTCCCACTTTTTGCAACGCGTCATGTCGGCCGGTCACGATGTGGTGGCACAAAGACGCCCGGGAAGTCGGCCGCGGATTGCTCTGGACCGTGAGCCGGTTTGGGTGGATCGTGCGCTGGATGGAGATTTCCGGCCGGCGTTGGGCGGCTGTGAGGCGTTGGTGCATTTCGCATCGCACACCCCCAACCCGCCCTATGCCCCACTGGACGAGTGTTTGTATTGGAATGTCCATGCCACTGCGCGCTTGCTGCAACAAGCCGCGGCCATGGGGGTCCATCGGGTGCTGATCGCGGGCTCGTGTTTTGAATACGGCTTGGGCGCCCTGCATCAGGATCGGGTGCATCCGGGGTCTGAAATGCGCCCCACCCAGAGTTACGCCATTTCCAAGGCGGCCGCCACCACAGCCTGCCTGGGCATGGCGCGCGCCCTGTCCTTGCGGCTGCAGGTGCTTCGGATCTTTCAGGTCTTTGGCGCGGGCGAGTCGGCTTTGCGCTTTTGGCCTTCTTTGCGAAGTGCGGCCTTGAACGGCCTGGACTTTGAGATGAGCGCCGGCACCCAAATCCGCGATTTCATCCCCGTGGCCGAGGTGGCTGCCCGTTTTCTTGAAGCCCTGGACTTCGAGGGCGTCGAAATGGGACGTCCGGTGTTGCGCAACATTGGCACAGGCCGTGGACAAAGTCTGCTCAGTTTTGCCCAGTTTTGGTGGTCGAAATGGGGTGCGAGCGGTACCCTGCGACCGGCAAAAATCGGCTTGCGCCCCGGCGAATTGGAAAGACTGGTGGCCGACATCGACTCGGTGCATGTCGCCTGATTTGGATGGGTGAAGGAACCGCATGCCCATCGAATTTCTCAAGTTCAATCCAGTGGCACCCAAAAATCATTTGGTCATCGTGCGCGCCGGCCAAGACAGTGTGCACCCGCAGTATTTTTATGGCGCGTCACAACCCATTCATTGGGACCGGATGGTGATCAGCTACGTCGAGCCCAATGCGCAAGATCTGCAACAAGCCGAGTATGTGGTGCGCGGCGGCCTGACGAAATGGACGGACTTTCACGAGTTGATTCAGATGAATTTTTTCGCAGACCGGGGTTATCAATACATCTTGCTGGCCGATGACGATGTGCTGCCCTCGCAAACCGAGTCGGTGAATGTCTTGTTTGATCTGGCTCGACAGTTCAATTTCCAGGTTTGCCAGCCTGCGTTGACACACGACTCTTTTTTTTCGTGGTGGGTGACGCTTCAAGCCCCTTCATTTCATGTCAGATACACCAATTTTGTGGAGTGCATGGCACCGGTTTTCAGCCGCGACAGTTTGCGCCTGATGCATGCGGAATTGAGCCGGGCGATCTCGGGTTGCGGACTGGATTTGATCTTCTCCGAGCTGTTCGACATGACCCAACATCCGCTGGGCATCATCGACGATGTCGCTTTCCGCCATACCAAGCCCATCGATCCGCAGGGCGGTCGTTTCTACCAGCACTTGCGCGCCCATGGGGTCGATCCCCAGCGTGAAATCCATGACTACATGAGGCGCTTTAACCTGACGGAAAAACACGTCCAGACCTTGGGTGGAGTGACCAAAATACAGCGGATGGACCTCCCCAAAATCGCCTGAGCCACTCAACTTGCAGCCCCCGATGAGGACCCGAACCGACATGAAAACAGACATCCAATTACACCGCACCATGGGCGCCTGGTCGCTGTGGGGCATCGCTGTCGGCTTGGTCATTTCGGGCGACTACTTCGGCTGGAGTTACGGCTGGGGCCATGCGGGCACCCTGGGGTTTTTGATCACCACCGGTGTGGTGGCGGTATTTTTTGCGGTGTTCGTGTTGTGCTACACCGAGTTGTGCTGTGCGATTCCGCACGCCGGAGGACCGTTTGCTTACGCCCATGTCGCACTGGGGCGCGGCTGGGCGGCGCTGGCCGGGTGCGCAGGCTTGCTGGCTTATGTGCTGGTGCCGCCAGCGGTGGCGCTGGCGATCGGAGCCTATGTGGGCGTGAATGTGCCCGGGCTGCAGGCGCATTGGGGCGCATGGGGGGCATTCGTGCTGTTTGTGGGGTTGAATGTGCGAGGCGTGCGGCTGGCAGCGTCTTTTGAGCTGGTGATCACGCTGCTGGCGGTGTTCGAGTTGCTCGTGTTTGCGGGCGTGGTGGCGCCGGGATTCGAGTGGTCCCGGTTTGTGGCGGGCGGTTGGGCCGGTCAGGATGACTTGAGTTGGTCGGTCCTGCCGGGGGTGCTGGCGGCCTTGCCTTTTGCCATCTGGTTTTTCTTTGGCATCGAGGGTGCGGCCATGGCTGCGGAAGAGGTGAAATCGCCCCAGCAAGCGGTGCCCCGTGCTTTGCTTTTGGGTTTGCTCACGCTGCTGGGTCTGGCCCTGCTGGTGATGATCATGGCCGGCGGCGTCGGCGATTGGCGAAACTTGTCCAACCTGAACGATCCGCTGCCGCAGGCCATGCTGACGGTGGTGGGCCATGAAAGCGGATGGGTGCACATGCTGGTGGGCCTGGGTCTGTTGGGGCTGATTGCCTCCTTTCATGGGTTTTTGCTCAGCGGCTCGCGTCAGGTCTACGCCATGGCGCGGGATGGTTTTTTGCCCGCCTCGCTTGGCGTGCTGCACCCGCGCTGGCGCACGCCGCACCGGGCGTTGTGCCTGCAAGGCGCGATCGGGGCTTTGTTGGTGGGGCTGGACAGTCAAGTCAGCTGGGCGGGACAAAGCCTGACGGCCAACCTGGTGACGCTGAGCGTCTTGGCCTGCCTGGTCATGTACGCGGTCAGCATGGCCGCCTTGTTGGCACTGCGCGCCAAGCAACCCGATTTGCCCCGCCCCTTTGTCGCCCCCTTGCACCCCTGGTCCGCCTGGCTTGCCCTGGGCATGGCGCTCGCCTTTGTCATCACCGTCGCCTGGCTCAACCCCCTCAACACCCTCTTTTTCACCCTGACCCTCGCCGTCCTCACCCTCTGGCTGAGCAGGCATGAATCGGGGTCTGCCCCCAATGGATGACACACAGCCTCGCAATATTTTTTGAATTTTTAAGAAACTAAACTATTATTTTATGGGCGCGGTCTGTTGGTCAGTGTGTGATCGGGTTCGTGTTGAAGAAAAAAATCCTTACAGAATTTGGAGTCCGAATGCCGTTTCCAGTCCAAGTCATTTCCTTGCAGCGCACCCCTCAGCGGCGCGCGATTTTCATGCACATGAACCCGGGGTTGAACCATCAATTTCTGGACGCGATCGACGGCAAAACATTGCCCGAGTCCACGCTGAAAAACCCGACCCTCTTCCAGCATGCCATCCATTTCAAGACCCTGGGTGCTTATGGCTGCGCCTTGTCGCATTTGAAGTGTTGGGATTTGGCGATCGAGCGACATGAGCCCATCACCGTGGCCGAGGATGATGCGATCTTTCGAGCCGACTTTCAGGAGTCGTCTGCCCGCGCCATGGCGGCCTTGCCGCCGGATTGGGACCTGATTTTGTGGGGCTGGAATTTCAATGCCATCGCCAGCATCTTGCCCATGCGCGAGGTCAGCCCGGTGGTGTTGCTGTGCGACGAGGCCCGCATGCGCCAACAGGTGGAAACCTTCCGCGCCATGGATGAACCGGCACGCTTGTTCCGGCTGGACAAATGCTTTGGCATCCCCGCCTACACCATCTCCCCGGGTGGGGCCAAAAAGTACAAGTCTTTGTGCTTTCCGATCCGGCCGATGACCGTCGGCTTCCCGATGTTCAAGGCGCCCTTGCAAGCGACCGGCCTGGATATCATCATGAACCTGTATTACCCCAAGACCAACGCCTGGCTGAGCCTGCCTGCCTTGGCCGTGACGCCCAACGACGAGTCAGGCAGTACCATCATTCGCGACGAATGAGCACCAAGCATGTGGCGGTGGCAGGGGCAGGCTTTTCAGGCGCCGTGGTGGCCCGGGAACTGGCGCAGGCCGGCTGGCGTGTCAGTGTGTTCGATGCACGCGATCATGTGGCGGGCAATTGCCACACCGCGCGCGATGCCGCCACGCAAGTGATGGTGCATGTCTATGAGCCGCACATCTTTCACACCGACCGCCCACATGTGTGGGACTATGTGCGCCAGTTTGCCGAGTTCATGCCCTTCGTCAATCGCGTGAAAGCGATTTACAAGGGCCGGGTGCACAGCTTGCCCATCAACCTCATGACCATCAACGGGTTTTTCGGCCAATGCCTGAGCCCTGAGCAAGCCCGTGCGTTTCTGGCCAGCCTGTCCGAGCCGGGCATCGGTGAGCCGCAAACCTTTGAGGAGCAAGCCTTGCGGTTTGTGGGTCGCGAGTTGTACGAAGCATTTTTCAAGGGTTACACCGAAAAGCAATGGGGGCGTGAGCCTTCGGCGTTGCCCGCCAGCATCCTCAAGCGCTTGCCGGTGCGCTTCAATTACGACGACAACTATTACAACAGCCCTTTTCAGGGCATGCCGCGCCATGGCTATACGGACCTGATCGAACGCATTTTGGATCACCCCCAAATCCGCGTGGCGTTGCGTACGCCGTTTGAGCGCCACGCCGCGGCCGAGTATGACCATGTTTTCTACAGTGGCCCCATCGACGCCTGGTTCGGCCATGCGCAAGGGCGACTGGCTTACCGAACCCTGGACTTTGTGACCGAACGGCATGCGGGGGACCATCAGGGCAATGCTGTCATCAACTACTGCGACCGCGAGGTGCCGTGGACGCGGGTGTCCGAGCACAAACATTTTTCACCTTGGGAGTCGCATGAACAAACCCTGATTTACAGGGAGTAAAGCCGCGAGTGCGGTGAGCGGGACATTCCTTATTACCCGGTGCGCCTGATGGATGACAAGGCGCTGCTGCGGCGTTATGTGGCGCTGGCACGAGAGGAAAGAGGGGTCACTTTTTTAGGGCGACTCGCGACCTACCGCTATTTGGACATGCACGTGACCATCGACGAGGCGCTGCAAGTGGCCCAACTGTTTTTGGCCTGTGCCGCGCATGGACAGGAGATGCCGGCGTTCGGGGTCGACCCGTTGGCCTGAAGGGGTCTTGGGGATTCGTTCACTGGGGTCAGCCCCCATTTCCGCACTGTGGCAAAAAAGCAACCATTAATTGGGGTCAGACCCCAATTTCTGCCACTTGTGGATCCAGTGCAGCAGGAGCAAGACGGGCAGGCCGAGGCAGGCGGTGGCGATGAAGAAGGCGGGGTAGCCGTGGGCGTCGACGAAGACGCCGGAGAAGCCGGCGAGCCATTTGGGGGCCAGCAGCATCATGGAGCTGAACAGGGCGTATTGGGTGGCCGAGTACTGCACCTGGGTCAGGCTGGAGAGGTACGCGATGAAGGCGGCCGAGGCGATGCCGCCAGCCAGGTTGTCGGCGCTGACGATGAGTGTCAGGGCGAAAACGCTGGGGCTTTGCAGGGCCAGCCAGGCAAAAAGCAGGTTGCTGGCGGCGCTGAGCACGGCGCCCAGGGTGAGGATGCGCATGAGGCCAAAGCGCATGGACAGGCTGCCGCCGATGAAGGCCCCGAGCAGGGTCATGATGACGCCAAACACTTTGCTGACGGCGGCGACTTGATCTTTGGTGTATCCCATGTCGACGTAAAAGGGGTTGGCCATGATGCCCATGACGACGTCGCTGATGCGGTAGATGCCGATCAGCGCCAGGATCAGGACGGCGTGCCAACGGTGCCGGGCGATGAATTCGGCAAAGGGTTCGATCAGGGCTTCGCGCAACCAGGTGCCCACGTCACGTGCTGGCGGGCGGGGCGCAACGACCGGCTCGGGCGAGAGCAAGACGGTGAACAAGCCGACGGCCATGGAAGCGGCCATGGCCAGGTAGGCCACGTGCCAGGCCTGGTGCTGATAGCCGGCCTGGGTTTGGGCGGATGCGGCCAGCCACAGGGCGCCGGCACCGGCCCAGATCATGGCCAGGCGGTAACCGGTTTGGTAGGTGGCAGCCAGGGCGGCCTGGTGGCGAGCGCTGGCCGATTCGATGCGGTAGGCGTCGAGCGCGATGTCTTGGGTGGCAGAGCCAAAAGCCACCAGCACGGCCCAGCCCACCAGGGCGCTCAGGTCGGCCTGCGGGTCCACGCTGCCCATGCCGATCAGGCCGGCGATGATGGCGCATTGGGCCACCAGCAACCAGGCGCGGCGGCGGCCCAGCCAGTTGTTGAGCAGGGGCAGGGGCAGGCGGTCCACCAACGGCGCCCAGGCCCATTTGAAGGCGTAGGCCAGACCGACCCAACTGAGAAAGCCGATGGTGGCGCGGTCGATGCCGGCTTCGCGCAGCCGAAAACTGAGGGTGCCCAGCACCAGCAACAGCGGCAAGCCGGCGGCAAAGCCCAAAAAGAACATGCGCAATGCGGGCGGGCTCAGGTAGACCGCCCACGCTTCGCGCCAGCCCATGGGGGTGGTTTCGGATTTTGGATCGGGCAGCGGGGTTGAATCGGCGGGCATGACCCCTATTTTCCGTGTTTTGAGGGATGATAGAGGCATGAACGCACCAGACCGCCGCCGTTTTTTGCACCGTTGCGCGTTTTGCGCAGCGGGCTTGAGCCTGTTTGGACCCGAAGTGCTGGCCCGCGAAGGCGTGGAAGTGGGCGAGCAGTCCAGGTTTGCCAAGCTGGTGCCCGCCGAAGACCTGGAAAAGTCGGCGCTGCAACAGTACCGCCAGATGTTGCAACAGGCGGCCAGCAAAAATGCGCTGGGCCCCGACACGCACCCGCAGGTGGTGCGCTTGCGCCAGATCGCGCAACGCATCATTCCTTACAGTTACGAGTGGAACCCGCGCGCCCGGCAGTGGCAGTGGGAGGTGAACCTGATCGGGTCGAGCCAGATCAATGCGTTTTGCATGCCCGGCGGCAAGATCGCGTTTTTTCATGGCATCTTGAAGCAACTGGAGTTGACCGACGACGAGGTGGCCATGGTGATGGGGCACGAGGTCGCGCACGCTCTGCGCGAGCACGCGCGCGAGCGGATGGGGAAAAACGCCGCAACCCAGGGGGTGGCTCGGATCGGCGGCGCGATCGTGGCCGGGGTGTTGGGCATCAGCCCGCAGGTGACCGATCTGGTGGCGCGAGAAGGGGCCAATTTGATCAGCCTGAAATTCAGCCGCGAGGACGAGACCGAGGCCGATCTGGTGGGCATGGAGTTGGCGGCACGCGCCGGCTTTGATCCGAAAGCGGGCGTGAGTTTGTGGCAAAAAATGAGTGCGGCGAACAAGGGATCCCCGCCTCAGTGGCTGAGCACCCACCCGTCGGGGGAGTCCCGGATCAGGGAGATCGAGGCGAATTTGCCGAAGGTGTTGCCGCTGTATCAACGGGCGCTGCGCTGAGCTGGCGCACCAGCAGGTCTTTTTGCACTTTGCCCAAGGCCGTCTTGGGCAACTGGGGCAGCACCAGCAAGCGGCGCGGGTGTTTGTAGCGCGCCAGGTTTTGCCGGACTTCGGCCAGCAGTTCGTCTGGTGAGGCCGACACACCGGGCTTGAACACCACCACCGCCACCACCTGTTCGCCCCACTGGGGGTCGGGCAAGCCGATGGCGGCGCATTCGGCGACCGCCGGGTGGCGCGCCAACAGGTGCTCGATTTCAGCCGGGTAGATGTTTTCACCGCCGGAGATGATCATGTCTTTGGCACGCCCCACGATGCGCCAGCTGTGGTCGGACTCGGTGCGGGCCAGGTCGCCGGTGTGAAACCAGCCCTGGTCGTCGAGCGCGGGCTGGTCGGGCCAATAGCGGCTGACGATGGCCGCCCCGCGCAGGCAGACTTCGCCGACGCCGTCGGCGTTGGGGCGGGCCAGTTGGGCTTGGACGCCCAGTGCGGGCCAACCGCACGAGCCCAAGTGGCTGCGGGCGTGATCCGGGCCCAGGGCGATGGAAAACGGCCCGGTTTCGGTGGCGCCATAAACGTTGCAAACCGGGATGCCTTTGTCGTGCCAAGCCGTCAGCAGGTGGTCGGGCAAAACGCTGGAGCCGGCCCAGATGGCCCGCAGGTGGGGCAAAGGGGTGTGGGCAAAGGCCGGGTGTTCGATGACGGCTTTCATGACCGCCGGCACCATCAGGGTGAGGGTGATGTGCTCTTGCGACAAGTCGCGCCAGACGGCGTCGGGGTCAAAGCGCGGGTGCAGCACCACGGCGGCACCGGCCAGCAAAGCCGGCAAAGTCTGTATGCACAGTCCCCCGACATGAAAGAGGGGCAGCATGGTCAGCACTCGGTCGGCGGGGCTGAGGCCCTGGGCCGCGATGGCGGCGCGGGCGTTGGCCAGCAGGTTGCCCACGGTGTGGAGGGCTCCTTTGGGGCGACCGGTGGTGCCCGAGGTGTAGACCAGCAAGGCAGGGGCGTCGGGGTCTGCAGCCATGGGCATGGTGACGGCCCCTTGTTCGGTCTGCGCCAGCGGGGTGTCGAGTTCTGCCAGGCGACGCAGGGGGACGCCACCGGCCTGAGCCAGCCCGGTGGCTGGGTGCCACCAGCCTTCGTCGGCGAGCAACAAGGCCGGTTGACAGTCGGCCAGCACTTGCTGCCATTCGGCGGCGGCGAGCCGGAAGTTGAGGGGCACCCACACGGCGCCGATGTCGGTCAGGGCCACCAGGGCGGCCAATTGCAGGGGATGACCCCAGGCCAGACACGCCACCCGGTCGCCGGGGCGCACACCCCAGTGCACCAAGTGGGCGCGCGTGCGGCGAATCTGCGCCGCGAAGTCGGCATGGCTCAGGGGCCTGCCCTGAAAAGTCAGCGCCGGCTGATCGGGCCGGCTTTGTGCCACCCGCTGCAAGGCAGCTGACAGCAAACTTTGGCCCGCCTGAGGCACAATCGAGTGAAATTCAATCATTTCAAAAGCATAGCCCAGGATGGCATCCGGGGCATGGGGGTTAGCGTCATGGATTCTTTGCTGATCATCGAGGATGACCCAAGGCTGGCGAGCATGGTGAGCGACTATTTGAGCCAGTCGGGCTTTGCGGTGGCGCATGCCAGCACTGGCACCGAAGGCATGCAACACATGTCCAGCGGCGGTAGGGCTGATCTGGTCATCCTGGACTTGATGTTGCCCGACACCGATGGCCTGGAGGTGTGCCGTCGCATCCGCGCTTTGGGTGGACCCAAGAGCCAAACCCCGATTTTGATGCTGACCGCCAAGGGCGATCCGCTGGATCGCATCGTGGGCCTGGAGTTGGGTGCCGATGACTATGTGTCCAAGCCTTTTGAGCCGCGCGAGTTGTTGGCGCGGGTGCGGGCGATTTTGCGCCGTCACACGCTGTCGGGCCGCCCCGGTGATGCGAGTTCGGAAGTGTTGCGCTTTGGCAGCCTGGAGATCGACCGCGACAGCCGCTCGGTGCGGGTCAGGGGCACCTTGGCCGACCTGACCTCATATCAGTTCGATTTGCTGCTGGCCCTGGCCGAGCGGGCGGGTCGGGTGATGTCGCGTGAGCAAATCATCGAGATCGTGCGCGGGCGCGAGATGGAAGCCTACGACCGCTCGATCGATGTGCACATCGGTCGCATTCGCGCGGCGATCGAGGCCGATGTGAAGTCGCCGCGCCGGATTCTGACCGTGCGCGGTGCGGGCTATGTGTTTTCACGCGTGCAGGATTGATCCCGGGTATCCAACTTGACCGCGCACCGCATTTTTTCCACTTTCCGGGGTCAGTGCGCGTGTTGACCAGGCTGAAATCCATCCACGCGCGACTTTGGCTGAAAATCTGGCTCTCGGTCGTGCTGGTGGTGGTGACCACGACGGTACTGGCCACGTTGGGCTCGCGTTTTTTGAGCGACCCCCCGATCCGCGAAGTGGTGGTGCGCAATGAATTGGGCACGGTGGTGGCGCATGGCCGGGCCCTGTTGTTGCCGCCCGACGGTTTGCCCGAAGGCAAACGCAAGCCCAGCCCCGGCATGGAAGACATGACGCTGGGCCTTTATGGGCCAGGACCCGAGTTTTTGCTGACCATGGATGACGGTGAGTGGCTGCATGTGCACATTCCGCGTCCGCCCCGCACCTTCTGGTCTTTGCCCAATGGCTTGATGTGGACCTTGTTGTTGACGGCGGTGGCCGTGGCTTTGGGCAGTTATCCCGTGATCCGGCACCTGACGATGCGGCTGGAGCATCTGGAGCGCGGCGTGACCCGATGGGGCCAGGGCGATTTGTCGGTGCGCATGCCTGTGGAAGGGAAGGATGAGATCGCCTCTTTGACCCGGCGTTTCAATCAGGCCGCCGAAAAAATGCAGGGCCTGATGATGGCGCACAAAAATTTGCTGGCTTACGCCTCGCATGAGTTTCGCACCCCCATCACCCGATTGCGCATGGCCCTTGAGTTGCAACTGACCCAACCCGATGCGGCGCGGCATCAGGCCATGCTGCGCGATTTGGCCGAACTCGATGAGTTGGTCGAAGAAGTCTTGTTGGCCAGCCGCCTGGATCAGGTGTCGCCGGGGCTGACTGCCGGCATGCACGAGGTCGATCTGGCCGCGCTCGCCAGCGAGGAATGCAGCCGTTTGCAGCTGGGTTTGGATCTGCAGTCGGCGCTGAATCTGAAAGTGATGGGTGTCGAGACCTTGTTGCGGCGCCTGATGCGCAATTTGCTCGACAACGCACTGCGCCACGGTGGCCCGGCCAACGGGGTGCTGATGCGGGTCGCGCCTGCTGCGCCCGGGCGCGTGCTGCTGCAAGTTTGCGACCGGGGCCCGGGGATTGCCGAAGATCGGCAGGAAAAGGTTTTTGAACCCTTCTATCGCACCCCCGGTTCACAAGAATGGCAGGGCGGAACCGGGCTGGGCCTGACCCTGGTGCGTTTGATCGCGCGCCACCATGGCGGCGATGTGCGGTGCATGAACCGCCCTGGTGGCGGCGCGTGTTTTGAGGTTGACTTGCCCGTGATGGAGGACGCATGACGCATTGGTTTGACGCTTTGGGTCTGAAGGCACCGGTGTGGCAAGCGCCCATGGCAGGCTCGCAACACCACGTGCTGGCAGCGGCGGTGAGCAACGCAGGTGGGCTGGGGGCCTTGCCGGGGGCCATGCTCACACCCGACGGTCTGCGCGCGATGATGCGGGCGGTGCGGGAACGGACCTCAAGGGCGTTTCAGGTGAATTTTTTCTGCCACCGACCACCGGCCCAAGACAGCGATGCGCTGCAACGCTGGGCACAGGCCCTGCAACCTTATTACCGGCAACTGGGGCTGGACGCCACCGCGATTGGGCAGGGTGCGGGGCGCACGCCGTTCAGCGCCGAGATGCTGGCGGTCTTGCGTGAAGCGCCTCCGGCGGTCGTCAGTTTTCATTTTGGCTTGCCTGCGGCAGACCTGTTGCAGCAAGTCAAGGCGCTGGGATGCCGGGTGGTGTCGTCGGCGACCACGGTCGAAGAAGCGCTATGGCTGGAGCAGCACGGGGTCGATGCGATTGTGGCGCAGGGACTCGAAGCGGGCGGTCACCGGGGCATGTTTCTCAGCAACGACCTGAACTCCCAGCAAGGGCTGTTTGTGCTGCTGCCGCAAATCGCGCGGGCGGTGCGGGTGCCGGTGATTGCCGCCGGTGGCATCGTGACGTCCGACAGCGTGCGCGCGGCGCGTGCGCTGGGCGCGTCGGGGGTGCAAGTGGGCACGGCTTTTCTCAAAACCCCCGAGGCCACCACCAGTGCGGTGCACCGTGCGGCCTTGCGTTCGGCGCGTGGCTCGGACACGGCACTGACGGTGCTTTTCAGCGGTCGGCCGGCGCGTGGCATCATCAACCGCCTGATGCGCGAACTCGGCCCTCTGAACCCGGTGGCACCGGCTTTTCCCCTGGCCACCGCTGGCGTGGCGCCGCTGCGCTCGGCCGCCGAGGCACAAGGGCTGGGCGATTTCAGCCCCCTGTGGTCGGGGCAGCATGTGGCGGCGGCGCGCGAGTGCAGCGCGAGCGAACTCACGCACGAGCTGATCGCCGCCTGGCACAGCTTGAGCGGCTGATGCAGTGCGCTGATGACCGAATGACCGAATGAATGGCTGGATGGCTTGATGGCTAAAGAAAAAACCCTGTTCAGTTGCACCGAGTGTGGCGACAGCAGCCCCAAGTGGCTGGGCAAGTGTCCGGGCTGCGGGGCCTGGAACACGCTGGTTGAGTCCAGTGCGCCCGGGTCAGGCGGCGGGCAAAACCGCTACAGCCAGCGCGTGTCGCTGGCCCCGGCCTCGGCGGTCGCCACGCTGGCCGACATCGAAGCGCAAGACGTGGCGCGCACGCCCACCGGACAAGAAGAGCTGGACCGGGTGCTGGGCGGCGGGCTGGTGGCCGGCGGCGTGGTGCTGATCGGCGGTGACCCCGGCATCGGGAAGTCGACCTTGCTGCTGCAGGCCATGGACGGCTTGCAGCGCGGCGGCATGGCCACGCTGTACGTGACCGGCGAAGAGTCGGGGGCACAGGTGGCTTTGCGCTCGCGCCGACTGGGGCTGGACCACAGCCAGGTGCAGGTGCTGGCCGAGACCCAGTTGGAGAAAATTTTGGCCACCATCGAAAAGGTGGGGCCGGCGGTGGTGGTGATCGATTCGATCCAGACGGTTTACTCGGATGCCCTCAACAGCGCACCGGGCTCGGTGGCGCAGGTGCGCGAGTGCGCGGCGCACCTGACCCGCATGGCCAAGTTGTCGGGTGTGGCCACGGTGCTGGTGGGCCACGTGACCAAAGAAGGGGCGTTGGCCGGGCCGCGCGTGCTGGAGCACATGGTCGACACCGTGCTGTATTTCGAAGGCGATACCCATTCGAGTTATCGGCTGGTGCGTGCCATCAAAAACCGCTTTGGCGCGGTCAATGAAATCGGTGTCTTCGCCATGACCGAAAAAGGCTTGCGCGGGGTCAGTAACCCGAGCGCGATCTTTTTGAGCCAGCACACCCAACCGGTGCCGGGCAGTTGCGTGCTGGTCACGCTGGAAGGCACCCGGCCCATGCTGGTCGAAATTCAGGCCCTGGTCGACAGCGGCGGGCCCAGCCCGCGCCGCCTGAGCGTGGGCCTGGACCGCGATCGGCTGGCCATGCTGCTGGCGGTGCTGCACCGGCACGCCGGGGTGGCGTGCATGGATCAGGATGTGTTCGTCAACGCCGTGGGCGGTGTGCGCATCGGTGAGCCGGCGGCCGACCTGGCGGTGCTGATGGCGATCCAGAGCAGTTTGCGCGCCCGCGCCCTGCCCCAGGGCTTTTTGGCGTTTGGCGAAGTCGGACTGGCCGGTGAGGTGCGCCCGGCCCCGCGTGGCCAGGAACGCCTGCGCGAAGCCGCCAAACTGGGCTTCACCGAGGCCCTGATCCCGCGCGCCAACGCCCCCAAAAAACCGATTGAGGGCCTGCGCGTGCACGCCATTGATCGCATCGACGAAGCCCTGGAAGTGCTGCGCCAGTGGCATTGAATAATTGGGGTCTGAATAATTGGGGTCTGACCCCAATTAATGGTTGTTTTTTGGCGACAGGGGAGAAATTGGGGACAGATCCCCGTTAATTGTCGGGGCGGGTGAGTTCCCACTGGGCCAGTCGGCCGTCGCGGAATTCGCAGCGCACGACGGAGTCGGTGCCGTCTTTCCAGGTGAAGATTTCGGGTTGGGCGTCTTTTTCGCTCTCCAACTGGCCCAGGCTGCGGGTCAGGGCGATGACGTGCATCAGCGGGACGTTGGGTTTGAGTTTGGCGTTGAGCATGACGGCGCTGTCGACAAAGCCGATCGGGCGGTTGGCGGCGCGTTTCAAAATGGTGACCATGCGGGTGAAGTTGAGCAAGATCCACAAAACGCCGCCGGAGACCAAAAAAGCCACACCGGCCCAGCCATAAGCCTGGTAAGACCACAAGAGCAAGACGATTGCGGCCAGCGGAACGAGGAAAGTGCGCCAATTCATGCGGCGGATTATGCCCGCCCATGCGTGCGCTGACCCCAAGAGGGGGTTTGCGGCCTACCGGACAGGGGCATCCCCACAGTCACCTGGTGGGCAGGCCCGGGATTCGGGCCGCAACCCCAATGGCTACAATGGGGGTCAGATCAGAAAGGAACGGAAAATGAGTGCTTTGGCTCCCTCGATGGCGGATCGCGACGGCAAGATCTGGATGGATGGCCAGTTGGTGGATTGGCGCGATGCCAAGATCCACGTGCTGACCCACACCCTGCATTACGGTTGCGGTGTGTTTGAGGGCGTGCGTGCGTACAACACCGTCAATGGCACGGCGATTTTCCGTTTGCAAGAGCACACGCAGCGTTTTTTCAACAGCGCCAAGATTTTGCGCATGAAGCTGCCGTTCAGCCAGGAAGAGCTGATGGAAGCACAGCGGCTGGTGGTGCGTGAGAACAAGCTGGAAAGTTGCTACCTGCGCCCGTTGGCCTGGATCGGCTCGCAAAAGTTGGGCGTGAGCCCCAAGGGCAACACCATCCATGTGATGCTGGCCGCCTGGCCCTGGGGTGCTTATTTGGGCGAAGAAGGCCTGAAAAAGGGCATCCGGGTGAAAACGTCCAGCTACACCCGCCATCATGTGAACATCACCATGACGCAGGCCAAGGCGGTGAGCAATTACACCAATTCGATCCTGGCCAACATGGAAGCCACCGACGAGGGCTATGACGAAGCCCTGTTGCTGGATTCGCAGGGGTTTGTGTCCGAAGGCGCAGGCGAAAACGTGTTTGTGGTCAAAGACGGCGTGATCTACACGCCCGACTTGTCGGCCGGTGCCCTGAATGGCATCACGCGCAACACCGTGTTTTCGATCGCCAAGGATCTGGGTCTGGAGATCGTGCAAAAGCGCATCACGCGCGACGAGATCTACATCTCTGACGAGTTGTTTTTCACCGGCACGGCGGCCGAAGTGACGCCGATCCGCGAATTGGACCGGGTTGAAATCGGCATCGGCTCGCGCGGGCCGATCACGGAAAAAATCCAGAATGCATTCTTTGACATCGTCAATGGTCGCAATCCCAAGTATGCGCATTGGCTGACCAAAGTCTGAACACACGGGGTTTTGCGATGAGCACATCCAAAGTTGAACTCGAAGCCAAGGATTTGAACGGCCATGGCGGGGTGTTTTGCCCGCACCCGAAAGCAGGCCAGGCGCTGTGGAGCGGGCATCCCAGGGTGTTTCTGGACGTGGCCAAAACCGGCTCGGCCAAGTGCCCGTATTGCGGCACCGAGTACGCCCTGAAAGCGGGCGAGCACGTGCACGGCCACCACTGAGCCGAACTCACCCTGCCGATGGCATGAACAGTTTGCTCATCGCCCCGCAATGGATCGGCGATGCGGTGATGAGCGAGCCCTTGGTGCGCACGTTGGCCGCGCGGGGCGAACGACTGAGCGTGGTCGCCCTGCCCTGGGTAGCGCCGCTGTACCGGGCCATGGCGGGCGTGGCCGAGGTGATCGACGCGCCGTTTCAGCATGGTGGTTTGCAGTGGCGCGAGCGACGCGCCTTGGCGCAACAGTTGCGAGGTCGCTTCCAAATTGCCTATGTGCTGCCCAACTCTTTGAAAAGCGCCTTGCTGCCCTGGCTGGCTGGCATCCCGAAACGGGTGGGTCGCCTGGGCGAGCAGCGCTTCGGACTGATCACGCAGCGTCTGCCCAATCCGCCCCGAAACGAGCGTCCGCCGATGGTGCCTTTTTACTTGGCCTTGGCGGGTGATGCGCCACAGACCCCCACCGATGCGACGCCGCATTTGAACGCCCCCGAAGGTGCAGCCGAGGTGTTGGAAACCCATGGGCTGACCCCGGGGGCTTATGGCGTCTTTGCGCCGGGTGCCGAGTTCGGCCCGGCCAAACGCTGGCCCGCTGCGCACTATGCGGCGCTGGCGTGCCGCTTGGGGCAAACGGTGGTGCTGCTGGGATCGCCCAAAGAAGCGCAAGAGGCGGCGGCCATCGCTGCGGCGGTGCCCGGCGATCTCGCGCGAGTGGTCAACCTGATCGGCCAGACTTCTTTGACACAGGCGTTGGGGGTGATCGCCAATGCCGCTTGGGTGGTCAGCAACGATTCGGGTTTGATGCACGTGGCGGCGGCCCTGCAAGTGCCGCAAGTGGCGGTGTTCGGGTCTTCCAGCCCCTTGCACACGCCGCCCCTGAACGAGCGCGCGCGGGTGGTGTGGCTGAAGCAAGATGCCAACTACCAACCCGCGCTGGATTGCGCGCCGTGTTTTCAGCGCACTTGTCCGCTGGGGCACATGCGTTGCCTGCACGATGTCCAGCCCGATCGGGTGGCACAAGCACTGGGCCGGGTGGCGTCGCTGGCGACGCAGGCGCAGATTGAAGCCCCATGAGAGAATGCTTTTGAAAACAGCCCCTGAGGAGATGACATGCCGCATTTGGTGATTCTGTATACCTCCAATCTGGAGAAGAAGATCGACTTCACGCCCATGTGCCGCGAACTGGCCGACACCATGCTGGCGCAGCGCGACGAAGAGAACAAGGCGGTGTTTCCGCTCGGCGGGACGCGGGTCTACGCCTACCCGGCACCGCACTTCGCGGTGGCCGACGGCAAACCGCCGGCAGGGCAAGAGATGGGTTTCATTTATCTCAATCTGCGCATGGCCAGCGGACGCAGCGCAGCGGTGAAAAAAACCGTGGGCGATGAGTTGATCCAGGTGTTGCACCGGCATGTCGACGCGGCGGTGGCGCGTGACCTGATCGGCTTGACGTTGCAAATCGACGAGATCCCTTCTTCTTACGATGGTCGCATCAGCAGCCTGCATCCGTTTTTCAACACCGCCCCGACCCAAAGCAAATAAACCCAGCCTTCGGTGATTCCCATGAAAAATCCTGTCAATCGCTTCAAGCAAGCCCTGCGCGAAGGCCACTCGCAAATCGGCCTGTGGGTGCATTTGGCCAACCCCTATTCGACCGAGATTTGCGCCGGCGCCGGTTTTGATTGGCTGCTGCTCGATGGCGAGCATGCGCCCAATGACATCCGCAGCATGCTGGTGCAGTTGCAGGCGGTAGCGGGCTACCCCGACACGCACCCCGTGGTGCGAGTGCCCTGCGGTCACGGCCATGTGGGCACGACGCTGATCAAGCAGTACCTGGACTTGGGCGTGCAGTCGCTGCTGGTGCCCATGGTGGACACGGCCGAGCAGGCACGCGCGGTGGTGGCCGCAACCCGTTACCCGCCCGGCGGCATCCGGGGCATGGGCGGGGCGCGCGCGGCACGCTGGGGCCGGGTGGATCAATACCCCAAGGTCGCCAATGACGAGATTTGCGTGCTGGTGCAGATCGAAAGCCAGGAAGCGCTGGACAACATCGAGGCGATTGCCGCCGTCGAGGGCGTGGACGGGTTGTTCATCGGCCCGGCGGATTTGTCGGCTTCGATGGGCTTTGTCGGCGAGCCGAATCATCCGAAGGTGCGGGCCGCCATCGATGACGCTTTTGCGCGCATCATCAAGGCGGGCAAGGCCGCCGGTTTCCTGACCCCGGACGAAGAGTTGTCCAAGCGCTCGATCGAGCAGGGCGTGACGTTCATGGCGGTGGGCCTGGATGTGAATCTGCTGGCCCGCCACACCAGTGCGCTGGCGGCGCGCTTCAAGTCAGCCTGAAAGCCCGAGGTTGGCATGAAGATCGCCATCGTCGGCGCAGGTGCCATCGGCGGCTGGCTGGCCGCCGGTTTGTTGCGCTCGGGTCAGGCACAAGTGTCGCTGCTGGCCCGAGGGGACACGTTGGCGGCTTTGCGCCAACGCGGGTTGGTGTTTTCCAACGCGCAAACGCAAGAGAGCTGGCCGGTGAGTGCCAGCGACCAGGCCGCCGATCTGGGTCAGCAAGACTGGGTGGTGCTGGCGCTCAAAGCCCCTGCCCTGTTGGCGATGGCGCCGAACATGAAGACGATGCTGGGCCCCATGCTGGGGCCACAGACGCGGGTGCTGACGGCCATGAACGGGGTACCGTGGTGGTTTTTGCATGGACTCCAACCGCAGTGGGCTCAAGGTGCGCGCGCCGACGGGATGTTGCGCAGCGTCGATCCGCAGGGCCTGTTGGCGCAAGCGCTGCCAGCGCAGCAGGTGACGGGCGCGGTGGTGCATGCCAGTTGCCACACGCCGCAGGCGGGCCATGTCCATCACCATTTCGGCAACGGGCTGATCGTGGGCGACCCTGCCGGCGGTGCCGCAGCGGCCACGCAGGCGCTGATCGAGGTTTTGCTGGCCAGCGGTTTCGAGGCCAGGGCGTCCGAGCGCATCCAGCAGGATGTGTGGTTCAAGCTCTGGGGCAACATGACCATGAACCCCCTGAGCGCGATCACCGGTGCCACCACCGATCGCATGCTCAATGACCCCGATGTGCGGGCGTTTGTGTCCAGCGTGATGCTGGAAGCACGTGAGGTCGGCGCCCGCCTGGGCCTGCCGATCGAACAAGCCCCCGAAGATCGGCATGCGGTCACGGCCAAGCTGGGCGCGTTCAAGACGTCCATGCTGCAAGACGTGGAGGCCGGGCGCGAGGTCGAACTGGACGCGCTGGTGACGGCGGTGCGGGAGTTGGGGCAACTGACGGGTGTGGCGACCCCGTACACCGATGCCTTGCTGGGCTTGGCGCGCTTGCGCTTGCAGACGCTGGGGCTGTACCCGAAAGCGTCGACATGAGCCAGGCGCGAGCCCTGTCGCTGACGGCGTTTTGCACGCTGCTGCTGACCGGTTTCATGATGGGGGCCAACCATGTGGCGGCCCGCATCGCGTTTGGCAGCGGGCTCGATGTGGCCACGGCGGTGGCGGTGCGCAGCGGCGTCACGGCGGCCGTGGTGGGTTTGCTGATCTTTGGGGCGCGAGTGCCACTCATGGCGATGGGCACACGCCAGCGCAAGATGCTGCTGCTGATCGGCTGCCTGATCGGCCTGCAAAGCCAGTGTTTGTATGCCTCGGTGGCAAGGTTACCCGTGGCTTTGGCCTTGCTGGCCTTCAACACCTACCCGTTGTTCACCGCTTTGTGGGACAGGGTCATCTACAACAACGCGCCGTCCCGGTCCATGGTGCTGGCGATGCCGGTGATTTTGCTCGGGTTGGGACTGGCGCTCGATGTGCTGGGCGCCGCTTCGGGTTTGGGAGCCAGCACGCAATGGGCTCAGATGGGCGCGGGCGTGGCCTTCGCGCTGGCAGCCGGGGCGTCATTCGGCTTGGCGCTGATCCTGACGCAGCACGAGACGGTGGGGCTCGATGGGCGCTGGCGCACGCTCTTTAACATGGTGACCGCGTGCGTGATCGCACTGGCGGTGATTGCGGTGCAGGGTGGACCGCATTGGCCGACCTCGGCGGCAGGCTGGGGCGGGCTGGCAGCCTTGAGTTTTTTGTACGGCACGGCCTTTACCCTGTTGTTCACCTTGCTGCCTCGGCTGGGTGCAGCGAATTATTCGGCGATCATGAATGTCGAGCCGATTTTTGCACTGGTGCTGGCCTGGTGGATTTTGGGGCAAGCCATCGCCCCGTCGCAGGTGCTGGGTGCCACGCTGGTGGTGGGCGCGGTGATTTGGCTGGGGCTGCGAAAAACGGGCTGACTTGGCCTCAGGGCTGCAGCGCGGCCTCGATGTCAGGCCCCAGCCGCGCCGGCTCATCGGTGGGTGCGTAGCGGCGCAAGACCCGACCATCGCGGCCGATCAGGAATTTGGTGAAGTTCCATTTGATCGCCCGACTGCCCAACAAGCCAGGAGCTTCTTTTTTGAGCCATTGGTACAAAGGGTGCGTCCCGTCACCATTGACCTGGATTTTTTCGGCCATGGTGAAGGTGACGCCGTAGTTGCGTTGGCAAAAGGCGTGGATCTGATCGTTGCCGGCCGGGTCCTGGCCGCCAAACTGGTTGCACGGAAAGCCGATGATGCTCAGGCCGCGCGAAGCATAGGTGTCGTGCAGTTTTTGCAAGCCGGAGAATTGGGGGGTGAAGCCACAAGCGCTGGCGGTGTTGACGATCAGCACCACGCGGCCTTGCAAAGCTTGCAGGTCCACGGGTTTGCCATCGATGGCATTGACTTCAAAGTCCTGCAGGCTGGTCATTTTGAACTCCCGAGAATTCAATCAGTGTAATGCGATCGCGGCAGTTTGAAACGGATGATCCATGGTGCATGTTGATGTGACGCATGCACTAGCCAGCGTTGGCGCAGGCCAAGGTCGGCTCAAGTCGGGTCGACTTCTTTGCTGCGCTTGTGCTTGCGCCACCAGCGCCAGCCGATGATGGCCGCGCCCAAAACCAACAACCCCAATATGGCGTGCTGGAACTGGTGCAAAACACCAAACATCCAGTCCCAGTTCTGGGCCCCGAAATAGCCGAGGTAAACCCAAATGGGCACGCTGATGATGGCGGCAAAGCCGTCCATGATGAACCAGGTGAAAAACGTGACTCGGTGGCTCATGCCGGCGCTGAAATACACCGGGGTGCGAAGACCCGGCAGGAAACGGGCGACAAACATGACCCATTTGCCGTATTTCTGAAACGCCTCTTGGGCTTTTTCAAAGCGCTCCGGGGTGAGCACGCTGTGAAACAGGGGCAGGCGGATGATGCGTTGGCCATAGACCCGACCCAGGGTGAACATGAGGCCGTCACCAATGAGCACCCCCGCCATGCCCACCGCAAACATGGTGTGGACATCGGCATGGCCCAAGCCGGCAATGACGCCCCCTGTGACCAGGGTCACATCTTCGGGAATGGGCACGCCAAAACCGCAAATCAGCAGCATCACGAACACGGCCAGGTAGCCGTATTCGGTGAAAATGGGCATTAAGAATTCAAAGACTTCCATGTCGGTTTTTCTGGCCAGTGTAAGCCATTTGTAAAGCCACACCGCCGTCCCCGATACGTTGCCCGGGTGGCGGCCCGAAGACCCGGGTGGCTTTGATGGCACACTAGAGAACCGAAAGCTCTCCAGCATCAACCTCGCATCCTACACCCTGATATGCCCCGCCCCATCCATGCCTTGATCGATTTGCATGCCTTGCGTCAAAACCTGGGGGTTTTACAGCAAAAGGCAACGCACGCCAGGGTGTGGGCGGTGGTCAAAGCGGATGCCTATGGCCACGGCATCGAGCGGGTGCTGGAGGCGCTGCGCGGGGCCGACGGCCTGGCGCTTTTGGATCTGAGCGAAGCCGAACGGGTGCGCGCAGCGGGCTGGCGCGGACCGGTGCTGCTGCTCGAAGGGGTGTTTGAGTCACGCGATCTGGAGACTTGTTCGCGCCTGGGTCTTTGGCACACGGTGCACACCGAGGAGCAGATTGACGCACTGAGCAAGCACAAGACCCAAGAGCCGCACCGGGTTTTTTTGAAACTCAATTCGGGCATGAACCGACTGGGTTTTGCGCCGGTGCGCTACCGCTCGGCCTGGGCCCGCTTGCAAGCCCTGCCTCAGGTGGACGAGGTGTCGCACATGACGCACTTCAGCGACGCCGATGGCCCACGGGGTGTGGCGCACCAGTTGCGGGTGTTTGAAGAGGCCACGCGCGATCTGGCGGGCGAGCGCAGCCTGGCCAACAGCGCAGCGCTGTTGCGCCACCCCGAGACCCACGCCGACTGGGTTCGCCCGGGCATTGCGCTGTACGGCAGTTCGCCCGACTTCCCACTGCACGACATCGCCCACTGGGCGTTGCAACCCGTGATGAGTTTGCGCAGCCAGCTGATTGCGGTGCAGCAGTTGCAAGCCGGAGACACGGTGGGCTATGGCTCGACCTTTGTGGCCGACCAAAGCATGCGCATCGGCGTGGTGGCTTGCGGTTATGCCGACGGCTATCCGCGCCACGCGCCCACCGGCACTCCGGTGCTGGTCGATGGGGTGCGCACCCGAACTTTGGGGCGGGTCAGCATGGACATGCTGGCGGTTGATTTGTCGGGCCTGCCCCAGACGGGTGTGGGCAGCGCTGTGACGCTTTGGGGTCGCGCCAGCACGGGCGAGGTGCTGCCGATCGACGAAGTGGCCCAAGCCGCCGGGACGCTGGGCTATGAATTGATGTGCGCGCTGGCACCCCGAGTGCCCGTGCAAACGAGCCCAAGCGCCTGAGGATTTGCCGGCGGGAGCGGTTTGCCCGACACGCAATCAGTGGGCCGGCGCCCGGACTTCGCTCAGGCAAGCGTCGAGGATTTCCACCCAGTGGCGCACCGGCGTCTCGGTGCCGCTTTGCAAATGCGTGATGCAACCGATGTTGGCGCTGATGATGGCGGCGGGCTGCACGGCGGCCAGATGGCCCAGTTTGCGCTCGCGCAATTGAGCCGAGATTTCGGGTTGCAACACCGAGTAGGTGCCGGCTGAGCCACAACACAAGTGGGATTCGACGGGGGCCAGTTTGACCTCGAAGCCGAGCTGAGCCAAATGCTGCTCGACCCCGCCACGCAGTTGTTGGCCGTGCTGCAAGGTGCAAGGCGGATGGAATGCCAGAGTGCCCATGGCAACTGCGCGGTCGCTCAGTTGGCCCTGCAGTGCCGCCACGATGTCGGGCAACAACTCGCTGAGATCACGGGTCAGTTCGCTGACGCGGCGGGCTTTGTCGGCGTAGACCGGGTCGTCGCGCAGGATGTGGCCATAGTCTTTGACCGTGACGCCACAGCCCGAGGCGTTCATGACGATGGCCTCAGCCCCGGCCTCGATGTGCGGCCACCAGGCATCGATGTTGGCGCGCATTTGCACCATGGCGCCGCTTTGGTCATTGAGGTGAAATTTGACGCCGCCGCAGCAGCCCGCATTCGCGGCAATCACGGTCTGGATGCCGGCGGCATCGAGCACGCGGGCGGTGGCGGTGTTGATGTTGGGCTGCATGGCGGGCTGCACGCAACCGGCCAGCATGAGCACTTTGCGCGCGTGGGTGGCGGTGGGCCAGGCGCCGGCATTTTGCGGTGCCGGCACTTTGTCGCGCAGCTTGCGCGGCAACAGACCCCGCACGGCTTGGCCCAGTTTCATGGCCGGCGCAAAAAGCGATGAGTTGAGCCCGCTGGCCAAGGTGTTGCGCAAGAACTGCTCACCGCCGGGGCGTGGCACTTGCTCATCCACCAGCTTGCGACCGATGTCGACCAGGTGGCCGTACTGCACGCCACTGGGGCAGGTGCTTTCGCAGTTGCGGCAGGTCAGGCAGCGGTCCAGGTGCAACTGGGTCTTGCGAGTGGGCTGAGCGCCTTCGAGGACCTGTTTGATGAGGTAAATGCGGCCGCGCGGTCCGTCAAGCTCATCGCCCAACAGTTGATAGGTGGGGCAAGTGGCGGTGCAAAAGCCGCAATGCACGCACTTGCGCAAAATGGCTTCGGCTTCCTGACCTTCGGGAGTGCCTTGGTATTGGGGGGCGAGTTGGGTTTGCATGGTTCAGGCCCCCGGTGCGTCGCTGGAAGGGATGAGGCGCCCGGTGCGAAACACCCCATGGGGGTCAAATTGGGCTTGCAGGCGGTCACTGATGGTCTGCAAGGCGGTGCTGAGCGGGCTTTGGTAGCCTGCGCCAAAGTCTTGGGCGCCATGGGCCTGACTGGCACGCCACAAGCTGGCGTGTCCGCCCAGACCCTGTGCCAGCTGTCGCAGGGCGTCGGCCTGGTGCATCGGGGCCCACACCCAGCGCAAGCCACCGTGCCATTCCACCAAGGGGCTGGCGGGCAAATCCAGCGCCGGGGTGGTGGGCGGCAGCGAGAGTCGCCACAGGGCATGCTCGGCACTGGGCGGCTGAAAAAAGGGCAAGGTCTGGTTGGCGCAAGCGGCCCAGTCGGCAGCGGCCTCTCGGGTGTCCATGGCTTGGCCGGAGTGGCCCAGGGCCTGAACATCGGCCAGCATGCGCGGCTGCGCACTGTGGACAGCGGCCTGGGCCCCACGCAGTCGCACAAACAAGTAACCCTGCGGGGTGGCTGCGGTGTCGTCGTGGACCCAACAAGAGGCATTGAGGGGCAAAGGTTGTGCCGCCCAGCGGTGCACCGTGTCGAGCGCGGCTTGTTGCGGCATGGCAAACATCAAGGTGGCCTCGGCGACCGGGAAGGGCAACACCTTCATGGAAATTTCGGTGATCAGTCCCAGCGTGCCCATGCTGCCGGCCATCAGGCGCGACACATCGTAGCCGGCGACGTTTTTCATGACCTGGCCGCCAAAGCGCAAGTGCTGGCCCAAGCCATTGAACATGGCCAGGCCCAGCACATGATCGCGCACGCCGCCCACCGATACCCGGGCCGGGCCGGCCATGCCGGCGGCCACCAAACCCCCGAAAGTACCCGCCTGCCCCTGGTAGTGGGGCGGGTCAAAGGGCAACCACTGACCGTGCTGCGCCAGCGCTTGTTCAATCTCGCGCAGGGGTGTGCCGGCATAAGCAGTGATCACCAATTCGGTGGGTTCGTGGCTGATGATGCCGCTCAGGGCTGTGGTGTCCAGCACTTCAGCGCCGGGAGGGGGCGGATGGCCCAAAAAATCTTTGCTGCCCATGCCACGAATGACCAACACCTGCTTTTGGGCGATGGCAGCGTGAATGCGCTCTTGATAGGGCAGAAGGGGAATGCTCATGGGGGTAATGTTAACCGAGCCCCCTGGGGAATTCAGCGCGCTCCGGGCTTAGCCCCATGAAGGACCATGGTCTCGCCGTCCCCGGCAGGGCCCTCTAAGTGTGTTGCGGCAGGTAGATTTTTTGCAGCAGTTGCATCAAGACCTGTAACTCGCGGTCGCTCAGACGCGCGCCCGCTTGTCGCTCGAGTGCGATCACGACCTGAGTCAACTCGGTCAGGAACGACTCGCCGTGCGCGCTCAAGCGAAAGTGAACCATGCGTTTGTCCTGCCGATTTTTGAATTTTTCGATCAAGTCCTTGCGACTTAATTTGAGCAAAATTTTGGTGAGATTGGGCGGCAACAGGCTGAGTTCCTGGCACAACTGCCCGTGGGTGATGTAAGGGTTGCGGCCCATCCATATCGGTTGCCGAGTGCGTTGTGTGGATCGATCCGGGCATGCTTGACCTGCCCATGCGACATAGGTTCAGAAATCATGGCAGGACAGGCGGCGAAAAAGGGGGGGTGGGGAGCGGCTAAATCGCATCGCTTGGCTCACCGGTCATTGACTTCATGAGGCAGAAAGGGCATGATAAGTTTACAAATACCCTATTTAAAAATAGGTTTGGAGTCAACTTGTGACCAGAATTGAATTGATCCAACAACTGGCCGCGCTGGATCGGCTGGGTATATGCGTCATCCCCCGCAGGGACATCGAGAAGCTGTTTCCGCAAGAGGGAGAGAAGGCTTTGGAGAAATCGTTGCAACGCATGGTGGCCGATGGACTTTTGGAGCGGGTTGCCAAAGGCCTCTACGCGAATCCTTACGCCACGAGTAAAAACCGATGGATCGCGGAAGAGGTCGCCAAGGCATTGCGGCCAGGCTGCCTGTCGTACGTCAGCTTGGAGTCCATTCTTTCTGAGTATGGGGCGATCTCCCAAATCCCCATCGACAGACTGACGGTCATGACCACGGGCCGCAGTGGCGTGCACAAGACGACTTACGGAACGATTGAGTTCACCCACACCAAAAGGTCCCGCGCGCAAATTCTGGCGCGTACCTTGGCTGTCAAAGGAAGGCCATTGCGCATCGCCACCCGATCGGCAGCAGTGCGCGACCTGGTGCGGGTCGGGCGCAATACCAACATGATCATGGAAGAAGCACTCGAAGCGGAGGAGCCATGAGTGAAAGAGAAGACTTCGAACGGCTGGTGGATCGAGCCATGGAGAATCGCGCCTTGGGCGCGATGCGCCCAGTGGTGGAAAAGGAGCTGCTCCACCATGAAATTTTTCAAGCGCTGGATGGCGAGGGCCTGCTCAAAGACCTTGTTTTCCAAGGAGGTACAGCGCTTCGCCTTTGCCGCGGATCGGACAGGTTCAGCGAGGATCTGGATTTCGCCGGTGGGCCCGATTTTTCCGCCGAGAAAATGAAGCGCATCAAGGACTGCGTCGAAAAGCGGATCGGCGAACGTTTCGGATTGAGGGTGGAAGTCAAGCAGAAACCCGGCAAAGAGAACGAAGGCCATGTGAAGGTGGACAAGTGGTGGGTCTCCATCGAGACGGCTCCGGAACATTCGCACATGCCAAGGCAAAAAATCAAAATTGAAATTACCAACGTTGCGGCACATACCCGTGAGGTGCGACCCTTGCTCACCAACTATGAGTCCGTGAAGGCCATGCCAACCGTCATGGTTCAAACAGAGACGATGGTTGAAATCATGGCCGATAAGGTATTGGCGTTTCCGACTTCGCTCAGAGACAACGCTGGTCGGCCAGTGAGCAGCGAAGATGCCAAGATTCGTCACCGAGACATTTGGGATCTCGCGTGGCTGACAAGACAGGGGGCGAAGTTGGATCCCAAGTTGGTGGCGATCAAGATCGGCGACTATGGTGTCGAAGATTACGCAACCCTTCTGGACCAAGCACTTGAACTCATCCCCGCCATCGTCAGCAGCAAACAATTCAAGACCCAAATGAGCCGTTTCATCGACTCAACCACCATTGAGAAGATGCTGTCCAGCGATGCCCACTTCGAATACTTGTCGCACGTGATGATGGAACTTTTTTCTTTGATGCGGGCCGCGTTGCCCGATGCATTGCAAGCCGTTGAAGTCAAAGCGGCAGCAAACGCAACGATTGCGTTCAAAGCCAAGCGCTGACACCATCGACGCGCCTGATGTGAAGCGCCAAGAAAAAACCCCGTGCCCAGCCAACAGGGGCCGGGACACGGGGTTGGGGTGCCGGACTTTGGTTTACTTGGCGATGACGCGCGCCATTTCCAGGCACTTGTTCGAGTAGCCCCACTCGTTGTCGTACCAGGACACGACCTTGATGAAGGTCTTGTCCAGCGCGATGCCGGCTTCAGCGTCGAACACCGAGGTGCACGATTCGCCACGGAAGTCGGTGGCGACCACTTTGTCTTCGGTGTAACCCAAGATGCCTTTCAGGGCGCCCTGGCTCTGGGCTTTCATTTCGGCGCAGATCTCTTTGTAGTCGGCTTCCTTGTTGAGTTCAACGGTCAGGTCGACCACCGAGACATCCGAGGTGGGCACGCGGAAGGACATGCCGGTGAGCTTTTTGTTGAGCTCGGGGATGACCACGCCCACGGCCTTGGCGGCGCCGGTGGACGAGGGGATGATGTTTTCCAAAATACCACGGCCGCCGCGCCAGTCTTTGTTGCTGGGGCCGTCGACGGTTTTCTGGGTGGCGGTGGCGGCGTGCACGGTGGTCATGAGGCCGCGCTTGATGCCCCACTTGTCATTGAGCACTTTGGCCACAGGGGCCAGGCAGTTGGTGGTGCAAGACGCGTTGGAGATGATGGTCTGCCCGGCGTAGGTGGCGTGGTTGACGCCATAGACGAACATGGGGGTGTCGTCTTTGGAGGGGGCGGACATCAGCACTTTTTTGGCACCGGCGGCCAGGTGTTTTTCAGCCGAGGCCTTGTCCAGGAACAGACCGGTGGCTTCGATGACGACATCGGCGCCGACTTCGTTCCATTTCAGCGCAGCGGGATCGCGCTCGGCGGTCAGGCGGATCTTTTTGCCATTGACCACCAGGGTGTTGCCCTCGACCGATACGTCACCCTTGAAGCGGCCATGCACGCTGTCGTACTTCAGCATGTAGGCCAGGTAGTCGGGTTCAAGCAGGTCGTTGATACCGACCACTTCGATGTCTTGAAAGTTCTGAACAGCAGCGCGAAACACCATGCGCCCGATGCGGCCGAAGCCGTTGATGCCGATCTTGATGGTCATGTGAATTTCCTTTCGATGATTTGTTGTTTTAAAACGACCATTAATTGGGGTCAGACCCCAATTAATGCCTGGTGGACGGTGTCGGCGACGTTGTCGGCGGTGAAGCCGAAGTGTTTGAAGAGGACGCCGGCGGGGGCGCTTTCGCCATAGGTGTCGATGCCGACGACGGCGGCGACACCGTATTTCCACCAGAAGTCGGTGACGCCCATTTCGACCGCGATGCGGGGGATGCCGTCGGGCAAGACGCTGCGCTTGTAGGCGACGCTTTGGCGATCGAAGGTGGTGGTGCTGGGCATGGAGACCACGCGGGTGGCGATGCCACGCTGGGCCAGGATGGCTTGGGCTTGCAGGGCCAGGGTGACTTCGGAACCGGTGGCGATGATGACCGCCTGGGCCTTGCGCTTCATGCCCACTTCTTTGGGTTCGGCGACGATGTAGGCCCCGTGGGCGATGGCGTCGAGGCCGCTGGCGTTGGGGGTGACGTCAGAAGTGGGTTTGGGCAGGTAGGGCAGGTTCTGGCGGCTGAGCAGCAGCGCGGTGGGGCGCTGAGCGTTGCGCAGGGCGATGGCCCAGGCGACCGTGGTCTCGGCGGTGTCGGCGGGGCGCCAGACGTCGAGGTTGGGGATCAGGCGCAGGCTGGCGGCGTGTTCGACCGATTGGTGGGTGGGGCCGTCTTCGCCCAGGCCGATGGAGTCGTGGGTGAAGACATGGACCAGGCGCTGCTTCATGAGGGCAGCCATGCGGATGGCGTTGCGCGAGTAGTCGCTGAAGGTCAGGAAGGTGCCGCCGTAGGGAATGAAACCGCCGTGCAGGGCGACGCCGTTCATGATGGCGGCCATGCCGAATTCGCGCACGCCGTAGTTGATGTGGCGGCCGCCTTGGCCGGCTTCGTTTCGCACCACGTCGCCGGCCAGGTTGACGCGCAAGTTGGGCGTGCTGGGGGTGTTGGTGAGGTTGGAGCCGGTCAGGTCGGCGCTGCCACCGAGCAGTTCGGGCAGTTGGGCGGTGAGCTCGGTCAAGGCGAGTTGGCTGGCTTTGCGGCTGGCCACGGTCTCGGCCTTTTGGTGAGCCGCGAGCACGGCGTTGACCACGATCTGGTCGAACTGGCCGGGCAACTGGCCCGTGGTGCGGCGCAGAAACTCGGCGGCCAAGTCGGGGTGCGCCTTTTGGTAGGCGGCAAAGGCGCGGTCCCATTGCGCCTGGGCTTTTTGCCCGGCATCTTTGGCGCTCCACAGGCTGTAGACATCGGTGGGTATGACAAAGGGCTCGTGGTTCCAGCCCAAAGCCTCGCGGGTGAGTTTGATTTCTTCGGCGCCCAGTGGCTCGCCGTGGGCCTTGGCGGTGTTGGCGCGGTTCGGGCTGCCCTTGCCGATGTGGGTTTTGCAGACGATCAGCGTGGGTTGGGTGGCGCTGTGTTTGGCGGTTTCAATGGCGCTGCTGACGGCGTCGGCGTTGTGACCGTCCACCGGGCCGATGACCTGCCAGCCGTAGGCCTTGAAGCGCTGGACGGTGTCGTCACCGAACCAGGGGGCCACCTGGCCATCGATCGAGATGCCGTTGTCGTCGTACAGCGCGATCAGTTTGTTGAGTTTCCAGGCCCCGGCGAGCGAGCAGGCTTCGTGGCTGATGCCTTCCATCAGGCAACCGTCGCCCAAGAACACATAGGTGTGGTGGTCGACCACGGTGTGGCCGGGGCGGTTGAATTCGGTGGCCAGCAGTTTTTCGGCCAGGGCCATGCCCACGGCGTTGGTGATGCCCTGCCCCAGCGGACCGGTGGTGGTCTCAATGCCGGGGGTGATGCCCACCTCGGGGTGGCCGGCGGTTTTGCTGTGCAACTGGCGGAAGTTTTTGAGTTCTTGCATGGGCAGGTCGTAACCCGTCAGGTGCAAGAGCGAATAAATCAGCATGGAGCCGTGACCGTTGGAGAGCACGAAGCGGTCGCGGTTGGCCCAGTGCGGGTTGGCCGGGTTGTGACGCAGGTGGTTTTTCCAGAGTGCGACGGCCATGTCGGCCATGCCCATGGGGGCGCCCGGGTGACCGGAGTTGGCTTGCTGGACAGCGTCCATGGTCAGGGCGCGGATGGCGTTGGCCATCAAGTTTTGAGGTGCCATGGGGATGATGCGGGGTAAAGGGTCAGACAAACTTTGATTGTATTCCGACCGATGATGTGGAACTGACAACCGGGCCTGAGTTCTCTGGCATGGAGCGGGTCTGGTCGCCAAAACCGACGGCGCCACCCATCCAAAGAAGGCAATATTTACATACTGAAAAAATAAAACTTTGGTGTATAAACAGTGGCATGAGCCATGTATTCACCCTTGATGGCGCCGGCGCCCTTCGGGTGCTGCGGGCGTGCATCCCACTGAGCTGGAAAATCCGGATTGCGGTGGCCTGGGCGAAATGGGATCACCCGATCGAACAGGCCTTGCGCCTGAACGCGGGTTGCGTGAATACGTTCCTCGTCGGCACCAGTTTTGGCCAAACCGATGCGACCTTGCTTCAACATTGGCAAGGTCACGGTGCCTTCTGGATCTGGCCCAACTTCAAACGCGGCGTCTTTCACCCCAAGGTTTATCTGCTCAGGGGTAGAACATGGTCGCTCGCGGTGGTGGGAAGCTCGAACCTCACCCACGGCGGACTCGCACCGGCAGGTCAAGGCCATGTCGAGCAATCGATGGCCTTTTTGGAAGGCACGCCTGAACACGGGATGTCCGAAGTTCAAAAACACATCAGATCAAATGGCCAGCAAGCCATGACCACGAAGGAGTCCACCATGAATCCGGATTTCATGACACAGATTGAAGCCCACATGGACCAGATGCTTGAACCAGCGCGACGTGTGGAGGTTGATTGGCTGAAGCGTTACGAAACCCTGCTCAAACACCAAAACCACAGACCTGACCGCATGCAACGCTCGCTGGTGGCGCTGGATGCGCCAGCTCATCCTTTGGCTCCAAACGGAGCCCCGCAGGGCGATGAAGGGGCGGAGGACTCGGTTTCGGTGGTGGACCGGGCGATGCTGGCATGCCACCTGAGGTCGCCAACCGAGTGGGATCAACGATTGGCCATTTTGAAACAGGCTCAGGTTTGGTGGGCACAATACGCGCACTTCAGCCGCATGCCTGTGCACGTGCGTCAGGCTTTGGCTGGCACGATCAAACGAATGCGCGACACACCTGCAGATGGCGTGGACTGGCATTTGTTCGGGCACATGAGAGAAGGCCGCGGGCCTTTCAGAGCGTTGCTTCAACAAAAAGACTCCGAGAAGTTGCACCTTTTGTCGCACGCCCTCGACGCCATCCCAATGCAAGGCGCTGTGACCGCAAGTCATTACCAACAATTCAGTGAACGCTATCGGCCTTTGCACGGTGCTGTCGCCAACCCCGGCATTTCTACGGTGACTCGCTTGCTGGCCCTGAAGCGACCCGATGTGTTCATGCCGATCACGGCGGCCAACTTGTCGGGCATGGCCCGGTGCTTGGGCCTGCGTGCCCAAAAGCCCAGGCTTGAAGACTATGGGCACACCATGGCTCAGCTGAAAAACCAGTTTCAGATCAAGCCCACTGACCTCATCGATCTGACGACCGAAGAAGGCATCGCCGGGTTCAGCCCCATGGCTCTGCTCGATGCAGTCCTGTGCGAAAAATAACCACAGTCTGAAAAGCAAAAGCCCGTGCGCAAGTGCGCATGGGCAGGCTTACACTTGTGAGCATGAACGATGCGCACAAGGAAGCGGCGACGGCGCTGGTGCTGGCCGCAGGGCGGGGGGAACGGATGCGCCCGCTGACCGATGTCACGCCCAAACCTTTGCTGGAAGTGGGCGGTCTGCCGCTGATGGCCTGGCATTTGCGCCGCTTGGCGCAGGCCGGACACCGGCATGTGGTGGTCAACACGGCCTGGCTGGAAGAACAGGTGGTGGCACGCCTCGGGGCGCAGTGGACTGACCCCCAAGACTCCGCACTGAAGTTGGCGATCACTTACTCTTTGGAAGGCCGTGACTTTGGGGGTGCGCTGGAAACAGCGGGCGGCATCGTGCGCGCCCTGCCCCATTTGGCCGAGGTGTTTTGGGTGGTGGCGGGCGATGTGTTCGCACCCGAGTTGTCGTTTTCGCCAGCCGACATGGCGGCGCTGGCGGCGTCAAACCACCGGGCCCGCTTGTGGCTGGTGCCCAACCCGCCCCACAACCCGAAAGGGGATTTTGGTTTGGACCATGATCGGGTGTTGAACTTGAGCGCGGATGATGCGCGCGCCAGGCTCACCTTCAGCACGGTGGGCCTGTACAAACAAACGTTTTTTTCGCCGCCGGTGTGCGAGGTGCCCGCCGGCAACCCGCAGGGCGAGCGTCTGGCCTTGGCCCCGTGGCTGCGCCAGGCGATGGACCTGGGTTGGGTCGGTGGCGAACGGTTGACATCGACTTGGGTTGACGTGGGCACACCCGAGCGCCTGAATGAATTGAGGAAGATCCATGGATGAACAGAGCAAAGCGGTGCATGCCGCACGGCGGGCGCAACTGGCTCGGCAATTGGGCGCAGGCGGGGTGGCGGTGTTGCCCACGGCACCCGAACAATCGCGCAACCGCGACAGCGGGTTTCCGTTTCGGCACGACTCGTACTTTTATTACCTGACCGGCTTCACCGAGCCCAACGCCTGGCTGGTGATCACCGCCGAGGGGCGCAGCACGCTGATCTGCCAACCCAAGGACCTGGAGCGCGAAATCTGGGACGGCTACCGGCTGGGCCCCGAAGCCGCACCAGCGGCGCTGGGGCTGGATGCGGCGCATTCGGTGGCCGAATTGAACACCCTGATGCCCCAGTTGCTGGAAAACCGCGCCTCGGTGTGGTTTCCTTTCGCCACCCACGACGGGCTGGCGGCCCAAGTGGAAGGCTGGCTGGGCCAGGTGCGCTCGCGGGTGCGCATGGGGGCGCAGTGCCCGCAATCGCAACAAGACCTGTGCGCCCTGCTCGATGAGATGCGCCTGTTCAAAGACGCCAGCGAGTTGGCGACGATGCGACGCGCGGCACAGATCAGCGCCAGGGCGCATGTGCGGGCCATGCAAACCAGCGCACGCCTTTTGCGAGCCGGCGAGGATGCGCGCGAGTACCACCTGGAGGCCGAGTTGTTGCACGAGTTTCGCCAGCACGGCTCGCAGTTTCCGGCTTACACCTCCATCGTGGCCGCCGGGGCCAATGCTTGCGTGTTGCACTACCGCGCCGACACCGCGCCCCTGAAGGCCGGCGAGTTGGTGCTGATCGATGCCGGCTGCGAGCTCGACGGCTATGCCAGCGACATCACTCGCACGTTTCCCGCCAATGGCCGCTTCACGCCCGAACAGCGCGCCCTGTACGACATCGTGCTGGCGGCCCAGGAAGCCTCGGCGGCAGCGACAAAACCCGGCGCACGCTTCAACGATCCGCACCTGGCGGCGGTGCGGGTGCTGTCCCAAGGGCTGTTGGACGAAGGTTTGCTGAAAAAAGACCTGGTGGGCACTTTGGACGATGTGATCGAAAAGCGGGCCTATTTCCGCTTTTACATGCACCGCACCAGCCATTGGCTGGGCATGGATGTGCACGATTGCGGCAGCTATGTCGAGCCGTCCGAGTCACACCAGCTGACCTCGCGCACCGACCCCATCAGCGGCCTGACCGTGCAAGAACGACCCAGTCGCATTTTGCGCCCGGGCATGGTGCTGACGCTGGAGCCGGGCCTGTATGTGCGCCCCGCCGACGATGTGCCCGAGCGCTTCTGGCACATCGGCATTCGCATCGAAGATGACGCGGTGGTGACCGAGACCGGTTGCGAGCTGATCACGCGCGACGTGCCGGTGCGGGCAGAGGAGATCGAGGCCCTGATGCGATGAAGGGGATTTCCTCCCCTTTTGTAAAAGGTGCCTCAACCTGACCGCCGATCGCGGGGTTTGGGCTGCGCCTACAATCCCCCGATGCACATGTCCGTGCGGCCAATGGTTGCCGCGCGTGACGAGGAGATTTGATGAGCGATAAAAACACCCCCCAAACTTCGGCCCAACAAGAATTGCGCCGCGCCGCCCTGGACTATCACCAGAACCCCCGCCCCGGCAAGATTTCGATTCAGGCCACCAAACAATTGGTGAACCAGCGCGATCTGGCGCTGGCTTACACCCCGGGTGTGGCCGCACCCTGCGAAGAAATCGCCAAAGACCCGAACGCCGCCTACAAGTACACCAGCAAAGGCAATCTGGTGGCGGTGGTGACCAACGGCACCGCCGTGTTGGGGTTGGGCGACATCGGCCCGCTGGCTTCCAAGCCGGTGATGGAAGGCAAAGGCGTGCTGTTCAAGAAGTTTGCCGGCATCGATGTGTTTGACATCGAGCTCAACGAAAAGGATCCGGACAAACTGGTCGAGATCATCGCCGCACTTGAGCCCACCTTTGGCGGTATCAACCTGGAAGACATCAAGGCGCCCGATTGTTTTTACATCGAACGCAAGCTGCGCGAGCGCATGCGCATCCCGGTCTTCCATGACGACCAGCACGGCACCGCCATCGTGGTGGGTGCGGCGATCATCAACGGCCTGAAAGTGGTCGGCAAAAAGCTCGACGAAGTGAAACTGGTGGTCTCGGGCGCCGGTGCAGCGGCGCTGGCCTGCCTGGGCCTGCTGGTCAAGATGGGATTGCCGCGCAAAAACATTTGGGTCACCGACTTGGCCGGCGTGGTCTACGAGGGCCGCACCGAGTTGATGGACGAGGACAAGATCCAGTACGCCCAAAAGACCGACGCCCGCAAACTGGCCGAAGTGATCGCCGGTGCCGACGTGTTTTTGGGTCTGTCCGCCGGCGGCGTGCTCAAGCCCGAGATGGTCAAGACCATGGCTTCCCGCCCGCTGATCCTGGCGCTGGCCAACCCGACGCCGGAAATCTTGCCCGAAGAGGTTCGCAAGGTGCGCGACGATGTGGTCATGGCCACCGGTCGCAGCGATTACCCGAACCAGGTCAATAACGTGCTGTGCTTCCCCTACATTTTCAGGGGCGCGCTGGACGCCGGGGCTTCGACCATCACCGACGAAATGGAAATTGCGGCGGTGTACGCCATCGCCGACTTGGCGCAGGCCGAGCAAAGCGAAGTGGTGGCGGCCGCCTATTCGGGCGAGACGCTGGCTTTTGGTCCCGAATACCTGATCCCCAAGCCGTTTGACCCGCGCCTGATGATCAAAATCGCCATGGCCGTGGCGCAAGCCGCTGCCGACTCGGGCGTGGCCACGCGCCCGATCACCGACATGGAAGCCTACCGCGCGCGCCTCGAAGGCTTTGTCTATGCCTCGGGTTCGATCATGAAGCCGATTTATGCCGCCGCCAAAAAAGCCAGCAAAAAACGCGTGGCCTACGCCGAAGGCGAAGACGAGCGCGTGCTGCGCGCGGCACAAATCGTGGTCGACGAGGGCTTGGCCATTCCGACCCTGATCGGCCGCCCGGCGGTCATTGCCAAACGGATCGAAAAGTTTGGATTGCGCATGGTCGAGGGCAGCGACTACCACGTGGTCAACGTCGAGCAAGACGACCGCTACCGGGATTTCTGGCAAACCTATCACCGCATGACCGAGCGCAAGGGCGTGACCGAAACCCTGGCCAAGATCGACATGCGCCGGCGCTTGTCGCTGATCGGCTCGATGCTGCTGCACAAAGGCGATGTCGATGGCCTGATCTGCGGCACCTGGAGCACACCGCCCGTGCACCTGCACTACATCGACCAAGTCATTGGCCATCGCACAGGGGTCAAAACCTATGCCTGCATGAACGGCCTGCTGCTGCCCGATCGCCAGGTGTTTTTGGTCGACACCCACCTGAATTACGACCCCAACGCCGAACAGCTGGCCGAGATCACGATCATGGCGGCCGAGGAAATGTTGCGTTTCGGCATCCGGCCCAAAGCGGCCTTGTTGTCACACTCCAACTTCGGCAGCAGCGACCAGCCCACGGCCATCAAAATGCGCGAAACCCTGGCACTGGTGCAGCAGCGTGCGCCCTGGCTGGAAATCGACGGCGAAATGCACGGCGACGTCGCGCTGGATCCGGTGGCGCGCAGCGCCATCATGTCGCGCAGCACCCTGAGCGGTTCGGCCAATTTGCTGGTCCTGCCCAATTTGGATGCCGCCAACATTTCTTACAACCTGCTCAAAACCGCCGCCGGTGGCAACATCGCCATCGGGCCGGTGTTGCTGGGTGCGGCCAAACCGGTGCACATCCTGACCGCCAGCACCACCGTGCGCCGGATCGTGAACATGACCGCGCTGACCGTGGTCGACGCCAACAACAGCCGCTGATCTTTGCGGCCCCAGTGGGCCCCTCACCCCGTTGATAACACGAGGCGTGAGGGTGCACTCACTCCCATCTCCCTTTGTCGTGCGCGTGACCTGCGCCCTCACCTGTAGCCAAAAAGCAACCATCAATTGGGGTCAGACCCCAATTGATGGTGGTAAAAAGGCAACATTTTGGAGCAAGGAGACCCCGATGATTTGTTGTGGTTAAAGGATGGGGTCACTTGCGTTTTGATGACTTTTCCTTCACACTAGCGGCTGTGGATTTTTTGGGGTAAACCCGAAACAAAACCATTGTTGCTTTGCAGCAATTTTGCGGTTTTCAGGTTTGCTGTTGTTTCCCGCTGCGTTTTCTAGACCATAACAAGGAAGCCACGAAGATGGATACGCCGCTTCGTCACGTCAAGACCAACATCGTTCAGTCGATTCGCGCTCACCGGGTGTCGGATCTGCAAGAGGCTGCCCAGCAACTGGGGCATCACTTTTTGTATGCCAATTTGTCGCAGGCCCTGAGCAAGCAAGATGTGCTGGATTCGATCACCCAGGCCTTCATGCTGGTGCCCCAGGCGAGCAAGAATTTTGATTCTTTGTTCGACGGCATGACCGATCCTTTGCACAAGTCGGGCCCGCAACCGGGTTTCATTCTGGTGCTCGAGCACCTGCCTGCCCACGCCAAGTTCGACAAAGAAGCGCGCGAGCAACTGCTGGACGTGTTCCGCGAGATCGCCGAATATTGGTCGGATCGCAAGGTGCCGTTCCGTTGCTTTTACTCGTTTTCGGTGGCGCGTGCGCCGGTGGCCGAGGGCGATCGCGCCCTGTCGCCCGAAACGCTGGGCATCGAGGTGGGTGAAGTCGAGAAGATGCCCACCGACAAATTGGTCGATATTTCGCCCATGGCCCTGCGCATGAGCAGCCCCTTCAATGCGGGCTACTGGATGACGGCGGCCTGAGCCAGTCGCCAGTATTCTTCGGCGGGCACTTCTTCAGCCCGGCGTTGCAGATCAAAACCGACGTTCAGGTGTTTTTGTTGCAGCCACGCCCCCAGGGTGTGGCGCAGCAGTTTGCGCCTTTGGCTGAAGGCGACCTGAACCAGCTCGGAGAGCACCCCCACATCGAGGGGCAAGGGGTCTGAGCGAGGCACCATGCGCACGATGGCGCTGTCGACTTTGGGCGGCGGATTGAAGGCTTCGGGGCCGATGTCAAACAGGTGCTCCATGTCATAGCGCCACTGCAGCATGACGCTCAGGCGCCCGTAGGCGGCAGTTCGGGGCACGGCCACCATGCGCTCGATCACTTCTTTTTGCAGCATGAAGTGTTGATCCTCGATGGCCGGGGCATGGTCTAAGAGGTGAAACAAGATGGGAGAAGAGATGTTGTAGGGCAGGTTGCCCACCACCCGCAAGCGGGGCACCCCCATCTGCACGGCCAAGGCACTGAAGTCAACCCGCAAGACATCGGATTCGACCACCTGCAGCAGAGGATGCTGGCGCAGATGCTGCGCCAAGTCGCGGTCGAGCTCGATCACGGTCAGCCGACCCAGTCGCTCGACCAGGGGCTGGGTGAGCGCGGCCAAACCGGGACCGATTTCGACCATGGGCTGTCCCGCATGCGGATCGATGGCGCGGACGATGGCGTCGATGACGCCGGTGTCGGTGAGGAAGTGCTGACCGAAACGCTTGCGCGCGATGTGCTTCACTGGGGTGGCTCGCGGTATTCGATGAATGCTTTGCCGCGTATTTCACGCGACCAGGTCTGCAGGGCTTCCGGGAATTTTTGTTCGCGCAGGACATTGCGGGCGTATTCACGCTCTTGTTGGGCACTCAAAGGGACGTCGCGACGTTCGATGACCTGGATCAGGTGCAAGCCAAAACGGCTGATCAGGGGGTCGGAAATCTGCCCGGGGGCCAGGGTGTCCATGACTTGCTCAAACTCGGGGACGAATTGGCCCGGCGTGACCCAGCCCAAGTCGCCGCCCTGGCTGGCGCTGGCATCTTGTGAGTGTTCGCGCGCCAGTTGGGCAAAGTCGGCACGGCCGCTTTCGAGGTCTTGCTTGTATTGAAACAGGCGCGCACGTGCTGCGGTCTGGCTGAGTTGTGCCGAGGGTCGCAACAAAATGTGGCGCGAGCGGGTCTGGGGCATGGTGATGGCCGCCTGCGGCTGCTCGACCACTTTGAGCAAGTGCCAGCCAGCGCCCGAGCGGATGGGACCGACCACGCCACCGACGGGCGTGTCTTGCACTGCTTGCAAGAACAGTTCGGGGTAGCGGTCCAGCGGCCTCAGGCCCATGCGACCCGAGTTGGCACGGTCAGCGGCGGCCGATCGGGCCAGGGCCAGGGCAAAAAAATCGGCGCCCTGGCGGATTTCTTGCAACCATTGCCCGGCGGTGCGCTCGGCCTGTGCCCATTGTTCGTCGGTGGCCCCTTCAGGCACGGGAATCAGGATTTGCGCCAATTCAATGCGTCCCTTGCTCTTGAGTTCGGCTTTTTCCTGCCGCAGAAATCGGTCGATTTCGGCATCGGTCACCACGATGCGCGAAGGCACTTCGCGATCACGCAGGCGTTGCAAGACTTGCTGCTCGCGCAGGGTTTGCAAAAAACGGGCTTTGCTGACGCCCTGGCGTTCGAGCTCGCGGTAAAAATCGTCCAGGCTGAGTTGATTGCGACTGGCGATGGCCTGGGCACGATCTTGCAATTCGGCGTCGCTGACGCGCATACCGCTGGTTTTGGCCCATTGCAACTGGGTGCGCTCGAAGATGAGCATTTCGAGGGCTTCCTGATTGAGCTGAGCCGGCGTCAGTTCGGGCAAGCCGGACTGGGCCGCCTGGGAGCGCAGCCGCTGTGCGGCGGTTTTGACGTCCTGGTTGGTGATGGGCTCGTTGTCGACCAAGGCGACGATGAAGTCGACCGATCGCTCCGGGGGCGTGAGTGCGCCGGGCGTGGCACTCAGGCCCGAGCGGGGGCCGCTGGCCGGGTTGCCCAGCCGCAAGGTTTGCGCTTGGGCACCCAGGCTCAGGGCCACCAGGATCAAGGCGCTGAGCCAGTTCGTGTTCAGGGTCCGGTTGAGATGCATGGGTTTAGTCGTAGAGTCCAAAGCGGCTGGGGCTGGGCAGTTGGTTGTCGCGCAACATCTGGTAGCGCGGAATTTGGGTTTGAAGTTGCTGCAAAGGATTGGCCCCGACCCGCCCAAATCCGGAAAATTCCAGTTGGAACATGATACGCCGAGTATTGACCAGCGTACCCAATTGTTGCTGCTGGATCACGATCCGGCTCAGCCAGCAGCCGGCATCGTATTCGAGCCCCAAAATGGTGTCTGCCAGCTTATGGTCGGGGATGCTGTAGTTCAGGCGAGCCACGGTGTACCAGCGGCCTTCACCCTGTCCTCGCCCCGGTCCCATGTCCTGCCCCCGATCGCCCCACAGGTCGTTGAGCGGCCACTGCCATGCGACGTCGAGCAATTCACTTTGAAACTGGCTTTGGTTGCGATAAGCGACATTGAAGAGTCGGTAGGGCGTGGGGTTGTAGCGCACCCCGAAGATCGCCCGGTCCGAGTTGTTGGTTTGGGGGTTGTACTGAACGGTTGAGTCAAAAAGCCACTGCCGGTTGAGGTTGACCGTGGCGCCGAGCAGGAGATCGCTGAGGCGGTCATTGAGGGGCTGCTCGGTGGGCAGGGTCACGCGTTGCTCGCGCAGGCGCAAGCGCTGCGCCACGCCAAAGCGCGCCCCCTCGGCCCCATCGAGCGGGTTGATGAAGCGGGTGATGGCGCCCAGGGTGATCGATTGATTGTCGGCCTGCCGGTCGTAGCCGGTGTAGGGGTTCTCGGAAAAGATGGTGGAGAAGTTGAAATCGTAGCGGGCGCTGTCATAAACCGGCAGGGCCGACTGGTTGCGATAGGGCGTGTGAACGTAAAAAAGACGCGGCTCCAGCGTTTGGCGCCAATTTTTACCTTGCAAAACGGCGTCTCGTTCAAACTGGGCACTGGTGTCCAGGCTGAAGCTGGGGATGTAATGGGCGGTGGCAAAGCGGCTGGGGTCGACGGTCGTGAGGCTGGTGTCGTATTGGTACTGACGCCCCATGAGTGACAGTTTGGGCTTGATGGTCAGCCACCCGGCGTGAAAAGGTCGCGCGGCTTGCACATGGCTGACCAGGCGCTGGGCATTGGGCTGGCAGTCGGTGCTTAGGGTCAAGGGGTTGTTGCTCAGGCAAGCCTGCAGCCGGTCGGAAGAAAATGAAGTGAAGTCGTTGACCCAGTTCAGATCCCAGTTTTCGAGTTGCGGCGCGTACTGGAGCGTGATTTGCGGGTTGCGGTCGTAGGGCGGGGTCAGGGGGGAATTGAGATCGGTGACGGTTTGCCAGCGCAGGCTGCGCACGCGAGTGGTCCAGTCGCCCCGGGTGCTGCTGACGCCGACATCAAAGGGCAGCAATCGCTGGTTGAAATTGGCCGCAAAGGGGAAGTCTTTCCAATAGTTGTCATCGCTGACGCGATTGATGTTGAGCCGGAGCTGCAGGTCTTGCTCGCGAAACTGGCTGTGGCTGACATGCTGATGCGAAAAGGCCCAACGTTGCACACCCCGGATCTGGTCGTTGGGCATGTAGTTGAATCGCAGCTCACCCCGGGTGTCGGGGGCGGTTTTTTCCAGGTATCTGAACTCGCCGCCCAGGGCCAGGCCACGGCGTGCGTAGTAACTGGTGGTCAGGGTGGCGTCGCGGTTGGGCGCCAGGTTGAAGTAATAGGGCTGGATGTACGTCAGGCCGTTGGCGGTGTCCACGCCGGCCAGGGGCGGCAAAAACCCGGATTTTCGGTCTTCGTTCAGGGGGAAGGTGATTTCCGGAATCGGCACCGTGACGTTTTTAAAACGCAGAGTGGCCCCTTTGGCGCGGGCTTCGTTGCGCTCATTGTCCATGCTGAGCTCGGTGGCCCGCACGATCCAGTCGGGCAACCAGCTGGGGCCGGGTCGTGCAGTGCAAGTGGTGTAACTGGCGGTGCGGGCGATGGCGCGCTGGTCGTCAATGAATTCAATCTGATCGGCTTGACCATAGCCGCCGCCTTTGAGCAAGCGAAAGTGGGGTTGGGAGAAAAACCCGCTGAAGGCATCGACCGAGAGATCGAGTTCGGTGCCTTCGAACACATTGCCGGCCCGGTTGATGCGCACCGCACCGCTGGCCTTGAGCTGATCGTGCTCGACGTCGTAATCGATCTGCCGGGCCCGGATCAGGGTGTCGGCGCGGCGCACGCTGGCGTTGCCGCGCAATTGCAGCTCGATGTCGGGCGTGCCAGAGATGGCGTCGGCTTCAACCAGGGTCGCGCGCTGACTGCGCTGCTCGCTGCTGAAGCGTTCTTGCAAAGCATTGCTGCTGCGCCCCGGCAAGCTGATGGCGGGGGTTTGTGCCTGCGCCCGGGCCTGCGTGGCAGCCAGACCAAGGCCCAGAACCAACAGGAACAAGGGGCGGAGCATGGAGCGGTGTGGGTGAAATTACAATGAATTATCCATGAGCAACACCCTGAACGACTCCATCTTGGCCCTGGGCTGGTCGGACCCGTCCCGCGCCGAGGCTTTTTCTCACTGGCTGCAGGGCCTGCCGGAGCCCGGCATGCAACCCGAGAGCGTGCGCCTGGCATCAGCCGATGCCAGTTTCAGGCGCTATTTCCGGGTCGATGCGGCGGCCGGCACACGGGTCATCATGGATGCCCCGCCTGACAAAGAAGACAGCCAGCCCTTTGTGCGGGTGGCACGCCTGATGGCCGAGGCCGGGCTGAACGCGCCCGAAGTGTTGGCCTGGGACGAGGCGCAGGGCTTCATGTTGCTCAGCGACCTGGGCCAGCGCACCCTGATGCAGGTGCTCGACCCCGCCGCTGGTGCGGCCAATCTGCCCCGGTTCAAGCAAGCGCTCGATGTGCTCTTGCCCTGGCAGGCCGCCAGCCGCCCCGGGGTCTTGCCCGCTTACGACGAAGCGGTGCTGCGCCGCGAGTTGGCCTTGTTTCCCGATTGGTACCTGAAGCAACATCGGGGCGTGACACTGAGCGAAGCTCAACAAACGGTGCTGACGCAGGCCTTCGATGCGATCGTGCAACGCAATTTGGCCGCGCCCCGGGTGTTTGTGCACCGCGACTTCATGCCCCGCAATCTCATGGTGAGCGATGCCGATACCGGGCCGCTGGGGGTGCTGGATTTTCAGGATGCGCTCTACGGCCCCGTCACCTACGATGTGGCCAGCCTGATGCGCGACGCCTTCGTCAGTTGGGACGAAGAACTGGTTCTCGATGTGAGCATTCGCTATTGGGAAAGAGCTCGTCAAACAGGGATGCTCGATTTCGAAGACTGGTCGCAAGATTTCGGGGCGTTTTATCGGGCGGTCGAGTGGATGGGCTTGCAGCGGCACCTGAAGGTGGCGGGCATCTTCGCCCGCCTGACGCTGCGCGACGGCAAACCCAAGTACTTGGCCGATGCGCCGCGCTTCATCGGCTACATCCGCTCCACGGCGGCGCGTTACCGGGAATTGACACCGCTGCTGCGGTTGGTCGATCAGATCGAAGGCACGACCCCGCAAGTGGGTTTTGCCTATGGGCGCGTCTGAACCATGACGCGTTTGCATTGCCCGCTGCCGATCGTTGTGGGCGAGGGCTTTGAGTTGCCCGCGACAGCGGCCCGGCATGCTCAGGTGCTGCGCTTGCAGCCGGGTGATCCGCTGAGCCTGTTTGACGGCGTGGGCGGGGCCTGGAGCGCCGAGGTGGCGAGCATGGGGCGGCAGTCGGTGCATGCACGGGCTCTGGCGCCGCGCGCTTTGCAGGCGGTCCCCAGCCGATCGGTGACGCTGGCGGTGGGCATGCCGGCCAATGAGCGCATGGACTGGCTGGTCGAGAAAGCAACCGAATTGGGTGTGACCCGACTGGTGCCGCTGCTGACCGAACGCACCGTGGTGCGCTTGCAAGGCGAGCGGGCCGAAAAACGGGTGGCGCACTGGCTGGCGATTGCCGCCAGTGCCTGCGAACAATCGGGACGCGATGTGTTGCCGCGAATCGAGCCGGTGCAAAGCCTGGGGCAGTGGCTGCGCGAGGGTCCATCGGTGGTGGGCCAGGCCGCGCTGTGGATGCGACTGAGCCTGAGCGATGGGGCGCAAGACGGCTGTTCGGTCACGCTGGGGCCGGGCCAAGCGCTGTGCGCGGCGCTGGGCCCGGAGGGCGGTTGGAGCCCGTTGGAGGAGGCGGCTTTGGCGCAGGCCGCTTATGTGCCTGTGTCATTGGGAGCAGCGGTGCTGCGCAGCGAGACCGCCGCGCTCACGGTTTTGGCGCGATGGGCAGACGCAGGGCCGCCCACAACAGCGACAGGGCAATGATGCCCACCGGCAACAGCGAACCCAGGTTGAGCCAGGTCCAGCCCTGAGTCGTCACCAGGGCACCCGAAGAGAACGAGGTGATGGCCATGGTGGCAAAGACGCAGAAATTGATGGCGCCTTGGGCGCGATCGCGCTCTTCGGGGCGGTAGGCTTGCAGCGACAGGGTGGTCGAACCGGTGAACACGAAGTTCCAGCCGATGCCCAGCAAAAAGGACGAAATCAGGAACTCGGTGACTTCCACCCCGGACAAAGCGACACCGATGCAAACCAGGTTAAGCACCACGCCGATGGCCATGATTTGCACCGTGCCGTAGCGCCGGATGAGGTGGCCGGTGAAGAAACCCGGCGCGAACATGCCGATCACGTGCCACTGCAAGACGGTGGCGGTGCTGTCAAAATCCAGCCCACACACCTGCATGGCCAGCGGGGTGGCCGCCATGAGCAGGTTCATGACACCGTAGCTGAGCGCGGCCGCCATGGCCGAGACGATGAACAGGGGCTGGCGCATGATTTCACTCAAGGGGCGCCCCTGAGCGTCACCCACCTTTTTGGGTGGCAGCGGCGGGAACTGGATGAAGGACATGATGATCGCCGACACGATCGCCACCCCGCACAAAGTGAGGTAAGCCCCGGCAAACGTGGTCTCGAGCAGGTTTTTGGTGTGGGTGGCGATGTAGGGCCCCATGACGGCGCCGATCAAGCCGCCGGCCAGCACATATGAGACGGCTTTTTCCTTCATGTGGGGGCCGAGTTCGGCCGCAGCGAATCGGTACAACTGGGCGTTGGCGCTGTAGTATCCGGCCACCACGGTGGCCAGCACCAGGGCCCAGAAGTTGTGCGAGATGGCCGCCAAAGCGCACATGCCCGCCGAGATCAGGGCCACCAGCAAACCGAGTTGAAACGAGATCTTGCGACCGTATTTTTCCTGGGTGCGGGCCACGATCCCGGTGCTGAGCGCACCGCCCACCACATAACCCATCACGGGCAAGGTGGCCATCCAGCCCGCCGGAGCCAGGGACAAGCCCACCAGCCCGTTGATGGCGATGAAGATGATGTTGTTGGTCAGGAACATGCCCTGAGCCAGGGCGAGCAAAACGATGTTGCGATTCATAGGTGGGCTTTCAGCCAGTTCAGGCCAGCGGAAGTGCCGCCGGGTTGACCGCCCAATCGGGGGCGGTATTCACAGCCGATGTGCCCCTGCCAACCGCATTCGGCACTGATGCGATCAATGAGGTCGAACAAGTGCGGGTGGTGAAGCTCGCCGGTGTCGGGTTCGTGGCGCTGCGGCACCCCTGCGATCTGGAAATGACCCACCCGGCCGGTGGGCAAGTAGGCGGCGATCTTGCTGGCCACATCGCCCTCGACGATCTGGCAGTGGTAGAGGTCCATCTGGACTTTGAGGTTGGCGGCACCGACTGCTTCAATGATGGCGTGGGCGTGATCTTGCCGGTTGAGAAAGAAATGCGGGATGTCGCGGGTGTTGATGGGCTCGATCAGGATGTCCCGTCCGCTGGTCGCGGCTTGGCGGGCGGCCCAACGCAAATTGGCAAGGTAGGTGTCGCGCAGCACCCCGGCTCGTGCGGCCAGGTCGCTGCTGGTGTGTAGCCCCGCCGGCCCTGCGTACAGCGGGCGATGGGCTTCGGGAATCAGCCCCGCCATGACGTGGATGCGCGGACATTGCAGGGCGTCGGCATAGCGCAACGCCAACTCGAAACCCTGTCTGAATTCGGTCTGACGCTCGGGCAAGATGGCGATGCCACGGGTGTTTTGCCAGGCTTGCGCGATGCTCTCCCGATCGGTGCCGCCGGGGGGGGCATTGAAGAGCACTTGTTTCAGGCCGTGATCGCGCAAGCGAGCGGCGAGCTCGGGCATGTCGAAGTCATAGGGAAACAGGAATTCAACCGCCTTGAAACCGTCGCGTGCCGCCGCTTCGAAGCGATCGAGAAAGGGCACCTCGGTGTACATGAGCGAGAGGTTGGCGGCGAACTGTGGCATGGCTTTGGCGTCTGAAGGGGATCACCAGCGGGCGCCAAACTGGCGTCGCAAGGCGTCGATCTGTTCGGGGTCCAGGGGCTCGGCGGGTGCCAGCAGCCACAAGTGGGCGGTTTCTTCCAATTCGTCCAGGGTGGCCATGGCCTGCTCGGGACTGTCGTGCCAGACGTTGGGGCCCAGGCGATCGAGCATGACGGCGCGAATCGGGTGACCGGCGCGGGCATGTTGCCCGATGGCTTGCGCCACCAACTCGGCCACCGCCGGGTCACCGGGCCGGTGGTAAGGCACCAGGGGCACATGACCGACCTTCATGACGAAATACGGCGTGAGGGCAGGCAACAACTCGGGGCCGAAGGGACCGTGCTGTACCGCGCCGCGCAAGCTGAGGGCGACGCAATGGGTGCTGTGGGTGTGAATGACGCAACGGGTGCCGGGGTCGGCTGCGAGCGCCGCCTGATAGATGCGCTGGTGCAGGGCCAGGGTTTTGCTGGCACGCGCACCCGAAGTTTGCTGGCCCTGGGCATCGACATGCGCCAATTGCGCCGGGTCGAGGTGGCCCAGACAGGCATCGGTGGGCGTGATCAAAAACCCGTCATCCAGTCTGACGCTGATGTTGCCCGCCGTGGCGTGCACCAGCCGCCGGTCGAACAGGCTTTTGCCGACACGGCAGATGGCTTCGCGGGCTTGGCTTTCGGTCATGCCGTGGCGTGCAAGAGGGTGAAGGAGCGGGTGAAGAAATCCACGCCCCCGAAGTTGCCCGATTTGAGGGTGATGTGCAAGCCCTCCGGCGACAGCGGAGCCCGCGCATGGCACCAGGGCACGCCCGGGTCGATCTGGGGCCCGATTTGGAGTTGCTCGATCTCCAGTGCCTGCACGCAAGCGCCCGAGGTTTCGCCACCGGCGACCACCAGTTGACGCACCCCCTGCTGCACCAGGCCGCGCGCGATGGCGGCCAGGGTCTGTTCGACCCGATGACCGGCCTGCTCGACCCCAAAGCGCTGCTGGATGGCACGTACCGCGTCAGGGGTGGCGCTGGAATAGACCAGCACCGGTTTGGCGCTGTGCCGGGCTGCGAATTGCAAGGCTTGATCGATGGCCTGCTGCTGGCCGGCATCGTCCATGAGTGCGGCCGGGTCCAGGGCCCAGGCAGGGACGCCTTGGTCTTGGGCGTGCTGCACCTGACCCAGCGTGGCTTGGGAGCAACTGCCGCTGACGATGGCCTGGCGCCCTTGGGCCGCTGGCAAACGGCTGGTGCGCGGGTCGGCTTGCAAACCGAAGTTGGCGGGCAAGGCGATCGCCACACCCGAACCGGCGGTGAGCAAAGGCAGGTCGCGCAAGGCCGGGCCCATGCGGGTCAGATCGTCGTTGGAGACGGCATCGACGATGGCGATGCGCACGCCCTGGGACTTGAGCTGGGCGATGGCCTGGGCCACGGCAGCGGCCCCGGCGGCCACGGCCTTGTGGTCGATCAGGCCGACTTTGGACTGACACTGGGCTTGCATGACGCGCACCAGATTGGCGTCGCGCATGGGGGTCAGCGGATGGTCTTTCATGCCGCTGTCGGACAGCAGGGCATCGCTCACAAACAAATGGCCCTTGAAAACGGTGCGCCCGTTGTCAGGAAAGGCCGGGGTGGCGATGGTGAAGTCGGTGTCCAGAGCGTCCATGAGGGCCTCGGTGACCGGGCCGATGTTGCCGCGCACATCCCCCTGGTACCAACTGTCGAAGGTGGAGCAGTATTTGAAATAGAACTGGCTTGCGCCCTGCCCTTGCAGCCAGCGCAAGGCTTGCAGCGATTGCGCCACCGCGTCAGCGGGTGCGATGGTGCGGGTTTTGAGGGCGATCACGACGCAGTCCACCTCGGCGCTCAAGGGGCCCGAGGGCACGCCGATGGTTTGAACCACGCGCATGCCGGTGCGCACCAGGTTGTTCGCCAAATCGGTGGCGCCCGTGAAATCATCGGCTATGCAGCCCAGCAACAAAGTCATGTTCAGAATCAGGAGTTAAGCAGTTTGGCGGGATCTTCGGCTTCGAGCACAAGTTGCGCCCAAGGTGCGAGCTTGGCGGTGTCGGCGCGCAGCACCTGCTGCTTGACCGCCAGGATCTGGGTCGGGTGCATGGAAAAGCTGCGCAGGCCCAGGCCCAGCAACAAGCGGGTGAATTGGGGGTCGCCCGCCATTTCGCCGCACACACTGACCGATTTGCCCTGCTGCGCTCCGGCGCGGATGGTGTCGGCCAGCAGGCGCAACACCGCCGGGTGCAGGGGGTCATACAAATAGGCCACCGATTCATCGGCGCGGTCGATGGCCAGGGTGTACTGAATCAGGTCGTTGGTGCCGACCGACAAAAAGTCAAAGTGCTTCAGAAACAGCGGCAAGGTGAGCGCGGCGGCGGGCACTTCGATCATGGCGCCGATGCGCACCGGACCGTGGGCCAGGCCCCGATTGTCCAGCTGCACCCGCGCATGGTCGAGCAAAGCCAGGGTCTTGCGGATTTCTCCGGCATGGGCCAGCATCGGGATCAGGATGTTCACCTGCCCCCGTGCAGCCGTGCGCAGCAAAGCGCGCAGTTGCGTCAGGAACATGGCGGGATCGGCCAGGCTCCAGCGGATCGCACGCAAACCCAAAGCCGGATTGAGGTGGTCGTCTTCACGCGTGCCTTTGCTCAGCGGCTTGTCGGCACCGATGTCGACGGTGCGGATGGTGACCGGCAAGCCCTGCATGCCTTCCAGTGCCCGGCAATAAGCACGGTACTGCTCTTCTTCGTCAGGCAGTTGGCCCTCGCGGCCCATGAACAAAAACTCGCTGCGAAACAGACCCACGCCAACCGCGCCGACTTCCAGTGCCGCCGGGGTGTCCTCGGGCATCTCGATGTTGGCCAGCAACTCGATGCGCTGACCATCGAGCGTGACCGCCGGCGTGTGGCGCAAACGCGAGAGGCGCTCGCGCTCGATCTCGGCTTGTCGCTTCTTGAAGGTGTACTCGTCGAGGATGATGGGTGTGGGGTCGACGATGACCACGCCGGCGTCGCCGTCGATGATGACCCAGTCGTCCTGGTGGATCAGGTGGCTGCCCTGGCGGGTGCCCACCACCGCCGGGATGTCCAGACTGCGCGCCACGATGGCGGTGTGCGAAGTCTTGCCGCCGACGTCGGTGACAAAGCCTGCAAACACGCTTTGCTTGAATTGCAACATGTCGGCTGGCGAGAGATCGTGGGAGACCAAAATCAGCGGCACATCGGGTTGCTCATCCAGAGGCAGGTCGTGCTGGCGCGCCGCACCCGAGCGGCGTGCTTGGCCGTGCTGGGTCAAGACATCGGGCTGCCCCTTGAGTTGGCGCAACAAACGCTCGACCACTTGCTCCAGATCGCCCTTGCGCTCGCGCAGGTAGGGGTCTTCCATCTCCTCGAACTGACGCGCCACGATGTCGAGTTGGCTGATCAGCGCCCATTCGGCGTTGTAGAGGCGGTCTTTGACCCAGGCCTTGACGCCGTCTTCCAGCATCTGGTCTTGCAAGAGCATGAGATGGACATCGAGCAAGGCGGCCAGTTCGGTCGGGGCGTCCTTGGGCAAATGATCGATCAGGCGATGGATGTCTTGCACCACCGCTTCACGCGCCGTCGCCAGGCGCTGGATCTCTTGCTCGATCTGATCGGCCTCGATGAAATAGTGGGCCACGTCGACGCGGCTGGATGCGACCAGCACGGCACGCCCGATGGCGATGCCGCGGGCCACTGCCAAACCGTGAATGGCCAGGGTCATGTCATTCGCCTTCGCCGAATTTGTCGTTGATCAGCGCCAGCAAAGCGTCCATGGCTTCTTGCTCTTGCGGGCCGTCGGTTTCCAGTTCGACATCGGCACCGATGCCGGCGGCCAGCATCATCACGCCCATGATGCTTTTGGCGTTGATGCGCCGATCGTTGCGGCTGAGCCAGACTTCGCACGGAAAACTGCCCGCCAATTTGGACAGCTTGGCCGAGGCGCGGGCATGCAGCCCGAGCTTATTGCTGATGGTCACGCGATTCTGGATCATGGTGGCGACGTTGCTGGTTTTGGGGAGCGGAAGGATTGACTTGCATGATGCCCTGGCTGGCACCATTGAGCGCACGGGTGATCAGTTCATCCAGGGGCTCGGCGCGGTAGCACACGGTGCGCAAGAGCATGGGCAGATTGACCCCGGTGACGAGTTTGGCACGCTGGCCATCGACCAATTTCAGGGCCACGTTGCAAGGCGTGGCCCCAAACACATCGGTCATGACCAGGGTGGCCCGGTCACCGTCTTGCTGGAGTGCGATGCGGGCAGCGGCCAGGGTATCCGCAGGCGGGGCGTTGGGCGGCACATCGATGGCGATCACATCCACGGCACAGTCCGGATAGACGTGCAAGGCGCATTGCCGCAGGGCGTGCGCCAGCGGGGCATGAGCGAGCAGCAAAATCCGGGTGTGTGCCATGGGTCAAGCGGTGTTTTGAGCATTATCGGCGCGCCGCCACAGAAACCAAAGGGTGGACAACACAAAGGTGACGCCCATGCAGGCCATGGCAAATTGGAAACGGGCGGCAGGCTCATAACCCAGCCAGGCGCCCAGGTCGACCAGCCAGCCAAAGCCCCATTGCATCAAAAACACCCCGCCGAAGATCAGCAGGTTGTAGGCCGACAGGGCACGACCCGCCAAGTGGCTGGGAAAAGCCAGACCGATGGCGGGCTGGGCCAAAGAAACAAATGAACAGGTGACAAAAAAGACCGACCAGGCCAGCGCCCCGGTGCCGGGCCCTTGCACCACCAGCCAGACGATGGCCAACAGATTGACGGGCAAGCCCACGGTGATCAGCCGGTCGGGCCCCCACCCCCGGCGCGCCAGCCAGGGGGTGAGCATGCCCCAGGCCCAAAAAGTGACCAGCATGACCACGTTGATCCAAAAGAGGCCGGTGGCGGCTTGCAGCGGGCTGTAACCGCTGACATTGACCATCCAGGGCCCGGCCCACAGGGACTGCATGGCGATCATGCCGCCGTAAACAAAGAAAGCCAGCGGGCCCATGCGCTGAAAGTAGCGATCGCGCCAAACCGGCGCATACGATTGCCAGAGGCTGAGCTTTTCGGCCGGTTCGGGCTGGGGCGGCGCCTGCTCGGCGCTCGCTTGTTGCCAGGCGGGGGTTTGCCACCACAACCAGGCGATGGCGAGCAGGTTGAGTGCCGCCACTGTCAAAAAGATGGGCCGCCAGCCGATGGTGGGCAGCAGCCACTGCACCGGCAAGGTCGAGGCCAGCATGCCCATCGATCCCGTCATGAGCATCCACGAATTGGCCCGCACTTGGCTGGACTTGTGCAACCAACGCCGAAAGCCGGTGAGCGGCGCCATCAGACAAGCACTGACGCCGATGCCCGTGAGCACGCGGGCGACGAGCAGTTGATTGAACTCGGTGGCCACGGCGAATGTGACGCTGCCCAACACGGCAAACAAGAGCAAAGCGCACAGCACCTTGCGCGGGCCATGCTGATCCAGCCAGCGCCCCATGGGCAATTGGGTGGCGGCAAAGCCCAAAAAGTAGCCGCCAGCCAACAAGCCCAGATCACGGGCCTGCAACTGAAATTCGTCAATCAGCGTGGGCGACAAAGTGGCCGTGATGGCGCGCACCAGCGTGGACAAAAAGTAAGCAAAGGCAAACGCCATGAAAATCCAGACCACTTGAGCGCGCTTCATGGCAACTGGATCCCTTCGAGCAAGGTCTGCAACACGGTTTCAGGCGGGGACTGACGCTCGGCGTAAATCCCCAACTGGTAGGCTTGGCCGGCATGTAACCACCACACCCATTGCGCCCGGTTGTGACCCCCGCTGGCGCTCAGGCGGGTGGGCGCGACATCGGCACGCGCTCCCCTGACAGGCTGGGCGATGGCCTTGGTGGCCAGCCCCGGATCGGCCCCCAGCGCTTGCAAGCTGGCCCCCTGCCAGGCCCGAACCACAGTGGCGGCGCTGGCCTGCGCGTCCAGCGGCAAATCCAGGCGCGACCAGGTGAAACTGTAGCCTTGGGCTTCACACCCCATCATGCGCAAAGTGGCTTTGGTCTCACCCAGTGTGACCGTGCGTTCGGCGCGATCGGGCTTGCAAGGCAACATGACGCGCACCGGGCTGTCGTCAAAGCGCACCTCGCGCCAATTCAGGGCCGGGTTGCAAGCCGAAAGACTCAACACCAGCAGGCTTGCCACTGACCAAGTTGTACAACGCATGGGACCTAGATCACCTTGGCCGCCCGCAACTCGGCGATGCGGGCGTCGTCGTAGTTCAGCACTTCACGCAAGATCTGATCGGTGTGCTCACCCATGGTCGGCGGAGGCAGGTCGCGGCGCACCGGCGTGCGGCTGAATTTCATGGGGCTGGAGACCAGCTCAAAGGGCGTGCCCACCGAATGCTGCCACGAGCTGATCATCTCGCGTTGTCGAACTTGCGGATCGCTGAAGACCTCGCCCAGGTCATTGATGGGGCCACCGGGAACCTGGTGTTTTTCCAGATCGGCCAGCCATTCGGACTTGGGGCGGGACTTGAACACCGCTTCCAGCATGGGGACCAGCACCGAGCGGTTGCGCACGCGGTCGGCATTTTTGGCAAAGCGCGGGTCGGTGGCCCATTCGGGGCGACCGGCGATGGCGCAAAATTTGGCGAATTGGCCGTCGTTACCGACCGCCAAAATCATGTGATCGCGTTCGCCACGGGCATTGGGCGCGGTTTCAAACACCTGATAGGGCACCACGTTCTGGTGCGCATTGCCCATGCGGCCGGGCACCTTGCCCTCGTGCTGACCGGCCACCAAATAGTTGGCCCCCAGATTGGCCAGCATGGCCACCTGGGTGTCGAGCAAGGCCATGTCGATGTGCTGCCCCTGCCCCGTGCGCTCGGCGTGGCGCAAAGCGGCCAAAATGGCCACGGTGGCGTACATGCCGGTGAACAAGTCGGCCACGGCCACACCGACTTTTTGCGGGCCTCCACCCAAATCGTCGCGCTCGCCGGTCACGCTCATCAGCCCGCCCATGCCCTGAACCGCATAGTCATACCCGGCGCGCAGGCGATAGGGACCCGTCTGCCCAAAACCCGTGATGCTGCAATAGACCAGCTTGGGGTTGAGCACCAGCAAGCTGTCGGCATCCAGCCCATAGCGGGCCATGTCGCCGACCTTGAAGTTTTCAATGAACACATCGCAGTGGCGCACCAGTTCGCGGATCAGTTCTTGTCCTTTGGGGTTGGCGATGTCGCAAGTGATCGAACGCTTGTTGCGGTTGGCACCCAGGTAATAGGCGGCCTCGGACGTGTCCTGACCAGCGGGGGTTTTGAGGTAAGGCGGGCCCCAGGTGCGGGTGTCGTCGCCGGCACCGGGCCGCTCGACTTTGAGCACATCGGCCCCCAGGTCGCCCAGGTTCTGGGTGCACCAGGGTCCGGCCAGGACGCGGGACAAATCAAGGATGCGTATGCCGTCGAGTGAATTCATGCACCCATTGTAGGCATCCGCCGACCGGCGTCGATGGGCCGGGGTGGCTGGCCGTCGTCCAAGGGAAAGCCCTAGCACGCCCATCGGGAAAGCCCTAGGGTGAGTGGGGTGAGCCGGGACTTACATTTTCAACACTCGCAAGAGCAGACATGTTCTTCGGGGGGTTCGAGGAGACGAACCGATTCCTTTCATGATGATGGCATCGAACAGATGCTTTTTAATGCACCGCTTCGGCGGTGTTTTTTTTTGGGCGACAGCCCGGCCAGTCCCCGGCGACAGGGGGGTGCGACAATCCCGACCCATGGAATTGATCTTGGTGACGCTGGCGTCCGCGATGGCCGGCTTTGTGGATGCCATCGTGGGCGGCGGCGGCCTGATCCTGGTGCCGGCCTTGTTCGCGACCTATGTGGCGGCGACACCGGCGACCTTGCTGGGCACGAACAAAAGTGCCTCGGTGTGGGGCACGCTGTTTGCGCTGTGGCAGTACAGCAAACGCATCGAACTGCCTTGGCGCAAGCTGGCCTATGTGGTGGCCGTGACCTGGATCGGCTCTTGGCTGGGCGCCTATGCCCTGACGCTGATGTCGCCCGACTTTTTGCGCAAACTGTTGCCCGCCGTCATGCTGCTGGTGCTGGGCTACACCTTGCTGCGCAAAGACCTGGGCCACACCCATGCGCCGCGCTGGCAAGGCCGGCGCGAGACCCTGGTGATGTGCGCCATCGGCTTTGTGATCGGCTGCTACGATGGCTTTTTCGGGCCAGGCACGGGCAGCTTCTTTGTCTTTTTGCTGGTGCGGGTGATGGGCTACGACTTTTTGTATGCCTCGGCCTGCACCAAACTGCTCAACGCCACCAGCAATGCCTCGGCACTGGCGCTGTTCACCTGGCAAGGCCACGTCTGGTGGCACCTGACCATCGCCCTGGCCGTGGCCAATGTGGCCGGCAGTTTGTTGGGCACCCGCATGGCACTGAAACATGGCACCGGATTCGTGCGCATCATGTTCATCTGCGTGGTCTCGGCGCTGGTGCTCAAAACCGGCTATGACGCGTTTGGGCGTTGAGTCAGACAGGGGCGCAGGAGCACGCCATGCATGCGTTTTTACGTGCATGGATCGCGTACAAGCATCACAGCTTTCAGAATGGCAAAGCGCGTTTTTCATGTGAAATAAGGGGCTCTCTTGCAAAGGCCCTGCCATGTCACGTCAACGTCGCCCACACGACGCCAGTTTCAAAGCATTGTTTCGTTCGCCGCTCATGGTGCAACACCTCGTTCGGTGTTTTTGCCCCGATCCGGAGCTGGATCACATCGACTTTGGCACGCTGTCACCCGTGCCCAACGAACTCGTGACCAAGGCTTTGGGCAAACGCCACATCGACAGCGTCTGGCAAGTACAAACCCATGCAGGGCAACGCATGTATGTGCTGATCGAGTTCCAGCGCACGCCACACCCCCACATGGCGCTGCGCACCTGCGTCTACAGTGGCTTGTTGTACGAGACGCTGCTGGCCCATGAACAGATCCCGGCGCAGAGCATGTGGCCGCCTGTGCTGTGCATCGTGCTCTACCACGGCGATCGATCCTGGCATGCTCCCACCCGCTTGCATGACCGCATCTGGAGGCCTCGGCGTGGTTTGCTCAAGCCCGCGATGTTGCAGCACCGCCACCTGCTGCTGGACATCAACCGCGATGTGCCACACAATATTCAAAAGTTGAACAATCTGGTGACCATGCTCATGCGGTTCGAGCGGTCACTCAGCCCAGCGGAGTTGCCGCAGTTATTGCACCTGCTGGATCAGACCTTGCCCGATGACGAAGGATTGCGCGATCAATTCGCGCAATGCATCGGGCACATGGTGGGCGACAGCAGTTCGATTGCCCTGATGACCAATGACACATTGACCTGGAAGGAATTGAACATGAGTCTGGCGCAGCGCATGGTGCAGTGGGAGAAAGGGTTTTATCAGCAAGGCCGGCAAGAAGGCCGTGAGGAAGGCCGGCAAGAAGGCCGAGAAGAGGGTGTTTTGATGGGCCAGGCAGGTTTGCTACAACGGCAACTGCAACGGCGTTTCGGCGACTTGAGCCCCACCACCCTGAAAAGGTTGAATCAAGCCACGCCGGAACAACTGGACCGATGGGGCATGCGCGTGCTGGAAGCCCAAAAGCTGAGCGAAGTGTTTCGGGCTGAGGGCTAGAACATGGCAGTCTTGGGCATAGCCCCATGGCCGCACACCTTTTTTAGGTTCTGAACCCAGCAACCTTTTATGGACAGTCGGAAAGCCCGCTTGCAAGAAGACACCTATTGCAGCCTGATGCGCATCCTGCAAAACAACCCCGACCTGACCCAGCGTGAGCTGGCCCGCCAACTGGGCATCAGCGTCGGGAGCCTGGGTTGCCGTGTGGCACGTGCTGCCCAAAGACGAACACGGGAATGCCCACTTGGGCAATGTCCTGCAAACCGCTGTGCACGAATGGCTGAGTTGACGGGCGTATGGCTTGAGCCGTTAAGGTCAGTGGCCTGAATCTTTCGGGCTGTGTTCCGCACCCAATTTTGGCGGGGTGCGCGGCACGCCAATGGGGCGGGTGGCTTGGCCACGCTGCACGGCGGCGATGTCCTCGGCCGAGGGGTATTGCCCCATGATGACGTAGTCGAACACGCGGCGGGCGATGGGGGCGGCGTTTTGGGCACCGAAGCCGGCGTTTTCCACGATCATGGCCAGGGCCACTTTGGGCTGTTCGGCGGGGGCGTAGGCCATGAACAAGGCGTGGTCGCGCAGCCGCTCGTCGATGCGGGCGGCGTTGTATTTTTCGTTTTGTTTCACGGTGAAGACCTGGGCGGTGCCGGTTTTGCCGCCGCTGGTGTAGGGCGCACCGGCAAAGCTGCCGGCTGAGGTGCCGTACAGGTTGACGTCGACCAGGGCCTGGCGGATGGTGGCCAGGTGCTCGGGTTTGTATTTCAGTTCGGCCACCGGTTCTTTGGCGATGAAGCGACGCTCGGCGCTGACGGGGTCGACGACTTCCTTGACCAAATGCGGTTTCATTTGCACGCCGTCGTTGACGAGGGTGGCGGTGGCCTGCGCCAGTTGCAGCATGGTGAAGCTGTTGTAGCCCTGGCCGATGCCCAATGAGATGGTCTCGCCCGAGTACCAGCGCTGTTGCTCGGGCTTTTTGTAGGTCTTGCGCTTCCACTCGGTCGAGGGCAGGATGCCGCGCGATTCGCCCTGAATGTCGATGCCAGTGTACTGGCCAAAGCCCAGGGGTTTGAGGTGGTCGTGCATGAGGTCCACGCCCATGTCGCGCGCCAGCAGGTAGTAGTAGGTGTCGCAAGATTCCACGATGGATTTGCGCATGTCGACCATGCCGTGACCGCCCTCTTTGTCGTCACGGAAGCGGTGGTTGCCGAACATGAAGTAGCCTGGGTCGGCAAAGGTTTGTTGCGGGTTGCGCTTGCCGGTCTCGAGCGCGATCAGGCTCATGAAGGGTTTGTAGGTGGAGCCGGGCGGGTAGGTGCCGCGCAGGGCGCGGTTGAGCAGGGGCTTGTCGGGGGATTCGTTCAGGGCTTTCCAGTTGTCGACGTCGATGCCTTCGACAAACAGGTTGGGGTCGAAGGTGGGCTTGCTGACGAAGGCCAGCACTTCGCCACTGCGGGGGTCGATGGCCACCATGGCGCCCCGGCGCTGCCCGTAGAGTTCTTCGACCAGTTTTTGCAAGACGATGTCGATCGACAGGACCACGGTTTTGCCGGGGGTGGCGGGTTTGGATCGCAAGCGGCGCACGGCACGCCCGCCGGCCGAGGTTTCCATTTCGTGAAAGCCGGTGATGCCGTGCAAGTCGGCTTCGTAGCTTTGCTCCACGCCCAGTTTGCCGATGTAGTCGGTGCCGTGGTAGTTGCCGTCCTGGTCTTCTTCGGCCAGGCGCTGTTTTTCGGTGGTGTTGATGCGGCCGATGTAGCCGATCACGTGGCTGGCGACTTCGCCCTGCGGGTAATGGCGAAACAAGCGGGCCCGGATGTCCACGCCGGGAAATCGGTAACGCTGGGCGGCAAAGCGCGAGAGTTCTTCGGGGGTGACGCGGGTGCGGATGGGGACAGACTCGAAGTTGCGGGATTCTTCGCGCAACTTCTTGAAGCGGCGCCGGTCGCGCGGCTGGATGTCGATGATTTCGGCCAATTGGTCGATCACGGTGTCGACGGGTTCGCGCAAGCGCGAGGGGGTGATCTCGATGGTGTAGGCCGAGAAGTTGCTGGCCAGCACGATGCCGTTGCGGTCGGTGATGACGCCCCGGTTGGGGGCAATGGGCACGACGGCGATGCGGTTGTTTTCGGCTTGAGCCTGGTAGTCGCTGTGGCGCACGACTTGCAGGTAGATCAGGCGCGCGATCAGCAACAGGAAACAAGCTGCCGCAAGGGCGGCAGCCACCAGCACCCGGCCCCGGAATCGGTGCAGTTCGGCGTGCAGGTTGGAACCCAGTGACATCGGCTGTGTCCGCGCTCAGATGGGGCGGTTTTCGTCGGGGTCATGCGCCCGGCGCTGAGGCATGAGCAAGAGATAGGCCACGGGCACCCACAAGGCGGCCTCCAGCACGGGGGCGGCAACGATGCCCCAGCCGGGGAGGTCGCGGCCAAACAGGTAACGCACCGCGATGTCGGTCAGGGTGCCCAGCACGAATACGGGCAAGACTTGCGGGGCCTGTGAAGGGCCGGTGAACCATTGCATGCGCCGGTGCATTTGAACGGCCCAAAAGCCCATGAGGCTGAAGGACAAGGCATGTTGTCCAAGCAGCGCGGTTTGGTGCACATCGGTCACCAAGCCCAGCACGAAGCACCAGCCCATGCCCACGCGCAATGGCTGATGGACGCACCAAAAAACCAGCACAACAGAGAGCAGGTCGGGGGCCCATGCGGCGTTGCCAAGCAGGCCCATGTTTTGCAGCAGGTTGATCATGAGGCCCAGCATCAGGCTGGCGGTGATGAACCAGGGTTTGGCCGGCAGCAGCAGCTCCTGACCGCGCGGCATGATCATTTGCGCGCCCCTTTCTTGCGTGTCGGATCGGCCTCGGGTTCGGGGCGCTCGGGCAAGGATCCTCCCAAGGGGGTCACCACCATGACGTTGCGCACGCCTTGGGTCAGTGCGATGGGCTGGCAGAGGATGCGCGCGAAGATGGATTCAGAGCGGCGCTCGATGCGCACGACTTTGGCCACCGGCAATCCCGGCGGGAAGACGCCGTCCACGCCGCTGGTGGTGAGCAGGTCACCTTCCTGGATGTCGGCGTTGGTGGCCATGTAGCGCAGTTCGATCTGGTCCGAGCCTTCGCTGTCGCCATAGGCCACGCCGCGCAAGCCGTTGCGCGCGTTCAGCACCGGGATCGCATGGTCGCGGTCGGTGATCAGGGTGAGTTCGCTGACAAAGGGCAAGGCGCGGGTGATTTGCCCCACGATGCCGTGTTCATCCATGACCGGCGAACCGGCCTGGGTGCCTTGCAGGGATCCGCGATCGAGGATGAGTTTGCGGCTGTAAGGATCTGCGGCTTCGTAGATGACCTGCGCCCCCGTGGCTGTCAGGCCCTGGCGTTCACGCATGTCCAGCAAGGCGCGCAGGCGCTGGTTTTCCAGCAACAATTGGTCAACCTGGACGGCGCGGGCCGATTGAATCAGGGCTTTTTCTTTGGCCTGGGCGGCTTCACGCTGAACGTTGTTGCGGTTTTGCAAGTAATCGGCGCCGCGTGTGATGAGTTCGACGGGAGCCAGGGCCAGCAGTTGCACGGGATAGAGCAAAACCGACAAGACGGTGCGGATGGGCTGGGTGATGCCCCAGCGGACGTCACCCAGCATGAGCAGGACCGACAGCAGGAAGCACAACAGAAGTTTGAGGGGCGCAGGCAAACCTTGCCGAAAAAACGGCCTGGGTTCGTAGCCAAGGGTCCCTAGGGGCATCTGCGCTCCAGTTGCAAATCGGTGGTGAGCGCCTCAGGGGCGGCCCGGATCACTCACTGGTGAAGATCGACCCCAGGCGCTCCATGCGCTCCAGGGCCAGGCCGCAACCCCGCACCACGCATGTCAGGGGGTCTTCAGCCACCAACACGGGCAAGCCGGTTTCTTCGGCCAACAGGCGATCGAGGTCACGCAACAAGGCACCGCCACCGGTCAGCATCATGCCACGCTCGGCGATGTCTGCGCCGAGTTCGGGCGGGGTTTGTTCGAGTGCGTTTTTGACGGCCGAGACAATGTTGTTGAGTGGATCGGTCAGGGCCTCAAGAATTTCGTTGGACGAGATGGTGAAGCTGCGCGGAACGCCTTCGGAGAGGTTGCGACCCTTGACTTCCATCTCTTTGACTTCGCTGCCGGGGAAGGCAGAACCGATGCTCTTTTTGATGGCCTCGGCGGTGGGCTCGCCAATCAGCATGCCGTAATTGCGGCGGATGTAGTTGATGATGGCTTCGTCGAACTTGTCGCCGCCGACGCGCACGCTGCCTTTGTAGACCATGCCGCCCAGTGAAATCACGCCAACTTCGGTGGTGCCGCCACCGATGTCCACCACCATCGAGCCGTTGGCGTCGCTGACCGGCAGGCCGGCGCCAATGGCAGCGGCCATGGGTTCTTCGATCAGGTAAACCTCGGAGGCGCCGGCACCCAAGGCAGATTCGCGGATGGCGCGACGCTCGACCTGGGTGGAGCCGCAGGGCACACAAATGATGATGCGCGGGCTGGGACGCAAGATGGAGCGCGGGTGCACCATCTTGATGAACTGTTTGAGCATTTGCTCGGTGACGGTGAAGTCGGCGATGACGCCGTCCTTCATGGGACGGATGGCTTCAATGTTGCCGGGTACCTTGCCCAGCATGGCCTTGGCCTCGTGGCCCACCGCCTGGATGGTTTTTTTGCCTTGGGGGCCCCCCTCATGGCGAATGGACACGACCGAGGGTTCATCGAGCACGATGCCTTTGTCGCGCACGTAAATGAGGGTGTTGGCGGTACCGAGGTCAATGGCCAAATCGGTCGAGAAGTATCGACGGAATGCTGCAAACATGGGGATCTTTCTGGGGGCTACAGGCTAAACCCAAAATGATACCTGAAGCCTGGGCGCCCCCGCCGCAGGCTGGGGCGTAGTCGACTCAGTTCAAGCGATATTCCCAACCCAAACGCCAAGCTGAGTTGTGCGGTCCCTGGAAGGGGTCCAGCGGGAGGGTTCCTCGATCGTGTTGTAAATAGAACTGCTGGGGCAGGTCAAAGCGGATGCTGTCGGCGCGATTGCGCCACCGATGGCCACCCCCTGCCGGATTGGGCTGCAAGTAGTGCTGATGGCTCAGCGTGATGGCTGAAATCCAGGGATTGCTCAAGGCAATGCGGTAATTGACTTGTGCATCCCAACGCCGATAAGAGGACATGGGGATCATTTGGGCCGCGCGGGCGGGATCGTCCTGGGGATTGACCCCGGCATGTTGAAATTGAAACTGAAACGCGTCTCTTGAGCCGAACAAACCCGGGGTGTACCAACCCCCATTGAACCCGGTCAGTTTTTGGCGACCAGAAGATGCCCCGTTGGTTTCAAAACCCAGACCGGCACCCAACCAAACACGCCCTGGCGACAGGTCGAACGACCACTGAGGCCCGGCGCTGAACTGTTGCAAGCGACGCGTGTTTTGATCGGATTCGAATGCGAAATTACCGTTGATGCGACTCACCCAATCGATTTGGCTCTTGCCCCAGGCGGGGACATGGAGACTGATGCGGGAGCGAACATCCAGCGACAAACCCGCGTCGGCGTGATCGCGATGAGCTGACTGCTGAACATATGGCCCCGCTACCAATGAAAAGGATTTGGTTCCATCATCAAATGGCTGTGCCTGTAACAGGCCAACCCCGAAAGTCATTGAGCTGATGAAAAGAACGGTTTGGCGCAATAAATTCATGTTGAACCCAGAAAAAGACATCAGGCATCAACTATAAACTTTTTAATTCTTTTATTTTGATATTTATACAAAAATACAACACAAAATAACTATTTATTGTTCGCGAACTGAGACAGTTCCCACTGCCACGCATGAGAGATGATGGTGTCCAAATGGGGGAAATCGGGTTGCCAACCCAGGATCCTTTGTGCTCTGCCCGAATCGGCCACCAGCCGAGCAGGGTCGCCGGGCCGGCGCGGTCCATCGATGACCTTGATGTCTCGACCAGTCACGCGACGAGCAGTCTCTATCACTTCCTGGACGGAAAAGCCATGACCGTTGCCCAGGTTGAAGTTCTGGCTCGCCCCCCCACGCATGAGGTGACGCAGGGCCAGCGCGTGGGCTGCGCATAAATCGGTGATGTGAATGTAGTCTCGAATGCAGGTGCCATCGGGTGTGTCGTAGTCCCGTCCGAAAACATCAATGTGGGTCCGACGACCGGCGGCGGCCTGCAACACCAGGGGAATGAGGTGGGTTTCCGGCTGGTGGCGCTCACCGAGCTGGCCATCCGGGTCGGCTCCTGCCGCATTGAAATAACGCAGGCATACCGAGCGCAGTCCGTGCGCCCGTTCAAGGTCGGCCAGAACCTGCTCAATGAAGAGTTTGCTGCGCCCATAAGGGTTGATGGGAACTTGGGGATGTTCTTCGTCGATGGGTGTGTAGTGCGGCTCGCCGAAGGTGGCGGCTGTAGAAGAAAAAATGAAGTGCCGGACGCCGTGCTCCAGCATGGCTTGCAAAAGGGTCAAAGTATGCGAAACATTGTTCACATAGTACTTCTCCGGTTGTTGCACCGACTCACCGACTTGAATGAAGGAAGCAAAGTGCATGACGGCATCAAAGCGGACTCGACTAAACAGGTCTCTGAGCAGTTGGGCATCGCCACAATTGCCCAGGGTGAAGTCACCAAATAAAACCGCGTCCCGGTGCCCACCGCTGAGATCGTCGAGCACGCTGACCTTCGCGCCCTGCTGCGCCAGCATTTTGACCATGTGCGAACCGATGTAGCCCGCACCGCCTACCACCAGAATGTGATTGCTCATGTTCGCATCTTAGTCTGCTCCATCCATCGAGCGAAAAAAACGAGTTCCCGCAAGCCCCCGAGGCTTGGATCCCCAGCCCAGCCGTCGGGAAGACCCCTTAGAGGCCATTCTTCCCGGGAGATTGGTCATGCAAGACCAGGAGAAAATCAATGAGAACTTTACTCAGTATTTACCGAATACGGCTGTTTTATTCATGCCTTTATAATTAATATTACATTTTTTAGTTTTAGTTGTTTTTGCGTTTTATCGCCACTTTTGGCGCCTAAAGGCCTAAACACCTGAAACGCAGTTTGGTTTCAGGATGAGATTCATGCAGCATCTGAATCGGGAATCTTGCGTTTGGACGAACGGGTTCAACGGGCTTTGTCGGACATTTCGGCGGTGGGCGCCGCTGTTGCTGGTGCTGACACTGTGTGGATGCGGGGGACCTGATCGCGGGCAGCTGAATTTCAATGGCACGGCCGCCGCTGGCGCTCCCATGAGCCTGGCGCGCATCAGTCTGTTGTGCGCACGCGGGACCGACCGGGGCGTCAGTCAGGGGTACGCTCAAGCGGATGCCGATGGCGCATTCAGTCTGAGCGTGACCCATGGTGCTTTGCCCTGCCTCGGTAAAGCGCAGGCTCAGGTGGCAGGTGTGACCGTGACCTACTACGCCGTGGCGTCGAGCACGGGCAGGCTGAATTTCAGCCCGCTGACCAGCGCAATCGCCAGCGCATTGCTGGGTCAGTTGGAACTGGACGCGATTTGGGACGGATTCAATGACGCTCAAGCCCGCAGCCTGAAGCAGTCGCTGGACAATGGCTTGGCCGCCCTCTCCTGGAATCGACTGGAGGCCGAGTTACAGGCCCAGCAAATCGACACCAGCGGCGTGACGGGCCATCCGGTCACCGATGCCGGCTTGCTGGCCGATGCGGCGCACGCAGGCACCGGGCACGACAAGGTGCTGGATGACATCGCGGCTTTGCAACTGGATGCCGAAGCACTGTATCGAATGGCGGCAGGCATGCCTTATGCGCCCCTCAGAGCCACTGGGCGCCTCAATGACAGCGGTATCGACGGGTGCAGCGACATTGCCAGCGGCTCTTGGGTGAATGACCTGCTGTGCAGTGCGATCAATTGGGCCACCCGCTTGTGGGGGCCGCAACAAGACGCCCTTTTTGGAAGGGATGCCCAAGCCAAAGCAGGCACCTTGCAAAAGCTGGGTCAAGGCACGGCGGGTTTTGACTTCACACGGCTGGGGTCGAATGGTCGCGAATTGGCGGTGCAAAACGCCACATGGAGCGACAGTGGCAACACCACCGATGGCACGTTGTGGGACTGCGTGCGGGATAACGTGACCGGTCTGTGGTGGGAGGTCAAGCGCAACGACAGTACCCATTTGCGCCACAAAGGACACACTTACACCTGGTACAACACCAACGCCAGCACCAACGGGGGTAACGCCGGAACCACGGGTGGCAGCACCTGCACCGGCCTGAACGACAGCAGCCGATGCAACACGCAGGACTATGTTGCCGCCGTGAATGCAGCTGGACTGTGCGGCAAAAACGACTGGCGCTTGCCAACGCTTGACGAGCTCTACACCCTGCCGAACACACGGGTCTACAACCCGGCCATCGACACCGATCAATTCCCGAACACGATGCCCTCCTTTTATTGGACCGCCACAACCAGGTCTTCATGGACCCGTTACGCATGGATCGTGGAGTTCGGTACGGGATTTGACTATTGGATCTCGGGTGAGAAGGTGATTTCCAATCATCAACATGCACGGCTGGTGCGCTCGGGCCCTTGAGGAGTTGGCAATGAAAGCGTGGAATCGAAAGATGATGTGGGCTGCACTGATGGCTTGCAGCGCCAGTGCCTGGGCAGCCTGTCACGCAGACCTGGCCCTGACGCGGCCCGACAGCCGCTACGAGGCCGTGGCGGGCAGCGACGGGGCCGAGGTTCGCGACAAAGTCACAGGCCTGATCTGGCAACGCTGTGTGCTGGGCATGTCCTGGAACGGAAGCAGTTGCAGCGGAACGGCCACCACCTACACCTGGACGCAAGCGCTCGATGCCGCCCGCACGGCCACGGCCAGCCCGGTGGCGGGAGCGCAAGCCTGGCGACTACCCAATCACAAAGAGTTGTTCAGCCTGGCGGAACGCGCTTGCAGCAGCCCGGCCCTGAACAGCCGTTGGTTTCCCGGCACCCAGACCATGACCTGGACATCTTCACCACATGCTTTTGATCCCACGCTGGCGCTGGCGATCACCTTTCTGGACGGTTCGACTGCCCGCCTGAACCGCGACAACACCTCGTGGGTTGTGCGTCTCGTGCGCTAGAGTCAGTTCAGCGGCTGCGCTGGCGCAGCGCTTCATACAAGCAAATGCCGCTGGCGACCGAGACGTTGAGGCTCTCGACCGCACCCATCATGGGGATGCTGATCAATTCGTCACAGGTTTTGCGGGTCAGCTGGCGCATGCCGCTGCCCTCGGCGCCCAAGACCAGGGCGCAAGGCACCTTCAGGTCGGCCTGATACAGGGTGCGCGGCGCATCGTCGCTGGTGCCGATGACCCAGATCGAACGCTCTTTGAGCTCGTTGAGGGTGCGCGCCAGGTTGGTGACCATGAAGTAGGGCACGGTTTCGGCAGCCCCGCTGGCGACCTTGGCCACGGTGGCGTTGATGCCCACGGCGTGGTCTTTGGGTGCGATCACGGCATGCGCCCCGGCGCCGTCGGCCACCCGCAGGCAAGCGCCCAGGTTGTGCGGGTCGGTGACGCCGTCGAGCACCAGCAACAGGGGCTGGACCTCAGGCGGCAGTTGATCAAGCCAGTCGTCCAGTGAGTTGACCTGGGTCAGGGCTTGCACCTTGGCCACCACGCCCTGATGCCCGGCGTTGCCGGCCATGCGGGCCAGGCGCAGGCCGTCGGCTTCGATCAGGCGCACCTGGGCTTCTCGCGCGCGCTCCAGGAACTGGCGCATGCGGGCGTCGCGCCGGGTCGCCTCGAAATAGATTTCCTCGATGGATTGGGGCGCGGTTTTCAGGCGCACACCGACAGCGTGAAATCCGAATAAAAACTTGGGGGTAGAGGCCATGAACCCATTGTAGGGCTGGGCTGGCACTGAATGGCTGTGGTTGTCTAGACCAGTCGACCCGCTTCCAGCCGCAGGGTTCGCGCGCAACGGGCGGCCAGAGCCGGATCGTGCGTGACCAACACCAGCGTGGTGCCCTGCTCGGCATTGAGTTGCAGCATGAGGTCCATGACGCGCTCGCCGGTCGCCGGGTCGAGGCTGCCGGTGGGCTCATCGGCCAGCAGCAGGGGTGGTTTCATCACGAAGGCACGTGCCAGTGCGACCCGTTGCTGCTCGCCGCCGCTGAGCACACGGGGGAAATGGCGCAGGCGTTCTCCCAGACCCACCCGCTGCAGCATTTCGGTGGCCAAGGCACGTGCCTGAGAACGCCCCGCCAATTCCAGCGGCAACATCACGTTTTCCAGAGCCGTCAGGTGAGCCAGCAGTTGAAAACTTTGGAAGACAAAGCCCATGTTGCGTCCGCGCACTTGGGCACGCCCGTCTTCATCCAGGGCAAACAGATCCTGTCCCAACAACTCGACCGCGCCGTGAGTGGGCACATCCAGCCCGGCCATGATCGATAGCAAGGTGCTTTTGCCCGAGCCCGAGCTGCCCACAATGGCCAATGTCTCGCGCTGGTGAACGCCAAAGTCGATATCGCAGAGAATATCGAGTGTGCCGGTGGCGTCGCTCACCGACTTGGACAGATGGGACACTTGAAGCAAAGGCTGTGACATGAGGGGCTACGGGATCAACAGGCGTCACTTTACCCTGACTGCGGCAGCAGCCTGGGCGGGTGCGTCAATAGCCACACCCGGCCAACGCTTGTTGGTGCTGGGTGACTCGCTCAGCGCCGAATACGGCCTGGCCCGGGGCACGGGATGGGTGGCCTTGTTGCAAAAACGGCTCCAAGACGAAAGCCGCCCCTGGTCGGTGGTCAATGCCAGCATCAGTGGCGAGACCACTTCGGGCGGGCGCACGCGCTTGCCGGCCCTGCTCAAAACCCATCAGCCCGGCGTGGTGGTGATTGAGTTGGGCGGCAACGATGCCCTGCGCGGACTGGCTTTGCAAATGACCCGGGACAACCTGCAAGCCATGGTCGATGCGGCGCAGGCGGCCGGGGCCAGGGTGCTGTTGGTGGGCATGCAAATGCCGCCCAATTACGGCGCCGACTACAGCCGACAGTTCAGCCAGATGTACGCCCAGGTGGCGCAAAAAAACAAGCTGCGCCTGGTGCCCTTCTTTTTGCAAGGCTTGGCCGAAGGAGCTGACAGCGCCCAGTGGTTTCAGGCCGATCGCATCCACCCCAACGCACAGGCCCAGCCGCGGATGCTGGACAATGTGTGGCCTGAACTGAAGAAATTGTTGTGAGCCTGTCCGTCATTCCGGCCCTTGAAGCCGCCCAACGTTTGTCTTTGCCCGCCGATCACCCGCAGGCTTTCGGTGCTGTCATCGACGCCCGCAGCGAGGGCGAATACGCTCTGGACTGCCTGCCGCGGGCGGTGAATTGGCCCTCGCTGAACAATGAAGAGCGCATTCGGGTCGGCACGCTGTACAAGCAGCAAGGGGCTTTTGAAGCGCAAAAAGTCGGGGCCGCGCTGGTGGCGGCCAATGTGGCGCGCCACATCGAGCAACATGTGCAACCCTTGACCAAGGCCTGGAAGCCGCTGGTGTACTGCTGGCGCGGCGGCAAGCGCAGCGGGTCGCTGGCGCACGTCCTGAGCCAAATCGGCTTTGAGGTGACGCTGATCGAGGGGGGCTACAAGGCATTTCGCAAGGCGCTGGTGCAGACCCTGCCGGAACGGGTCGCGCCTTTGCAGTGGCGGGTGATTTGCGGCCCCACAGGCAGCGGCAAGACGCGCTTGTTGCAGGCTTTGCAAGAGGCCGGCGCACAAGTGCTGGATCTGGAAGATCTGGCGCGACATCGCAGTTCGGTGCTGGGTCTGATCCCGGGGCAAATCCAACCCACGCAAAAACGCTTTGACAGCCTGGTCTGGGAGGCGCTGGGGCAATACGACCCGTCTCGGCCGGTGTTTGTCGAGTCCGAAAGCCGCAAGGTGGGCAATGTCAGCATCGCCGAACCGCTGATGTTGGCAATGCGGGCCAGCCCCTGCGTGCGGCTCGAAACCCCCATCGAAGCGCGGGTCGAGTTGCTGATGCAGGACTACCCGTTTTTTGTCACCGACACCGAGTTTTTTTGCACCCGCTTGCAAACCCTGGTCGATTTGCGCGGGCGCGAGACGGTCGAGGGTTGGTGCGAAGCCGCACGCGCCGGTCGCACGCGCGAGGTGGTGCGCGACCTGCTGACCCTGCACTACGATCCGGGTTATGCGAATTCGACGCATCGCAATTACGCTCAGTTCGGTCAGGCCACTTTGTTGGAAGCCCATGACATCTCCGCCACGGGCATGGCTCACCTGGCACGCCAGCTGCTGTCGCAACTGGCCTGAGGCTGCTCAGACCCCGTAGCGATCCCGATACGCTTGCACGGCCGGCAGATGCTCGGCCATCTGGGGATCGTCGTTTTGGCTCAGGTAAGCCAACAGATCATCCAGTTGTGCGATGGCACAGACCCCCAGACCCAAGGTGTTGCGCACGTATTGCACGGCGCTGTAAGGCACATCTTTGACTTGTCCGTCAGCTTGCTTCTCGGTCGCTTGCTCTTGCCGATCCAGCGCAATGGCGACCGCATGCGCGCGTGCACCGGCGGCTTCGATGATGGCAATCGATTCGCGCACGGCGGTGCCCGCGCTCATGACGTCATCGACGATCAGCACCCGACCTTGCAAAGGCGCACCCACCAAAGTACCCCCCTCGCCATGATCTTTGGCCTCCTTGCGGTTGTAGGCAAAAGGCACGTTTTTGCCCCGACGCGCCAACTCGATCGCCACCGCAGCCCCCAACGGAATCCCTTTGTAGGCCGGCCCAAAGATCATGTCGAAATCAAGGTCGCTGGACAACAGCGCGTCGGCATAAAAACCGGCCAAACGGCCCAGCGAAGCGCCATCGTCAAACAGCCCGGCATTGAAGAAATAGGGGCTGAGCCGGCCCGCCTTGGTTTTGAACTGGCCGAATTTCAGCACCCCGCAATCGAGCGAAAACTGAATGAACTCAAGCGCCAATGTGTCGGGTGCGGTGGCCATGTGCCGGATCCTTGCATAAATTGGGGTCAGACCCCAATTTTAGGCTCCCAAATACAAGCGCCCTTGCGCCAATTTAATTGGGGTCTGACCCCAATTTTTTTTCGGGCCAAGCCGTTTTGGTGGTTTTGGTGTTTGATCTGTCCCCGATTGTTAAGGGGTGGCGCAAACGCAACAGATAATTGGGGTCTGACCCCAATTAAAGGTGAGCAGATTGTTGAGATTGACGAGTTTGAATTTGAATGGCATCCGTTCGGCTACGACCAAGGGGCTGGAGGCGTGGCTGCACAGCCATGCACCGGATGTGTTGTGCGTGCAAGAGGTGAAGGCACAAGCACCGGATGTCGAGGGGAAGTTCGATGACATCGCGGGGATGCAGGGGCATTTCCATTACGCCGAGAAGAAGGGCTATTCGGGCGTGGGGGTGTACAGTCGCCACACGCCCAGCGATGTGATCATCGGTTTTGACGGCGGCGAGTTCGATGCCGAGGGCCGCTATGTCGAGTTGCGCTTTGACACGCCGCAGCGCAAGCTTTCGCTGATCAGTTGTTATTTTCCCAGCGGCTCTTCGGGGCCCGAACGGCAAGATGCGAAATATCGTTTTCTGGGCCTCATCGAACCGCACTTGATGGGTTTGAAGAAGGGGCGTGAGTTCATCTTGTGCGGCGATGTCAACATCGCGCACCGCGAAGCCGATTTGAAAAATTGGAAAGGGAATCTGAAAAACAGTGGTTTTCTCCCCGAAGAGCGCGCTTGGATGACGCGCCTGACGACCGATGGTGGTCTGGTGGATGTGTACCGACGATTGCAACCCGACACCACCGACGCTTGTTACACCTGGTGGAGCAACCGGGGGCAAGCTTATGCCAAGAATGTGGGCTGGCGCATCGACTACCACCTGGCCACGCCCATGCTGGCCGAGTTGGCACGCGCCGAGTCGATTTACAAGAGCGAGAAATTCTCGGATCACGCGCCCCTGACGATTGATTACGATTTGAGCCTTTGAACGCAGAGACATCGCCATGCTGAAATACCTCACGATTCCGGTCACCCCGTTCCAACAAAATTGCTCGCTGGTGTGGGACGATGCCAGCCTGCAGGCTGCGGTCATCGACCCCGGCGGCGACACCGATCGCGTCTTGGGAGCGGTGAAAAAGCTGGGGCTGAAACTGGAGCAGATCTGGATCACGCATGCCCATGTGGACCATGCCGCGGCAACCGCCGATCTGGCCGAGGATTACCAGTTGCCCATCCATGGTCCGCATCCGGAAGACCAGTTCTGGATCGATGGGCTGCCCCAAGCCGCCGATATGTACCAGTTTCCTCCGGCCAAGCCTTTTCAGCCCACGCGCTGGTTGCACGATGGTGACACCGTGACTCTGGGTGCGCACACGTTGCAGGTTCGTCATTGCCCGGGTCATACGCCGGGTCATGTGGTGTTTTATTCGCCCGAGATCAAACGGGCTTTTGTCGGTGATGTGTTGTTTGCGGGCAGCATTGGGCGCACCGATTTTCCGCGTGGCGATTACGACACCCTGATCGCCAGCATCACCCAAAGGCTGTGGCCCATGGGTGATGACACGGTGTTCATCCCCGGACATGGTCCTGAGAGCACATTTGGGCGAGAGCGCAAGACCAACCCTTATGTGGGCGGCACTTGAAAAACATCAGCCCCCGGATGCATTGGGCGCTCAGGGGCTGAAACGATCAGCCAAGGTCAGAGTTTACTGACGGAAGTTGTCGTGGCAGTTTTTACACACCGGACCAGCGGTAGTGAAGGCGGCTTTGAGCTCATCGGCCTTGCCGGATTTGGCGGCGGCGACCACTTTGGGCACTTCAGCCAGCATCTTGTCCTGGGCTTCCTTGAATTTGGCGGCGTCTTTCCAAATCTCGGGCTTGGCCTTGGTGTCGCCCGTCTGGGTGTCGGGACCAAAAGCGGCCCAAGGCAGCTTGTGTGCGACATCGAGAACGGCAGCGTTGTCAGCGGCGGCTTTGGCATCAAACGGGATGCGGCCTTGTGCCATGCCGGCCAGGCGAGCCCAGTGAGCACCCATGACGGTGAAAGAGGCCTTGCGGTATTTGATGGCGTCTTCAGGCTTGGCAAATTGGGCGCTGGCAGGCAAGGCACAGGCCAAGGTGGCGGTGGCGGCAAGCAAGGACAACAAACGTTTCATGAGGCGCTCCTGGAGGATTGAACTGTGAGATGACAGTGATAGAGTGTAGCCATGCGCGAGGAATTTTTGGTGACCAAGAAACGAATCTGGGACTTGCCCACTCGGATATTCCACTGGGCTTTGCTGGTTTGCGTGGTCGGGCTGGTGATTTCGGGCAAAGTGGGCGGCATGGCCCTGAATCTTCACGAGCTCCTGGGTTATGCGGTGCTGACACTGCTGGCATTTCGGGTGTTGTGGGGCTTGGTGGGTGGCCGCTGGTCGCGCTTTGTTCAATTTGTGCCCAGTTGGTCTCGTTTGCGGGCCTATTTGCGCGGTGAATGGCGCTCGCCCGCAGGTCATAACCCGTTGGGGGCGCTTTCGGTACTGGCCATGTTGACCGTGCTGATCTTGCAAGTGGTGTCGGGCCTGTTCATTGACGACGAAATCGCTTTCACCGGGCCACTCTATGCCCTGGTCCCTTCGTTTTGGGTCGAGCTGGCTTCCGAGTACCACACCGATGTGGGTCAGTTTTTGTTGCTGGGTTTGATTGCGCTGCATGTCTTGGCCATCGGCTGGCATGTGCGTCGGCACGATCGCCATTTGGTGCGCGCCATGGTGCATGGCGACCAATCGGTCGATGAGCAAGTACCGCCCACTCGGGACAACTGGATGACCCGCTTGTGGGCCTTGGCTCTTTTGCTGGCTTGCGCTTATGGGGTGAAATGGCTGCTTTCACTGGGGCAAGTGGCAATTTCATGAAGCACCTGCCTTTATCACTGGCCGAGCCTCAATCGGATGCCGAATGGGCTGCCTCGGCTGCGATTTTCAAAGAATATGGCGACAGCCTTGGAATCGACCTGTCTTTTCAGAATTTTGAAGAAGAATTGACCAGCCTGCCAGGGTTGTATGCCGCGCCACGCGGTACGGTTTTGCTCGCTTGGGTCGACGGCGAGTTGGCGGGCTGTTGCGCCTTGCGCCCCATCGATGACGTCGACGTGCCCAACGCCGCCGAAATGAAACGGCTGTATGTGCGGCCAGCATTCAGGCGATTCGGATTGGGGCGCCTGCTGGCCGAAGCGGTGCTGGATGCCGCGCGTCAAATGGGTTACAGCAGTGTGCTGCTCGATACCCTGGACGCCATGGAAGCCGCTCGCGCGCTCTATGAAGAGCTGGGCTTCATCGAAATCCCGCCCTACTATCACAACCCCCTGCCCGGCTCCCACTACCTGCGAGTCGACCTCAGTTAATGGACAGCTGATTGGGGTCAGACCCCCATTTCAGACCCCCATTTCACCCCCGTTGCGAAAAACCAACCATTAATTGGGGTCAGACCCCAATTTCGTGTCAAGTCTCAAGCGTGCGCCAAAGAAAAAGGGGACATTGATCTGTCCCCATTTTCTGCAGCGTTGCCAAAAAGCAACCATTAATTGGGGTCAGACCCCAATTTAATCAGCCTTTGGCTTGAGCGAGCATGGTGTCTGCGTCGCTGACTTCGAATTTGCCGGGGCCTTCGATGTTCAGGGTCACGACTTTGCCGTCTTTGACGAGCATGGAGTAGCGGTTGGAGCGCAGGCCCATGCCGCGTGCCGTCAGGTCCAGGGTGAGGCCAGTGGCTTTGGTGAAGTCGGCGCTGCCGTCACCCAGCATGCGGACTTTGCCGTCGGTTTTCTGGTCGCGCGCCCAAGCGCCCATGACGAAAGCGTCGTTGACGCTGACGCACCAGATTTCATCGACGCCGGCTTGGCGCAGTTCGGCGTGTTTGGCGACATAGCCGGGCACGTGCTTGGCCGAGCAGGTGGGGGTGAAGGCGCCGGGGAGGGCAAAGATGGCGATGGTCTTGCCAGCGCTGGCTTTGGCAACGTCGACGGGGTTGGGGCCAATGCTGCAACCGTTGCCTTCAACTTCGGAATATTCCATCAGGGTGGCGTTGGGCAGGGTGTCTCCGACTTTGATCATGTTGATCTCCAAAAAAGGGGTTTGAACGGACAAAAAAAACAACCCACAAATTGTGGGTTGTTTTGTAAAACCTTGCAGGTGCGGGGAGAGTCGCCCCCCGCAAGTGTCGGTTTTAGACCGCAGCGGCTTTCTCGACCAAACGGGTGGCAACCCAGTTTTTGGTCTTGGAAATGGGCCGGCTTTCGGTGATCTCGATGATGTCACCCATGTGGTACTCGCCCTTTTCGTCGTGGGCGTGGTACTTGGAGGACTTGGCGACGATCTTGCCGTAGAGGGCGTGCTTGACGCGACGCTCGACCAGGACGGTGACCGTCTTGGCGCGCTTGTCGCTGACCACCTTGCCAATCAAGGTGCGCTTGAGGGATGTTTTAGCTTCCGTCATGGTCGTTCCTTATTTGGCGGCACGCTTTTGAGCGAGGATGGTTTTGGCACGGGCAATCGCACGACGGGTCAGCGCCATTTGCGAAGTGTTGCTCAGCTGCTGGGTGGCTTTTTGCATGCGCATGCCGAAGTGGGCTTTTTGCAGTTCCTTGATTTCGGTCTGCAGTCCGGCGATGTCTTTTTCGCGCAGTTCAGAGGTTTTCATGGTGTTGATCCTTTACTGGCCAATGAGACGCGACACAAACGTGGTGCGCAGGGGCAGTTTGGCCGCTGCCAGCCTGAAGGCTTCGCGCGCGAGTTCCTCGGGAACACCCACGATCTCGTAGAGCACCTTGCCGGGCTGGATTTCAGCGACGTAGTACTCGGGGTTGCCCTTGCCGTTACCCATACGGACTTCGGCAGGCTTGTTGGAGATGGGTTTGTCGGGGAACACGCGGATCCAGATGCGACCGCCACGCTTGACGTGACGGGAAATGGCGCGACGCGCGGCTTCGATTTGACGCGCGGTCAGACGACCGCGATCGGTGGATTTGAGACCGAAGTCACCGAATGCAACGGTGTTGCCACGCGTTGCGATGCCGGTGTTGCGGCCTTTTTGCTCTTTGCGGTATTTACGGCGTGCCGGTTGCAGCATGCTTATTCTCCTTGACCGTCCGCAGCCGTGCCAGTGGCGGCGGGCGCGGCAACCTTGCGGACGCGCTTCACGGTGGTTTTAGGGGCATCGGTCGCTTCAGCGGGCTTGTCGCTGCCATCAACCGGTGCGGCATTGGTTCCAGCACCACGGCGGGGACCGCCACGGCGTTCGCCAGGACGACCATCGCGGCGGGGGCCACGAGGACGGCGCTCTTCTTCGGCACGCGGCTCGGCGGCCACAGGCGCGTCGCCACGACCCAGGGTGTCACCTTTGTAGACCCAAACCTTGACGCCAATGACGCCGTAGGTGGTCTTGGCTTCGGAGAAGCCATAGTCGATGTCAGCGCGCAGGGTGTGGAGGGGCACGCGGCCTTCGCGGTACCACTCGGTGCGGGCGATTTCGATGCCGTTGAGACGACCCGACGACATGATCTTGATGCCCTGGGCGCCCAAACGCATGGCGTTTTGCATGGCGCGCTTCATGGCTCGGCGGAACATGATGCGCTTTTCGAGCTGCTGGGTGATGCTGTCGGCGATCAGCTGGGCATCGATTTCGGGCTTGCGCACTTCTTCGATGTTGACGGCGACGGGCACGCCCAGACGGGTGGCCAACTCTTTCTTGAGGTTTTCGATGTCCTCGCCTTTTTTACCGATGACCACGCCCGGACGTGCCGAGAAGATGGTGATGCGGGCGTTTTTGGCGGGGCGCTCGATGAGCACGCGAGAAACGGCGGCGTTTTTCAGCTTGGTCTTGAGGTAGTCGCGCACTTCGATGTCTTCGGCCAGCATGCCGGCGAAGTCACGGTTGCTGGCGTACCAGCGGCTGGCCCAGTTGCGGCTGACCGAAAGGCGGAAGCCTGTTGGGTGGATTTTTTGTCCCATGTTGTCTACTTGCCTTTCAGTTGCCGACGGTCACATACACATGGCATGTGGGCTTGCTGATGCGGTTGCCACGACCCTTGGCGCGTGCGGTGAAGCGCTTGAGGGTGGCACCTTGCTCGACGTAGATGGTTTTGACGCGCAACTCGTCGATGTCGGCGCCGTCGTTGTGCTCGGCGTTGGCGATGGCCGACTCAAGCACTTTTTTGACGATGCCAGCGGCTTTCTTCTGGGTGAAATTCAGGATGTTGAGGGCCTGGTCCACCTTTTTGCCACGGATGAGGTCGGCCACCAGACGGCCTTTGTCGACCGAGAGGCGAACGCCACGGAGAACGGCACGTGTTTCCATTTGTGTTTCTCCTTATTTCTTCTGGACTTTTTTGTCCGCCGGGTGACCCTTGAAGGTGCGGGTCA
>JACCEC010395602.1_pt1 | contig 83926 bp, 63 predicted proteins | sample 7450121 | NCBI WGS metagenome assembly JACCEC01 (sample SAMN15323455, study PRJNA562643) | freshwater metagenome | isolation source: river surface water | place: USA:Blue River Watershed | collected 2017-08-18
GGGCCGATGGCCGTGGAAAAGCAACGCGGGGAAGTTAGCAATCGGGAAGAACGGCAAGTCAGAAACACGGTAAACGGTAATGGTTTTACAAAAAATACACGTCAAATGTTCAGGGAAGGAATCGAGAGTCAAGGCGTAAGTTGCCTCGTTAGCGACATACCCCAGCTCATGAATAGATAATACCCGAGACGCATTAATAAGTCGCTTTGCTTCCCCTATCGTTCGTTTTATTTCGTCAATGATATTTGATGATAGGTCCGTTTGACCACAAAAAACCACCGAAAAAGGGGATTCTTTCAACAATCGTTTCACAATATCCGCCCAAAAGGAAAGGCTCATCTGCCGATGCGGCTCCCCAGTTTCAGGAAATAACATCACATAGGGCTTTGTTAACGGCGAGGGGAGTTTTGCCCCAATTGTCTCCCATGAAATAGTGGGTAAAATGGGGAAATACGGCTTTACCTCTTCCAATACCGCCTCAATACCCATTTCTTTCAACAATGCCGCATAAGTGTCGAAATGGTGGAAACACGTATTTTCTGGCAATGTCAATTCCACATCAAGCAATCCACCTTGTCCTCTGCGGTTAAATCCAATTGCTTTTTTAACTTGCGTAAAGGGCAGGACAAAATGAGAAACCGCATTGGAAGTGCGCACGTCGATATAATAGTCGTACTCTTCATTTTTCAGTACTGCAATCGCTTTTTTAAATGTCGCATAAAACTGCTTTATTTTCTGCCAATCACTCACCTTAGCCCGATTACTGAGAAAGTGGTCGATGCAGATGATTTGACGAACGTAAGGATTGTGCTCGCTTACTACTTTACACCAAGTAGGAGTAAGTACATCAATGATGGCATTGGGATATTTTTGACGAATCAGCGGAAACATGTACGAAACCGTCAAGGCGTCCCCCATGTGCCCCAACGAAGCCACCAATACCTTAGGCGCATTCGAAATAGGAGCACGTTTCCTTTTTTTATAGAACCATTTGGCATAGGCATCTATAAAAAAGTCGGTCAAACGCATCGGAATCGTTTCGCGAGGGGTTCCGCTGTAATATCGCTTCATTAATGAGGTGTCGTTCGTTGTTTAAAAGGTGTAACCTAGTTGGTTAAATTTCTCTTTCCAAAACTCCAACTCGTGAATATCCCACGCGTGGCATCCAAAAGGGAGCTGCTGACCGTTAAGTTCAAACGATTTTGTCGGCATATCTTCCACAGCAAACCGCAACGCTTCTCGCCAATGAGGCACCCGTACCCGCTGGAAGTAACGGTTCATTTCAATACAAAAAAATACATCTTCATTATAAAATGAGCCTTTTCCTGCCAAATAACGCTCGATGGTTGCACGTTGCGAGCGTACGATATCAAGCATTTTTTGAACCTTACGAAGCGAAAACCCACCATTTCCGACGGTCATCTTGAGAACAACGTCTAGCGGTTGGTTGTTTCGATTTTTATCGCGTAAGTCCAGCCAAATCGCCAATTGCTTTTTGAGATAAAAGACTAGCTTGTTCGTAGTTGACGAAAAATCGCGCTCAATTCGCCAAGGGGCACCAATATAATCGTATCCTTTGTTACACCATTCGAGCAGTTCATCCCGAAACACAAACGCATCTAGCTGATAGATAAGCAAATACTCGTAGCTCAAAAAGCGCTCGTAAAACTCTGTCGAAAGCATCAGTCGATTGTAGGTCTGCACGCTTTTAAAATAATCGTCCGCAAAAGGTTCAAACTGTAATTGAGGATGAAGTTTCTGCAAATAATCAAGGTTCAGCGACTGAGGTTTAACGATTTTAATGGGATGTTTGGCTAAAACTTTTAAGCATTGGGTAAAAGCAATCTGTTCGTGGACAGTAAAGTTAGATTTATATATGGGAATCACAACAACGACTGGGCTCATACCACCTTTGGGTTGGTGTTGAATTTTTTGGGGCAACAAAAGTGGCTCAAAGGTACAAGAAAAAGCGCATCCAAAATAAAATTTTACCGATACCCTTTGAAAATCACCTCTGATTAACGTTTATTCGTTCGGCAGTTATGCCCTGTAATTTTGGCCTCAAAAATAGGCTGTTTGGTCTCAAAGGAGCATCCACCTGATATTTAGCAAAAAATTGTACATTTTTTATACACTCACGTGTTGTCAAAGAAAATTTATCGCTAATTTTGCGGCAAATTTATGAATCACTATAAACTTTATATCATAATATGGTAGCTATAAGACCGGATGAGGTTTCGGCGATACTTCGGGAACAATTGGCAGGAGCCAAGACCGACGCCCAACTCGAAGAAGTAGGTACGGTGCTCCAAATAGGTGACGGTGTAGCCCGTATCTATGGCCTTACCAAAGTACAAGCAGGGGAGCTTATCGTGTTTGAAAATGGACTCAAAGCCCTTGCTCTTAACCTCGAGGAAGACAATGTCGGAGCCGTATTGCTTGGAGAATCGACCGAAATCAAAGAAGGTGATACCGTAAAACGTACTGGCGAAATTGCCTCTGTAAAAGTAGGTGAAGGTATCGTTGGACGTGTAGTAAACACACTTGCGGAGCCTATCGACGGTATGGGCCCTATCCAAGGCGAAACGTACGAAATGCCACTTGAGCGTAAAGCTCCAGGGGTTATCTTCCGTCAGCCTGTAACTGAGCCTCTTCAAACAGGTATCAAATCAATCGACGCCATGATTCCAATCGGACGTGGCCAACGCGAATTGGTGATTGGTGACCGTCAGACGGGTAAAACTGCCGTTTGTATCGATACCATCATCAACCAAAAAGAATTTTACGACAAAGGTGAACCCGTATATTGTATCTACGTAGCCTGCGGTCAGAAAGCCTCTACCGTAAAACAAGTAGAAGCTACCCTTCGTCGTTATGGCGCTATGGACTACACTGTTATCGTTTCTGCGTCAGCAGCTGATCCTTCACCGATGCAATTCTTCGCTCCATTTACAGGGGCTGCTATCGGAGAATACTTCCGTGATACAGGCCGTCCTGCCTTGGTAGTTTATGATGATTTGTCGAAACAAGCCGTTGCTTACCGTGAGGTATCTCTTTTGCTCCGTCGCCCACCAGGACGCGAAGCCTACCCAGGAGACGTATTCTACCTCCACAGCCGTTTGTTGGAGCGTGCCGCGAAAATCAACACCTCGGATGACATCGCGAAAAACATGAACGATTTGCCACCTTCATTGAAAGATAAGGTAAAAGGTGGTGGTTCATTAACCGCCCTTCCAATCATTGAAACACAAGCGGGTGACGTATCGGCGTATATCCCAACCAACGTAATCTCCATTACAGACGGTCAGATTTTCTTGGAATCTAACCTCTTCAACGCGGGTATTCGTCCAGCCATCAACGTAGGTATCTCGGTATCACGCGTAGGAGGTAACGCTCAGATTAAGTCAATGAAAAAAGTAGCAGGTACGCTTAAACTTGACCAAGCGCAATTCCGTGAATTGGAAGCATTTGCCAAGTTTGGGTCAGACCTTGACGCCGCTACCAAATTGACCATCGACCGTGGTCGCCGTAACCAAGAAATCCTGAAACAAGGTCAGTTTTCACCAGTTAGCGTAGGTGACCAAGTAGCGATTATCTATGCATCTATCAACGGGGTACTGGACAAAGTAAGCGTTTCAAAAGTAAAAGAATTTGAAACCGAATTTATCCACCAATTAAAAGCTTCGCATCCAGAAGTGCTGAAAGCATTGGCTGCTGGTAAATTGGACGATTCGGTAACAGATACTATCAAGAAACTAGGTCGCGAACTGGCTCCTAAATATGCCTAATTTACTGCATTAGCAGGTTCATATCGAATGTCTCGCATCAAAGAAATCGTAAAGGCTACGCCCCTGATTGGGCAAGTAGCTCGATTTATCGGAAAATATCGCACACGGGTACCCGCAGGGCACTTTTATAGCCCTATTGTATCGGTGGACGAAATACGTAAACGTGAAGAACAAATTTACCCCACACCTCCACCACGGACGTTGCCAGGGATTAATCTTCACGAAGAGGCACAAGTAGCCTTGATGCAGACGTTTGCTTCGTCTTACTTTGGGAGTGTTCCGTTTACGGATAATCCCCAAGAAGGCTTTCGGTATTATTTTGTCAACAAGTATTTCATTCACGCCGACGCGACTACGCTGCATTGCATGATGCGGCATTTTAAGCCCAAGCACATCATTGAAGCAGGGTCTGGGTTTTCATCGGCTGTGATGTTGGATACCAACGAACGGTTTTTGAACCAAAGCGTAAAGTTCACGTTTATTGAGCCTTATCCCAACCGTTTGTATTCGTTGTTGACACCCGCCGACCGCCAACAGACCACCATTTTTGAAAAAACATTGCAGGACATCCCTGTAGAGTATTTCGAGCAATTAGGAGAAAACGACATCTTGTTTATTGATTCGACCCACGTATCAAAAACAGGAAGCGACGTCAATTATTTTTTGTTCGAGATATTCCCCCGCCTCCAACCTGGAGTCATCGTTCATGTTCACGACGTATTTTATCCTTTTGAGTATCCCAAAGCGTGGGTAATCGATGGAAATGGACGTTTTGGCTGGAACGAAGCCTACATGATGCGGGCCTTTTTGATGTACCAAAATCAGTTTGAAGTATTGTTTTACAACGATTTTCTTCAAACGTTTCACTCAGAATGGTTATCTCAGCACATGCCAACCTACGCTACACGCGGACGAGGATCGAGTATTTGGCTGAGAAAAACCAAGTAAAAAGCAGTAAGTTTAAATAGTTTTATCCTGTACGGAAACTATTAACAAATAACAGTTAACGGTAACACACAATGGCTTCACTGAAGGAAGTTCGCAGTAGAATCACGTCGGTTAACTCGACGCAACAAATTACGAAGGCCATGAAAATGGTGGCCGCCGCTAAACTTCGCCGTGCGCAAGACGCCATCATTCAGATGCGCCCTTACGCTAAGAAGTTGAGCGAAATGCTTGCAACGGTATCAGCAGGAGCTGAAACCGCCGCAGAAAGCCCATTTAAGCAGGTCCGTTCGGTAGAAAAAGTGTTGATTGTCACTGTTACTTCTGACCGTGGCCTTTGTGGGGCGTTCAATTCTAATATTGTAAAAGCCGCCAACCTTCTTATCAACGAAAAATACCCTACGCAAGCTGCGAAAGGCAACGTAGAAATTTTGGCGTTGGGTAAAAAAGGAGGCGAGGCGTTTCAGCGCAGAGGCTTCAATGTAAATACAACTTACATGGATGTATATACTCGTTTGAGCTTTGGCGTCGTAAAAGAAGCCGCTGAAAGTATCATGGCCGACTTTGAAGCTGGAAAATACGACGCGGTAGAAATAGTTTTTAATGAGTTTAAAAACGTTGCTACCCAAATCATCCGCGCCGAGCAGTACTTGCCTATCGTCGCTGACGAAACAGCATCTCAAAACGTATCCGCTTCGGGTGCTAACTACGTATTTGAGCCATCAGAAGAGCAAATCGTGCAAGATTTGATTCCTAAGACGCTCAAAATTCAATTGTACCGTGCCGTACTCGAATCCAATGCGTCGGAACACGGTGCGCGGATGACAGCGATGGACAAAGCAACCGACAACGCTCAAGAGCTTTTGAAAGCGCTGCGTTTGGAATACAACCGCTCACGTCAAGCGGCTATTACCAAAGAAATCCTCGAAATCGTGGGTGGTGCCGAGGCTTTATCACAAGGCTAATCCCCAACGATTTTTATATTCAAAAGCCTGTCTCCTCAAAGATAGGCTTTTTTTGTATCCCCCCCTTCCCTATTTTTCTTCAATAACCCTTGGCCTTATTTTAAAAAAAATGAGTAATGTATAGTCACCGTTGCCTTACTGACATAAGCACCTAATTGACTATCTGCTATGACCTCACAGACTTCTCGGAGAAAATTTCTCAAAGGTTCGCTGGCTACCTTAGCCACGTTTTCTATTGTGCCTCGGCACGTACTGGGCAAAGGCTATCTCGCTCCTAGCGACCAACTTACCAAAGGAATCGTCGGCGTAGGCGGCATGGGCCGTGGCCACATTCCGTACGCAGGAACGCGGGTAGTGGCCGTGTGCGATGTGGACAAACGACACATCAAACTGGCCCTCGATGAGCTAGGCTCCAATGCGTCTGGCGTAAAAACCTTTGGGGATTACCGAGAACTGATTCAATTACCCGAAGTGGACATTGTTCACGTGGCCACTCCCCCCCACTGGCACGGTATTATTGCTGCCGACGCCGCCCGCGCAGGCAAGGACGTATGGTGCGAAAAACCCATGACCCGAACCATCGGCGAAGGAAAACGCTTGGTAGAAGCCGTGCAACAACACGGTCGGATTTTCCGCCTCAATACCTGGTTTCGGTTCGAGTCCAACTTTTATGGCATGAACTCTACCGTTCGTCCCATCAAAAAACTGGTAGAAAGTGGGCTATTAGGTTGGCCGCTTAAAGTCACCGTGAGCCGCCACACGGGCTTCGATTGGAAGTTTTACTGGGTTGGCAAAACCGACTTAACGCCCGAACCCGTTCCCGCCGACCTCGACTACGACATGTGGCTAGGCCCTGCGCAGTACAAACCCTACAACGCTCACCGCGTCCACAATACCTTCCGTGGTTACTGGGACTACGATGGTGGTGGCTTGGGCGACATGGGACAACATTACTTAGACCCTATCCAGTATTTCCTAGGAAAAGATGATACCAGCCCCATCAGCGTAGAAATAGATGCACCACAGCAACATACGGACGCCGTAGGCACTTGGCGACGCATCGAATACACCTACGCCGACGGCTGTAAAATCATCCTCGATGGCGACGGTAAAGATGAGAACGTTCCGTACATCGAAGGCCCTAAAGGTAAACTTTACCCCAATTTCAGGTCAGATATTCCTGATTTGGAGAAAAAACTAGCCGCTTTCCCTGACCCCGAACCTCAAGTAACTGACTTTGCCGAAGCAGTAAGAAAACGTCAAAAATTTGCGCTCAACGAAGAAAATGGCCACCGTTCTTGCACAATTGTCAACATGGGATTGACTGCATTGCGTTTGGGTCGCTCACTCAAGTTTGACCCTATCACACAGCTTTTTGTGGACGACGAAGGTGCCAACCGCCTCATCGACCAACCCATGCGCGGCCCTTGGACTATGTAACTTTAAATGTCGAATTTTTGATTTCTCTCAACAAAACAGGACTTTCATGAAATATACCATACATTTACTTTTAGGGCTCTGGCTAAGTTCCACGGCCGTCATGGCGCAGGTGGACGCCCGAATTACCAATCTTTTACGACAATTTCCCTCCCAAAACGCCAAACAGCAGCAAAAAAACATGGACGACATAGCGGCACTTGGTAAAACAGGAATTGCAACTTTGGCTTCACAACTCTCATCACCCGATAAGGCAGAACACGCCAAAGTACAATATGCAGTGGGTGGATTTACGTATTACGTTACCCAAGCTGGCAAGGACGAATGGCGGAGAATGGCGGCTGAAGCCTACGCTGAAGCACTGCCCCGCGTAAGCGATAAAAACAACCAAGCCTTTCTGATTTTTCAACTTCAACAAGTGGGAAAAGACGAAGTCGTAGGAACGTTGGCCAACTACTTGACAGATGCACAATTGAGCGGCCCTGCTGCACGAGCCCTTGGTAAAATTGGAACAGCCCAAGCGACAAAAGCCTTGAACCAAGCCCTTTCCACAGCGACGGGTGAGGCTCAACTCTCTCTCATCGAAGCCCTTGGCGACGCCAAAGTAAGTGAGGCTGTCCCTGCCATTGAGCGAATCGCTGCGGGTGCCACGGGCAATTTACAAAAAGTGGTTCTCTATTCTCTTGCTCAAATCGGCGCCAACTCTTCTGTATATACGTTATCTAATGCCGCAGCGAAAGCCAACTATACCTACGACGTTACCAATGCTACTTCATCGTATTTAGTATATTTGGAACGTTTGGTTGAAAATGGTCAAAAAGCCTTGGCTATTAAAAGTGCCACTGCGCTCTTAAAAAGTGCCATCTCCGACAAACAAACTCCTACTCGCACGGCTGCCTTGAAAATTTTGGCCGATGCACAGGGAGCGTTGAGCATCCCAAGTCTCCAAAAAGCAGTCGCTAGTCCTGCCATTCAGGAGCGAGTTGCCGCTTTGAAACTGGCTCAAAAATTCCTTACCCCTGCCAATACGCAACAATGGATAGTGGCTTTGCCACGTTTCAAACCCGAAGCGCAAGCCGAAGTGATTATAATGTTGGGGCAAGCCGACGCCAAGGCCGCCCTTCCTGCCCTCCTCAAGCAACTTTCTAGCAAAATAAGTATGGTTAAAATTGCGGCGATTGGCGCTTCCGCAAAGATTGGTCAAGAAAGTGTTTTAAAGAACTTATTGGACGTCCTGAAAAATAGCTCAGACGACGAAGTGAAGGCCGTCAAAACTGCGCTTTTGTCGCTCAAAGGAGACAATGTGGTCAATCAAGTAGCCGCGGCACTACCGACACAACCAGCCAACGCCCAAGTGGCTTTGCTTGAGTTTTTGGCTGCACGCGCGGCTGATTCGAAAATTGATGTGGTATTGGGGCAACTAAAAAACAACAACCCCAGCGTTAAAAATGCAGCTTTTTCTGCCCTCAAGCGCGTTTCGATGCCGAAGGATTTACCTACATTGTACGAACTCTTAGGCTCCATTTCGGCACCTACTGAATTGCTAGCTACCCAAGAAGCCATTACCTCTGCTCTCAAAGGTTCAGGAAATACCACTCAACAAACCCAGCTTTTATTAGAACAAATCAATAACGTAAGCGCAGAGAAAAAGCCCGCGTATTTGCGCGTTTTGGCCAACATCGGTACCCGTAAAGCGTTGCAATTTGTGAGTTCTTCTTTTGCCAATGGCTCAGGTTTAGCCCAACAAGCAGCACTTTCTGCACTGGCCAATTGGTCGGATGTAAGTGCCATTCCTGAATTACATAACATTGGAAAAAGCACGACTGATGCCTCTTTTACTGAACAAGCCGTGGCAGGAATTATCCGTGCGGTAGCAGCGTCAAAACAAAATCCTACGCAGCGAGTGCTTTCACTGCGCGAAGCTTTGTCTATTGCCAAAACATCAGCTCAAAAAGAAAGTGTGTTGAAAGAATTGGTACGCAACCGTACGTTTAATGCGCTTTTGCTGGCAGGGCCTTACTTAGACGATGCCTCTCTCCAACAAACAGCCGCCCAAGTGGTCATCAATGCTGCGCTTTCTAGTAAAGACTTCAACGGTAGTACCGTTCGTGCTTACCTTAACAAAGCCCTCAACTTTGCCTCTAGCGATGCGCAGAAAGAGGCAGTGCGCAAACATTTGGCCGAACTTCCTGCGGGGGATGGCTTTGTTTCTTTGTTCAACGGAAAAGATTTAACAGGTTGGAAAGGATTAGTCGCTAACCCAATTGCCCGCGCTAAAATGCACCCTGATACTCTTGCCGCCAAGCAGCTTAAAGCCGACGAAAACATGCGTAAAGGCTGGGTAGTCAAAGAAGGTGATTTGGTTTTCACGGGTCACGGCGATAACCTTTGCACGGTGAAAAAATACCGCGATTTTGAGATGTTTGTAGACTGGAAAATAGAGCCTAAAGGCGATGCGGGTATTTATTTGCGCGGCTCTCCTCAAGTACAAGTTTGGGATACCTCACGCGTAGAGGTGGGGGCACAAGTGGGTTCTGGAGGGTTGTACAACAACCAAAAAAACCCAAGCAAGCCACTCAAAGTAGCCGACAATGCCATCGGCAACTGGAATACCTTCCGTATTATTATGAAAGGCGACCGCGTAACGGTGTATTTAAACGGGGAGTTAGTGGTGGACAACGTGATTTTGGAAAATTATTGGGACAGAAAACTGCCCATTTTTGCCAGCGAACAACTTGAGCTTCAAGCCCACGGAACGTTGGTGGCCTACCGCGATATTTACGTCAAGGAATTACCTAGTCCTGAGCCATTTGTATTAAGTGAACAAGAGAAAAAAGACGGCTTCAAGGTATTGTTTGATGGTACCAATATGTATGAATGGCAAGGAAACACCACCGACTACATCATCGAAAACGGCGACATGGTGATTTATCCTAATCGTGGTGGCAAAGGCAATCTTTACACCAAAGATGAATACAGCGATTTTGAGTTCCGTTTTGAGTTTCAACTTACCCCTGGTGCCAACAATGGCCTAGGAATACGCGCGCCGCTTCAGGGCGATGCTGCTTATGTTGGCATGACTGAATTACAAATTTTGGACAACGACGCTGAGATTTATAAATCCTTGCAACCTTACCAATACCACGGCTCGGCTTACGGAATTATTCCTGCCAAACGAGGATTTCACAAACCTCTTGGACAATGGAACTACCAAGAAGTAGTAGTAAAAGGCTCAAAAATAAAAGTAACCCTCAACGGAACAGTCATTTTGGATGGCGACCTAGCCGAAGCGTCTAAAAATGGAACTGCTGACCACCGCGACCACCCAGGTTTGAACCGTACCTCGGGATACATTGGCTTTTTGGGTCACGGCGATGTGGTTCGTTTCCGTAACATTCGCGTAAAAGATTTGACAGTGGTTCCACCCGTTGAACAACCTGCCCCTGAACCTGTTCCAACTGATAAGAAAAAACGAAAAAAAAGGTAAATACAGATCAGACCTGTAAGGTTTTTAATACTTTACAGGTCTTATACATCTTCCAACAACTTAAAACCTTCACCATGAAGGTTCATAATTTGAAGCCTTGGGTCATCCTTGAGAAACTTACGTAGTTTAGTGATATACACATCCATACTACGGGCATTAAAATACGAATCGTCACCCCAAATCAATTTTAACGCAAAACTGCGATTGATAGGTTGATTTTTATTTTCACAGAACAACTTCATTAACCCTGATTCTTTACTCGTCAACTTCTGCGAAACACCATTTCTTGTGAGCAATTGGTGGTCTGCATCAAAGGTATAACTTCCCAATTGAAACACACTCGGCTGTGTCTCCACAATAAAAGTTGCTTTTTGATAACGACGCAGCACCGCCTGAATCCGCAGCAGTAATTCTTCCATGCTAAACGGCTTGGTGATGTAGTCGTCGGCGCCTACTTTAAAACCCTGAATCGTATCTTCTTTCATGCTTTTGGCCGTCAGAAAAATAATGGGTACGTCTTTGTCGGTCAGGCGAATTTCTTTGGCCAACGAAAATCCGTCTTTTTTGGGCATCATCACGTCAAACAAACATAAATCGTACATTCCCTCTAAAAATGCCTTCAAACCCGCATTGCCATCGGTAGTCAAATCGGTTTTATAACCTTTGTTGGTCAGGTATTCTTGTAAAAGTTGCCCCAAATTCGGGTCATCCTCGGTCAAAAGAATGCGAGTTATGGGAGGTTTAGTCATGTTTCAATGGCAATTTTACGGTAAATATACTTCCTTTTCCTAATTTACTTTCTACTTCAACGGCTCCGCTGTGTGCCTCCACCATCTTTTTGACGTAGCTAAGGCCAAGGCCAAAGCCTTTGACATCGTGAATGTTTCCCGTCGGAACGCGGTAGAAAGGGTCAAAAATTTTGGTTTGTTGCTCTTTGGTCATTCCACACCCTTGATCGCTTACGCTTACATATACAAAACCGTCATCGCTATATGTCTCCACGGAGATATGAGGCGTTTTGGGCGAATACTTGTTGGCGTTATCAATCAGGTTGGTCAAAATATTGGTCAGGTGCAGCTCGTCGGCTTCCACCAATTCGTCGGTGGCCTCAAAACTCAGTTCGATTTCACCCTCACGTTGCTCTAATTGCACCCCCAAGTTGTTGAGTACTTTCTCAATCACGTCATGGATGTTGACTTCGGTAGGTTTAAGTTTGATTTCGCCACGATCGAGCAACGCCATTTGTAACACCTTCTCCACGTGCCCGCCCAAGCGCTGCGTTTCATCCCGAATGATACCCAAATACCGCTGGATTTTAGCTTTTTCACTTTGCAGCGTTTCCACTTGTTCGCGAGCCATGCTCACGGCCAACGAAATCGTCGAAAGCGGCGTTTTGAACTCGTGCGTCATGTTGTTGATAAAGTCATTTTTAACATCCGAGAGTTTTTTTTGCTGCAAAATCGTCGTCACAGCCACGTAAAAACATCCCAAAATCACCAGTAGCAACAGGACTGAACTCACCAGCGTAAAGCTCATATTTTGCAAAATAAACACTTGCCTTTCAGGGAAATAGACCAGTAACTGACTCGGCAACGTATTGATTTCGTTAGGAAATAAACTCACCCGAAACAGCCCACTCCCCGTCGTATCGGGACGGTAAGCGATGGTTGAAAACAATACCTTTGACTGGTTATTGTTTTGAATCGCAAATTCATAGGGCAACTCAATACCTCGTTCAGCCAACGATTTTTTCACCAACGAATCAATCATCAAACGGTTTACGCGTTGCTCCATTGGGCGTTTACTAAACAACAAATCTTTGAATACATCTTTCAGCAAATCGGTCTGCGATGCTAACGTTTTCGATTTTGCGCCATTGTCCTCACTTTTTGCTCTTTTTTCGAGGGGCTGACGGGCTTTTTGCACCGACGAGCGCACTGTCATCATCACCGAACTATTGCCGAGCGTATCGACGGGCATCAATACCCGTCCCATTTGGTCAAACCAGGCTTCAAACATCCGTTCTTGTTCGGTATGAATCCGCAAAAACCGCTCAATATGCGGCAACTCGTCGTTGCGTTGTCTCAAAATTTCATTGATAAAACTGGCCTGAAAATCGGTCATCAACCGATTGCGCGGCGTCAGTGCATCGGTTGGGTTAGTACCCGTCAGGTTACCATCTCGCCCCGCCGAGACCGTATATTCGTCGGGCAGTCGCTGCTTAGGTGTTTGCGTTTTTTTGGCCAATCGGTTCTTATTCAGCGCCTCCAGTTTCCGCTGCTGCTGTTCAATTTCCTCGCGTTGTCGAATCAAATAAATGATTTCCTGTTTCTCCAGTTTACGGACGACCTCCTGCAACGCATCCGAGACTTTGAGCTCAAACTGCTCATTGCGCAACACCAACGCACTCGTAATCCAATACCATTGAAACCCCATCAGACTGAGCGCCGCTAGTCCCATCAGAGAAATCAACAAACGTATTTTTTGTTTCGTCATCATTTTTTTCCAACTCATGCAACGTTTCTTTCCCAAACCCCGACTTTCTAAACGTATCCGTCGATTATGCATCCAAAATAACGCAATTCGACCCACCCTTTAACACATTTTAAGAAACTTTAACATGTTCAACATCTGAAAGTTGCCGAACTTTCGGAGCCAATTCACCAATTAACAATCAAGTAATTTTTTATGAAAACAAACATGACCTTTTTTGCGCTGGTGGTAGGGCTGGGAGTAGCCACTACGGCAATATCGCAAGACGTTAAAAAAGAAGAAAAAGCCCCCAGCAAAGACAAAGTGACGATTCGCGTGCGAATGTCGGAGGAGAAAGACGGTAAGGTGGAAACGTTTGAGCGGACTTATACTTACAACGGTCTTTCGGAAGAAGAACGCGAGAAGAAAGTGAAAACTATCATGGATTCGCTTCGCAATGACGGTAAAGCCGCTGCCAATCGCCGTTTAAGCGTTGAAATTGAAGAAGGGTCGAGTGTGATACGGGAAAAAGAACGGTGGGACAACCAAAAGCACATCACAATTATCCCAAAAGATGACCGCAAACACGACGTGCAAATTTACCGCTACGAGAAGCCAGAAAAGCCGTCTGACCGACGTGAGCGCACATACGGGTTTAAGTTTGACGACGAAGCCTTTGCCAATCGTATGCAACGCATTGAAAAGCGGATTGAGCCTCAGATGCGTAAACTAGAGCGTAATATGGAAGACTGGAGCCGCGATTTTGAGCCTAAATTCAAGGAGTTTTGGCACGGCGACATCAACATCAGCGGCGCCGGAAAACCTGCCTCCATCCGTGGCTTGGAGGCGTACCCCAACAATCCCGAAAAAAATGAATTAAACGTTCGTTTTTACGCCCCTGCCAAAGGGGATGTGACCATCTCGGTAACTGACACCAAAGGCAAACAAATCGCCAAGAAAGAAGTGAAAGATTTTACGGGCGATTACGTAGGCCAATTGGATTTGGGTAAAAATGTGAAGGGTACTTATTTTATCAGTGTGGTTCAGAACGAAGACGGCTCCGTAAAACGCATTGTGGTGGAGTAAATCTAACGGAATTTTTCAGTATCGAGAGGCAATTTCTTCCAAAGAAGTTGCCTCTTTTTATTACTTCACCGTATAGCTCCAACTGTGCTTGATGACTTTAAGTGAAAAGGTGCTGTTGAGCCTGCCTATATTTTCAATTTTTGATAGTTTATTTCGGACAAATTTACGGTATTCGTCCCAACTCCCCACGTACTGTTTGATAAACCCAAGCTGCTCCAAACACCTGATTCGTTCATAAACCAGCGACAGGGTAAGGCCCAATCGGGCGGCATTTAAAGAAGCAATTCAACGTAAAGTACTCAATTGAGCCCGAAATTCCCTAGGTGTACGTTGGTGGATTTTTTTGAACGAACGGTTGAAATACGATACATTACTGTAACCACTCTCGAAAGCTACTTGCGTAATCGGTAAGTCGGTTTGTTGTAAAAGCTGACAGGCAAATGCGATGCGCACTTCGTTTAAAAAATCTGAAAAAGTGCGGTAAGTAAGGTTTTTGAAGAAACGACAAAACGAATGCAGTTGTAAACCTGCCACCGAAGCCGCTTGCTCAATGGTGATATCTTCTCTGAAATTCTGCTGAATGTACTCCATCAATCGCGAAACGCGATTTTGGTTTTTATCCGTAAAGGTAGAAGGCAGCGGAGCTCTATTGAGCCAAATCATGTCTTCGGAATCCAATAAAAGCACCATAATCTGTAAGAAAAAGGACAACAACTGCATATTCTTACTATTTACCATATCTTGCAGATAGCCAATAATCCGCTCCTTTTTCTTCCCAGAAAAGCTAATTCCTTTTTTAGACTGCACAAAAAACTCTTCCAACAGCTTTGTGTCCACAAAAGGTTTTAGGTATTCCGTCAACGTAGTAGGATTAATGTACAAAGCCACTGACACCGCAGGCTCATCTTCACTTTTGGCGTTAAATTCACTGTACCATACGTGAGGGACATTGGGCCCCACAAAGGTTAAATCTCCGCATTCAAAACGTTCGATGGTTCCCCCAATAATCCGAGTACCAACACCCGATAAAATATAAACCAACTGACATTCATTGTGAAAGTGGAAGTCGGTGGCAAACGATGACCGTACAATTTGCTTCACCACAAATGGCTTTTGAGCGGTCGTAAAATCAGGTAAAAGGGTATAGGTAGCTTTCATTTTTGCGGGTTTACCTCGTTTTTGCAAATATAGTATTGATAAATAGCAACCAATAATAGGTTTTTGGCAAAAATCGCCCATTATTTTGTACGATTCCTTTGACTTACTCATTTAATTTTTTCAGTGAAGAAGCTTTTTATTATCCTTTACCTATTTGCCCATGTACAAGTATCGGGTCAACAGTTGGCTAAACCTTCTGCTGTTCAGTACAAATGGCAAGAACAGGGGCGCATTATGTTTGTCCATTTTGGGGTGGCGACTTGGCTCGGTCAAGAGTACGACGAAACGGGCGAATTTGACATTTCTCGCATCAATCCTACCCAACTCGACACCGACCAATGGTGCCGTGTGGCCAAATCGTGGGGTGCCAAAGAAATCATTTTTGTGGCCAAACATGCGGGTAGTTTTTGTTGGTGGCCTACCCACACCACCGAGTATTGCGTTAGGAATATTCCCTGGAAAAACGGCAAAGGCGATCTTATAAAAGACTTGGCAAGTTCCTGCAAGAAAGCGGAGTTAAACTTGGGTATTTACATTTATCCTGGCGATATCAAATGGGGCGCAGGGCTTGGAAGTGGAGGAATCACCAAAGACCCTTCCAAACAGGAAGCGTACAATAAAATTTTCAGGCAACAACTCACGGAGGTATTAACTAATTATGGCGAGATGCTCGAAGTGTGGTTTGATGGGTCATGTAAGGTGCCAGTGAGCGATATTTTACAAAAATATGCCTCCAAAGCAGTCATCTTCCAAGGCTCAGATGCCACCATCCGCTGGCCAGGCACCGAAAGCGGCATCCTTCATTATCCCGTTTGGAACGCACTTCAAGGAAAGGTCTTAAAGTCGGGGGTTGCAACCCAATACGACGACGACCCAGACGGCGATGTTTGGGCACCTTTGGAGGCCGATGTCACTTTGTACAACCATAATTGGTTTTGGTCGCCCAAAAACGAAGCCAAACGCCGCTCGGTGGAAGAGTTGATGGAGATTTATTACAAATCGGTGGGGCACGGAGGTACGTTACTACTCAATTCTACCCCCGACACAACGGGGCTTATTCCAACGGAAGATGTAAAAAGGTATGCTGAATTTGGGGCAGAAATCAACCGAAGGTTTGAGCGCCCCTTGGCAGAAGTGAGCAACAAAGCTGCGAAAGAAGCGGTCTTAGCGCTCGAAAAACCAACGAAAATCAATCACTTGATTTTGAAGGAAGACTACCGACAAGGCCACAGAATCAGAAAATATGAAGTTTGGGGACTTACCAAAAACAAGTGGGAAAAACTCACCACAGGTAGCTCAATCGGGGTGACCAAAATTGATTATTTCGACGATGTTGAAGTCACAGCGATAAAGTTAAAAGTAAACGAACACAAAAGCACTCCTCTGATTAGGAGCTTGGCAGCCTATTACGTGCCCGGCTTTGAACTCCCAAAAGCGGAGAAAGAAGCCAAAGAGTACACCATTTTGCAGAAATGGGATACCAAAGATTTTGTAAACGGTAAAGGTCAAATGAGTATTGATTTAGGAAAGTACATCACCGCACCAGGCCAATACGAAGTGAGTTTTACCAATGCCGTCAGCGTGACGGGGATGTGGGTAGAAAAAGCTGAAATTATTTTTGATAAAGACCCCAATACACTTCAGGAATTTATCCAACGAAAACCCAAAGAGAATGTGTTTTTTATCAACCGAACAGGTCAGATTGACACAGGGACAAGCTCCGTCCTGAAAGTAGAAATGCATTCAGATAATGGGTCGTTTCAGAATAAAGGCTTTGTCAAGATCAGAAAACGTTGACAAGGAAGTAATCAGTTAAAGAAATAGAAACACCTATACCCTCGAAACCGTTATGGTTATCTCTGCGATTCAGGTACTTGACAGACGTTTTGACCTCCCCAATGGGTCGGGTTCCGATGCAACCCACACCAATCCCCAATATGCGTATGCAGTTTGTGTGTTGAAAACCGACACCTCTCTGGAAGGAATAGGGTTGGCTTTTACTTTGGGGGCAGGCAGCGAGTTAGTTTGTCAAGCGATTCAGTTTTTATCCGAAAAACTGGTAAGTCAGGAGATTGAAGCCTTAATGACCAACTTCGGGACAACCTATCGCTCGCTAGTTGACTCTCCTTCTTATCGTTGGTTGGGACCGCACAAAGGCGTGGTTCATCTGGCTTTGGCGGCGATTGTCAATGCTTGCTACGACCTTTGGGCCAAATCGCGTCAGGTTCCTCTTTGGAAACTATTGCTGGATCTATCGCCCGAAGAGCTCGTAAATACGCTGGATTTAAGCTATTTAGAAGACGAACTTACCCGTGAACAGGCCATTCAATTACTCAAAGAACAGTACAAAACGAGAGAAAATAGAAATTCAGTCCTCAGAACGGGTTACAAAGGCTACGATACATCGGTAGGTTGGTTTAATTTTTCCGATGCGCTTATCGTTGAAAAAACCAAGCAGGCCCTCGACAAAGGTTTCACCGCACTTAAACTCAAAGTAGGCTCTGGTGACCCTCTCCGTGACCTCCGCCGAGCCACGTTGATTCGGCAAACGGCGGGAGATGCCGCCACCATCATGCTGGATGCTAATCAAAAATGGAATGTACCGCAAGCTTTGGATATTTGTCAGCGGCTGGGCAGTATCAACCCGTATTGGATAGAAGAACCCACTCACCCTGACGATGTTTTTGGGCATCGGGTTATTGCCCAAGCCATCGCTCCGTTTAAAGTGGCCACGGGTGAGCACATTCCCAACAAGGTGGTTTTTAAGAATTTTCTGCAAGCCAAAGCCATGGATTTTTGTCAGGTAGATGCCGTGCGCGTAGGAGGTATTTCGGAGTTTTTGACGGTTAGTTTATTGGCCAAAAAGTTTGGTATTCCAGTGCTGCCCCACGTCGGAGATATGGGGCAGATTCATCAACATTTGGTGCTTTTTAATCACATCGGAATGGGGCACGAAAACCTGTTTTTAGAGCATATTCCGCATTTACGACCCTATTTTGTGCATCCTGCGAGTATCGTTGGGGGCTATTATCAAGTCCCGCAGGAAGCAGGAAGCAGCAGTGATTTAAAAATCTAATCCATTAACACATGACCTCGACCTCATTGGCTCACAAAGTAATTTTTCTCACGGGAGGCGCTTCGGGCATTGGTGAAGCCTGTGCTATTGCGTATGCAAAGGCGGGTGCTAAGGTTTTGGTGATGGACAAAGACGCGACTTCTTTGAATCAATTAATGAGCCGCTTAGGCAATGAACACGCTGGTTTTATGGGCGATGTGCAACATGAAGCAGACGTAAAATCAGCGATTGAAACGGCCATGGCTCGGTTTGGGAAAATAGATGTGATTCATAACAATGCTGGGATTGCCAGTCCTTCAAAACCGCTCGACCAAACCACCGAAAACGAATGGGATAACTTGTTTTACATCAACCTGAAAAGTGTGTATTGGACGACCCGTTATGGTATCGAAGCCTTGAAAGCGACCAGAGGCTGTATTTTAAACACCTCCAGCATGGTGGGAACGATGGGACAGGAAAATCACGCGGCTTACGTAGCTACTAAAGGTGGTATGAGCGCCCTGACCAAAGCCATGGCCTTGGATTATGCTCCTTTTGGCATTAGGGTCAACGCCATTTGTCCTGCGGGTGTATGGACACCCATGTTGCGAGAATGGGCCACACAACAACCTAATCCAGAGGCAATTGAAAATTATCTGGGTAACATTCACGCCCTGGGCTACTGTCCCGAAGGCGACGTCATTGCAGATGTGGCGGTGTTTTTGGTTTCTGAAGCCGCTCGGTTCGTAACGGGCTGTATCATGCCCGTAAGCGGAGGAGCAGAGTTGGGTTATAAAAAATAACGAAGATGAACACACACAGAACCTGTTTGGCGCTCGATTTGAAAGGCGAAGACGAACGCATTGCCCAATATGAACACTTTCATCAGCCCGAGCATATTTGGCCTGAAATTCCTCAAGGAATCAGGGCGGGTGGAATCGTAGATATGCAAATTTATCGCATCGGGACGCGACTGTTTATGATTGTTGAAACCGAAGAAGGCATTGACCTGACTACGGCGTTTGAAGCTATTGGTAAAATGCCTCGACAACCAGAATGGGCTGCTTTTATGGCGGGCTTTCAGCAACGGTTGACGGATGCGAAACCCCATGAGCATTGGGCTGAAATGAAACCTGTTTTTTTGTTAAATGAATGCCTAAAGTGAAAAATCGTAATCAATTTCTGATACCACTTTTGGTGGTAATGAGCCTAATGTTTATCTGGAATTTAAGCCGAAACATCAACGATGTGCTTATTCCGCACCTCAAAAGAGCTTGTCAATTGACTGATTTTCAGTCATCACTGGTACAATCAGCTTTTTTTGGCGGGTATTTTTTGTTGGCGTTACCCGTGGGTCAATACATCCGTCGGTTTGGGTATCGGGCAGGCATGATTACGGGACTTTTGCTGGCTGCATTGGGCGCATTTCTATTTTTCCCAGCGGCCGAAATGCGCTTTTATCAGCTTTTTTTGGCGGCTTTGTTCATCATGGCCGCAGGATTTACTTTTCTGGAAGTGACGGCTACGCCCTACCTCGCGGTTTTGGGCGACCCCGAAAAAACCCCTAGTCGGTTGAGTTTGGCGGCGGCAGTGGGGTCTATTGGGGCTACCCTCGGCCCTTTTATTGGGGCAGTATTTTTGCTTCATTCCACTGATACCTCCGAAGCTACCGTTCGGCAGTTGAGCCCAAGCCAATTAACCGCCTATCTCAACGCCGAAGCCCAATTGGTCAAAGTGCCGTACCTGAGTTTGGGAGCGTTGTTTGTGGTCTTGGGGGTGCTTTTGTTTTTTGTAAAAATGCCTGATATCCAAGAAGAAGGCGAGGACCGCATTCGACTAAAAGCCATTTTTAACTACAAGCATACGGTGCTGGGCGCATTGGGTGTATTTTGTTATTTGGGCGCCGAAGTGGGGATTGTCAGTTTTTTAATTCGTCATTCCAAATCACTGGAAATTGATGGATTAGGGGAACAGAAAGCCGCATTGTTTATCACCTTATTTATGGCCTTGGTCTTGGTGGGGCGCTTGGCTGGAGCGTATTTTCTGCAAAAAACAAATTCCTCCAAAGCGCTGATAGCCTGTGCGTTGGGAGCAATTGTGTTAGTAACAGTCGCCATTTTGAGTACTGGTTATGTTTCGATTTTTTCTCTTTCTATCGTGGGGCTTTTTACGTCGGTGATGTACCCCATCTTGTTTACGTTAAGCATCAAAAATTTGGGGGCTTACACCAAAACAGGTTCGTCGTTGATTATCATGAGCATTGTAGGAGGAGCCATTGTACCTCCACTTATGGGACTCATTTCTGATATGTACAGCATTCGTTTTGCTTTTGTGTTACCCATTCTGTGTTACGCCTACATTTTATATTACGCCCAAAAAGGCCATATTATCCGATAGTTAAATGCCATTTCAATGAAAAAAACATCCGTAATTCTCCTACTTTTTCTAATTGCGTTTAAAGGCATTGCTCAAAAAAACAGTTCAAAAGAGCAGCGCCTAAAATGGTGGCAAGATGCCAAAATGGGCTTGTTTGTCCATTGGGGGCCTGTATCACTGATTGGAAAAGAAATCAGTTGGTCGCGCAATGGCTACGGTAAAAGCAAGTACGATTCGTTGTATTTGAGATTTAACCCCAAACAATTCAACGCCAAAGAATGGGTGAAGTTGGCTCAAGCAGGGGGAATGAAGTACTTGGTTTTGACGTCAAAACACCACGACGGTTTTTGCCTTTTTGATACCAAAACCACGTCTTATAATAGCATGAACAGCCCTTTTGGAAGGGATGTTTGCAGAGAACTTGCCCAAGCTGCCCACGAAGCGGGGATGCCCATTGGCTGGTATTTTTCGGTAGCCGACTGGAAAGATCCCGATTGTCGCAACCCCAAAACCAACGATATTTTTGCCAATCGAGTGGAGCAACAGGTGCGTGAGTTATTGACCAACTACGGCAAAATTAGCCTGTTATGGATAGATTACGAAGGCTCTCCCAGCCCCATTCACCCCAAAAGAGTGTTTGAGTTGGCGCGTAAGTTACAGCCCGAAATCATTATCAACAATCGACTTGAACCTTTCAACCCCGATGAGTCGCACGCTCGGGTAGGGCCTTATGCCGACTATGCTACACCCGAAGGATTTGTGGCGGGCTACGGTGCTGTGCCTTGGGAAACCTGCACCAACATGGGGCATCAGTGGGCGTGGCGGTTCAACGATACGCCGCGCAGTTTGAAAGAATCACTGCACACGTTGCTTCGATGCGTGGGTGGAAACGGCAACCTTTTGTTCAACATCGGCCCCGACAGTTTGGGCGTTTTTCCACCCAACTTTGTAGCACGGGCAACCGAAATGGGCAATTGGTTGAACAAAAATGCGGAAGCCGTTTACCAAACCAAAGGGGGGATTTATACGCCGTCAAAAGACTATGTGAGTTCGTACCGAGGCAACAAACTGTATTTGCATTTATTAAACAACACAGGTGACGAAATCAAACTCCCGCCCATGGCAGCCAACGTCAAAAAAGCTTCTTTATTAGACGGAAGTACTGTTTCATTCGTACAAACCAAAGCCGACGTTACGCTGAAACTCCCCCAAAATAGGCTCGATTCCATTGCTACCATTGTGACGCTTTCGTTGGATAAGCCTGCTTCGCAATTGGGTCAAATTATTCCTTTTACGACCACTCACTCATTGGCTTACGGCAAAAAGGCAACGGCTTCGAGCGCGCTAGGGGCTTTTTTGCACGACCCCTCGGCGGCTTTTGATGACAACCCCGCCACGCATTGGAAAATGGGGCGGCGTACCGACGTCGATTTTGAGTCGTATTATGGAAAAGACGTACATTATCAGTCAGAAGCCGCTTTCAATTTATTTCAAAATAAGGGTTGGCTCGAAGTAGATTTGGGTACAAACCAGACGGTTAAACAGCTTAAAGTGAGTGAAGCGGTGTATCAAAAGTCTCAAATTAAAGGCTTTGAAATTCAGTACGAAAAAGACGGTCAATGGCTTACGCTGGCACAGGATGAAAAAATGGGCAATTGGAGCAAAGATATTAGTCCTGTAACAGCCCAAAAGTTTCGCTTGGTGATTTTAGACTCTTATGGCTTTGCAGGCGTTAGGGAGTTTCAACTGTTTTGAGTTCGCTGAAAGTCTCATGCCGCTCAAGAAGCCTTGAATGACATTGGCGAGGCGGCGGCAAAGTACATTTTAACTCACCGAATTAAATGAAATTAATCACAAAGATATTTTTCTTGTCATCGCTGGTTATTTACCAAGTCGTAGCGCAAAGCAATTTTAACGTTTCGAAATACAACGTTGTTTGGACCAGACAAAGTGCTAATTCCTCAGAATCAATGCCTTGTGGCGGGGGGGATATTGGCCTCAATGTGTGGACGGAAAAGGACGAAATTTTCTTCTACTTATCACGTAGTGGGGCATTTGACGAGAACAATGTATTTCCCAAATTTGGCCGTATTCGCCTACGCATTACCCCCAATCTGTTTCAAAATGCCACTTTTAAGCAAGAATTGAAGCTAAATGAGGGCTACGTAGAAATCTCTTCGGTAAAAAATAGGAAGAAAGTAGTAGTAAAAATCTGGGTGGATGTGTTCAAACCTGTGATTCACGTAGAAACCGAAAGCGACGAAAAATTAAAAGTGGAAGCGTGGTACGAAAACTGGCGCGACAAAGACCTCACCTGGACGCAGGCAGGGCAAACTAAGGCGAGTTTGGCTTTCAGAGATGCCCCGTTTCAGGCGGTGGTGCGCAAGGATTCTGTGACATTTGAGGGTCAAAATGTGCTTTGGTACCACCGCAACCGCGATGAGTCGGTTTTTGATTTTACAGTAAAACAACAAAAATTAGATTCGGTAAAAAGCCAATTGTGGAATCCCCTCAAAAACCTAACTTTCGGCGGTTGGATGGGCGGGAATAATTTCAAAAGTGCAGGAATCAGCCAAGGAAAATACGTCGATACGGAGTTTACAGCTTTTAAAATAGAGAGCAAGCAAGCCGTTCGAAAACAAAAATTACAAATTGTCCTACACATAGCTACTACCGAGACGATTACACAGTGGAAAGCGGGTTTGGAACAAATAGTTCAGTCTTCAAAAACTACCCAAGTTGCTGATTTTGAAGCCACCAAAAAATGGTGGAATGCTTTTTGGCAACGAAGCTATATCGCCATCAACAGCCACCAAAAAGACAGCAGTTCGGTGACTTGGCAAGTGGGGCGCAACTACAACCTCTTTCGTTATCAGTTGGGATGTAACGCCTACGGGACGTACCCTACCAAGTTCAACGGCGGCATGTTTACGTTTGACCCGTCTTTCACGGATAAAAATGCCCCTTTTACCCCCGACCACCGCGATTGGGGCGGCGGAACGCATACCGCCCAAAACCAACGTTTGGTATATTTTCCGATGTTTAGAAGCGGTGATTTTGATCTGTTGCCCTCCCAACTCAATTTTTATCTGAGGGCTTTAAAAAATGCCGAAACCCGTACCAAAGTGTATTGGGGGCACAATGGCGCATCTTTTACCGAACAATTAGAGCAGTTTGGGTTGCCGCTCGCTACTTCTTACGGCTGGAAACGCCCCCAAAATTTCCCTACTGGCATTGAATACAACTATTGGTTAGAGTACCTCTGGGATACGCAAATGGAGTTTTGTCTGATGATGCTCGACTTGGAAAAATACAGCGGCCAAGACATCAGCAACTACTTACCGTTTGTGGAAAGTTGCGTTACTTTTTTCTACGAACATTACCAATGGGAAGCCACCACTCGCAGTAGAAGCGCCTTTGCCGACGACGGTAAACTCATTCTGTATCCCTCGTCAGGTGCAGAAACTTACAAAATGGCCTACAATTCGTCTTCCACCATTGCAGGGTTGTACAGCGTCACCAAGCGTTTGACGGAACTAGAGGACAAGTACCTTTCGCCCAAAAAAAGAAACTACTACGAGAAAGTGCTGAAAAGTATTCCCGACATACCATTGAAGGAGAAAAACGGCTACCTGACCATTGCCCCTGCCGAAGCGTGGGGACGTATCAAAAACCAAGAATTACCCCAACTGTACCCCGTTTATCCTTGGGGAATGTTTGGCATTGGCAAACCCAAGCTCGACATAGCTATCAATACGTGGAAATACGGCGCCGACCTAGCTATTCAGAAAAACCACATCAGTTGGCACCAAGATGCCATTTTTTGTGCAAGATTGGGCTTGACGGAAGAAGCTGCCGAAATAACTATCAAAAAACTGAGAGATGCCCCGCGGCGATACCCCACTTTTTGGGGGCCAGGCCACGACTGGGTTCCCGATCACAATTGGGGCGGTTCGGGGATGATTGGTTTGCAGGAAATGATCCTCCAAACCCCCGATGACAAGCTGTATCTTTTTCCTGCGTGGCCCCAAAACTGGGATGTGCAATTCAAACTACACGCCCCCGCCAACACGACCATCGAAGGGGAGTTGAAAGATGGAAAAGTACTTTCGCTCAAAGTGACGCCCGAATCGCGCGCCAAAGATGTGATTTTAATGATTAAATGAGGTCCCAAAGTGTTTTAAAAGATGAAATTTCTTCACCAATTGGCACTCTTCCTTTGGTTGGGTAGCCTTATATCAAGTGTCTTTGGGCAGTCCTCCAAAAGTCATTGGGGTTCAACGCCGCAGAGAGACTTGAGTGCGATGGCGCAACCCATTCCTCCCCAAAACACTTTTAGAGATAGTCTCTATAACATTTGGTGCGGCTCCGTAGTCAAGGGGAAAAATGGAAAATTTTATATGTTGTACAGCCGTTGGCCGCGTGACAAAGGCCACGAAGCTTGGATCACCCACTCCGAAATTGCCCTGGCTCGGGCAGAGCGGCCCGAAGGCCCGTATCGGCATATAAAAGTAGTTTTCACCGCTCGGGGCAATCAATTTTGGGATGGTGTGTGTACCCACAACCCTGCCGTGATAGCCTATAAAGATAAATTTTACCTCTACTATATGGGCTCTACGGGCAAATCGTACGTGAAGCCTCATACCTCTTACGACAACCCTAATTGGTGGGAATACCGTAACAATCAGCGCATTGGCGTAGCCGTAGCCGACGACCCCGAAGGCGAATGGATTCGATTTGATAAGCCCATCTTAGACGTAAGCGCCGACTCTACCGCCCACGATGCACTCATGGTTTCAAATCCTGCTATCACGGTGGATGCTAAAGGGCAGTTTATTTTGGTTTATAAACAAGTCGAGAAAAATGGTACTATCCGAGGCGGAAGGGTGCGTTTTGGCGTGGCTTTTTCTAACGCCCCCACGGGCGCATTTGTGAAGCATCCGCAGCCTATTTTTGAAGCCGAAAAAGGTAGTAAAGAATGGATGGTTGCCGAAGACCCCTATTTGTGGCATCAGCAGGGGATGAACTACGCCATTGTACGAGACGTAGTGGGAAAATTCACAAGTGAAAGCGGGGCATTGGCCTTGATGATTTCGACCAACGGTTTCGATTGGCAACCTGCCACTTACCCCAAAGTGCTTTCAAAAACTATTTTTTGGGAAAACGGGAAACCACTTGATGACAAACTCGAACGCCCTTGCCTGTACTTGGAAAAAGGTGTTCCAAAACTGCTGTTTGGGGCAATGGGCATTGACAAACGCAAACACTCTATGAACGTATTTGTACCTTTAAAATACAACAAAAAACAATGAAGAAATTACTAATTTTTAGCCTTTTACTTGGAGTGCTAAACGCAAATGCTCAAGACCTTGATTTCACAAAAATGATTCAACCCGTGCCACAAACGGCCAAGTTTGAAGACAACGGCTATATGATTTGGTGCGGAAGCATGGTGAAAGGCGACGACGGCAAATATTATCTCTTTTACAGCCGATGGCCCCAAAGCAAAAAGCATTTGGCTTGGGTCACCGACAGCGAAGTAGCCGTGGCCGTAGCCAATGCCCCCACGGGACCATACAAATTTGCTAAGGTAGTTTTGCCCAAGAGAGATAAAAAATATTGGGATGCCGACGTCACCCACAACCCCACAATTCATAAGTTTGGAAACAAATACTACCTCTACTACATGGGGAATTACGGCAACGGCGAGTGGTGGAACCACCGCAATCATCAGCGTATTGGCGTGGCCGTAGCCGATTCCCCTTTGGGGCAATGGAAACGAAGTGAGAAACCTTTGGTAGACACCACTACCAATGCCTTCGACCATTTATTGACCAGCAACCCTTCCGTCACCCAACGCCCTGATGGCCACTTTCTGATGGTCTATAAAGCCGTCAGCAACGGTAAAATGCCTTTTGGCGGGCGGGTGTTGCACGGCGTAGCCATTGCCAACCATCCCGAGGGCCCTTTTGTAAAGCAACCCAAACCCGTTTTTGTCAAAGACACGGTCAAATTTGCCGCCGAAGACCCTTATATCTGGTTTCAAGAAGGAAAATATTGGGCCATTGTCAAAGACATGAAAGGCGTTTTTACCAACGCAGGCACCAGCCTCGCCCTATTTGAATCGCTCAATGGACTCGACTGGAAACCCGCCAAAAATATCCTTGTTTCGACCTTGGAAATCCCTTGGGAAAATGGAACGGAAAAAGTGGCTAAGCTTGAACGACCACAATTGTATTTTGAAAATGGCAAGCCAAAAATCCTGTTTTGTGCCGTTTACGTGAGTGAAACCGTGAATTATAATGTGGCTATCCCGTTAAAGTAATCAATCAAAAAATCAACAGCTCTACCTCATTAACTCGACCCCCGTACCAGCAACTCGGTTTTCAACACCTTGTAGATAGGCTTCCACTCGGAGGCATCTGAGTTGATTTGGTCCAACAGTAACTGCGCCGCTACTTGCCCAATTTCGTGGGTGGGTTGCGCCACGGTAGTGAGGCGGGGTTCAATAAGGGTAGAACCATAGTTGTTGCTAAAACCCACCACCGCAATGCCCTCGGGAATTCGGACTCCTTTTGCTTTCATAAATAACATGGCTTCGAAGGCCGTGGGGTCGTTGATGGTAAAAAGCGCATCGGGTGGTTCGGGCAGGTCGAGCAAGTGCTTGATGTATATTTTTACTTTATCAAGATTAAGGTCGTAATCAAGAATCAGCTCTTGGTCAATGGGTTGATTGTATTTTCGTAACGCATCTTTGTACCCTTCCAAACGCTTTTTACTGACGTGCAGCGACGTAGGTCCGCCCAAGTGCGCAATGCGTTTTCTGCCCGTCAGGATAAGGTGTTCAACGGCTTTGTAAGCCCCTTCGTAATCGTCCACCACTACCTTCGGAACTTGCATATCGTCACACACCCGATTGAAAAACACAATCGGGATTCCTTTTCGCTGAAAAACCTTGAGGTGATCATAATTCCGCGTCTCCCGCGTCAAAGACACCAATACGCCATCCACCCGATTGTCGAGCATGACTTTGGCATTGGCGACTTCGGTTTCGTAGCTTTCGTTCGACTGACTAATTAGCACATTATACCCTGCTTTCGAGGCTACTTCCTGCGCGCCCATGATGACCATTGGAAAAAATGAAGTAACAAATTCGGGTACAATAATACCAATGGTGTGGCTTTGACTCGACATGAGGTTAATGGCCAACATGTTGCGTTGATAGTCGAGTTCACTGGCCAATTTCAGCACGGCCTCTCTGGTTTTTTCGCTTACGCGTGGATGTCCCGTGAGTACTCTCGATACCGTTGATTTGGAAATATTCAACTGCCGTGCAATATCAACGATGGTGATTTGATGCTTCTTCATTTATTGTATTATTTCAATAAAATTCTTAAAACCAGCTTTCTGTTCTTTTGATTTTTGCGGGAACGTTCCCACTCTATGGGAACGTTCCCGCATTTTTTTAAATACCATTACTTTACAAATATGGTACAATATCCACTTATTATTGAACAATATTTCTCTTTTAATAATTACCAACCGCTTTTGCAATCAGAATCTTACGAAATGAGTAATGACATCCTAAGATAAAGTTTTAAAAATTACCTTTTTAAACCCCTCTTTCAAAATTGCACATAACCATGTTTTGCAATTTAATTATTTTCAAAATTTTTAACCTTTTAAACACATTCCTATAATCAATGAAATTTCTACAATTTAAACTATTTCTGAGATACTCCCTGCTCTTGTTGTTGGGAACTCAATATGCCTTTGCCCAATCAGTGACGGTAAAGGGGAAAGTGAGCGCCGAAAATGGAGAGGTCTTACCAGGCGTAAGTGTTGTAGTGGTGGGGACGTCGAGCGGCACTACCACCGACAAAGACGGGAATTACAGTCTTTCCAATGTAAAGTCGGATGCCAAATTGATCTTTAGCTACATCGGTCACCTCTCCGTGACCGAAACAGTGGGAAATCGGTCAAAAATTGACGTGATTTTAAAACTTGACACCAAGTTATTAGAAGATGTCGTGGTGGTAGGTTACGGTACCGTCAAGAAAAATGACTTGACAGGGGCAGTTTCTTCCATCAAAGCGGCAGAGTTGAAGGTCACCCCCATTGCCAACTTTGTGCAGGGCCTGCAAGCTCGTGCTTCGGGAGTGCAAGTAACCCAAAACTCAGGTGCACCTGGCGGAAGTATCAGCGTGAGAATCCGAGGAAATAACTCAATCAGTGGCAGTAGCGAACCGCTTTACGTAGTGGATGGCTTTCCAATTTCGGGAGGAGACAACCCCGTAGCGGGCGGTGGTAGTGGTTTCGGAAATGACAATGGAAACCGACTATCGGTACTTTCAACCCTGAATCCGAATGATATTGAATCTATTGAAGTACTAAAAGATGCCTCTGCTACCGCAGTGTATGGAACACGCGGCGCCAACGGCGTAGTACTTATCACCACCAAAAGAGGAAAAGCAGGTCAAACGCGGGTGACTTACGAAGGATATTCGGGCCAACAACAAATTCGCAAAACCTTGGACTTGATGAATGCGTCGGAGTTTGCGGCCTTGGAAAATGAGCTGACGGGTCAAAACCTATTTCCCAACCCCGCACAATTGGGCGAAGGAACGGATTGGCAAAAAGAAATTTTCCAAAAAGGAGGGATGCAGAGTCACCAACTTTCGTTTTCGGGCGGGACTGAAAAATCGCTTTTCAACGTTTCGATGAATTATTTTGACCAAAACGGTATCATCATAAACTCAAATTTTAAACGTGGTTCGATTCGGGTCAATTTGGACAACCAAGTAACCAAAAACTTCAAAATCGGGACAAGCTTAACTTACACGTATTCCGTCAATAACGGAGCGGTTTCTTCTACACTTTTGGATGGTGCAAGCGGTGGAATTGTTTTATCGGCGCTCTATGCCCCACCGACGGAGTCGCCACGCGATGCCCAAGGAAAACCCACGATGTTTAGTGGCAGATACCTTGATCTTAACAATCCGCTAGCGGTAGCGAGCGAAGTACTCAATCGCAACACCACGCGCCGATTGTTGGGCAATATTTTTGCCGATTGGACCATCACCAAAGACCTCACCTACCGTGCCTCATTTGGGGGAGATTTGATAAGCGATACCCGCGATTCTTACGTGACTCGTTTTGTGCGGGCGGGGGCAACCGTAAATGGTACGGGTGGACGTGGAAACAACAACACCAATACCATTTTGCACGAAAGTTTGCTCAATTACCACAAGACATTTGGCATACACGATTTTAATTTGACGGGGGTATTCTCCACCCAAAGTCAAACCCAAGTGACTGACGCGATGGCAGGACAACAGTTTCCAAACGATTTGGTATTCAACGACAACCTTGGACAAGCGTCTATTGTGACCATCGGCAGTAACAAACAACAGTGGCGTTTGGATTCTTACACGGGTCGGGTGAATTATAACCTAAAAAGTAAATATTTGCTTACGCTCACTGCCCGCGTGGACGGTTCGAGTCGCTTTGGAGCCAACAATAAATATGGCTTTTTCCCTTCTATAGCAGGTGCTTGGCGGATTTCCGAAGAGAAATTCATGCAGAACCAGAGGATCTTCAGCGACATGAAGCTGCGCGTAAGTTACGGCGTAACGGGTAATGCCGACATTCCGTTGTACAACTCGTTGGCGCGTTTGAGTTCCGTTGGTAACTACAATTTCAACAATACACGAAGCATCGGAATCTTATCAGCCAATATTGCCAACCCTGACCTTCGTTGGGAAAAAAGCGGACAAGCCGACATCGGGCTAGATTTTGCCCTACTCAACAACCGCCTTCAGTTTACGATTGACACCTACCAGAAAAAAACCACCGATTTGCTCTTGTCTCGTTCGGTAGCCTTGTCGTCGGGCTATGGTTCAGTTTTTGGCAATTTTGGCGCGGTAGAGAACAAAGGAATTGAATTTTCCGTCACAGCAAACGTGGCCAATACTTCCGATTTTAAATGGGACATCAACGGCAATATCTCAGCCAACCGTAACAAACTCACCCTGATTGATGGCACACGTACCGAGATTATTCCAGGCGATGGCGGCGGCTCGGTGGGGCCGTTTACCAACAACAGTATTTTAAGAGTAGGCCAACCCCTCGGTTCATTTTACGGCTACATTTTCGACGGGATTTATCAAACGGGCGACAATATCCCGACGGGGAGAGTGGCAGGAAACATTCGTTACAAAGACCTCAACGGCGACGGTGCCATTTCAGCAGCCGACCAACAAATCATTGGTGACCCTAACCCAAATTATTACTTTGGAATCACCAATAACCTAAAATACAAAGGGTTTGACTTGAGCATATTTGTGCAAGGTGTGCAAGGGGGTGAGATTTTCTACGTACAACGCCTCCGAATGGAAGGCGGTGCGGCTGGGTTTAACCAATTTGCAACGATGGTAAACCGTTGGACACCCACCAATCCAAGTAATTATTATCCAAAAGTGGCACAGGGGCAGCGTATCAACCAGTCGGACGTGATGATTGAAGACGGTTCTTTTATTCGTTTCAAAAATGCGACCCTGGGTTATACCATTCCCACGAAAGGGAAGTTATCGTGGCTCAACAACGCACGTTTGTACGTGAGCGCCAACAATTTCCTAACCTTCACTAAGTATTCTGGCTACGACCCAGAGGTAAACACGGCTGGACAAAACAACCTAAACTTGGGCGTTGACAATATTGGCTACCCCATTGCCAAATCCTTGATAGCAGGTTTACAAATCACTTTTTAATCACCGATTCCTTGAAGAATTATGAAAAATAACCTTTTAAAATTCCTTGCGTTTGTGGTGGCAGCGGTGGCAATCAGCGCCTGCGATTTAACCGAAAAGCCCTACTCGTTTGTATCGCCTGAGCAATTTTTTACGTCGGCCTCTGATGCCGAAGCCGCTCTGACCGCAGCTTATACACCCGTAACCAACCTTTACAGCCGTGTGGGGATACAGCTACCTGACTACTCCGCTGATCAGTGTTTTCCACGGGCGGTAGTGGGTCGCGACCAACTAACGGTTTTTTCTTACGATGCCACCATGGACTTAATCGGTCAGTATTGGCAGCATTGCTATCAGGGGATTGACCGCGCTAACCAAGTGTTAGAAAATGTCCCCCGCGTGGCGATGGACGAAACCCGCAAAAAACAAATTTTGGCCGAAGCCTATTTTCTACGGGGTCTATTTTACTTTCATTTAGCCAAAACCTTTGGCGATGTACCCATTAAGCAAGAAAGTACCAAAGATATTGCGGGTACCGAGACGCCCAAAAGTCCCGTAGCGGCTGTCTATGCGTTTTTAATCAAAGACTTGGAAACTGCTGTCAAAGATTTACCTCAAACGCCGAAGGATAGAGGTCGTGCGGCTTGGGGTGCCGCCATTGGATTATTAGCAAAAGCCCAATTGTACGCGGGCGATTATGCCAAAGCCGCCCAAAATGCGCAGACACTCATTCAATCAAACCGATACAGTTTGATGCCCAATGTATTGGATTTATACAATCCTTTGAGGGAAGATGCCGCCCGAGTAGAAATGATTTTTGCGGCAGAGTTTTCGAGCCTTTCGGGGTTGAATGGTTACGATTTGTTAGGGTTTTATGCCCCCGCTAATTCACCGCCAGTTTTTTCCAAAACTGCTTTTGGCTCGGCTTTTGGGTATCATTCTTTCTATCGTTCCTTTAGTAGTATGGACAAACGCAAAGCATTGCTCGATACGGCCTATGTCAATGCTCAAGGTAAGCTCATTGGTCAGGCCGATGTTACCCTAAAAGACCGAATCATTGTGAAGAAATACATGGATCCTAATTCTAACGGGGCCAATGGCGAAAACAATTTTCCAATTTTACGCTTGGCCGATGTATACCTGATTGCCGCCGAGGCAGAAGCCCGAGCCAGCAGCCCTACAGCCGCCGCGTACGCCGCCATCAATACCGTACGCAAGCGGGCGGGTTTGCCTGATTTAACCCCAGGTTTAAGCAAAGAGGCATTTATTGAGGCCGTTTTGCAGGAACGTTCGTGGGAATTATGTTACGAAGCCGACCGCTGGTATGACCTGACTCGTACGGGTAAGTTTAAAATGGTAGCCAATGTACTAAACTCCTACTATCCATCGCGCCCCGTGCAAGATAAACATCGTTTTTTCCCGATTCCTAATATCGAAATTTTAACCAATTCTAAACTGGAACAAAACCCCGCTTGGAAGTAAGTACCTGAGCAATGTTAATTGTTTGTTGCATGTCATAGGCTTATTACATCGTTGAAAATGAAAAAGAAGCGTATCCTGTATTTGTTGTACGTTATTGGCTGGTGGCTTATGAGCTACCCTCAGGTATTTGCCCAGATTTTGGTCAACCAAGCGGGGTACAATCGTGGTGAAGCGAAGCATTTTGTGTGCTTAGGAGCCAAAGATGGGGCGAAGTTTAAAATCGTGAATACAACGTCTGGACGCGTCGAATTTCAAGGCGAAATTATCAACCAAGAAGGCTGGTTTACGCATTTCAATCCCGTGTCCAAAGACGAATTTAGGGTCGAAATAGAAGGCTACAATGCCTCCGTTCCTTTTTGGATTGCCGACCATTTATTGGAAAAAATAGCCTCAAAGTTGGGCTATCAATTCTTTATTGATGTGCGCGGCTCCGAAGACCCCATCAACGCCAATTTGCCCAAAGTATATGGCGGAGGTCCTTCGCGCGACGGGGGAGCGTATGGGTTGGAAACAATTTTTGAGTGCCTCCAATACGCCTCCAATCCGTCGTTGTACGATCGTTGGAAAACCGAATTTGGGGATAAAAATACGCCCGATTTGATAGATTTGATTCTCTGGCACGCCGAATTTGCCTACGCGCACGTTGCCTACCAAGGCCCTGTCGGCGCGCGCCACGGCTCGCTTGGGTACGAAGGACAGCCTCGGATGCAGTACGATTATTGGAACCTGCTCGATCAACTTTCGGTCGTTTGTGCAGCTTACCATGATTTTCTAAAGCCCTATTTGCCCCGCGAAAAATACCTCAAATACCGACAAGTCTGCCATGAAAAATGGATGCAATACGACCGCCATAAAGTAGTACGCTACTGGACGTACAGCAACAAATGGGTGGACGCAGGTTTTCAGGAGTTTAACGAAATGGGCAACGCTTACGGGCAGTCGGTGTTCAGCAATTTGTTTATGTATTTGTGCGAGAAAAACGAACCCGATGGTAAGCCTCAGCAGTACCTAACGTGGGCGCAAGAAAGTGCCAAAGACATTATCCGACACTGGGATTTTAACAACCCCCGCCACATGTGGTGGATTCGGAACGCCGAGCATATCACCCCGCAAGCGTTGGCCTATTTTTTACTGATAGCTCCCGAGTACGCTCCCCAAGGCACGAAGGAGAAATTGCAGGCTTGGGCTATACACATGCACCAAAAAACGAATAATTTTTGGAAATACCGCGTCCACAGCGAAACCGAATGGGCGCACCCCAAAACCAAAGAATTGGGCGGTGCCCCTGCCTTGGGTGGGTCGATGTTTGCCGTAGCGCATTTACTTAACGACCGCCGCTTGCGTGACATTGGGTGGGCACAAGTCGATTTTGTGTTTGGGGTAAATCCCGTAGGAGCGCATTTAAGCAATAAAAGTCCTGAACGACTCGCCATCAATGGCTACTGGGAAGGTGTCGAAAAAGGCTGGCCGTCGGCTCATCCGAATGGCTACGGGATGCTGGGCAAAGTACGCGGTACGCTCGATGGCTCACCGCTTGACAAAGATTTTCAAGAATCAGCCAGTACTACTCCCACAAGCAACGACCCCAAAGACTTGATTGGCAAAGATGCCTATGCCACCGAAGGTTGGTGTGTTTCGAACCGTGGTTGGCAGGCGACGCTCACTTTTTCGACGCTGGGTAGCCACCGAGTGACCCTTTTGGATGCTTCCGAAAAAGAAATCAAGCAAACCAAAGCGGGACAAACGGTAATTATTGAGCTCAAGGCTGCCTTGAACATGGACTGGAACAAGGTAGAAAAAGGGCTTGTCACGTTGAAAATAAACGGCAAAAAAAGCGATACGTTAGAGGTAACCGAAACGGGCGAAAACACGGGGGTTTTTCGGGCGACTTATACCATTCCTGCGGCCTCCCGTTCGCTACAAGTATCGTACGGGACGATGGGATTTGCCAAAAAAGCCGAAGTAATTGTAAGATAACGTAGCAGCCTTGAAACGGTCTGCCACTGGGAGGTCAAAACATTCATAAAAAGATGAAATTTAAGTTTGCCTACATTTTCTTTTTTGGTTTTTGGATTGATACTTTCAGTCAATCATCTAAGCCTTTGGTCTTAGAAAGTCAGTCCGTAAAAATGCGCTGGGAAAACAACGCGCAGGGTTGGCAACTCAAAATGTTATCGGTCAAAAAAGGTCAAAAGTGGACGAATATAAAAGTACCTTCGGGTGAAAACACGTTGCTCTATACCGCCGAAAAACCTTCAGACAAACCCGAACAAGTCCTTAAAAGCATCACGGGCGAAGAGTTTCCTGGCCCCAAATACCACTACCAAAGTAAATGGTGGGCCGAAAGTATCAGCCCTATTTCGTTGAATACGGCGGGAAAAGCTATTCATTTTTTTGCAAAAAAAGGCCAGCAAATCTCCGAAAATACCTTGACTTTTGAGCACGAAACGGAAGCTGCCAAGGTGACGACCGAGTGGAGCATTGATCCGAAATTCTCCACCGATATTATCGTTAAACAAACGCTGACGCCTAAAACCGCAGGCTATTTTTCATTGGCTACTCCCACGGTTGCCTGTGTCAGTGAAGCAGATATGGCTTGGGCGTCGGTGCCCGGGTATTTTCAGGGAAATTATATTCAACCCAACTTCGCCCTTGCGTATGCTTACGGGCATGGCGTTCCTGCCCTTCCTGCCGTCTATCGGGAGCGCTCGGCGAGCACGTTAAGCCCATTAGTTACGTCCAAAAACGGCATTACAATTTCGGTCATTCCCGACCCCGCACTGTGTCGTGACCCGTGGAAAAAAGACCAAAACACGCACCAAAACTGGAACATCGGGCTTTCGCACAAAAACCGCCGATCACAGCTTTCCCCCACGTTGTATTATCCCGTTTTGGGAGAACCTAAATCTGCGCTGAAAGCGGGCCAAGTAGTGACCTACTCGTTTCGTTACAGCCTGATTGACGGCGATTGGTTCAGGGCCATTAACCATGCCGCCTACGATATTTATCAACTCAAAGAAACCCTCGCACTGCGTCAAAGCAAACAATCGCTGACCGACCGTATCCAAAAAATGCACCATTATCTAACCGACCCAAAAACGTCGCTTTGGAATATTGAAGAGTACCAAGGGCTGCAAATAGGGGCGCAATCGTATCTGGGCGGTGTGGTGGGTTCCAATAAAGACGCCATGAAAAATTCTGATTATGGTGCGATGTGGATGTTGGCAAAGGCCACCAACGATAGCTTATTGACCAAAAATGTATTGCCTTACGCTCTGAATTTCAAGGTTATGCAGCAAATTTTCGACGAAGGTTTTTTCAAAGGGGCTTTGGCTGGTCAGTATTATTTGGCCAAATCAAAACGCTTTACCGAAGAGTGGGGAGAGGTTGTTGAACCTATTGCGGTGACGTATTATACGATGTTGGACATTGGCAATATTTTACTCTTTGAACCCAACAATCACCCCCTCAAAGAGCGGTTGCGCGCAGGAGCGGAATGGTTGTTGCAAAACCAAAAGCCCAACGGAAGTTGGGCCGTAGCCTACGATCGAAAAACCGAGCAGGAGGCCTTCAAAGATATTCAGGATGTGCGTCCAACTTTTTATGGTTTGTTGGTGGCTTACCGCATGTTGAAAGAGCCAAAGTACTTAGTTGCGGCTCAAAAAGGAGCCGATTGGTTTGTGAAAAATGCCGTGAAAACAGGCAGTTTTCTGGGCGTGTGCGGCGATGCCCGCTACGCCCCCGATTTCGCCACGGCGCAGGCGGCTCAGGCGCTGCTCGATTTATACGATATCACCAACGACGCAAAGTACAAAAACGCGGCCATTACGGCCGCCAAGGTCTATACCGCCTCTATTTATACACATCCCATTCCAAACCGTAGCCTCAAAACCATCAACGGTACGCAACGCGAAGATTGGGAGATTTCGCAGGCGGGCTTGAGCTTCGAACACGGCGGCATTTTCGGCTCATCTAATACGCACGGCCCGATTCAACTGGCGAGTCACGCGGGGCTGTTCATTCGGATGTATCAACTGACGAAAGAACCCATTTTTGCGGACATGGCGCGGTCGGCCGCTTGGGGGCGCGATGCCTTTGTGGATGCCAAAACGAGCGTGGCCTCGTACTATTGGAACGCCATGAGTCGCGGGGCAGGGCCGTATCCGCACCACGCTTGGTGGCAAATCGGCTGGCTTACCGACTACCTCATGTCAGAGGCAGAATTACGTTCGGGGGGGCAAGTTAAATTCCCGCGTGGGTTTGTGACGCCCAAAGTGGGGCCGCATCAAAGCTACGGGTTTGCGCCTGGCATAATCAATGGCCAAAAAGCATGGTTGAAAATTGACGAAGACCTAGTCCAAATTGACAATCCTACGGTCGATTACCTCTTGGCAGAGTCGGAGAAGAAAGATACGCTTTTTGTGATTTTATTAAACAACCGCCTGCAAACCACCAACTTTCAAATTACTATCAACAGAAAATCTTACAAGAAGCAATTGGCAAGCGCAGGCTTTGAGGTGATGATAGTAGCGAAATGATTAGTGTTTTTTAGGGATTACAGGCAGGCCATGCTTGGTGACAATATCTTTGATAGATGCCATTTTTTCTGCAAATAAAGGTGTGCCATCAGCGCGTAGATATTGTTGTTGTTTTAGTGAGAATAACAGCCTATTTTAATTTAATCAAGAAAACCTCATAACTTTTGTTTGGTAAAAATTTCAAAATCTAACATACTTTAGACACTTGAACTCACTGATTGATACCGCCGTCATCTTTATTTTCTCAGCTTTTGTACTCGGAATTGGGATGCTGTTTGCCCGCACGGGGCGCAACCTTAAATCGTTCTTTGCGGGAGGAGAAGCCGTACCTTGGTTCATTGGTGGACTGTCGCTATTCATGTCTTTTTTCTCGGCAGGTACGTTCGTGGCGTGGGGCTCGATTGCCTATAAACACGGCTGGGTAGCAGTTACGATTCAGTGGACGATGTGCATTGGTGCCATTGTAACAGGCTTGTTTTTGTCTCCGCGCTGGCGCGCCACGGGCAACCTCACGGCGGCAGAGTTTATCCGAGAACGCCTCGGTGAGCGCGTCCAGAAAACCTACATCGGGATTTTTACGTTGGTGTCAGTTTTTATCAAAGGGTCGGTGTTATACCCCGTTGCCAAGCTGGTGAGTGTGTCATTAGGCTTTCCCTTGCTTGAGTCCACCATCGTATTAGGAGTTTTTATGATTGCTTACACAGCCGTTGGCGGACTTTGGGCAGTGATGGTCACGGATATTTTGCAGTTTGTTATTTTGACGGCAGCGGTGTTTATTTTACTTCCACTGTCGCTCAGTAAAGTTGGTGGTTTTGAAAGTTTTACGCACCAAGTACCCGATGATTTTTTCAACTTTCTCCACGGCGAATATACCTTCGGGTTTGTGATGGCTTTTGTGTTTTACCACATTGCGTACATTGGCGGTAACTGGACATTTGTTCAACGCTATACCAGTGTCGATAGCCCCAAATCAGCCCGTAAAGTTGCATTTTTGTTTGCGGCACTGTATTTCATCAGCCCCATGATTTGGATGCTGCCTCCGATGATTTATCGCGCATTGAACCCAAGTTTGGAAGGATTGGATACCGAAAACGCCTACCTGATGATTTGTAAGTCTGTGTTGCCGCCAGGTTTACTAGGCTTGATGCTCACGGGGATGTACTTTTCAACTTCTGCCAGCGCCAACACGACCCTCAACGTCGTCTCAGCCGTTTTTACCAATGATATTTACAAAGGTTTTATCAATCCACAAGCCTCTGACCAGCAACTCATTAAAGTAGCAAGGCGCTCGTCGTGGGGATTTGGCTCAGGTATGATTGTGATTGCCTTGTTGGTGCCTGCCGCGGGCGGGATTGTCGAAGTGGTACTAAGCATTTCGGCCATTTCGGGTGGGCCGCTGTTGGCTCCACCGCTTTGGGCGTTGTTTTCCAAACGTATCAACGGCAAAACTACTTTCTGGATTACCGTTGTCGGTTTGACCGTCAACCTGTTCTTTAAAGTACTATCTCCTTGGCTGTTAAACTTTAAACTAAGCCGCGCCGTCGAAACCATCGTGGGCATTGGTCTGCCGTTGGTGTTGCTTTTGGCTTACGAGTTGTACGCCCACTCAAAAGGACTCATAGCCGAAGAATACGAATCGTACCTGACCTCCAAAGCAACTCGTAAGGCCGAAAAACTCGCTGAAACCGAAGAAGAAGCGACCGAAGTCAAACGCCAAAACCGTTTTGGAATGCAGGTCATTGCGGGAGCATTGGTATTTGTTGCCGTGGTACTATTAGGATTAAGCGCCTTTGCGACGTCGGGTGGCTTAGTCACGGCGGGAATTGCGGTGACTGTTCTACTGGGGGCTATCATTCCGTGGCGAGCTGCTAGACGAATTATAACACCCTAAAGGACGTGATTAGAAGAGTGTAATAGGGAATTTATAACCCCACGGCTTTAGCCTGGGGAGATACAGATAAACAAAACAAACGGGCTTTAGCCCTGATAATCAACAAAAATGAAGCTGATAAGTCTATTCTTTTTACTGTCTTTTTCTACCTTGGCCCAATACAGTATTCGCCGTCCCGATGCTATTCCGTTGCACGGACAATGGTCGTTTGCCATGGATACGCGAGAAGTTGGAGCAACCAAAGGCTGGTACAAAGACAACTACGCCGTCGGGGGCTGGGACAAAGTAAGCGTGCCTCACTGCTTTTCGGTGGACCCGCGCTATCAGTTTTATACAGGAACCGTCTGGTATCGCAAGTCGTTTCCGTGGCAAGTGCAGGCGGGTAAACGCGTGATTTTACACTTTGATGCGGCCTATTATACTACGACCATTTGGCTCAACAATCAAAAAGTTGGAACGCACGAAGGTGGCTATACGCCGTTTCATTTTGACATTACCGATTACCTAAAATCAGAGGATAACGTACTGGCTGTTTCTATCAATAACGATACGTGGCAAACGGGTTCTATTCCTGGCGCGAAAGATAATGGCAACGCCAACGACCCTTTTCCAGGGTGGATTAATTACGGAGGCTTGATTCGCCCCATTTATCTGACCATTGAGCCTGAACTGTACCTCGAAAATCTTAAAATAGACGCTCAACCCGATTTAGCAACAGGAACAGCCAGCCTCCGTTTGCAAGCCCGCGTCCGCAATGCCTCTTCCCAAACCCAAAGCCCTAAACTAGCCATTTCCGTTTTGTTAGGTAATCAAGCTTTAAAATTGGTTTGGAAAAACGCTTCGTCCTCCGTTGCTGCTGGCAAAACGGGGCTGCTGGAGGCAGAAACATCACTCAAAGCCGCCGATGTAAAATTGTGGAATATTGACTCACCCCAGCTTTATCAACTTCAAGCCGTGGTGGGTAGCGATACCCTTTCAAGCTCGTTTGGGATTCGTAAAGTCGAAGTGAAAAATGCGCAATTGCTCCTCAACGGACAACCTATTCGCTTAGCGGGGGGGAATCGGGTGGTCGATTACCCAAGTTTAGGCTCGTTAGAGCCCGATTGGTTAGTCGAAAAAGACTTCCGATTGATGAAAGAAGCAGGAATGGAGTTTCATCGCTTGACCCACTATACCCCTAGCGAAACGTTTTACGAATTAGCCGATCGTTTTGGGATGCTTATTATTACTGAAGCGGGCAACTGGCAACTAACGCCTACTCAGATGGACAACGACACCATTCGTCAGAAGTTCAAACGGCAGTTTCAGGAAATGGCGGAGCGCGACTGGAACCACCCCAGCGTGATTGCGTACAGCGTTGGCAATGAGTATTTGTCCGAAACACCTTCGGGACAACGCTGGACCAAAGACATGATGATTTATGGCAAAAGCCTTGACCCTAATCGTTTGTTTACTTTCGCCTCCATGCGTCTGAATATTTTGCCCGCTAAACCTGAGGACGAGGCTACTCAGTACTGCGATTTCGTATCGACCAATACCTACGGCAATCACGCCAAAGCACTAGACCACATCCACACACTGTACCCCAGCAAGCCCATTCTCATCAGCGAGTGGGGAATGCGCGCCGATACCCCCACGGGCGAAGCAGGGCAAGTCAGTCATTTGGAAAAGGTAATGGCCGAGATTCGTAAGCGCCCTTATGTAGTAGGTGCTTCATGGTGGTCTTTTAATGATTACCAAAGCCGACACGCAGGCACGAACCCCAACGGCTATCGTCCGTGGGGGCTGGTGGGGCCAGAACGCAACAAACGCCCCCTTTACCACGCCCATCGAAGCGAAATGGCACCCGTTACGGTCGAAAAAGTGCGTTATCAAGCGGGCGGCCAAGGCGTTCATCAGTTGGTCGTACGGGTCAACAACCGAAGCGATTTTCCTGCGTATACGTTAAAAAACTACATCCTCAAAGTGGGCGAAGCCACTTTTAACGTCCCCGATTTAGCCCCAGGACAAAGTGCCGAAATGGTGCTGCCAGTACGTGGTTTTGAACAAAAACTTACGCTGGAAATCATCAAACCCACGGGCTATTCGATCATCAGTGAGACATTTGAATTAAAGTAGATTTTAAACCTGTAAAGTTTTGAAAACCTTACAGGTTTGACGCACAAGGAATAAATCATTTACGGTTAATAGGCCTGCAAGCCGAGCCACTGGAGCGGTTTCTAAAACCTTACAGGTCTCAGAACAAATAATTTTTGCAAACAAGCATGATAAAAGCAGAAGCCACAGAAAAAAGAACTCCAAAAAGCGTTCAATACCAAGTCGATTTGGTCGTCGTAGGTGGCGGATTGTCAGGGCTATGTGGGGCCATTACTGCCGCGCGTGCTGGAATCAAGGTCGTATTAGTGACCGACCGACCCGTATTGGGCGGCAATGCGTCTAGCGAAGTTCGGCTGTGGGTCTTAGGAGCCACCTCCCATATGGGCAACAACAACCGTTGGGCGCGCGAAGGCGGCGTTATCGACGAATTGTTGGTAGAAAACATGTACCGCAACCCCGACAGTAATCCGTTGATTTTTGATACTATTTTGCTCGAAAAAGCCATCAGTGAGCCCAATATCACGCTTCTGCTCAACACAGGCGTTTACGAAGTAGAAAAATCTGAGCCCGATACGATTTCAAAAATTCACGGGTTTTGTTCCCAGAATTCCACGCATTACGAACTCTCCGCACCGCTTTTCTGCGACGCTTCGGGCGACGGAATCGTAGGTTTTCTGGCAGGGGCGGCCTTTCGGATGGGAGCCGAATCGCGAGAAGAGTTTGGGGAAAAGTTTGCGCCTTCCCAAGAATACGGCGAGCTGCTGGGTCATAGCCTCTATTTTTATTCCAAAAACGCAGGTAAGCCTGTTAAATATGTTGCGCCAAGTTTTGCTCACGACATCACACAAAAAGTCCCCAAATTCCGTTCTTTCAACGCCAACGAGTTTGGCTGTAAGCTTTGGTGGGTCGAATACGGCGGCCGCCTCGATACTGTCCACGATACCGAAACCATCAAGTGGGAACTGTGGAAGGTGATTTATGGCGTTTGGGACTATATCAAAAACTCGGGCAATTTCCCCGAGGCCGAAAATCTGACCCTTGAGTGGGTGGGGCAAATCCCTGGCAAACGCGAAAGTCGCCGCTTTGAGGGCGATTATATGCTGATTCAGCAAGATATAGTTGAACAACGAACACATTACGACGACGTTGCCTTTGGCGGATGGTCTATCGACCTACACCCTGCCGATGGCGTTTTTTCCGAAATTGGACAATCGAGCTGCAATCAGTGGCACAGTAAGGGGATTTATGGGATTCCGTATCGCTGTTTTTATTCACGTAATATCAACAACCTGTTCATTGCAGGACGCATCATCTCGGCCAGTCACGTGGCGTTTGCATCGTCACGCGTGATGGCTACGAGTGCGCACGGTGGGCAAGCCGTGGGAATGGCCGCGAAATTGTGCATCGGAAAAGGGCTGTTGCCTCGCCAACTTTCGGAGAAGCAACATGTTGCGTCTTTACAGCAAGAATTATTAAAAACAGGACAACACCTCCCCCAACTTCGCCTAAAAGACGACCAAGATTTGGTACAAACAGCCATCCTTTCGGCCAGCAGCGAGTTGGTGTTGGACGAATTATTGCCGTCAGGTGAACCCCAACCGATGGTTTTTTCGGTGGCTCAGCTGATTCCTTTCTCCAATGCACCTTTGGGTACAGTAATTCTCCATCCCTACGCCGACGAACCGACCGAGCTTCAAATCGAACTACGGGTTTCGAGTAAAGCCGATAATCATACGCCTGATGTAACGCTTTGTCAACAAACCATTTCATTGCAAAAAGGCCGCAACTGTGTGCATTTGGCGTTTGATGAAGCAGACTACCGTCCCCAACTCAATCAACTTCGAGCCGCCCAATCCGAAAGCACACTGGGCTACGCGTTTTTAACTATTCTCAAAAATGAAAAAGTACGCTTACAGTACTCCGACCAACGGATAACGGGGCTGCTGACCGTCTTTAATCAAATCAACGAAGCGGTTTCTAACTACGGAAAACAAGAACCTACGCAAGAAATTGGCGTGGATACGTTTGAGTTTTGGTGTCCACAGCGCCGTCCAGCGGGCAAAAATTTAGCCTTAAAGTTTGAACCACCTCTAAGCCTATTTCAAGCCAATCACCTAAGCAATGGTTTGCAACGACCCACGCACCAGCCCAACGCATGGGTAGCAAGTCCAGCAGACGTGCATCCAGCCGTCCGACTCTCGTGGGATAGCCCCCAACAGATTCGCGAGCTTGTCCTGCACTTTGATACCGATTTTGACCACCCTATGGAAACGGTCCTAATGTCGCACCCCGAAAATGAAATGCCGTTTTGTGTAAAAAATGTACGGGTTTTGAATCAGCAGCAAGAAGTCATTGCCGAAATCAAAGACAACCACCAAAGCCAACGCATCGTTACGTTCCGCTGGCCGATTGAAACCACCTCACTCACAATTGAAGTAGAACATCCGTCAAAGGTAGTTCCTGCGGCGTTGTTTGAAATTCGGTGTTATGAGTGAAAACCTACCACATTTTAGCAAATTCCTTTGTTAATTTGTGGGGAAAAACCGTTGAGGAGTGTTACGAAATTGTAAATTTGCATTTTGTACACTTAAAACCGTAGCACTACCTCCACCAAAACATCCTTTATCAGATGCTTAACATTGTACTTTTTGGCCCTCCCGGTGCGGGCAAAGGCACCCAAGCGGCAAAGCTCATCGAGAAATACCAACTCTTTCACATTTCTACGGGAGATTTGTTCCGGATGCACATCAAAGAGCAAACCGAGCTGGGTAAGCGCGTAAAAGACCTGCTCGATAACGGGATTTTGGTTCCAGATTCCATCACAATCGAAATGTTGGAAGAAGAAGTACAAAAAAATCCTGACGCAAAAGGAATTATTTTTGACGGATTTCCCCGTACAGTTCCCCAAGCCGAAGCCCTCGATGCGTTTTTGGAGTCAAAAAGTAGTGGTATCAAAACCGTGTTGCAGCTGGATGTTAACGAGGAGGAATTAAAACGTCGAATCGCTGAACGTAAAAAAGTAAGCGGCCGCGCTGACGACGATGAAGATAAACTAATAAAACGTATTGATGAATATTTCAACAAAACAGTTCACGTATTGCCTTATTATGAAGCACAAGGCAAGCTCACAGTTGTGAACGGTATTGGCGAAATCGACCATATTTTTGGTCAACTTTGTGAAGCAATTGAGACCGTGTAATAAATTTTAACGGGCATTTCATACATACTGTCCCGTTTCTTTACCAATTTTGTAACTCGTGTGACTCCATTTGGGTTAGTCACACGAGTTTTTTTTATTGTTACCTATGGCAACTTCCAATTTTATAGATTACGTTAAGATAAACTGTCGCTCGGGAGCGGGTGGGGCAGGTTCTGCACACTTCCGTCGCGAAAAATTTGTGGACAAAGGCGGCCCCGATGGAGGTGACGGCGGACGAGGTGGGCACATCATAATGAAAGCCAACTCGCAACACTGGACTCTTTTGCACTTGAAGTACCGCAAGCACATCAAGGCCGACGCAGGAGTGGGCGGAAGTGGGGCACGTTGCAACGGAAAGCAAGGAACTGACGTCATTATAGAAGTACCCCTTGGAACGATTGCTCGCCACGCCGAAACGGGCGAAATTATCGCTGAAGTGACCGAGCATGACCAAGAGGTGGTTTTATTAAAAGGAGGACGCGGAGGACTCGGCAACTGGCACTTTAAGTCATCCACCAACCAAACGCCCCTCCACGCCCAACCTGGCGAGCCTGGACAAGAAGAATGGATTATTTTGGAGTTAAAACTCCTTGCCGACGTGGGGCTTGTAGGCTTTCCGAACGCTGGAAAGTCAACGTTGCTCTCGACGGTATCGGCAGCAAGGCCCGAAATTGCCGATTATCCGTTTACTACGCTTGTTCCTAACCTCGGAGTGGTAAGCTATCGCGATTTCAAATCGTTTGTAATGGCCGATATTCCAGGGATTATTGAAGGTGCATCGCAAGGGAAAGGCTTAGGATTGCGCTTTTTACGACACATCGAACGCAACTCGATTTTGCTGTTTTTAGTCCCCGCTACTAGCGAAAACGCAGGAGACGAGTACCGCACCTTACTCCGTGAATTAGAATTATATGACCCAACTCTGTTAGATAAAGAACGACTTTTGGCTATCTCTAAAATGGATTTAATTGACGAAGAGAGCAAAGCCGATTTAATCAAAACACTTCCTACCGATATCCCGCACGTATTTATCTCGTCGATTATCCAGGAAGGTATCAGCGAGCTTAAAGACTTGATTTGGAAAACCTTAAATCCCTAACTCAAGGCCACTTCGTAATCCTAACTGCAAGAATTAGCATAACTTTCAACGCTTTTTAGCGAATGAGTATTGCTAATTTCTTTTAAAAATGGGTAGTGAAAAGAGAAGGGCTATAATTCATTTTGAGAAAGTAGTTTCGTAACAGAATATATATTCTACCACAAAGCAGAACAAATGAAATTTAGTAAAACTCACTTACTCTATTTTGTCAACTTTTCACTGTGGCTCATTTTACCTTTTACCGTTGCTGCCCAAATTAGCATTACGTTTCCTAACAGTCGCATTGTTTTCCAACGCGACAACGCAGGCAATGGCATTATTCCCATCACGGGACATTATTCTCAAAACATTGAGCGAGTAGAGGCACGAGTTATCCCGATGGTCGGTGGCCAAGGCGAACAAACCGACTGGCGTACAATTCAGCAAAGCCCTCAAGGTGGTTTTTACTCAGGAAGTATTTCGGTGAGAGGCGGCTGGTATGAATTACAAATCCGGGGAATTTCCAACGGCAACGTCATCAGTACCACCGAACTCCAGCGAGTAGGAGTGGGCGAAGTATTTGTTATTGCGGGTCAGTCCAACGCTCAGGGCTTTTTCAACTACGGTGCTCCTAGTCCGGGCGACGACCGCGTCAATTGCGTCAATTACTACAACGGTACTCACCAAAATAACTCTCTCCCCGCCCCGTCGTTTGTCAAAATGAGCGACAACAGCAATATAAGTCCCCGAGGGCTATCACCATGGTGTTGGGGAAGATTAGGAGATATTTTAACAAATCGACTCAACGTTCCCGTTTTATTTTACAATGCCGCATGGGAAGGAACTGCTTCTAAAAACTGGTCAGAAACCGTCGATGGAGGCACAACAGGCAGTATTTACATTAGCGCTACTTACCCAGCGGGTCAACCCTACGGCAATCTACGATTAGCGCTCAACTACTACGCAAGTCTCACGGGAGTCAGAGCAGTACTTTGGCACCAAGGCGAAGCAGACAATATTCTTAATACCAACGCCAACCTCTACGCTTCAAACCTGCAGGCTGTCATCAATAAGTCGAGACAACACTTTGGAAAAAATATGGGTTGGGTCGTAGCACGTGTTTCTCAATACAAAGGAAAAAATAACCAAGAAGTCATTAATGGGCAAAACCAAACCGTATTCAACACACCTGCGGTCTATTTTGGCCCCAATACCGATGTCATTCAAGTTCCCCGTCCTGACGGTGCCCACTTTCAAAACGACGGCTTGTCAGATGTAGCCAACGCTTGGGCTAGTTCTCTTGACGAATCTTTTTTTATTAACTGTTTGCCCCAAACTCCTACTGCTCCTTTGTACTCGGTGCGGTGTGCAGGAGGAAATCAGCTCAATATCAACATTCAAGGCCCATTTACCTCTGTTCAGTGGAACAATGGCACAGTGGGTTCATCGGTCAACTTTGGCCCAGGCACCTATAAAGCCACCATTCGCGACGCCTCAGGAAATACCTATTACAGCCCTCCTATTACGGTACCCAACGACCTTCAGAGTACCCCAGTTAGCATCGCTGTCGACGGAAAAGTTCCTTTGTGCCAAGGCAGTAGTATCAGCCTAACGTCAAGTAGCAGTGTCGACAATAGCTGGAGCACAGGCGCTACTAGCCAGCGTATTGATGTGTCATCGGCGGGAACTTATACCCTCACAACCAAGAATCTATATGGTTGCAGTAGCTCGGCTTCGTTCACGGTCACAACAGTTAGTTCTCCCCCTCCTTCTAAACCTACCATCAACGCATCGGGAGCGCTTACTTTCTGTCAAGGCAGCTCAGTCAATTTGACAGCCAGTGCCGCGACTGAGTATCGCTGGTCAAACGGGGAGCGTGGTCAAACGATTACCGCTCGTAGCACAGGGGTTTACGAAGTTCGTGTCCTTGATTCACAGGGCTGTACTTCCGAACCTACCAGTATTACAGTACTTGTAAATACGCCTCCTGCGGCACCACGTATTAGTGCCTCGGGCAACATTTCGTTTTGCGAAGGAGGCGCTGTGACACTTTCTTCTGATTATGCAGCAGGAAATATTTGGAGCAATGGCGACCAAACGACCAGTATCCGAATAACAACTTCAGGGACTTACAACGTACGCATTAGAGACGATAACGGCTGTGATGCGATTTCAAACTCCATCAAAGTCACCGTTAACCCTCTTCCCAATAAGCCAGTAATCACGGCCGAACGCCCTCTTACTTTTTGTGAAGGTGACAGTACTGTTCTACTTTCAACCAACTCAGCGCAATACAGTTGGAGCAATGGCGCACGAAGCCGCCGTATCAGTGTTTTACAAGCGGGGACTTTCTCAGTATCCATTACTGATGCCAATGGTTGCTCGTCGCCCGTTTCTGACCCAGTTACGGTCAAAATCAACCCCCTCCCCGCAGCTCCGACCATCAGTGCAGACCGAGCCCCTAACATTTGTGAAAACGAGGTCATTAACCTTACTTCTACTTCTCAAACGGGTTATATCTGGAGCAATGGTCAATCGACTCGCAGCGTAACAGTCAATCTTACTGGGCAGTATTCGGCGCGTACCGTAGATGCCAACCAATGTCAATCTTTACCGTCAAATGTTATCGCTGTTACAGTGAATAGCACTCCTTCCAAGCCAACCATTACGGCACTCGGACCCACTACTTTTTGTGTGGGAGGCCAGGTGCAATTAACCACTAATTACACTACTGGCATTTCGTGGAGTAGTTTTCAGACCACCCAAACGGTTACAGTCACCACAGGAGGTGATTACCGTGTGCGCTACCGAGATGGCAACGGATGCGAGTCGGTTTCTGACCCATTCCGTATAACAGTCAATCAGTTACCTACGGCGCCATCGGTCATTAACGAACGACCTACTACTTTTTGTTTATTTGATAATACCGTACTTACCATCACCTCGGCGGGGAATTCTTTCAAGTGGAGTACGGGCGACACTGGCAGAAGTATCAAAACCTCCTCAGCAGGAAGTGTTACTGCTACCGTTTATGACCCAACGACGGGTTGTACCTCCCCCCCCTCCAATCCTATCACAATAACGGTCAACCCACTTCCCAATAAACCGACCATCAGCGTAGCAGGTTCAACGATTATATGTGCTGATAAATCCGTCACCCTTACTGCCTCGCAAGCCGCAGGCTATCAATGGTCTAACTCAGCAAAAACACAGAGTATCAACGCCAACATAGCTGGCAGTTATACCGTTGTGGTCCAAAACCAATTTGGATGTTCTTCATCAGCTTCTGACCCCATCATCATTCGAACTATCCCTTTGCCAAACCCGCCTTCAGTTATCGCCGAAGGACGTACTACCTTTTGCGAAGGCGAGCAGGTGGGCCTACGCGTAGATTCACCTTATGAAGTGACTTGGAACACAGGAGAAGTAGCCAAAAAAATCGTTGTTAAGCAATCGGGTAATTATGCCGCTAGTATTCGTAATGAATCAGGATGCCAATCCCCCTTTACAGGTGCAGTTCGGGTTGAAACTAAAACCCTACCTGCCACTCCTATTATCCAAAAATCAGGAATTTTTACTTTACAAGTGAGTAACCCAACCGCAGGCGCTACTTATACTTGGACTAACAATGGACAAGCGCTAAGCGAAACCAACGCTAGCATCCGAGCCAGGCAAGCAGGAAATTATACGGTACTTTCGTCAATCAAGCACAATGCAAACTTGACCTGTACCTCCAAAGTGTCAGCACCGTATGAGTTTGTCCTGGAAAACGTTAGCTCTCGCATAGGTATCTTTCCTAATCCAAGTAAGGATGGCATTATAACCATCGAAGCTTTAGAGACTTTGAGCGATGTAAACATCATTGTGTATGACCAAGCAGGTCGCACAGTGACAACCCAAACATTTACCAGCTTGCTGGGTCAGCAAAAACTAGATTTGAGCTACCTCCCGTATGGAACGTATCACATCAAAGTCATCGCCCCAGCATTCAACGAAAATCAAAAAATTGTTTTAAGCCAACCATGAGATTATTTGCCCTAATCGGATTTCCACTTACCCACTCCTTTTCAAAAAAATATTTCACTGAAAAGTTTGAAAAAGAAGGCATCAGCGGATGTCGCTATGAGTTGTTAGAATTGCCTAATTACCAGGACTTTCCACAGCTTATTGCTGCTCACCCCGATTTAGTTGGCTTAAACGTGACCATTCCTCACAAGCAAAATATCATTCCTTTTTTGGATGAACTAGATGCAGCTTCGGCGGCGCGTATTGGGGCGGTCAATACCATTAAAATTCTCCCAAACGGTAAGCTAAAAGGCTATAACACCGACTATTACGGTTTTCGGTCGTCGTTGGAGCAATGGCTCGATTCGTTACAGCGTACACCTACTGGACTCAAAGCCTTAGTACTTGGTAATGGAGGTGCTGCTAAAGCCGTTTTTGCGGCCTTGAACGATTTGCAAATCGCATATCAAGTGGTTTCCCGTCAAAAAACAGAAACAACGATTGGCTACGACAAGCTCACCGAGGAAGTTATCCACAGCCATTCTTTGATTATCAACACCTCCCCCGTTGGAACTTACCCCAAAATGGATGACTGCCCCGCAATTCCGTATCATTTACTGGGTGACCAACACCTTTTGTACGACTTGGTGTACAATCCTGCGGAAACGTTGTTTTTACAAAAAGGAAAAGAGCAAAACACCCAAACCCACAACGGACTTCCAATGCTACACCTACAAGCCGAAAAAGCGTGGGAAATCTGGAATGCAGAACAATAGCTATATTTTCACCAACGAAACGGTTTTCGGCAATGGCAGGACTCTTGGTTTTAGGTAAATTTTTACCTCCTCTTTTGCGCCCAATCATCCGTTGAGTAATCCCGTATTGTATGTAACCTCCAACACTTTATTTTTATGCTACGTCGCAAATTTCTCCAGCTCTCTGTAAGTATTGTAGCTTTAGGTTGCCAGCCACCTTCGGCCAAGTCTTCACGTCGATTGCGCTTTGCCGTGGCCTCCGATGGCCATTATGGACAAGCCAAAACCGACTACAAAACCAACCACGAAAACATCATCAAGTACCTCAAGCAAGAACATGCCGAAAAAGGGCTTGATTTTGTGGTGTTTAACGGAGACTTGTTTCACGACAATGCGCAATTTCTGCCCGAAGTCAAACTGTACTTTGACCAATTGGGGTTCCCGTATTACGTCACGCGTGGCAATCACGACCACGTTACCCCTACTCAATGGCGCGAAACGTGGGGTTATGACCTTAATCACAGCGTAGAAATTGGCAATAATGCCATTATTTTGGCCGATACATCCAACGAAAAAGGGGAATACCTTTGCCCTGATATTCCGTGGATTGATGCTCAATTGGCGAAATTCACCAAAAAGGAGCACATATTTTTGTTTATGCACATTCCCGCCAAACTTTGGTCAGAACACGGCACTACTTGCCCCGAACTGGAAAAAACGCTAGGTAAGTACCCCAACCTACGAGCCATGTTTCACGGACATGACCACGCCATTGACTCAGGAAAAACCGTTTCAAAACCCGCCTTTTTTGATGGGCATTTTGGGGGGAACTGGGGTGTCGATTACAAAGGCTACCGCATCGTAGAAGCGCGCAGTAGCAGTAGTTGCTATACGTTTCAGTGGAATCCCGAAAAACAGTTGAAAATCAACGAGCAAGTATTTTAGATTTTGTCGAAACAAAGTAGGAAGGTAGCGTGTTATAAAAACGTTCGTCGTACCTTTGCAGCGACAGTCTAAACAACCCATTCTTTCATCCACGTCTAATTCTGCTCCAACAGCATGAAGACCTTCCACATACCCGAATTTTATCGTAGTCGGATTATTACTCCTATTAAAGAGCTACGCCGCAAAAACGATAAGCTAAAACGCGATTTATCGCCGACTGTATTAGATTTCGGGTCGGTGAAGTTTCTAATTGCGCGGCATTTTGGGTTTTGTTATGGGGTCGAAAATGCCATTGAAATTGCTTACAGAGCCATCGAGGAAAACCCTGATAAGCGTATTTTCTTGTTGAGCGAAATGATTCATAATCCTGACGTTAATCGGGATTTGCTAGAGCGCGGGGTGCGCTTTTTAATGGAAACCACTGGCCGTCAAATCATCCCTTGGGAAGAATTAAAGTCGGACGATATTGTTATTGTTCCTGCTTTTGGCACTACCATCGAAATCCAAAATCGTTTACAACTTCTTGGGATTGACGCCTATAAGTATGACACTACTTGCCCATTTGTAGAAAAGGTATGGAACCGTGCATCTCAGATTGGCCAGAAGAACTATACCATTGTCGTACACGGCAAACCGTTACATGAAGAAACGCGGGCTACCTTTTCGCACAGCAAAGAGGATGCCCCTACCGTCATTGTTAAAAATCAAAAACAGGCCGAGCGTTTGGCTCGCTACATCACAGGAGAAGCTACTAAAGAAGAGTTTTTTGAGGAGTTTAGCGGTCAATATTCGGTAGGTTTTGACCCTGACCAAGACCTCCAACGCATTGGGGTTGTTAACCAAACAACCATGCTTGCTTCGGACACGCAGGGAATTGCCGACTACCTCAAAAATGTGATGATTAAGCACTACGACCTCGCCCCGCAGGAAGTAGAAAGTCGTTTTGCCAATACACGTGACACACTTTGCTACGCCACCAACGACAACCAAGATGCCACCTACGCTTTATTGAAAGAACAAGCTGATTTTGTGTTGATTGCAGGCGGCTACAACAGTTCAAATACCTCGCATATTGTTGAGCTTTGTGAAACCAAATTTCCTACGTACTTCATTGAGTCGGCCAACAAAGTTTTGAGCCGTACCCTCATCAAACACTATAACTTGCATCGTAAAAAAGAAGAAGTCACCGAAAACTTCATCCCAGACAAAGATTCGGTGACTATCATGCTCACTTGCGGAGCTTCTTGTCCTGATGCCATCATTGAAGGCGTCCTAACACGTATATTGTCTTTCTTCCCCGACGCACGTTCGGTAGACGAAGTACTGGAAGAATTAATCTGATTTTTTAAGGTTCGGGTTAGAAATAGCCCGAACCTCAAATCATTAAAGTGTAGCAATCAGCTTCTGATTAAGTACTACGTAATCGTCGTTTTTCGCTTCTTTCGCCAATTCAATCGACTTCATAGCCGTTGCTCGCGCGCCTGCTTTGTCACCTGCTTTTGCTTGAACTTTCGCTTTCAAGTGCAATACCCAAAACGCTGTAGGTTGAGCTTCTACGGCCTTGTTAGCCCACTCCAACGCTTTGTTAATGTCTTTTCCATTGTCGAAATAGTAACTAGCTGCTTGGAAATACGGACGGCTATCTACGGTCATTGCCGTGTTGATTTGCGCCATGATTTTGCTGTCAATATCGGCTACAACAGGGAATTCAACCGCCGTGTTTTCCCACAAAATTTGCACACTTGCCGATGAAGCCGTCAAGTTGCCCAACATAATTGTGAACGATTCGATGTTCATTGACAACTGCATTGGCTTCACTTTGAAACGAGCTACATCGTCTTCTGTTTTGTAACCTGTCAACCCTGAGTTGTTCGCACCCTTATTGATAATGATTTCCCATTCGTTGGCATTAGGCACTGAATAAATCGCGTATGAACCTGATTTTACAGGTATTCCGCCTACTTTTACATCTTCACCAAACGTAATTTTAGTAGCACCATTGGCACCTGTTCTCCAGATTTTTCCGAAAGGCACCAAATCTCCAAATACTTTACGGCCTTTCGCAGCAGGACGCGAGTAGTTGATTTCAATAGAAGAAAGAGCAAAATCTTGCTTAAGGGTTTGAGTTGGACTAGGAGCAGGCGTCTTGATTCCTTGCGCCATTGACCCTAACGAAATGAGGGACAAAAGAAGTACAGCGACTTTTTTCATTTGAGTTTTTAGAATTTTGTTTTGGAAAATAAACTAATACATTCGATAGGCTATTAGCTAAACTACAAACTCATTCGAGCGCCAAAAAATTCACCTGCCTACGTTTTTAATCCTATTTTTCCTGACGTACGTCATCTTTTCCCCCGCAGAATATCGCGACTTTTGAAGAGGTATGCTTGCCTATCTATGTATTTGATTTTACTAACAACTGCTTTCACATGGCCAAACAACACACCTTTCATATTCCTGTCATGGGACTGGGTTTTACGATGGAAACGCCCATCAAAGTGGCGCGTTACGGGATTTCGTCGGTGATTTCAATCATTGAAGACGAACTCATGGAGCGCCTTCGCGAATTATACAGTCCTTGGGTGAATGATTCCTTTGCACCCATTGCTCCCCAAGAAGAAGATTACCGCGCACGGCGGATTACCGCGTACCTCAACTTGGTCAACCGTATCGTCAAACAGCAAATCGAGACGCTTCGAAACCTTCCTTTTGCGCTTGGAAATGACCTCGTGAAATACTTTGAACTCCTTCCTGACAACTCGCCCGTCAAGCTTATTTACCAAAAAATGACTACGCTCGAAGACGGCCCTGCCAAAATAGAGCTTCAAGAGCAGCTTCGGAGCGAAGTAAAAGCAGGAGCTATCGATGTCAATATTATGTCCAAAGTCGACCGAAATACTTACACCAAAGACGGCGAAATGCTTCCAAAGGAGTTTTCGGATGCGTTGTCGAGTTTGCGCGGATTTGCTACCAGCGAATTGGAATCGTCGGTAGTATTTTCGGCAGGATATAACCCACGTTTGTACGCCTACATCGACACTTTCCCCGACTTTTTGCCCGATGAAACGGGGCGATTGAAGAAAAAAATTATTCTGAAAGTGAGCGACTACCGTTCGGCGCTTACCCAAGGGAAAATATTGGCAAAAAAAGGTTTGTGGGTTTCCGAATTTCGAATTGAATCAGGTCTCAACTGCGGTGGGCACGCGTTCGCTACCGACGGTTTGTTGTTAGGGCCTATCATGGAAGAGTTCAAAAACAACCGCGAAGCCCTTGCCACCGAACTTTGGACACTGTGCAACCAAACACTCTCGGCTAAAGGAGCGCCTACCTTTGCAGCCGCTCCTCGCCTTCGGATTACGGTACAAGGGGGCATTGGAACCACCAACGAAAATCAGTTTTTACTCGACTACTACCAAGCCGACGCTACTGGCTGGGGAAGTCCGTTTTTGTTGGTTCCTGAAGCAACTAGCGTCGATGAGGTTACGCTTCACCAACTTGCCACAGCCAAGCCCGACGATTATTACTTGAGCCATGCGTCGCCGCTTGGAATTCCGTTCAACAATTTCCGCAAAAGCTCAGCGCACCTACAAATCGAAAAACGTATTACCAAAAACCGTCCTGGAAGCCCCTGCTACAAGAAGTTTTTGGTGTCCAATACCGAGTTTACCGACATCCCCATTTGTGCCGCCTCTCGCCAGTACCAGCACCTAAAAATCAAGCAATTGCAAGAACAAGGGCTGCCTACCACCGACTATGAGACCCAACTTACGACGGTAGTCGAAAAAGATTGTCTTTGTGAAGGGTTAGGTGCTTCGGCCTTGTTGAAAGACGGTTTGGCTCCTGCCCACAACTTAAAGGCGGTATCGGTATGCCCAGGCCCTAACTTGGCGTACTTTTCAGGCATATTTACGTTTAAACAAATGGTGGACCACATTTACGGACGCACCAATTTGCTCAATTCGGTCAAGCGTTCCAATTTGTTTGTGAACGAGCTTCGGATGTACATCGACTATTTTGAGAAGGATTTGAGAAAAAATGCCGAACAACTTACGACCAAAAAACTTCGGTCACTACAGTTATTCAAAGCCAATCTTTTGGAGGGTATTTCGTACTACCAGCAGCTGATTCCGCAGCTCAAGAATGAAGCAGAGAGTTACTTAAACAAAATGCGGGCAGAATTGGCGCAGTTGGAAGAGGCAGTACAGCAAATTGCATTACCTGTGCCAGCAATGGCCTAATTGCTAGCCTCCCGAAAGTGTTGAAACTTTCGGGAGGCTATTTATTCTATTCAATCACTTTCGGTACGCGGAAATACATTCCATCTTGCGAAGGCGCATTGACCAACGCTTGTTTTCTAGGCAAGTGATTTCCGACCACGTCTTCACGCATCACGTTGATTTCGTCCGATATATGAGTCAAAGGGGCTACATCTGTCGTATCTAATTCATCCAACTGCTCCATCCACGACAACACGCTTTCTAAGCTTTTCAGCAACGGAGCTTCTTCTTCGGGTTTCACTTCCAAACGCGCCAAATGCGCAATCTTGTGAAGGGTATCTTTATCTATTTGCATTCTATCAGTTTTTCCACAAAATTACCACTTTATCCACAATTTGAAGGGATTGAATATTTTTTTGGTGGAAAACTGCAACCTTTTCTTCTTTTCGTACCCAAAAATACCGCCCCGATTTATTTGGACATCTGTTCTTAATTTTTGTGGGGTTTGGTGCCGCCCTCTTCATCGGATTCTCCGAAATGCTCATAAACTGGCTATTTAGAGTGATTTGGGCAGGAGTCGCCTATACCATTGTAGCATATTTTATGTCAGAAAAAGAGTAGTTTATCAACGTCTAAGCGTGCCGATATGGGAGTTTGTTGTATTTTTGTCAAGGCCAAGTAATCCTATTTTTTTTAAGTTATTATTTAAAAAAACCTTGAAAAATTTATAAAACTAGGCATCCACAAACGTCATTCTCATGAGCATCAAGTACGACAAACACATAGGAACCAAACAAAAAGCCCTTCGTATCAACTTAGACCGCCGCATTTATGGCTCTTTTGCCGAAATCGGGGCGGGCCAAGACACCGCCGCGCACTTTTTTAAGGCAGGAGGCGCTTCAGGAACCATCGCCAAAACCATGTCGGCCTACGACATGAAATTTAGCGACGAAATCTACGGCCCCGAACCCAGTGGTCGCTACGTGGTAGAATCGCGCTTGATGAAGATGATTCAGCACGAGTATGACCTTGTTGAACAACGTTTGGCCGAAAAACGCGGCGCCGATAGTCTGTTTTTTGCGTTTGCCAACACCGTCGTTGCCCTCAATTACCAAAAAAGCAACGAAGGCCACGGCTGGCTCGGACTGCGTTTTCAACTCACGCCCCGTGCTCCGTACAACGACGTGGTGATTCACATCAAAATGCTCGACAACGACAGCATTTTGCAGCAACAAGCCCTGGGAGTGATTGGGGTAAATTTGATTTATGCTTGTTTTAATTACTACAAATCGCCCGAAACGTTGTTGATGTCGTTGATGGATGACCTTGGCACCGACCGCGTCCAAATCGATATGATTCGGATTCAAGGCCCAGATTTTAGTCACGTTGACAACCGACTTTTGAGCTTATATTTGGTCAAACACGGCTTTACCGAAGTAGCCATGTTTGGCCCCGACGGGCAGGTATTGCAGCCGTCGGAAGCCCTCTACAAAAAACATATTTTGCTACTGCGCGGGCGACTTCGTCCCATCACCAACGTCCACATCGACATGCTTCGCAATGGCCTCAAGCAGTTTAAAGCCGAACCCGACGTGGACGAGAAAAAAGTGATAATGGTAGCCGAGCTAACGCTCCAAAACCTCCGTGGCCTCGAAAAAGACATCAACGAAAAAGACTTCCTAGACCGCGTGGACGTCCTGAGTTCGATTGGCCAAACGGTAATGATTTCCAACTACCACGAGTACCACCGTTTGGTGGCGTTTTTGGCCAAAACCACCCGCCTCAAAATTGGGTTGGTGTTGGGGGTTCCTAACTTGGAGTACATTTTTGAAGAAAGTTATTACCAAAGCCTCCCAGGCGGTATTTTGGAATCGTTTTCGACCTTGTTTAGCCGAAACGTAAAGCTGTTTGTGTATCCTACATTCAAAAACGGAAAGCTTTACAACTGCCAAAACTTCGAGTTGTCCAACAATTTGCAGCCGCTTTTCCACTATTTGGTGTGCAACGATAAAATCGAGGACATCCGCGACTACAACGAAGAAAACCTACGGATTTCGACCGACCGCGTTCTCGAACTCATCAAGCGAGGCGAGCCTGGCTGGGAAGAAAGCGTACCCACCGAAGTAGCCGACATGATTAAAAATAAGTGCTTGTTTGGATTTCCGTGCGTAGTGTATGAGCCCAAAATGGCCGCGCACATTCACCAAGCGGTGGGGAATTTGTAAGATTACAGTAATAGAAAACATATCAATAACAAGTAAAATTTTTCCATAAATTTTCTTACCATTCCTTGATTTCTCTGATTTTGAGCTTCCTGCTTTTGAAAAAACGCCTTAACACCTAATTTTGTGCATAAATTGTTCATTATGCACAAAATCATTGTTAGTTGTCTGTTAGCTATTTGCGCAGGGATAGGGTTGAGTTCGTACGCACAGCAAACGGCTCCCAGCCCTACGGGCCTTCAACGAGACACTACCTACCGCGTCGAAACCGCCGCTATAGTCGTCACCGCCGCCGTCCGTATCTACGATTTATCGCACGTTTCGGTCTGCCCTGGCAGCACCATCCTTGTCCCGTTCGACTTCGAGGGCAAATTTGAAGAAAAAAATCGCTTTTTGGTTCAGATTTCGGACGTATCAGGACGCTTTAGTACTATTTCTGACTCTCTTCGACATGGCCCCGCCCGTATTGTTCTTCCCCAAAACCGCACGGGTTTGGTCGCCATTCGCGTGATTTCGACGCATCCTAACGTGGTCAGTACACCTACGCGCCTGATGGTCTTGCCTTTACCCCAAGCTAAAATAGAAACCAACGACGGCGGAAGCATCGCTAAAATTGGCCCAGGCCAAGCCGCCACTTACCGCGTATCGCTCACGGGAGCCGCTCCTTGGTCATTCACTATTTCGGACGGTACCGTTGTCACCAATACCTTGGTCAACCCCTACGTGGCCCAAGTAAGCCCCAAGGAAACCACTTCGTACAAAGTTACGTCTATCCTCAATGCCTGTGGAAGTGGTACTAGCTCGGGCGAATTGGTGGTACAAGTAAGCCAAGATACCTTGCCCATCATTGCCCTTAAAGCCGTGCCCAAAGCAGGATTTCGTATTTGTACAGGAACACCCTTTCAAATCAATTTTAACGCGACGGGTAAATACAGCATCGGCAACGGCTTCGTCGTCCAACTTAGTGATACTACAGGCCAACACTTCACCAATATTTCAGAACTCGCCACCGAAAGCCCGGTTATTACCAAAACCCCTTTTTCGTTGAAAGCGGGGAATTACAAACTTCGGGTCGTTTCTACTTTTCCAACAATTTCTAGCGATACCGTTGATGTCAATGTCTCGGCTCCTGCCACGGCCACCCTTCGCCGCGACTCGCTCGAAATTCCTGAAGGAGGCTTTACGAACCTTACCGTTAATTTTGGGGGCGGAGGCCCTTGGTTTGTATTATTATCGGACGGAACCTACCAAAACGATATTCGAGTGACCCCTTACACGTTAAAAGTAAGTCCAAACGACCCAACGACCTACAAAATCACCTCCGCTGGGGGATATTGTGGGGTAGGAACGTTTTCGGGGGCAGCCGTAGTCAAAGTAAAAATTCCACCTGCGACTATCACTACAGGCAACCTTTCGGATAAAATTATTTGCTCAGGCACCGAAATCACCGTGCCTTTTAAAACGACAGGACGGTTTGAAAATGCCAATAAATTCATTGTGCAAATTGCCGATACGAGCGGTAAATGGGTAAATCTTCCTACGGTTGGAGGATTGAGTGCACTCCGTGCTAAGATTTCGCCGCCCTTTCCCAAAGATACCCTCACCACGTACCAATTGCGCGTTATTGGTACCTTTCCGTTGACTGAAGGAGTTCCTACCAATATTAACGTAATGATGCCAAATGCAGCTTCGGCGGCTGTTACGGGCGGGGGATTGATTCGACCCGGGGGAGCATCTCGGATTCGGGTTACCTTCAGAAATGGCTTACCACCTTGGTCGTTTGTATTGTCTGACGGAACTACGGTGAACGGTACGTTTATCAATCCATACCAAATTACAGTTAACCCTCGCACTACCACCGAATACAAAGTGGTATCGCTCAATAATACCTGCGGAACAGGCATGACGAGCGGCCCTTCGGCCACCGTGACCGTGGATACCAATTAAGTGGAATGAACGTTTGATTACTCACGGAATGTGCGTCTAGTGGTTCACAACCAGACGCACATTCCGTGAGAGTTGTGAGCACCCCGATTCACATTAATTTTTCTTACGATAATCGCCGCGAGAGAAGAACTTTTCGATAAAGCAGTACATCAAAATAAAGAAATAACGACTTCCCATTTCTTTGATTTTGAGCTTTGACTCACCGTACTTGCGGTTAGTCCAGCTATTAGGAACAACCGCATAGCTGTATCCTCGCACAATGGCTTTGAGCGGTAATTCTACCGTTAGGTTAAAGTGAGGAGAAAGAAAAGGCTTAAGCCCTTCCATGGTTTCGCGCTTGTAGAGTTTAAAAGCATTAGTAGTATCGTTGTACTTAATGCCCATCACCATCCGAATGATAAAGTTGGCCAAACGGTTGATGACTCTCTTAACCGTTGGATAATCATACACATTACCGCCCTTACCCCAACGCGACCCAAACACTGCGTCATAGTTTCCTTCAAGCATCTTTTTATAAAACTTTACCAAATCTTCGGGATCGTCCGACAAATCGGCCATAAAAACCGCTACGCAGTCACCCGAAAAACGCTCAAGACCGTAGCGAACCGCATACCCAAACCCGTTTGGCCCTGAGTTGGTCTCGTACACTAGCGTCGGAATCTCCTTCGACAATTCCTGTAAGACCTGTAAGGTATTGTCTTTTGAGTTATCGTTGGTGACCCAAATCTCGTGCGGGATGTCGTACTTCGACAACGTAACGTACAACGTTTTTAACGTTTGTGGGATAGAATCTTGTTCGTTATAAGCAGGTATGACAACGCTTAATTTCATTTATAGAGCAGGTCCCAATCGTTTTTTAGGGGAGTTTTATGAATGACTTTGAGAGAATTACTTTAAGAGGATTATGCAGCAAAATTGACTCATTTTGACCTAATTTCCAATTTTTTCCAGTAAACGGTCGTAATACTCAAGGGTTTTCTGAACAGTAGTATCGTAGTTAAAATTAAGCCACTCATTGACATCGGCAAACATTTGGCGTCGATTTAGGAGAAAGTACGGGTTAGTAATTGCGTGAACGTGACTGAGGCCTCCGCGGTGTTTTCGGTATTTTCCCATTGTTTCGGACAAATACCCAATTTTCCCACGCGCTGCCAATTGAATCACCAATGCCCAGTCACCCGCTGCTGCGCGGTGATGCCATTCGGCAAAGCCTTCATTACGCAGAAAGTTTCGGTACAACAAACTCGCTGTTCCAATAAACCAGCGGTCTTCCAACACATCCTTTACAGTAGAAACTACCTTTTGGTCGGCTTCATTGAAGGGGTGACTTGGCGAATTATCTTCGTAAATCACCTCCAAATTATGGTGACAAATCGCAAAATCGGGGTGAGCTTCCATAAAGTCGACTTGCTTTTGCAACTTTAGCGGGTCAGTCCAATAATCATCTCCTTCACAAAGCGCCACGTAGTCACCTTGGCAAGCTTTGAGCAAAAAAAGCACATTGTTTCGCCCTCCAAACTCCCGTGGCTCTTTCGGCCCTAAGTTTTCAGGGTGAAGATACGCCCTAATTTTATCAGGAAAACGCTCGGCGTATTCTCGAATAATACTCGGGGCGGCGTCGGTAGAAGCATCGTCGCCCACCACAATCTCAAACGGAAACGTCGTTTGCTGCATCAACGCTCCTTCGAGCATTTGCGCAATGTATTTTTCGTGGTTGAAGGTAGGAACACAAACGCTAACTTTCATCGAGAAGACTCTTTCAAACGGTGAGGCAACAGTGCAAAGAAGCTATAAACGTTCATCATCCACTTTGGAAGCAAGTAATCTCGGATAATTTCTTTGGATATTTCACGAGGAGGTTTTCCCAATTGAAGGTATTTCAAGGCCAGTACCGCCCGCCGAAAATAACTCTTTTGGTACTGTCGAGCATCGAGCAACATTCGGTAGTAACGCGCGATGTTAAGCCGCAACAATGAATGATAGTTGTAATCCAACTCTTTATCAATGCCTTCGTACATCGCAATGCGGTTATACAAAAAGCGCGCATCGCGATAATGGTCTTTAAAACTTGCCCCTCCCCTATTTTTCCGATACACCGACATTACCCCTGGCACATATCCAATCGGTCCGTGCTTGGCCAAAATCACGTATCGCGGAATATCTCCACTCGATGATTTCAAAAACCACTCAGGGTAACGCATAATGCCATTTTTAAACATGACTGCCGACGTAGCCATGAACCAAATTTCGTCTTCTCCTACCAAATCGGCGGCTGTAATAACTTCTTTCTGGTCGGGTGCATTAAGTTCATGCGAGGGCGTACCGTCTTCGTAGGTAATGAGGGCATTATGAAAACAAGCCGAAAAATCAGGATGTGCCTCCATGAAATCGACTTGCCGTTGCAGTTTCTGGTCGTCAATCCAGTAATCGTCCCCATCCATCGGGGCGATATACGTTCCTTTGGCCAGTTGGAGGGTCTCGATGGTATTAAAAAGACCATTTTGCCCCAAGTTTTTGGAATGCAAAACGGCCTTTACTTTATCAGGGTATTTTTCTTGGTAAGCTAAAATAGTTTCTTGCGCACCGTCCGTCGAGCAATCGTCTCCTACCAATATTTCAATATCAAAATTGGTTTTTTGAGACAAGGCACTTTCAATGGCTTTGCCAATAAATTCTTTCTGATTGTACGTAAGAATCGCAACGCTTACTTTAATCATACGGCAGGTGTTGGTGAAGCGAATACAGCTTCAAGTTTTTCTACAGTAGGAAAATTTGGAGTCACCAATTCGGCCTCTGGCTTATAAATATAGGCCATCGGGTATCCTCTTTCGATAAAAGTAGCTTCGGCCAAGTTATTGTAACGAAGCTGTACCGACCAGCGAATGTTATTGGTGATGTTATTGCCCGATTGGTGCACTAGGAACGCCGAGAAAATCAGCAAATCTCCTACTTGGAATTCAGTTTGGACAAAATCTTCGTCGTTCAATTGGGCAGTAATTCCTCCCTGGTATCCCGACGTACTCGATTCCAGCAATCCCCATGTATGGCTGCGCGGAATCACCTGCAATGCACCTAAGTCGGCACCTGCATCCACCATCGGAAACCAAATTACCGTGCTATCGAGCGACCCTTGACCCGTACGCCAATCTTGGTGCGCATCAAGTTTCCAGTGCTTGCTACCATCTTTTGATAGAAAACGGCTATTAAATTGCATGGCAGGGCGAGCACCTACAACAGGCTGTTCGATGCCTACTTCTTTCAGGAGATTGACAATTTTTTCACTTACCGCAAACTGGTGAAGCGACAAGCTGTGCTGTACCGTAACGCCTGTATTTCGAAACGCTGTAAAGTCTTTTTCAAAAAACTCAAACATAGCGTTTTCAAAGGCATCACGGTCGTTGATATCGACAGTACGCCCCGTAACACGCTTTATTTGAACGGCAAATATTTCACGCGCTTCGCGGTAGATATTTTCCACCATGCTTTTATCTAAGAAGTTACGAATGAGTAAAAACCCATCCTGACGAAATTGCTCTGCTAATGTTGACATGGTTCTGATTTGTTTGGTTTAACAACCCTCAATGTTACGAATCACGGCCTTTTGAAAGTATGACCTTGGTCAAAATCAAAAGTAAAGTTACAACAAACCTTCCAATTTTTAGTCTTCCCAAACGGCGTAACCGAAGCCCGCTGCTCCAAAACCGTTGCCGTTGTACAACAAGTACTTTTTACCTTTGTGTTCGTAGCAATAAGCGTAATCAATCATGTTGTAATCAAAGTCGCCTGGCGTTTCTGACTTATGAATCCCAACCAGATGGTCTTTTCGCTCCCAGTTTACTCCATCCAATGATTCGGCATAGCCGAGGCGATAGCTTTGGTTGCGGTTGGTACGGTAGTCGCGTGTGTGGCGGAATGAATAATACATTTTGTAAACACCCTCTTCCTTAAATACACTTGGACGACCAACAGCGTGTAAGAAATCGTCAAAATCAAGCGTTGGTACATCGCTGATATTCCAGTGAATGCCATCGGTAGAAGTAGCCGATTGACAACGATAGTAAGGCTCAGGGTAGCCGTGAATGTACTCACATTTGTGCCCTGAAATGTACCACATCCGCCAAGTGCCATCTTCTTCGCGCATCACCGAAGGTTGCGCTGCCCAAATGGGGTTTTGAATGCTACGATCCATAATAGGCCCCGTAAACATCTTTGTAAAAGTCAGTCCCCCGTCATGGCTTACCGAAAGCCCCATTGACAGGCGGTACGAATTGTGCGTACGGTTCCAGCCCGTGTAGTACAGCCAAATATCGCCGTTGGGCATATCGACAAACCACGCTGGCATGGCACCCGTTTCGTCGTATTCGCCTGGGCCACCTAGCTCCAATACGGGCTTGTCGTGGATATATAAAATCTTTTTAGGGTCGTCGTAGTCTACGTCGATAAACGTAGGGCGCGACTGTCCTTTGTCATCGCGCGAAGAGAAATAAATACGTAAAAAATCGGGGTGTTTGTACGCATACGGCACTTGTGCGTGCGAGCGGCTGTGCGCCAACGACCCATCAGGTTTATAAATTACTCCTTTTTTTTGCCAAGCCATTTTTGTTTGCAATTTACTGTTGACAGATTTTCTGCTCTATGTTTTGAGACTATATCATCTAATCGGTTGAGAGCAGCCCTTTGATAGGGCCCGTTTTGCATCTAACTATCGTCTGACGCATACTACGGGAGCAACCCTCAAACCTAGGCTTTTTCTGCTCTCAAGCGCCAGTTATCCACAAAATCTTTGCCAGGAATTGGCAAATCAATGTCAATTTCTGGAGCTTTTGCGGCGACGGTGTATTGCATCACATAAAAGCAGTTGCCAAAAATATAGTGCAATTTGAAGTTTTCAACATTGGCAGGTAAATCGGCGATAGGTACCTCGGCACGAAACAACGGGTTGGCTTTCCAAAGCGTTTGGTACGTACGTTCGTTTCGAAGCCACGGCGCCATACTTTCGTCTCCAATCACGACTTTCCCTCCTACTTTCACCACGCGAGTAAGTTCCGCAAAGGCTTTTTTACGCTCCGAAAATGTATTAATACCTCCAAAATGGAAAACTGAGTCGAAAGTTCCATCTGCAAAAGGCAAGTATGAGCCATTTCCCAAAAAGAAATGAATATTGACGTCCTCCGCTTTCAATTTCTGCGTAGCAAGGCGCAACATATTGGGAGAAAGGTCCGACAATACCGCCGTTCCACCTGGGCTAATCTGCTCAATAATCAAAGCCGAATCTTTGCCTGTTCCTGCTCCGACCTCAAGCACAGTTTGGCCAGGTTGCAAGTCCATCAATCCAATCATAAATTGGCGAGTAGTCGCTTCATCGGAGTGATTCAAGGTTTCAAACACCCACGAAACGCCACGGTCATAACGTTGATACGCTTGGTCGTAGAGGTACTGCTCGCGGGCATCGTCCTCAAACAACTCACGAGGATGCACCATGTCGATGATGTTTGAATCCAACACCGGATAAACTGTGCCATCGGGAGCAGTAAGCGATTGGCCGTCTTCGGCAACTTGTAACGGCTGTCCCGTTTTAGGGCAAACCAATGAATCAAGAAATTGAGTATGTGTCATTCTATTAGGATTCTAAACTAGTCATCAACAGGGTCAAAATTAACGCATCTTTTATACTTTGGCAAAGATGCTTTCTAGGCCAAAGGAGGGATTTATTATTGGGTTCGTACAAAAACACGGGTATTTTCCACTTCTCCTACCAGTCGATAGTGCGCTTCAATCAAAGCTTTTAGTTCAGGAAAAGCTTCATGCGCTTGCGTTGCGCGGTCGTTGAGCCATAGACTATTGGAGCCTACGGCATCCACAAACACTTTAGGCGTATTTTGTTTCAAATCAGCTAGATAACGTTTGTAATAAATCTCCCGCATCGGGTGCGGATAAATACAACGCTCTGAGTGGTTCTCGGCCGTTCCTTGAGGCATTTGTGTTTCTACGTGATACCGACACATCCACCCCCAAATCACCAAACGGTCGTTAGACGTAGCGTATTGCTGTATCAATTTTGATACTTGACTTACAGGCACGCGGTGGTCGGCCGTCGAAAGATAGGCATTGAGCGGCTCTCGTTTCAGCACTTTGTAGCCAAACCAGCCTGCCCACACCCCCAAAGTGAATATTGCCAGCGCCGCTATTGTTTTGGATTGGGTCGTATTAATACCCAACGCCACCATCAATCCAAATGGATAGATACACAGATTGAGGTAATGTACAAAGTCATTTCCCGACTTAGTGGCGGCATACAACGCTGTCAGTAGCCAAAACACGACAAAATAGAACAGTATTGTTTTATTTTTTCCTCCTATAAACGCCAAAAGCCCCAGCGGAAAGGTAGTTAGCAAAAACGCTATAAAACTCGGACTTTTGGCGAAAAAATGCGGCAAACGAAGAATAGAATCCGTCAACGAACTGCCTCCCGCGTAAATGAGATTTCCAAGAACGTAAAAATTCCAAAAATCGTCGAGCACGTCATATGACCATGCCCAAACCAAGGTCAATACAGGAAAAGTCACTGCGCCAAGTACTAATACGCCGAGTTTGGTCATCCATTTTTCCGTATTCCAACTCTGTACGATTGCAAATAGGCCAATGACGGCAGCTTGAGGTACTACTTGAATCTTAGCAAATGGACTCATGCCTAAAACCAGTCCAAGCAAAAACCAAGGGGCTATTTTAGGCGACGGGTTCCAATTTTTGGACAATAACCAAAGCCCAAGATTCAAAATCAATACCGGAAGTTGTTCGCTTGAATAGTGTACAAAATCGGCTTCTTGGGTAAAAGCGAGCAAAAACAACGGCGGCAGTAGCGCAACGCGAGCAACAGGCTCTCCCCACCAATTTTTCAGACTGCGGTAGAAAAACCATAAACTTCCCAATACACAAAGTAAGCCCACCAAGCGCCCCGACGTGAAATCAATGGTTCGTCCAAAAAACGAAGGTAACAAAAGGGCGTAATTATCAAGCGGGCCAATAGTGGTGCCATCCACCGACTGCCAATAGATTGGGTACTGCTTGAGGGTAATGGCGTGAGCCAACATCTGGCTCTCGTCGGGGTTGATTTCTTGATTAAAAATCACCACGGGCAAGCGCATAAACAACAGCAAAACCGCCGATACCCCCAAGACAAGAATTTCTTGAAAGGGTTTATGTTGCCATAATGCCAGCACTACTATCATTCCTGCAAGGAGATAGCCGAAAGCCAAGTACACTATGGGAAAATCATCGAAACTCAACACAATTACTTATTGGTTATTCGCGGATGAACACTACATTTCAACTTATGTCTTCTACTTTCTCAATAAAATCGCGGTACTGAAGCACAGGAATAAACTGCTGCTGAGTGCGATACTGAAGAACCATAAAAACAAGAAAGAGCGAAATCAAAAACGACTGAAGTACCACAATCAACAAAGCCGAACTGAGCGTAGATGCCCACCCTGGTGAGGCGTCGTTCATCCACTTTAAGAATAATACAACACAAATTACCAGCAAAGCCGCCAATGACATCCCAATTGAGAAGATTAAAATGCGAACTGCCGTTACATCAATCAGCACCGAAATAGTACTTAGTCCGTGCAATACTAGCGACACAAAGTTCATCTTACTTTCGCCCGCCAGACGTTTTCCTCGTTCAGTAGGTACAGCTACGTACGGAATCCGTGACCTAATAATGCCACCAGGAAAATTGTTCCATATTTCGGAAACGCGCACAAGGTTTTGCAAACGTCGTTGCGGAATCAAAGAGAAGTTTCCAAACGTAATTACTTTCCCCGTTAACTGGCGGAAGATAAATTTGTAAATACCGTAGAAGAAACGAAAATTGAAGCTTTCTTGCCGTTTGCTACGTTGGGCAAAAACGATGCGGTCGGGGGCTTTTTCCGAAGCATCTACCAGCGCATTAATATCTTTGGGAGCGTCTTCGCCATCGGCATCCATCACAATCACTTTTTCGCACGACACCTCTTTAGCAATATAAGACAACCCAATCGCAATGGCTCGTTGATGGCCCAAATTACGGTAAAGGCGCACAATTTGCACCTGTTGCCCTCGAAACGCCGTCAAACGTTCTAGGTCTTGGCTAGAACAATCATCTACAATAACCAAAGACATAGTAGCCAATAGTTCGGCCACTACGTCTTGATTAATGCGTTCGATAAGTAGGTTTAACGCCTCCCAATCGTTGTATTGCGGTATGAGTATGACGTATTTTGAAGTCATTGAATGTGTTATCAGTTTAACAGATAACAGTTCTACACAGTCATTGCCAAACGAGCGGCGATACCGTCGTGTATTTGACCAAGTGTTTGTTCAAGGTCATATGTCCAGTTCCAATCTGGATAGTGATTCTTGAATTTGGTCAAGTCACTTACGTACCAAATATGGTCACCGATACGATTCGTTTCTGAATAATGATACATCAATTTTTTACCCGCAATTTTCTCACAAATTGCGATTGCTTCCAACATTGAGCAGTTGGCATGACGACCACCACCCGCGTTGTAAGCTTCTCCTGGACGTGGGTTTTGGTAGAAATGCCAGAACATATTCACCAAGTCGTAGCTGTGGATGTTGTCACGGACTTGCTTTCCTTTGTAACCGAAGATGGTATAAGGGTTGCCCGTAATCGTACACTTCATCAAATAAGCCAAAAAGCCGTGCAACTGCGCACCTGAATGATTAGGCCCCGTCAAACATCCACCACGGAATACCCCCACTTTCATGCCAAAATAACGGCCGTACTCTTGGCACATAATATCTGCGGCTACTTTCGACGCTCCAAAGATAGAGTGTTTGGTATGGTCTAAGCTATGGTGCTCGTCGATACCATTTTTGAAGTACGCATGGTCTTCTGAAATTTCCCAACGAGTTTCGAGTTCTACCAACGGCAAGTAGTTAGGGTTGTCGCCATATACTTTGTTGGTTGAAGTAAAGATAAACACTGCTTCTGGGCAGTTTTGGCGGGTCATCTCAAGCATATTGAGTGTTCCGACAGCGTTTACTCCAAAGTCGGTAAAAGGCTCACGAGCCGCCCAGTCATGGCTTGGTTGAGCTGCTGCGTGAACAATTAGTTTGATGTCGGTTCCATATTCTTTAAAAATAGGCTCCAACTGGCTCACTTCACGAATATCTGCACTGTAGTGCTTATAGTTAGGATGGGCATCTTGCAAACGATTACGATTCCATTCCGTGTTACCATCTTGCCCAAAGAAATATTGACGTAAGTTATTATCTACCCCAATGACGAGGTCAAATTTATCAGCAAAAAAAGCGACCGACTCGCTTCCAATCAATCCAGCCGAACCAGTGACAAGTGCAATGTTCATACAAGAATCGTCTTTTGAAGTGTTGTGTATATCGGAAAATTTCTATTTTTCTCTTTCAAAGGTGTAAAATAAGCCAAAAAAGTTCAATTTGCCTAATCCGTAAAATAAGTCAACTAGTCCGCTTTATCCAGTTTAAAACTAAAGGTTGTTCCTTTCTCTACTTTGCTAGCCACCGAAATCTTGGAGCCGTGTGCACTCAGGATATGCTTTACAATAGCCAAGCCCAAACCAGTCCCTCCTTTTTCCCGCGAACGGCTTTTGTCTACCCGATAGAAACGCTCAAACAGACGTGGTAAGTGTCCCGACGGAATCCCTGGCCCATCATCACGTACTGATACCACAAAGTGCTTTCTTTCTTCTTCAAAATGGATGATTACCTTTCCGTTATCATTGCCGTATTTGACCGCATTTTCAATGAGGTTGGTCATTACCTGAGTGATACGATACGCATCTGCTTTTACCCACACGTGTTCCAGTGAGTCAGGTTTAATTTTGAGGACAGTTTGTCGTTGATTGGCTTTATGTTCCAATTGTTCGCACACCTCTAGGGTCAATAATCGTAAATCAACTCGTTCTTTATGCATCCGAATTTCTCCCGTTTCCATTTGCGAGAGTGCCACCAAGTCCTTGACGAGAGCATCGAGTCCATCCAAACTTTTGGCCGCCTTTTGTAGAAACTTATCTCTCACTTTTACGTCGTCCATGGCCCCATCCAAAAGTGTGTGAATAAATCCTTGGGCTGCAAAAATGGGGGTTTTCAACTCGTGCGATACGTCAGCTAGAAACTCCCTTCTGAAAATTTCCAGCTTTTTTAGCTCGTCGATTTCCTGCTGTTTGCGGGCTACATACACAAAAATCTCTTGGTTGAGTTTTTTCAGCGGATTGGCATTGCTAATAATGGCCTTACGAGGAAAGCTAAAATCTTTGAGTTTGAGCCGCTGAATAGTTTGGTGCATTTTGGTTACTTCCCTATAAACCAAAATCTCTATAGCATACATGACCAGAAAAAAAGCAGCCGAAAAACTGGACAACCCAGCCACAAAAAGCATACTTTGGTTAGTGCCGCTAACAAACGAAAGGAACGTGACAGTGATGGCCGAAATAACGAGTGCGAGCAGAAAAGCTATAATCCGAGGAGTAAATCGCATGACGTAAAAGATGTCTGTACGGCAAAGTTAAGCAAATATTTTTCCTGAAATTTTAAGAAAATATTTTGTCTTATACTTGACTATCTATAACTTTGCACTCCGTTTTGAAATTTTGAAAAGCAATGGCAAAGAAAGGTAACAGAATACAAGTAATTTTGGAATGTACGGTTCAAAAGGAATCAGGCGTTCCTGGCATGTCGCGTTACATCACGACAAAGAACCGTAAAAACACACCTGCCCGTATGGAAATGAAGAAATACAATCCATACTTGAAGAAAGTAACGGTTCACAAAGAAATCAAATAATTGGTTATTTGTTAATCATTAACTAGTTAATTCGTACTGTTAAACGATTGACCATCAACCTTTAACAATCTTAACTGATACTTACAATGGCAAAGAAAGTAGTTGCAACCCTGAAAAAAGAAGGTGGTAAAACTTACGCTAAAGTGATTCAAGCAGTAAAGTCTCCAAAGACTGGTGCTTACACTTTCAAAGAAGTTATCGTTCCTACCGATGAGGTACAGGCCGCGTTGAAAAACTAATTCGCAGTCTCTGTTACCACAATGATATTATAAGAAAGTCCCCACAAGGGACTTTTTTTGTTGTACATTTGTTTCAGTGTAATATCAGCATAAATTTGCTGTCAACTGTAAACTGTAAATGGCCGCCACTGTGGCCCCGCTACTATAACATGGGTTTATTTGATTTTTTCTCGAAAGAAAAAAAAGAGTCACTCGATAAAGGACTCGAAAAATCAAAAGAAAGCTTCTTTGGGAAATTGAGCCGCGCAATCGTCGGAAAATCAACCGTCGATGAAGACGTCTTAGATGAGTTAGAAGAGATTTTAATTAGCTCAGACGTGGGTGTAGGAACCACCGTCAAAATCATCGAGCGTATCGAAGCACGGGTATCAAAAGATAAATATACTAGTACCAGTGAACTCGATAATATCCTTCGTGACGAAATTGCAGCGCTGCTTACTGAGAACCAATCACTTGATATTAAAGACAGCTTCGAAACCGAAAACCTGCCAAAACCATACGTAATTATGGTAGTGGGCGTCAACGGAGCTGGTAAAACAACTACGATTGGTAAACTAGCCCATCAGTTTAATAAACGTGGCAAAAAAGTAGTATTAGGCGCTGGAGATACGTTTCGTGCAGCAGCCGTAGACCAGCTCAAAACCTGGGGACAACGCGCAGGGGTACCCGTTATCGAACATGGTATGAACACTGACCCTGCCGCCGTAGCACACGATGCTGTCAAAAAAGGACTGGAAATGGGAGCCGACATAGTGATTGTGGATACTGCTGGACGCTTACACACCAAAGTCAATTTGATGAACGAGCTAACCAAAATCAAGCGCGTGATGCAAAAAGTATTACCTGAAGCTCCCCACGAAGTTTTACTTGTACTCGACGGAAGTACAGGCCAAAATGCCGTCATTCAGGCCAAGGAATTTACCAAAGCCACCGAAGTAACAGCACTCGCTATTACAAAACTCGACGGTACTGCTAAAGGAGGTGTTGTGATTGGCATTTCAGACGAATTCAAAATCCCTGTCAAATACATTGGAGTAGGCGAACGCATGGACGACTTGCAAGTGTTTGACCGTGCCCAGTTTGTTGATTCTTTATTTAAAAAATAACCGCCCAAAAGCACGAATAAAAAGAAAGCCGACCCTCAAGAGAGTCGGCTTTTATATTTTGCCCGATTAGGCGCTTCATTTGATTAGAAACGGAAGTGCGAGAACGCCTTGTTGGCTTCAGCCATACGGTGCGTATCGTCTTTCTTCTTCACAGAAGCACCTTCACCTTTTGATGCCGCAACGATTTCAGCCGCCAAACGGTCGCGCATGGTTTTTTCACCGCGCAAACGAGCATACTTAATCATCCACTTCATACCCAAAGCAACTTTACGGTCTGGACGAACTTCGGTTGGAACTTGGAAGTTGGCACCACCTACACGGCGGCTTTTTACCTCTACCGCAGGCATTACGTTGTTCAACGCACGACGCCATACTTCAAGGCCACTTTCGTTAAGACGTTTTTCAGCAATTTCCAGTGCACCGTAGAAAATTTCGTACGCTGTACTTTTTTTACCTTCCAACATCAAGTTGTTCACAAACTTGGTTACCATTACGTCCCTGTACTTAGGGTCTGGCAAGAGGTATCTTTTTTTAGGTTTTGCTTTTCTCATTGTACTGAGTTGTTAATCAATGTAGGTTTCGTTTTTCAACTGATTCATCCCGAACTAGCTTCAGGATTACTACCCTTTTATGCTATAATGTACTATGCAAACAAAAGGACGAACGCTAACGCGTTTTAATTACTTCTTCTTACCTGGTGCTGGTTTTCCACCCTTTCCTACTGGAGCTGCTTGTCCTGGTTTCGGACGTTTAGCACCATAAAGTGAGCGGCTTTGTTTACGACCGTTTACACCTGCGGTATCAAGCGCACCACGAACGATGTGGTAACGTACCCCTGGCAAGTCTTTTACACGACCACCACGCACCAATACGATTGAGTGCTCTTGGAGGTTGTGTCCTTCGCCTGGGATATAAGCGTTGACTTCCTTCATGTTTGACAAACGTACACGCGCAACTTTGCGCAAAGCCGAGTTTGGCTTCTTCGGGGTCGTAGTGTATACACGCGTACATACACCGCGACGTTGTGGGCAAGAATCTAAGGCTGGTGACTTAGATTTCCACGTCATTTGTTCGCGTCCTTTGCGTACTAACTGTGAAATAGTTGGCATTTTATACTGTTTTTTTCAAAAATGGTTATACCACCCCAAAAATGGGAGTGCAAAAATAGAAGATTATCTTCTGATCACCAAGAATATACGCTAAGTTTTTTTAGTAAGTATTCTGGCCATCCCTACTTTATTCCTTCTTTGGCTAAATCTGCGTAGCCACCACCCTGTAAATTGTAAATTAGTTTAAAACCCGACTCCTTTAGAATTTGTGATGCCTTCGTGCTACGCCCTCCTATTGCACAATAGACAAAAACGGGTTTGTTTTTGTCTAGTTTTTGTACTTGCTCCTTGAATGCAGGGTCGTTGTAATTAATACATTTCGACGACGCTATTTTACCTGCATTCCACTCATTAGGAGTACGTACATCCAACAATTGAGCATTGGGAGTGGTTTTTAGCTTTTGAATAAAATCTTTAGGAGCTAAATTTTCTTGCGCCTGCGACGACGTGCTTACACAAAAAGCAATAACCAATGTAAAGGCAGTAATTAGAATTTTCATGTTTGAAAATAGTTATGATAACAATAATTCTTTGACTAAAATGTAAAAGCCCATCACAAGTACAAAATAACCAAAAATAGGCTTTAATTTATCCCCACTGATTTTGCGAGCAAGCGAACTCCCAATGAGAATACCAATGACGGCAATGGTAGAAAAGTGAACAAGAAAAGGCCAATTGATGAGCGAATGCAGCTCATAGTCACGCCAAAAGCCTGTAAGTGAGTTGGTTGCAATAATAACCAACGACGTTCCTACGGCCTGTTGCATCGGAAGTCGTGCCATCAAAACCAGTGCTGGAATGATTAAAAACCCTCCTCCTGCCCCCAAAAGCCCCGTAATTGCCCCTACCATAAGCCCTTTTACAAATAAGCCAAACCAATGCCTATATCCTTCTGAGGTAGAGGTATCAGGAGATGTGTCTGCTTGACTTCGAATCATTGAGGTGGATGAGGCAACCATCAATACTGCAAAAAGAACCAATAAAAAGCTCGAACGGCTCAAATTGAAAGTACCAAATGAGAGAATCGAGTCAGGGACTAGGGGAAGCAAAAAAGTACGGGTCAAAAAAACACTTAGTACCGACGGAATGCCAAACACAATGGTCATAGGCCAATGAATATGACCTGCGCCTGCCCGTACCGTAGCGCCGACTAAACTTGTCAGCCCTACGACAAAGAGTGAATACGTAGTGGCAATAAGCGGCTCGATACCAAACAAATACACCAAAACAGGAACCGTAAGAATCCCCCCCCCACTACCGACAAGCCCCAAACAAAGCCCCATTAAAAGTGCCCCAACGTAGCCAACTATTTCCATAAAAGAAGCACAGCCAATGTAAATGTGCAATGCCTGTGCTTTACAAACTTACAGCAACTTTTCTTCTAATGCCAATTTTACAAGCTCGGCAGCATTGTGTACCTGTAGGCGTCGCATCATATTGGCGCGGTGATTGTCAACCGTACGCACACTTAGGTCAAGTCGGTCGGCAATTTGACGACTACTCATTCCTTCTACCAATAAGCGTAATACTTCTTTTTCTTTCTTGGAAAGCAATGTTTTTCTTGACTCTGCAACTCTTTCTACTTTCTGTACTTGCGACAAATATCCATTGACAATCACAGCAGCCACCGCTGGATTAAAGTATTTTTCACCGTCTTTGACCATGTGTAATGCCGATAAAATCTCTTCTCGGGTAGCGTCCTTAAGTAAGTAACCGTAGGCTCCCGCTTCTACGGATTTTAGAATGTAGGCATCGTCGTTGTGCATTGATAAAATCACGGGGCGGATTGAGTTATTTTGCTTTACTACCTTACCCACCAATTCGATTCCAGACATGCCTGGCATTGAGATATCTATGAGCATGATTTGAGGCTTCAAATAGGCGATTTTTTCGAGAGCTTCTTCTCCATTTGAGGCTTCGCCAATTACCTCAATTTCGTCCGTACTTTCCAAAATTGACCGCAGGCCGTTTCGAACAATGGTGTGGTCATCTACGAGTACTACTTGAATTTTTTTCATGTTGTTAGTTTTGATGAGGAATAGTTACGGTGATTTCGGTCCCTTGACCTACTATCGATTGAATCTTTATTTTACCGTCGAGCAAGCGAGTTCGTTCTTGAAGGTTTGTCAGCCCGTGCGAAGGAACAAGTGTTTTCGATGTTTTTTTTGTGTTGCGGAAGCCTCGGCCATTGTCTTTGATTCTCAATAAAATATCTTTTTCTTGCCGCATCAATTGCACGTTTATTTCAGTCGCTTGGGCATATTTTACAGCATTGTGAATGGCTTCTTGGGCAATACGATAGAGACCTATTTCGATACGAGGCTCAAAACGTTCGTCTTTCAGATTTGAATTAAACACCAAAGGGGCACCCGTATTTCGCACTGTCGAATCTACCAATTGTTTGAGCGCAAGTTTTATCCCAAAATCGTTGAGGACTGTCGGCATCAGGTTGTTCGAAATCCCTCTCACTTCTTGAATCGTCTGTCCAACCAACTGACCCAGATTTGTCACCTTTTGGCGGTCTAGCTCGGAAGCTTTTCCGCCATTTATAAGGCTCTCCGTCATCATTTTCAAACCCGTCAACATTTGCCCAACCCCATCGTGCAATTCTTTTGAAAGGCGACGGCGCTCTTCTTCCTGACCTTGCAATAATGCCGCTGTATGTATTTTTTGCTCTTTCAGCTCTTGCCGATGGCGAACCTGGGTTGCTTCCAATAATTCTGCCTGAGTAGCGCGAAGTTCCTGATAGGCCTTCTGAAGCTCTTGGTTAGCTTGATGGACTTTTTCTCGGGTTTCGATGAGTTGGAAGACTGTTTGAGCAAGTTTTCGAACCGCAGGGCGGAAAATAAAGAGTCCTTCTATCAATAAAACCCCCAGTGTAAACACCAATAGCCAGCCTTCAATTCGGCTCAAAGACGTCACTTTGGCTTTAGCCTCTTGGTCATATTGAAAAACGATTTGGTTCATTTTTTGCAAAAAAACCAACTCATGAGCAAAAATTGCTCTGAGATGTACGTCCAATAGCGTTTTCTGAGTGGGTACCTCTAACTGAGCAATAATTGCGTGGGCATTTTGGGCAATGGCTTGAAAATGAGGCTCAATATCTGTAAACATCGCTTGAACGGTATCGCTGTTGGCCGATGTCGTTTTAATATCTCTAAGATTCCCCGTTTTTAACTGGTCGTGGTGATCTTCCCAATCGTGCATTACTTTTTTCAGTTCAGCAAGATGTACGTTTTTATCCGCCAGATCAGGGCGTTGAGTTAAAACCAGAACACTTTTAGCAATGAGTTGGCTTTGAAAACGCTGACGCCCACCAAAATTGACTAACCACGAATCATGGAGCCCTCTTTGTAATGTAGTTTGTACCAATAATTGTCCCAGTATCGTCAGAAAAGCAACCAACGATAAAGCCATAATGTATAGCCGAGTAAAGCGTTTTGGTAAACGTAATGGCATCATTTCCCCTAGTATATTTACTTAAATTTAAACGAGGTTGACTTCCAACTTAAGCCGTATTCCAATATCCCACTTAGTTAAACTTTCTTATAATAATAAAATAATTAATCAATTATTTTAAAAATCAATTTTTATCATTTTTTCAAATTTAAAAATTAAAATAGGTATTTTTTAAATTAAATTTTCGCAAAAATATAATTTTACAACTGTTTTTTACTTAAAAACAATACTTACTTTTAAAATATTTACATTTTTATCAAAACACATCCACCAAACAAAATCTTGGCAAAATAATATTTCAAGAAATCACTTCTAAAATACTAAATCCTCTAATGAGATACCCTTCATTTAAGTAATCACCATATTATTAATTGTCACTTTATGCTCCAAGAAGAGAAGCTAGGTTGAACGGTAGGTTCGGGCTAAGATTGACTTTTTTATAAACAATCAATCCTTCCCATCACCATGAACCGTCTTTTTGTATTTCTACTTATCGGAATGTACTGTCAGTTGGCGTTTGGACAAACCGCTCCCGAACTATGTCAGGGGGGGTATTTTACAGAGCCCCAAGGCAAAGAATTTTTAGCAAATCACGTCCCTTCTTCCAAAAAGGAGTGGGAAAACCGCGCCGCCCAAATTCGTAATCGCATTTTAGAAGGGGGAGAACTCAAAAACCTTCCTCCACGTCCGAAGTCTAAACCCATCGTCCATAGTCGACGTGAGCTAAATGGCTATAGCGTAGAAAATGTGGCATTTGAGAGCGTAGAAGGTTATTACGTTACGGGTAATTTATACAAGCCGCTCCAACAAAAAGGGCCTTTTGCAGCCGTACTTTGTCCTCATGGACATACCCAAAATGCCGACGCCCGTTTTTTGGAAGCCATGCAATTTCGTTGCGCTAATTTGGCCCGTATGGGGGCTATCGTTTTTGCCTACGATATGCTAGGCTACAGCGATGCCCAACAATGCCAACACAAACTTCCGAAAGCGTTTAAACTCCAGGCTCTCAACAGCATTCGGGCATTGGATTTTTTGCTTGACCAACCTGACGTAGATAAAAATCGGGTGGGTGTAACGGGTGAATCAGGTGGCGGCACTCAAACCTTCATGCTCACCGCCCTCGACCCACGCATTAAAGTATCTGTTCCTGTTGTGATGGTTTCGGCACATTTTTTTGGGGGATGCACCTGCGAAAGTGGAATGCCCGTGCATAAAAAAGGGCTTTTTCAGACCAATAACGTAGAAATTGCCGCTCTGGCAGCTCCTCGCCCACTGCTCATTGTTTCAGATGGTGCCGACTGGACCAAAAACAATCCTGTGGTCGAGTACCCCCATTTGCAGAAAATTTATGGTCTTTATAATAAAACAGATTTAGTAGAAAATGTGCATTTACCTACCGAAAAACATGACTACGGCCCTTCAAAAAGAGCCGCAGCCTATCGTTTTCTGGCAAAACACCTACGCTTAGATAGTTCGAAAGTGACAAAAGCTGATGGTAGCATCGACGAAAGCAACGCGCAACTGCTCGACCGAAAATTGTTGGAAGTATTTAACGCTGAACATCCTCGCCCCACCAACGCCGCCATTGGCGACGAGGCTGTTACGGCCTTACTCAATTGGTAAACGGTTATTGTTCCACCGCTTTGATGCTGTAATTTTTGGTAAACTGCCACAACAACGCTGGAGCAAAACGTTTGAGGTACGTTCCGAGGGTTTCCATAAAGCCCGCAATGACGACTTCCCGTTTCCCAGCTTTAAAAGCCGCGACCATTTTTCGAGCACATACGTCTGCAGGAATCCCTTTGGCTTGGTTTTCGTCCATCTTACCAAAGGGTTTTCCGTCTTTTCCAATGGCGTTATACGAAATATTGGTCTTGATATACCCAGGGCACACAATCGTTATCTGTACCCCTTCACGCCATACTTCGCCACGCAATGAATCAAAAAAACCTTGAATGGCATGTTTGGAAGCGCTATAAAGGGTACGAAACGCCGTGCCTATTTTACCACTTACGCTACTCGTTACCAATATTCCTCCTGATTTTTGCGCCAACAAATGAGGTAACACTTCACGGGTAAGCAAGATGACATTGGTAAAGTTGGTATCCATCAATCGGGTAAAATCAGCAGGGGCGATGTCCAAAAATTTTTCCCGCTGACTTACTCCTGCGTTGGGTACCAGCACGTCGATACGGCCGAACTGCGCTAGGACACTCTGAGTTTTGGCCGCAAACTCCTCAGGGCGAAGCATATCTATCGGCAGTGTCATCACCGCATCTCCTGGCAGAGATAACTCCTGTTTGACCCGCTCTAATTCTTCTAATCGCCGCGCTGAAAGAACCAATTTAGCACCTTCTTTGGCAAATTCATGGGCCAATGCTTCACCAATGCCTGACGAAGCCCCAGTTATCCAAACAACTTTATTGGTTAGGTTCATTTATAATCGGTTTTTTGTTTAGAATTTCTTATCCTGCTAACGACAGGACGCATCCATTTCATGTTTTTACTGGTAGGGTTGTGAGCAACCTGTCCCACATTTGCCTAAATTTAGTTTTTTCGCAATATCGTGCATTTTTACACGTTAATTTCACCAAATAACATTTTTATGATCAGCCTGCGTTTGTGCATTCCTTTTTTCTTGATTTTCGTTCTTCCTCACGCTCGCGCCCAGCATTTTGCCTTGAGTCGTCTTTTTTATCCCAATGCTACGCTACGAGCCGACTTAATGGCGGATGCCGACATGGGCAACAATCAGCGCTATGGCCTTACTCGAACCTCGTTCAATGCCATCATTCCACTTCGAAGTGAAGTTGATGTGGCCTTTAGTCTTCGTAAAAAATTGGATTTACGGGCAAGGCACTTTTTAATGTTGGCCAATGCCTCTCAACTCAACCCAAGCATCAATAGTACCATCACTCCCGACAACGGCTATAAAACGTTTTCGGCGGGGGTATTGATGCTCCAAGCCAGCCTCCGCGACCGCCTTTGGATTTACGGCGGCGGCCTTGGTCTAACCGAATCTAACGAGACATTTTTTACCCCTCAGCCCTTCTTTTGGGGCGGTGGCGCACGAATGCGGATTCTAGGAGTCCATACCCAAATCGCTTACGGAACGGTATTAATTTATAACCAAAAAATTCGCTTTGTGCCCGTTTTTGGAATCAACAAACGTCTAAGCAAACAATGGCGCGTATCGGCGTTGCTCCCTTTCCGTGCCGATGCCAATTACCGTTTCAACGAATGGTTTAACATCGACATGATTGGTGCATTTGACGGTTACAGCGGTGGTTTTCAGCAAGTCACTAATGTCGAAAAAATGCTCCGCCGTAGCAATTACCAGCACATAAAATTCTCGGTTGCGGCCAATGCCCATTTATTTACAGTTTTCAACGTATCGCTAGAAGCAGGGCTAGGAACTTTCCGCCAAATCCGCACCTTCAATGCCGCCCGCCAAAACCTCGGAACCCAGAACCCCAACATTGCCCCATTTATTGGAGCCAGTGTGCGTTATATTTCAAGTAAATCAAAACTTTCGTCGCAGTTTACCAGAAAGTTAGGATTTGGAGAGTCTGGTATCAATTGGTAAAGTTAGCGTACGAAATCGAAAGTCAGCCCTCAAAAACTGCTTTTTTTATGGACTAACGCATATAATAATCCTTTCTTCATCAGGAGTTAACATACTTGTCTTTCTTTTGCAATTAGTTTCAACCAAACCTCTCCTGATGAACAAATTTATACTCCTGCTTTTATGCACGCTTCCGTTGGGGGCAGCGTCTGCACAAAACCTAGCCAAAGGCATCGTTTACGAAGATTTGAATGGCAATTTAAAGAAAGACAAAAAAGAAAAGGGACTTGCTAACGTGGCTGTTTCTAACGGAACCGACGTCGTACTCACCAATACCAAAGGTGAGTATCAACTACCCATTGGCGATGACAACGTGTTGTTTGTCATCAAACCATCAGGCTACAAAGTACCGTTGGATGAGAACAACCTTCCCAAATTTTACTATTTGCACAAACCCAAAGGGGCACCCGAATTGAAATACAAAGGCGCAGCGCCCACGGGTCCTTTGCCTGCTTCGTTGGATTTTGCCTTGACCACCTTTCCCGAAAACGATGATTTTAAAGCACTGATTTTCGGTGACCCTCAGCCGTACACTCTCGACGAAATCAAGCACTTTGAAAACGGTGTGGTGCAAGAAGTAGCAGGTATCAAAGGCGTTTCGTTTGGGTTGAGTCTGGGAGATTTGGTAGGCGATAACCTCGACCTGCACCAAGCGTATAAAGAAACCATTCGGAAAGTGGGGCTACCGTGGTACAACCTTACGGGTAACCACGACATGAACTACGACGTTACTCAAGACGCACACGCCAATGAGGCGTTTCAGGCGCATTTGGGGCCTGTCAATTATTCATTCAATTACGGCAAAGTCCATTTTATTGTTCTCGATGACATCTTATACCCCGACCCGCGCGACGGCAAGGGGTATTGGGGAGGTTTTCGTAAAGACCAACTTGATTTTGTAGAAAACGACCTCAAGGTTGTTCCGAAAGAAAACTTAGTGGTGCTTGCTTTTCATATCCCTTTAGAATTAGAAGGAGAATCTTTTCGACTAGAAGATAGGCTACGCCTTTTTTCTATCCTCAAAGAATACCCACACACCCTCGCACTTTCGGCGCATACACACTATCAGCAACAAAATTTCTTTGGGGCTAAAGAAGGATGGCAAGGCACCCAACCTTTTTATGAGTTTAACGTAGGTACCACTTCGGGTGACTGGTACTCGGGTGAAAAAAATGAGCAAGGCGTTCCTGCTTCTACCATGCGCGATGGGACGCCAAAGGGTTACGTTTTCCTAAACTTCAACGGTAATCAATACACCATCGACTACAAAGTGGTAGGTAAACCTATTGACTATCAAATGGATATTTATGCCCCTAACGTTATTCCTTCTGACCGAGGCACTGCCGCAAAAGTGTACGTTAATTTCTTTATGGGAAGCGAAAAAGACGTTGTAGAATACCGCCTCGATAACGGCGACTGGAAACCCATGACACACACTAAAGAAGCAGACCCACGCTATATGTCAGCCCTTTATCGTTGGGACGAATCGGAGAAACTATTGCCAGGACGTCGCCCAAGCAACCCAGTGAAATCATCGCACTTGTGGTCCGCAGCTTTTCCAAATACCAAAAGCGAGGGAACACATACCATTGAGGTACGAGCTAAAAACAGTTTTGGTCGTACGTTTACCCAAACCAAGACGTTTCGGGTAGAAAAACCTTAAAGTATCAAGTAGAGAATCCACTGACAGCGCGCGCGCTATTGACTTATTCAATCAAGTGCGCTGTTAGCGGGTTTGATAAGGCCCTTCGATAGATTTAACCACTAACGTCTCGGTGGTATCATCCAACACCAAAACGCGAAAACGTTGGCCACCTTTTTCGACCCGTATCACCACGTGTCCACCTTCACTTTTGAGGCGAGGGAGCAAATCAGCGATGGTCGTTTTGGCTTCTGGAAGCAGATTAGTCATAAATACATCGCGCGGTTCTTTGTAATACTCGTCCGAAAACATCCGCTCAAGGACATCCTTCCCTGGGTGTGACGACGCCCAACTAGGCACCACCATCACACGCGGCTGCAAGCGAGTCAGTAAAGCACCATTTTGAGAATCAGGATACCCATGATGGTCAACGAGTTGAACATCCACTGGCCCTACCACCTGCGCAATCGGCGTTTCGACATCGTGCCACGCAGGCGCTCCAAACCGAATAACCCCTTGTACATCTCCCCCTGAGAAATAGTCAAATTTCCCATAGCGAATTTGGAATACGGCACTACACATGTTTTCATTGGGAAAATCAGCAGGTTTTAATGAAGACAGCAGTGGAAAAAGTGATGTTGTTTGGTTGCCTAATCCCATCCACATTCCCCCATTAACAGCGATGTTCGGCAAGGGCTGCCCTACTTGCTGAGCCAACGAGCAAAAGGCAAGAAGTAAGGAGCAAAGGCTAAGGAGCAAAGGGCGAGCCGTCAACCGGGGGGAGGGTTGCTCACAACCCGACGAATTCTGAGAAGGTCGAAGGCATAGTGCGGAATATCGAATATATTGAACGTTAATCGTAACCCAATGAGCAAGGAAACGAAAAAAAGAACCAAAAGCCATTTTCAAAAACTGAAAAAAACTAAACTGGAAACCGAAAACCAAACTCACTTCACAAGTCGTTTGCGCACCAAAAGGTACAGTCCTAAGGTTAGCAGCCATTGCCCAATCATCAAGGGAAAATTGAGTTCGTTCATCATCCAAATGGTTGCCGTAGGAATAGAACTACTCGGATAGCCCACGACCAAAAACGCGTATAAATTGTTGGCCGCATGAACCCCCAAAGGCAATTCAAGGCTTCGGTCATACACCGCAAGTAGTCCAAAGAATACTCCTACGCCAATATAGTAAATCATAGCAATACCCAATGAACCTGCAGCTTGTACCTCGTCATTGAAACTGTGCGCTAATCCAAACAAGATAGCAGGAATGGTGACTCCTGCCCAGAAATTCCATGAGCCAATTCCTTGCATTAGGTACCCCCGAAAAAACAACTCTTCAAAGGAGGTTTGAAAAGGAACAAAGAGCAGCCCCACAATCAATGAAGGCAAAAACTCCAACCAATTGAGGCTCAAACGGTATTTATCAGGAAAAAGTATGTAAGTAACCAGCTCCACGGCTACTGAACAGCCAAGCCACAGCCCTCCCGACGCCACAACGCGTTTCCAGTTGACTTGCCCCGAAGGTATAATCATCGTCAATGGTGAGCGCTTGTGAATGTACTCTACACAAAACCAGAGTGTGCCCAAGGCTACCAAGAAGGAGAGAAAGACCAATGCCATTACCAAATAAATGGGCAACGATAGCTCGTTTGAGCGCAGTTCGACCATCGCCCAAGCACCTGGGATAGACCCAACAACGTTGGCAATGATTACCAGCAAAAAAACCGCTACATAAAGACTAAGACGGTTATCGCCTTGTTTAGAAGCGTCAATAAAGGAGTTGGGTTGAAGTGGAAACATAGGCAGAAACAATGAAATTTAAGACATTTTGTCATTATAAATAAGTGAAGATTTCAAAAAATATGACACTTTGTCGTGAAAATTTTTAAAAATATCGCTTGGTACAGGATTTGACCTTAGTAAGGCGTTGATGCAGTAAAAAACGAAAATAACTCGCACAACTTGATAAAACGAAACAAAAACTTAAAACAAATAACAACCATGGCAACTTTAGTAAAAAC
>JACCEC010162046.1_pt1 | contig 83236 bp, 73 predicted proteins | sample 7450121 | NCBI WGS metagenome assembly JACCEC01 (sample SAMN15323455, study PRJNA562643) | freshwater metagenome | isolation source: river surface water | place: USA:Blue River Watershed | collected 2017-08-18
AAGCAATCAAAACGTGCAAGCCAGTTTCCAAATTTTCGCATCGCAAACTCTCCAAAAAGCCCTGCATCGCAAATTTGCTGGCACTGTATCCAGTTCTCGCTGGCAATCCTTTGAATCCAGCAATTGAGGAAATGCCAACCACCGACCCTTTATTGGCCAACAAGGAGGGTAGTGCGTATTTGGTGCAATAGACCGTTCCCCAAAAATTGGTGTCCATCAATCGTTGCAAAACCGTTAGTTCAGTATCTACGAAGATCCCGCGCATGGAAATCCCCGCGTTGTTTATCAAAACATCGATTCTGCCCCATTGGGCCAAAGATTCATCAATAAATCGCTTACAATCTGCTTCAACACATACATCGCCCACGGTGGTAATGATCTGTGCAGTTTTGGTTTTCGATGGATCAACAAACAACGCTGAACATGCCTGCACGGTTTCATTGAGTCCTTCTAAGGAGCGCGCCATCAATCCCACGGCGTATCCCAAGCGAGTGGCTTCGATGGCCAATGCACGACCTATGCCCGATGAAGCGCCGGTTATGAGTGCAACGCGCATGGCATTATTTCCATTTGATGGAACAACCCACAGGAGCAACTTCTGGGTAATCGATTTCTAGGCCATCCAACGCAAATTCGATGGCATCCTCCAAATACACCCGCATCACAGCCGCTTCATTGTCCCAAGCATCATCGATTGCGCCTTTGTAAACCAATTCTCTTCGAGCATTGAACAAAAATACCTCTGGGGTTTTCTCCGCGCCGAGTTGTTTTAATATAACTTGTGACTCATCGTGCAGGTACTGAAAAGGCACTTCCAATTGCTTCACCAAGCGCTGCATGTCTTCAAATGAATCCATGGGTTGGGTTGCGATGTTGTTTCCATTTATCGCCAACACACCCAAATTGTCTTCCTCGTATTGCTTGGCCAAATGGATCAATCTGGGCCAATATGCTTGGGCGTATGGACAGTGGTTGCAGGTGACAACGATCAATAGGGCACTTTTGTCTGCCATGTGATAAGTACTTACCATCTCACCCGTGGTGCTTTTCAGTTCAAAATGTTGCAAATTTTCGCCGATGTTCATGATTTAGAATTTACCCGCAATTTATGCAATTGCTTGCGAATTTGTGGGTTTTTTGTTGGCGAGGATATTTGGGAAGATGCTTGCTTTGGGGTTACTTTGCATAAACAATGGATCAGTTTATTGTATCAGCTCGAAAGTATCGTCCTACAACGTTTGATGACGTGGTTGGACAACGTCAGGTGGCGGAAACTTTGATGCATGAGATCAATAACAACAAATTGGCTCAAGCCTTTCTGTTTACAGGTCCAAGGGGCGTGGGTAAAACCACTTGTGCCAGAATCTTGGCCAAGGTAATCAATGCCCAAGATGGGGGAGATCCCAATCAAGATTACGCATTTAACATATTTGAGTTGGATGCAGCCAGCAATAACTCGGTGGAAGATATCCGTCATTTGATTGATCAAGTGCGAATCCCACCCCAAGTTGGTAAATACAAAGTGTATATCATCGATGAGGTACACATGCTTTCCACGGCGGGCTTTAACGCATTTTTAAAGACTTTAGAGGAACCGCCATCGTATGCCATTTTTATTTTGGCAACCACGGAAAAGCATAAAATTTTACCCACCATTTTGAGCCGATGCCAGGTCTTCAATTTCAATCGAATTGAGACCAAAGACATGGTAGAGCACCTGAAGGGCATCGCCCAGAAGGAAAACATTGAAGCCAGTGAAGATGCCTTGCATTTGATCGCCCGCAAAGCCGATGGTGGTTTGAGGGACGCACTTTCAATGTTTGATCAACTTGTGAGTTTTGGAGGTGGTAAAATTACCTACGAATCTGCCGTTGATATATTGAGTGTTTTGGATCTGGATACCTTCTTCGATGTTTCAAGCATGTTGGCTTCATCGAATATTTCAGATGCACTTTTGTCTTACGACACCATCGTTAAAAAGGGATTTGATGGTTCAACCTTTTTGGGTGGAATGGCCGCCCATTTCAGGAATTTGGCGGTGAGCAAAGAAACCAAAACGCAATCCCTGTTGGATGTTTCTGAGTCTTTTCAATCCAAATACATTGAGCAATCCAATGCTTTTTCTTTCGCATTCATCCTCAATGGATTGAATTTGATTTCTGAAGCCGAAGAAAAGTATAAAATGTCGCGAAATCCACGATTGTTGGTGGAGTTGATGCTGATGAAGCTCGGACATTTAAATTCATTCATTCAAAATATACCTTCCCTTGAGGAAGTAAAAAAAAAATTAGCGAATCCCACTGAAGGAGGCAAATCCGCATCGTTCAAGAGAGCACCTTCAATCGTAGAGGACAAGCCTAAGCCAAACATCGTTCCCAAATCCATTGAATCCAACGGCTCAGGCACTGGTGAACAGAACATCGGCCCAGAAAAACTCGCTGAAAAAACCAGTTTACCCACCGCCAAAGGTGCAGAGATTTCCGCTGATTCTGCCAAACAAGAAGTGCCCGGAACAGCAGCGACGGTAAACAATACCGCGGTAAATGATGACTTGGTGACGTCCACAAGGATTAAACTCAAAGGTTTTGAGCAATTCAAGCAAATGCGCACTCAGCAGCAAACTGCGGTTCAAGAAGATGAGGTTTCACCAAAGTTAGAAGGCAATGCCGAAAGTACCACATCAATTGACATTCCAAATCGCGATGAAATATTGACTCCATCGTCAATATCAAATAAAAATATCGATGAAGCTTGGGTGGAATTTTATCAATCACAAACCACTCGGGTACTCACGTGTTTGAAATCGTTGAAGTATGAGTACTTGGGAAATCAATTGATCATCACTTTGAATGCATCTCATCAAGAAAGTATTATTGATGAAATTAGGCCTACGCTCATGCAAATGCTGAAAAATCAAGTCCCTCATTTGGCAATTCAATCCATTGTTTCTGTGATGGGAGAGATTGAAGTCCAAGAAAGACGTCCTTACACAGACAAAGAAAAGTTGGAATATTTGATTAAGAAGCATCCTGGTTTGGGTGAAGCCCTGGAATCATTGCATTTGCGACTTCCATAATAAATTAAAAATTGGCACAAAACACCCGATTTTCTTCGTTATTTTTGTGCTAAATGTCCATGTCGGAGCTTTCATTTCAAAATACATCGGTGGCCTTCGCCCACAAAAGCAATGGCGAGCTTTCAAAGGCCCGAATGTTGTTTAAGTCGTTCAATTTTCCAATTTTGCTAACCTACGGACCAACGATGGCCAAATTGGCTGTTGCATTGGGGTTGAAGTTCACCATAAAGAAAACCATTTTCGAACAGTTTTGTGGCGGTGAAACCATTGAAGAGTGTGATCAAGCCATTGCAGGTTTGGCAAAAAGTGGTATCGGTACCATACTTGATTATTCTGTTGAAGGCGAGGAAAGTGAAGCAACATTTGATCAAACCTGTGCCGAAATTTTAAAGACCATTCAAAGGGCCAAAGGAAATTCTGATATCCCATTTTCTGTATTTAAAACCACGGGGGTATTTTCATCGGATGTGTTGACTGCCGCTTCCGAAATCATCGAGAAAAATCAAATCGTTGATATTGAGTTGATTGAAAATCATTTAATGGAGTCTCACAAGCAAGATTGGAGAAATGGATGTCATCGTTTCAATCAGTTGTGTGAAAACGCCGCAAATAGTGAGGTGCAAATCTTTGTGGATGCTGAAGAGAGTTGGCTGCAACCTGCCATTGATCTGTTGGCTACCAGTGCGATGCACAAATACAACCAAACGCGTGCTTGGGTGTTTAATACGTTACAGATGTATCGCCATGATCGATTGAGTTATTTGCAAAACCAAGTAGCAGAGGGTAGGTGTCAATATGGTTATAAATTGGTGCGCGGGGCCTATATGGAAAAGGAAAGGGCTAGAGCTTCAAAAATGGGCTATCAAGACCCCATTCAGCCCAACAAAGAAGCCACAGATCGCGATTATAACGCCGCGGTAACTTTCTGTATTGAGCATCATAATCAAGTGGCCGTTTGCATTGCCACGCACAATGAGCAATCTTCGCTTTTGGGAACGCAATGTTTAACGGCGAAAGGTTTGACATCGAACGATCAAAAAGTGTCGTTTTCTCAGTTGTTGGGAATGAGCGATCACATCAGTTTTAATTTATCGCACAAAGGCTATAAGGTAAGTAAATATGTTCCATACGGACCTGTATTGTCTGTGATTCCATATCTCACACGCAGGGCACAAGAGAACAGTGGTATGGCCGGACAGATGGGTAGGGAGCTGGCATTGATTGAAGCCGAGATTAAACGCAGAAAAGGATGATGATGAGAAAACATTGGTACAAATGGGTGGCAGCAATTTGTTTGCTTTATGTGATTTTGGGTGGGTTGTTTTTGCCCCTTAAGCCCGGAATTACTGCCATTACGCCAGTTAAATTGCTATCGGGGAATGACATTGCGATCAAATTAAACGTTTACAATGCCCCATGGTTGAAGGAGAATGCTTTTAAACAATCGGATTTAGATGCCCAAAATGGGAGTTTTCAAATTCCAGCCAAAGTCATTTTGGTATCGAAAGGGGTGAAAGGACGTTGGGAAACGTCAAAAATTGATTTCTCAGGAAACCATGGTCAAGTCATTGCTCATTTCAATCTCACGATGGGTAAGGATAAAATACCCAATGAATATTATTCCATTTTCATAGAGTTAAGCAATGGCAAGTTTTTGGGTATGCCGGATGCTTTGTTTTTAGAAAGAAATCCTTCAGATTCCATTGGCAATGGGCAGTTGGTGTTGAAATCCAATGAAAATATCAATACAAACAGGGAAGTGTTCGAAATGAGTTTCCCCAATCGGGTGGTCTTGAATGAAAGCGTGAGAAACCTGTTTTACCATGTACCCATGTGGTTCGCGATGTTGGCCTTGTTGGGCATGTCGGCTTGGTATGCCATCAAATATTTGCGCTTTTCTCAATTGAGCGATGATGTTATGGCCGATTCACTCATTCGGGTGGGTATTTTGGCAGGTATTTTGGGATGCATTACAGGTGCAACTTGGGCTCGGGTAACTTGGCAATCTTGGTGGCCCGCTTCTGACCCTAAATTGAATGGTGTAGCCATTGGCATGACCATGTATATCGCGTATTTGCTATTGAGATCTACACTTTCCGATCCTTACCAAAGGGCGAGAATTACCTCGGTATATTCGGTGTTTATCTTTCCTATTTTCATTGCTTTGATAGTGATTATGCCCAAATTATCGCCCAATTCTTTGCATCCAGGTTCTGGTGGTACTGTGGGTTTTAATAAATATGATTTGGATTCCACAATGCGATTGTTTTTTTATCCTGCGGTGATCGGATGGATTGCATTGTTTTATTGGATCGCCAATTTGCGATTGCGTATTGCCCATTTAACTGAAAAACAACTGAACGAATGAAAACTTCAATGTCGGAACAATTCGATGCCAACGCAGCTGAATTGCTAGCACAGCATAATCTAATGAACGCCGTTTATGGCGTACTGGTGATCATATTTGTTGGAATACTCTTTTATCTGATTCGTTTGGATCGCAAAATTTCACGTCTAGAAAAAAATCAATCATGAAACCGTTTCACTTGATCTTGTTGGTCCTAGCAGCTGTTGGGATAGCCACAGTCATTAGCATGTATGGCAATACCACCCAATACGTTGCCTTCCCGGATGCTCAGCGAATCGCAGAGGAAAATCCAGGCAAAGCGGTGCACGTGGTATGTAAGTTAAACAAGGCAAAGCCGGTTGTTTACGATGCTCAAGCCAACGCAAATCGTTTGGAATTTTATGGTTTCGATTCGTTGAACAATGAAAGCAAAGTGGTATTTACCAAGCCCAAGCCCGCTCAATTCGAGCAACTAGAAAAGATGGTTTTGATTGGAACATACGACAAAGACCATTTCTTGGCCACCGAAATATTGAGTAAATGTCCTTCTAAATACGAAGACGCCCCCGGTGCTTCAACAGCTGCAAAATGAACCAAACACAAGCTCCAATAGTATTTAACGGCGAATGGCTTTGGTTGGGAAACCTGGGTCATGCGTTTGTGATTTTGGCATTCATAATGTCAATTTTATCGGCGGTTTTCTATTTTCAACATGAACAAACGAAAAACCAAAGCCTACAAATTTGGGCAAAACGGTTTTTTCAAATCCACGCCTTGGCGATTGTTTCGGTTTTCGTGGTGTTGTTCTCAATCATATTTTTTCACCGGTATGAGTTTCACTATGCCTGGCGACATTCGAGCAATAGCTTGCCGGTTTACTATATGATTTCATGCTTCTGGGAAGGCCAAGAGGGTAGTTTCCTGTTGTGGCTTTTTTGGAATGCATTGATGGGTGTGATTTTACAGCGTGTAGCAAAGTCGTGGGAATCCCCGGTGATGGTTGTGATTGCATTTGCCCAAATTGCCTTGAGTTCTATGCTTGTTGGGTTTCAATGGGGTGAATTTAAAATGGGTAGTTCTCCTTTCGATTTGTTGAGAGAGCAAAGGCCAGATTTTTTGAATATTCCCATTTTGGGACAATTGGGCGTTGAGAATTATTTACAAGTTTTCAAAGACGGAAATGGATTAAATGCATTGTTGCAGAATTATTGGATGGTAATCCACCCACCTACATTGTTTTTGGGTTTTGCCACCGCCATCGTTCCTTTTGCCTACAGCATCGCGGCTCTTTGGAGAAATAACGAAAGAGGTTGGATTCCTTATGCACTTATTTGGAGTTTGGTGTGTGTGGGCATCCTTGGCTTGGGAATTATCATGGGCGGATTTTGGGCCTATGAAGCCTTGTCGTTTGGAGGATATTGGGCTTGGGATCCGGTTGAGAATGCATCGCTAATGCCGTGGCTCATCATGGCTAGTGCAGCGCATATGCTCATCATCTCAAAGTCTACAGGTCGCCATTTATTTACGTCGCACCTATTAACACAAATTTCATTTTGGTTGGTGTTGTATGCCACTTTCTTAACCCGAAGCGGTATTTTGGGAGAAGCCAGTGTGCATTCGTTCACCGATTTGGGATTATCCGGTCAATTGTTGCTGTTTTTATTGGCTTTCTTGGCATTTGCCTTGGTTGTGGTTCTCGAGGGTAAGAAGAGGAAATGGGCTTTATATGGCATTGTGTTGGCATTGCTTATCCCCATGTCATTGGCCTATATGATCAAAAGCCCTGAAGCCATTGATACTTTTTACCAATGGTTAAAAGGGTTGGGTACTTGCTTGTTTTTGGGTTGGTTGGTGTACTACATTTTTGCATTGTACAATAAAACCAAAGCCAATATGTCGGATGAAAGAATGGATTCCAGAGAATTCTGGATGTTCTTGGGTTCGATGTTTCTTATTCTGTCGTTGGTTCAAGTATTTGCCGCAACAAGCATTCCGGTATTCAATAAATTGTTTGGTTATAAAACGGCAGTTCCAAGCGCGGCAGATTACAACCGTGTTCAATTGTGGCTTGCCATGCCCATTATGTTGTTGATGAGCTTTGGGTATTGGTTTAAATTCAGAGAAACCGACTTGAAAACCATCAAGAAACCTTTGATTCAATTGGGTTTGGTATCCATCGTCATCACCATTTTGCTGATGTTCGGTTTTGAGATTTATGAAGTGAAATTTGTCATCTTCTTGCTTTTGAGTATCACGCTGGTTGTTGCGAACTTGGTATATGGATACCAGAAAAAGAAATTTGAATGGCTTAGATGGGGTGGTAATATTGCTCACGTGGGTTTTGGGGTCTTGTTGATGGGCGTGTTGGTTTCATCGGTGAATAAAAATGTACTTTCATCAACCAAGGATGGTATCGACCTAGCACCTGAAGTTGATCAAAAAGGAAACCAAGATACCAAAGGCATCAAATTCAATCGTGAAAATCAATTGTTGTACAAAAACAAGCCACAAGAGTTACAACAATACACGGCGATTTATCTTGAAGATATTAAAGGTGTTGGAGTGGATAGTATCGACAAATACTTTAAGGTTGCATTTGTAAAGAAAAACAAGGAGGGTAGAACCGTAGATAGTTTTGTGTTGAGTCCGAAAACACAAAACAATCCCAAAATGGGTTTACTGGCGGAGCCGTCTACCCGTCATTTCTTGCACAAAGACATTTTTACCCACGTCAACTACGAGAGCAGTATGGATCGAAAAGAGCCATTTAGCAATTTCCGCGTTGATACTGTGGGATTCTTCAGACCTTTTATTACTCAAACTGGGAAGGTGGTAATGTCAATTGATAGCATCAATCGGAGCATGGATTCTGCAGGACTGAAGATAACTCTGGCGATCAAGGCAAAACGTTTGGGTGATTCGGTGTGGTTGCGTCCAGAATTTTTGATCAATGAAATCACAGGCAATTTTGATATGAAACCTGCCGAAAGTGACAGATTTGGTATCATGGCAGCCATTTTGAATTTGCAAATCATCGATCCAAACCCAGCATCTCAGAACATTCGTTTTGTGATACAAACGGGTGAGAAAACCCCTGTTTGGGATTATATCGTGATTCAAGTTATCGAGTTCCCTTGGATTAATTTGGTTTGGGCAGGAACCATCATCATGGTGATTGGGTTTACCTTGGCCGTCATCAATCGAATCAAAAAACAAAAACAATTGATGGTATGACCCACAGAATCCTGATATGGGGCTACGGGCGCTTGGGCCGAGCACTTTTGAAAGGGTTTGTGGATTTTCGCAATGCTAATGGACACTGGCCCATGGGTGCGGAGCGATGCATCGTTGTGGGTAGAGCCAAAGATCGTGTTTCAGTATTTCCAGATCAGCATGTTGAGTACTTACATGTAGATATTTCCAATACCGATGGCCGAGTAATTCATCTTTCCGATGATTCCGACCATTCAATTTTGGAGGAGGGCGATGTGATTTTTGCCACTGTTCCCGACCAATACATCCATTCTTTGGCCTCATTTTGCGATCAATCAGGCGTGGTATTTCTCCATTGCAGCGGTGCAACGCCAATGTTGGACATGAATCACGCCAAGTCAGGTGTGTTTTATCCTCTGCAAACGTTCCCACAATTTGGCGATGTAAATTGGTCGGATATTCCAGTTTTTTGGGAAAATGCCCAGCTTTTAACATTGTTCGAATCCCTGTTTTTGGCTTTGGGAGTGAAAAAGTCGCAAGAATTGAGTTCAGTTGATCGAGAATATTTGCATCTGGCCGCTGTGTTCGCCAACAATTATACTGTGGCAATGGCCGGCATCGCCCATGATTTAATGCAATCTAGAAACATGAAATCCGAATGGATTCAGCCCATATTGGAAAAAACGGCGAAAAATTTGGGATTGCCAGATCCTTGGGATGCCCTTACTGGTCCAGCCAAACGAAACGATCAAACGTCGATCGATCGGCACTTAAAACTTCTAGAAAATCAGCCTGAATTGCGGGCCATCTATGAAAAAATGGGTTGGTACATCCAATCCAATCATTCGAATTAGCATTTGTACCAACCCATTGGGTTTTAAAATAATTGATATCTCAATCCAGCAAATACTGTGAGACCGTTGGTTGGTCCCCAAGCATATCCTGCATCAAAAGAATTGGAGCCTGGTGTTTCCCAATTCATCACAGGGTGATGTTGTTGAATATTGCCTAAGTTTTCGCCACCGATATACCACTCAAATGCCGCGCTCATCACCTTTCTGATTTGGATATTGAAAACCGCGTAGGATGGACTGTATCCGGGATGAATGGCGTGATTTACTGTTGAATAGTAAGGCATACGCTTTCGGCTGTTGATTTGTAATACCGCGTCAAAATACCATTTGTTTCGCGTGTTGTATTGCATGACAATCAAACTGCGATGCACAGACTGAAGGGGTTGTTGCATGAATTGATTGTTCAGCCAAACCCTTGAATCTATCCAACGATAACTGAGTTTGTAGCTCCATCTTCTATGCAAAAATCCTGTAAAATCGAGTTGTGCGTTTCTTGTCCTTCCGGCTTGATCTCCACTCACCGAATGTAACAATACATCCGTTGATGAGATGTCGCGATCAATCAATACTTGCGATAAAAATCGAGTTTCAAATGCGTCAATCACCAATGTAGAAGGGTAGTCATTTAACATGAAATTGGCCATATAACTCAAACCAAAATTCATCGCTTTTTCCTGTGGCATCCATTGTTGGTTGATCAATTGTTCACGATTGATGCTAAGCGTTCGGCCGTTGATCAATTGAGGTAGGTTTTCTGATAAAAAATAGCTGCTTCTTCTGGCCATGCCGCCCTGAATATTGATTCGATGGTTTTTGTTGATCGACCATTTGGCGTGAATTCTTGGTGTAAGGTATTTTCCATAAACAGAGTGTATATCGGCCCTTAATCCCAGTACAGCCGATAATTTCTCACCCTCGATGGTGTATTCGCCAAAAATACCGGCTGAATTTTGCCATCCATCCATGGAAAACGTATCGCCATTGGCATTGGACAATGATTCTACCAAATGACTTGAGAGCACCGAATACCCCAATTTGAGATTTTTTTCCTCTTTTTCGGGCAATTGCAGTATTCCACTGTAGTAAAAACGGTCTTCCGTCCCACGATACTCACGACCTTGTAGTGAATTCAATTGTGACGATAAATTGTGTCGGGAAGCGTTTAAAATATTACCCATACTTTTATCGCCATTATCAGATAGAAATATGCCAATCTTAGCATATGCTTCAATGTGCTGTTCATTGAATCCAAATTTCATGGAACCCAGTTCATCGCTCAATTCACGTAAGCTGTTTTTCACCAAACTACCGCCTCTTTTTTTGTCTTGATAGGCCGTAATTCCCAACTGCGCTTCGGTTTTCTTTCCTGGGATTTGAGTGTGATTGGCTACAAAATAACGCTGCGACAAAGGCATGTCGGCCAAGCCATCGTTGCCCATATCGGTGGTTCGATATTGACCACCTGAATGTAAATAGGTATGACTGATTGCCTTGTTGTTGATGATGGACTTGGTGATTACATTCACCTCGGATCGCATTTGTTGGTTGCTGTAGGCGTTAAAAAACAACTTGGGATCCTTAATGTCGGATTTCATTTGATAATTCAAACCGCCGGTTAAACCATCGGCCCCCAAAGTGGCTGAACCTGCACCTTTTGCCAATTGAACCGCTGAAACCATTGGACCTGGAATGTTCGACAGTCCATTCAATGTGGCCAATCCATTGATGCTTGGGATATTTTCACGAGACATCAATACATATTTCCCTGCAAGGCCCAACATTTCAACTTGTTTGATCCCCGATACACCATCGGCATTGCTCACTTCAACCGTATTGCTCAATTCAAAGCTCTCCGAAAGCGTACAGCAAGCGGCTTTTTTGAATTCAGTTTCTGTTAGAATCTCGGTTAAACCAACACCTTTTCCATTGTAATGTGCACCACGCTCTTTTTTAATTTGAAGCTCAGACAATGTATCCACAACTGGATGAGTGGTATCTGCATCTGATCGTACACTGAGGGATTTCCGTGACGGGGCTTCCTGAGTTTGAGCAGAACTGGTATGGTAACAGGCGATCGAAATAGAGAAACTGAATAGAATCAGTGTTTTCCAGGTCCCCATTCGTCGTCGTCTTGTCTGTATTTACAACAATCAGGCAAACTCTCGTAAACCACATTGCTCGCCTTTACTTTTTCGGTGTCGTGTCCAACCATCGCAACCATGTTGTGTAATTGGATTTCTTCCAATTTTCTTGGATCATAAGTCACCGTAAGTATTTTACTGTCCAAATTGAATATGGCTTTATAAACGCCTTTTTTATCCAACGCGTTTTCGATTCGATTTTTACAGTCGCCGCAATTGGCTTCAACAGCGAAAGAAATGGTTACTTTTTTGACAGGTTTAGGCCCTGCGAATCCTATGCTACTGAGCAATATCATTGCCAATAGCAAAATGTTGTGTTTTTTCATTTGTGTATTTGTATTTGGTTAATCAATAATTTATCTTAAAAAAGCGATAAATCAAATGATCCAAACACATTTCACAGATGGCCTGTATTGAACATACGACAACAGTGGTGGAGTGTTTTTTAGGTAAGAAGTAGTTTGTGGTTTGGGCAAGCAAGATGTGAACCACTGAGAATTTTGCATGTGTGCAATACATGAAGAATTGGGATCGCCCAAAGTGAATTTAATGAATGAAGCCGGAAGTGGCGATAGGGCGAAAAAATAGGCATCCGTGCAACAATCATCAATGGAATTCAGATTGGATTCCTCGCTACAACAACCCGTGCTTTCAGGTGTTGAAGGGGACGTGTTTTCTTCATGACAGCCATCGTAAAGAATATGAATCCCATCATCGTCACAAATATGATAGGCCATTTGGGCAGCACCGCTGGCTAGCAGTACCAAAATCATCATCCCAAAGGCTTGTAATTTGCGCATCATTACAAAGTTATATAATTTTCTATTCCTTTGCGCTTTTGGTTGTATTATCGCAGATGAAACCATGAATTGGCAAAAATTATTCAGAGTTAAAACAGATTTTCCTGTAGCCCAAGAATCTGGGTCATTGAAACGCGTATTGGGGGTAAAAGATTTAACATTTTTTGGCATCGCAGCAATCATTGGGGCAGGGATATTCAGTTCAATTGGCGAGGCGTGTGCATCTGGTGGTCCTGCATCGGTTTATTTGATTATCATTTGTGGAATTGCGTGTGCTTTTGCGGCATTGTGTTACGCAGAATTCGCATCGAGAATCCCCGTTTCAGGCAGTGCATATACCTATGCCTATGCATCATTCGGTGAATTGTTTGCATGGGTGATTGGATGGGCGTTGATCATGGAATATGCCATCGGAAACATATATGTTGCATTTTCTTGGTCTGGATACGTGGTGCATTTGTTAGACCAATTGGGATGGTTTTTACCAAGGTGGATGGTTACCGATTATTCATCGGCTTCAGAGATTTTCAATAAACTCATTTCGGGCATGGATCAATCAATGGTTAGCGGTGACGCAGGTGCTTTGTGGAAATCGGCCAATCTTTCATCGCTCAGCATGAATGATCAAAATGCATTTATCGCTTATGCGGATTCTCCGGTATTTATGGGGCTTCACATCGTTTTCGATGCGCCCGCCTTGTTGATTAATATTTTGATTACGATGCTTGTGTATCGCGGCATCAAAGAATCAAAAAATGCGTCTAACATCATGGTAATCCTGAAACTGGTTGCCATTGTATTGGTCATTGTGGTTGGTATGGCTTATATCGATGTCAAAAATTACGAACCGTTTATGCCCAATGGATTCAAAGGCGTAATGTCTGGAGTATCTGCTTTGTTTTTTACGTACATCGGGTTCGATGCAGTGAGCACTTTGGCTGAAGAAGCTAAAAATCCACAGCGAGACTTGCCGCGCGGCATGTTTTATTCATTGCTCATATGCACAGTGCTGTACATCTTTATCACATTGGTGTTAACGGGAATGGTTCCATATACTTCGTTGGCGGTGGGCGATCCATTGGCCTTTGTATTGGGTGAACGGGGCATCAATTGGTTGGAGTACATTGTTTCTATCGTAGCGGTTGTTGCCATGGCGAGTGTTTTGCTGGTATTCCAAATGGGTCAGCCACGCATTTGGTTGAGTATGAGCAGGGATGGTTTGCTGCCTCCGGCTTTTGCGAAAATCCATAACAAGTTCAGTACCCCATCATTTGCTACAGTGATTACAGGTTTGATGGTTGGCGTTCCCATTTTATTTACCAACGAGAGCTTTGTGCTGGACTTCACGAGTATCGGAACCATATTCGCGTTTGTTTTGGTTTGCGGTGGTGTGCTGCTCTTGCCTGAGCGAAAAGCGGGAGAGGGCAAGGGGTTTCGTTTACCTTACATCAATGGGAAATGGATATTCCCAAGTTTGGTCATCGGGTCTATTGCTTTGGCTCAATCGGGATTTCCAGATTATTTTGAAGGACTCTTGGATTTAAAACAATGGAACAACATGTTCACCGTGGCACATGGTCTGTATTGGATCCTGCTCATCGGATTGTCTGTGATGACGTTCATGAAAAATTGGTCATTAATCCCATTGTTGGGCTTGAGCATTTGCGCCTATTTGCTAACCGGAATGGAGGCCAATAACTGGTATTGGTTTTTCGCTTGGTTTGGTGTTGGGCTGGTTATTTATTTTTCCTATGGATATCGCAAAAGCAAGCTGGCCAATGCGTAATTTTGTTCAGGTATGATCGATTTGCCAAGAAGGGATGTCCCCGAACGAAAAGAGAAGAATATCTCCGACGTATTGAGGAGAATGAACGATCGTTACCACCTCACCCAAAAGCACAATGAAATTGAGTTGGTAAAAGTGTGGGAAGAAATCGTAGGCCATCTCATTGCCAAGCACACCGCAAGTATTTCTATGAGAGGCAAAACATTGTACGTTTCATTTGATCAGGCACCTTTGAAAAACGAAATGTTTCTTCAGCGCGATGTGTTGATGAAGAATGTCAACGACCGCATGGGTGCGGGATTTATCGAAAAGATTTTTATTGGGTGATTTTGCCTGCGTTTCGGCGTTCCCGCTGGGCGATGGCTTTCTCGATGCTTACATTTAACTCAAAGCCTACAATGATGGTGAGAATGTTGATGTAAATCAAAATCATCAATGCGATAATCGCACCAATTGATCCATACACTTTGTTGTAAGTATTAAAGTTGTTTACATATAAGCCAAATGCGATGGTCGAAATGCCTCCTAAAACCGTTGCCGTGATGCTACCAGCACTCAAGAATCTCCATTTTTTGGAATTGGATGGCCCAAAATAATAAATGCTGGATATACCAATCTGAAACAAAGCAGCCAAAACTACATACTCCAACAACAGGATAAAGAACTCGTAAACGCCTGCCAATGGCCAATCATGTCGGGTTATATATGAGACGCTTTGATAGGCCCATGTGAGCAGGAGTAGCGCGAAAATGATCAATATGCTAATCCAAAACGTCATGAAAACAGCCTTCCATCGAACCTGTAGCCAGTTTTTCTTCTTTGCAAAAGGCAATCTCCGATTGAAGGAGTTGATTAAGAGGTGAAATGCATTTGAGGCGAAATATATGGTAGTGATAAAACCGAAAGACAGCAATCCAGAGTTCTGCTTGTTCAAAATTTCCAAAATTGTTCCATGTATTTCAGTAAACGTTTGTTTGGGTAATACACGTGATAGCTCTTGGATAAATTGAGATTTCAATCCGTGTAGTGGCAGATATCCTATCAACGTCAATAAAAAGATGATGGCTGGAAACAATGCCAAAAAGAAGTTGAAACTTAAACTAGAGGCGCGGGTGTTCAAGTTTTCCATGAACATAGATCGGAAAAAATACTTGCCTACGTTGTATAGACTCTCGCCTTGTAGCGCTTTCAGTCGCGTTCTCTGCAGATAGAGCAAAAAGGGGTGCTGTTCGCTGTGGTCTATCTCGTCGTTGTGATCCATCGGCAACAAATCATCCGTATCTTCTGTAGACTCTTTGGCCGAATCTACCCGATTTTTTAATGATTTGTAATAACCCATGTGCAGAACTGATTTAATTGAATTCGTATTTGTCGAGGATGATTTGCGGCACTTTCACAGGACGCAAGTCCGACTTACGGGCATAAAACATTTCGGTGGTGGCGGTACTTAATACTTCACCATGTTGGTTGATGATTCGATAATGAAAAGTACAGCGAATTGTGGGTTTCTCGGCGATCCAGACTTCAATGTCCAACAAATCATCGTATCGCCCGGCTTTTTTGAATTCGAAGCTCATGGACCGAAGGGGCATGATTAAGCCGCTGTCTTCCATTTCCTTATAGGTGATACCTTTCGAACGCATTTGTTCGGTGCGCGCTTCTTCCAAATACAGAGCATACACGGAATGATGAAGAAATCCCATTTGGTCGCATTCTGCATATCGAACTCGTACTTTGTGTGTGTATACCATGGTTAATATCTAAGTAAAAATGATTCTTTAATCTGTTCTTTTCTAGCAAAAGCCATGCCCATTCCAAATAAATCAATCGAAACCGTAATATCTGCCAAATTTTGTAATTGTTTCCATCGCAATTGAGATTCAGGGGTTTCATTCAATTTATTAAATACGATGGATCCATTGCTGCCCAATCTTGGTATGGCCCATTCAATCAAATGCCAAAACTCATCCGTTTCCATCGGTTGATTGATGATAAGCAAATCAATGTCTACTACATTTTGCTCCTGCAATGAAGCTATTGATTGAGCGGCAGAGGTGAATGGGATCACCCGTATTGATTCATTGCATTCGTATTCTGCGAGGTTGTATTTTGTAATTTCCTGCAGGGTCTCACTTTTTTCAAATATGTGGTATCTGTTCACCGATGAATCGCCCCTTTGTAAATACAATGGTAAAACACCCAACGTGCTGCCAAATTCTACAATATGCTTTCCCAATTGCTGGTATTGAACCCAACGAAACATCAGTCTATTGTATTTTGCCGATGGTGCATTTTTGAGGGCTATCGAACTCAATAATTCATTTTTCCCGTCCAACAATCGAATCTTTTTTTGGGATTGGATCATACGTTTTCGGCAGAGTTCAGCCGCGGGCTCGTACATGCAATGTTGTTTGCCATACAATACCTTGTCGGCAAATGAATACACAAAAGGTGAATGAACACCATGTCGGTTCGTACTTTGAACCAGATAAATGAGATAATCGAAGATACCAAATAAGCCGTTTAGGCTCATGATTTCACACTTTTCAGCACTTTCAATTCTTGCTGTGCTTTTGCAATCATTTCTTTTGCCTTCGCAATATTGTCATCGAATTGTTTGGTGAAAACCTCGGCATTTTTGCTGTGCTTAAAGAATGCTTTGTTGTTTTCCATCGTAGCGATTTCATCGGTAAACTTAGCAATCTTCTCTTTGATCTTGCGCTCTTCCATTTGCAAACGTTTCTGACCATCGCCAGATTGTGCCAAAGAACTAAAATGCTCTTTTTGCATAGTAGTTCTTTGGTTGTTGCTAACCGATCTGAAACGATTGAAAACTTCATCTGCCAAAGCTTGATAAGTTTTGTTCAGCTGTTGATAGGTTTTGCCTGAAACAAAGCCAGCATCATTCCACTGCTTCTGCCATTCTTTCAATTCTTTGAACAACAATTGATGATCGATAGATTCATTGGCTTTTAAGGCTTCCAAGCCCATAATTACCTCTTTTTTCTTGCCGATGGCTCCGCTTTCTTCTACTTTTCTCTGCTTGAACCATTCGTTTTTGCGGGCATAGAAATGATCAAATGCACTTCTGAATCGTTTCCAAACCAGTTCATTTTGTTCTTCTGGAACTGGTCCAACGGTTTTCCATTCATCCTGAAGTTTCTGCAATGCATCAGACGTTTTCATGAATTCATTGGAATCCTTCAAAGCTTCTGCCTTCACACACAAAGCTTCTTTTTTGGAAAGGTTGTCTTTCTTACTCGTATTTAAATCGCGGAAGAAATGCTTCCTTTCTCCATAGAATTGGTTGCGGATGGCTTTGAATTTTGTCCAAACTTCCTCGTTGTTTTGAGTGGGTACAGGACCAATTTTTTTCCATTCGGCCATCAACTCATCCAAGTCCTTGGCCATTTTTGACCATTCTTTGGGTTGGGTGGGTAATACTGCAATGCTGGTTTCGGCTTTTTCAATTAAAACCAATTTTTTGTCGAGATTTTTCTGTCTTTCAGCATCAATTTGTGCTTGTTGGGCACGCTTGGCTTCAATGACAATGTCAGATGCTGCTTTGAATCGCTTCCAAATGTCATCTGAAATCTCTGAACGAACCGGACCTGTATTTTTCCAATCCTCATGATATTTATTCAACTGAAGCAGGGCCTTACGGATGTTTGGCTCATCTTTTAATTGCTCAGCTCTCTTGATCAAATCAATTTTCAGTTCTAGGTTCTTGTCTTTATCAAGCTCCTTCAATTCATTGAATACTGATAATTGATTGTAAAATTGATCTACATAAAATTTGTATGAAGTGTAGAGTTCGTCCTGAAATTCCTTGGGAATTTGTCTTACCTCTCTCCATTGTTTCATGTATTCACGCAAAACGTCCAAACTTTGGTCGTTTTCCTCGGATTCAACCAATGCTTTGATTTTTTCTAAAATCAAACGCTTTTGGTTCAAGTTGTGTTGTTTTTCCTCCTCGGCCCGTTTTCTTTCTTCTTCACGACGTTTTTTGAATTCATTGATGACTTGATTGAGGGCCTGTTTGTTCTCATCCATCGGTGAAACAAATTCGCGAGGATCTTTACCATCTTCCACCCATTGTCTAATCATACCTGGACGTTCTTGTGCCAACAAATCGTCAAATACATTTCTCAATGCTTGCAATTGTTGATAGGCTTTTTTAACGTCAGTAGAGTGGATCAATTCCTTAGCAGCAGCAACCAATTCCTCTTTTGTGAGGCTAGAGTATTGAGACTCCATGGATACTTCTTCATGATTTTGCTCAATCAATTGTTCAACTACGCTAAGTTGTTCGGCATAGCTTTCAGCTACTTTGTCTTGTTCGTTTGCCATTGAAATAAAAGGTATGGGGGAGTGATGTATGATTTTATTTAATCGAGTGTTTGGCCAATAACATCCAAATGGCGGCCTCAGCTGCTTCGGATCCTTTGTTGCCCAATGCGCCGCCGGCGCGATCAAATGCTTGTTGTTCTGTATTGGTGGTGATTACACCAAAAATGCAGGGTTTGCTGTGTTTCAATGCCAACTGTCCAATTCCGTCTGTTACCGCATTGCACACAAAGTCGAAGTGTGGCGTGTCTCCTTTAATTACGCAACCCAAATTAATCACTGCATCGCAACCAGATTCAAACAACCATTGAGCGGCAGTGGGGATTTCAAAGGCACCAGGTACAGATACTTCAACAACTTCTAAAAGCTGATGTTCTTGCATTTTAGACAATGTGTCTAGTGCTCCTGAACGAAGAATAGAAGTGATGTGATCATTCCATGCAGCAGTCACTACACCTATTTTGTAGTGCTTTTGATTGAAAGAAAATGTAGGTGTAGGGGAAGAAGAAATGGATGTAGCCACCTGAACGATTATTTGTTCAATTCACCCATCAAACCTTTGAGGCGATAGATGTATTTCTCTGCTTCCTGACCTTCACGTGTAGCACCAAATTTGCTATCCAAGGTTTCGTAACAAGATAGGGCTGATGAGTAATCTTTCACCAATTCATAATGAACAGCAGCCTTTTGATAATAAGAACTTGTGTATTCGTTGTCACCCAATTTGGCGGCCTTTTCATACAAGTCAGCGGCTTTGTCTAATTTTCCCAAACCACTGTAGCAGGCTGCTTTAGCGGCAATGGTAGAAGGTCCTAAAATTGCATCTCCACCAGAAAAATTATCCAAATGATCCAATGCCTTTTGGTATTCACCTTTTTTAAGGAAAGATAAACCAGCCATCAAGTGGGCTTCTTTTCCTTTTTTGGTGAAACTGTATTTGCTAGAAAGCTCGACAGCCGACATGATTTTGTTGGCTTTGTCGCCTTTCAATACAACGTCCAAAGAATCGGTTTTGAAGTAATGCCACAATTTGGCAAATTTCACTTCAGCCTCTTTTTCTTGACTTGGTACGTAAAATTGGAACCAATATATGGCACCACCCACTATCAAAATCAACGCCAAACCAATGGTTTGAATGCGTTTGGTATTTAATTGGTAATAGTTTTTGATCGTTGTTTGTGCCGATGCAATGCTTTCTTTAATGTTCATAAATCAAATTAGAGGGCGCGAATATAAGAAATTTCGTGATTAGTCTGTAATGTATGGGTAGTCGTTTTCAATGTAAACATCCGTAAATAACTCAGATGCGTCTGGATAGGCTGAATTTTCTGCGAATTCTACGCTGGCATTCACCAATGTGATGATTTCATCTTCCATCGCGTCAAGTTCCTTTTCACTGGCATATTTTTTCGACAAAATGGTCGCCTTTGTGGTTTCCAATGGATCTTTGGTTTTGTAATCAGCGACTTCTTCCTTGGTTCTGTAACTCGCTGGGTCACTCATACTGTGTCCACGGTAACGATATGTTTTGATTTCCAAGAAAACAGGTCCTTTGCCAGATCTAGCATGTTCACAAGCATTGTAAATCGCTTCATGAACCGTTTCACATTTCATACCATCCACTTGGAAACTTGGCATATCATACCCCAAACCGATTTTATAAATATCCAATAAGTTTGTTGTTCTCTCTACACTGGTTCCCATTGCATACTGATTGTTTTCACAAATGAATACAACTGGTAGTTTCCACAACATGGCCATATTGTATGCTTCATGCAATGCACCTTGTCTTGCAGCACCATCGCCAAAGAAGGTTAAACTCACATTCCCTGTATTGTTGTATTGTTCAGCAAATGCCAAGCCAGCACCCATTGGAATTTGAGCACCCACAATACCATGTCCACCCACAAAGTTGTGTTCCTTAGAAAACATGTGCATTGATCCGCCTTTTCCACCAGTACATCCCGTTTCTTTTCCGTACAATTCAGCCATCACAGCGTTTGCACTGACACCCATTGCCAAAGCATGACCGTGATCGCGATATGCGGTAATCACTTTGTCGCCTTTCTTAATGGCGGTCATCATTCCAGCAGTAATGGCTTCCTGACCAATGTATAAGTGGCAAAATCCTTTGATTTTTTGCTGCCCGTACAATTGTGCCGCTTTTTCTTCGAAACGACGTTGTAACAGGATGCTTCTGTACCAATTGAGATATTCTTTCTTACCGAATTTCATTTGCTTCTAATAAAGTGAGCGCAAAAATAAAACGAAACCTTGGATTCTGAATCATTTACACCAAAGTAAATGCTCAATATCACTTAAATCTTCTCTTCGATGTTCTTCACTTTGTCTTTGATCAATCCGATTTCTCTTTGAATCATCCGAATCGCTGGACCAATGTCATTACTTTCTGTTGATGTGGGCTCTTCGAATTTGGGATTGATATAGTTTACAAATTTCCAGATCTCCAAAATATCATCTACTTTCACCGTATACGGGCTATACAACGTATTGGTGCTGCACAGCAAAAATGTACCGTCTTCCTCAATGCGATTGTACAACACTTTAAATACGATGCCATCGTCTTGGGTAATCACGATATATGGATGCCCGTTGCGGACCAAGTTCCAATCTTGTACATATTCACCCGTGACAAAAGCACCATCCGATACAGGTGGCATGCTGTCGCCTGAAATTGGGAAACTTCTGTATTTTCTGTTTGCCGATAAAAAGGGGAGATTGAATGCTGGTAAGGTCTTGATATAGTCGGGGTCTGCATAGCCCGTGGTGTAACCCGCTTTGGCCTTCACTGAAACCAATTCAATGTTCTCTTCATTCTCTGAATTGATGGTTGTGGCCAATACCCTCAATCGTGTGCCAGATAAGTCTAAATCAAATCCTTTCTCCAATTGTGACAGTTGAAGCTCATTTAATTTGCCCAAGTCAATCCTTAACAGTTTGTCGATGTTGATTTGAAAAAATTCAGACAGCCGTATCAGAATTTGAATACCCGGTTCCGCCACGCCATTTTCATAACTGTTGTAAGCCGAACGAGTGAGCAATAGGCTTTTGGCAACGTCTTCTTGACTTCTTTTGCGACGCTTTCTGAGTAGTTTGAGGTTTTCTTTGAGATACATTGTTAAAAAATTTGACAACTTAATGATTGGTAAATGAACAACATTTTTTTTGAATTGTCAAGTTTGTTGATTTTTTATTGTCATTTTTTTTAGCACATCGAAAATTGTCTATAAATTGGTGATTCAATATTTTCATCGCGGTTTGTGATTCATTGGGTTTACCATTACTTTGTAACTATGAACTTCTGGCTGATCAAATCAGAGCCCTTCAAATACAGTTGGCAGCAATTTCAAAAAGACCAGCAAACATTTTGGGATGGTGTTCGTAATTACCAAGCTCGCAACAATTTGATGGCTATGGAATTGGGCGATTTGTGCTTGTTTTATCATAGCAACGAAGGCAAAGAAGTTGTGGGTGTTGCAGAGGTGGTTAAAACGCATTATCCAGACCCAACCACGGATGAAACCGCTTGGGTAGTTGTGGATTTGAAGCCTTCTTACCAGTTGAAAACACCTGTTTCATTGTCAACCATGAAATCTGATCCGCGATTGTCGTCTATCGGTCTGATAAAGCAACCCAGATTATCTGTGATTGCGTTAACGAAAGACGAATTTGATACCGTAATTTTGTTGTCCAATGAGCCAGCCTAAATTGCTCATAAGCACCCTGAAACTCAACCTCATTATCAAGAGGTTTGCATTGCAATTGATTGAAATGCATGGGGATTTTTCCAATTCTGCCATCATCGGTTTGCAGCCAAGAGGCATCAAATTAGCCAAAAAATTGGCAGATGTAATCTCTGAAATTCAACCCTCTTCATTGCTGAAATATGGGGAGTTGGATCACACTTTCTTCAGGGACGATATCGGAAGAGGTGAAATTTTTATGCCGAAAAAATCATCAATCAATTTTTCAACGGAGAATTTAAATATCATTTTGATCGATGATGTTCTGTACACTGGCAGAAGCGTAAGGGCTTCTATCGATGCATTGATGAGCTTTGGTCGTCCAAAACAGGTAGAATTGATGGTTTTGGTTGATCGAAGATTTCAAAGAGAACTGCCCATATCGCCCAATTATGTTGGGGTGGTGGTGGATTCAAGAAGCACCGGTGAACATGTAAAAGTAGAATGGACCGATGATGTACAACAAGTTTGGTTATTAAGCAACAAAGAATGACAGCGCAGCCACCCATAAAACATTTGTTAGGTATTAAGGGATTGAATGCGTCGCACATTCAAACCATTTTTGAAACCGCCGACAATTTTAAAACATTGCTCAACAGTCCGGTAAAGAAAACGCCGGCATTGCGCGATATCACCATCGCCAATTTGTTTTTTGAGAACTCTACCAGAACCAGGGTCTCATTTGAATTGGCAGAAAAACGTTTGGGCGCTGATATAATCAATTTTTCTAGTTCCTCATCCAGCGTAAAAAAGGGGGAAACTCTCATCGATACGGTAAATAATATCTTGTCGATGAAAGTGGATATGGTGGTAATGAGACACCCCGCACCCGGCGCATGTATGTTTCTGGCCAAACACATTGATGCACAAATAGTGAATGCCGGAGATGGCACGCATGAACACCCCACGCAAGCATTGCTAGATGCCTTTTCTATTCGTGAGCAATTTGGTGATGTTGCAGGTAAAAAAGTGGTTATCGTTGGCGATATCCTTCATTCAAGAGTGGCGTTAAGTAATATTTATTGCTTGCAACTATTGGGCGCGGAAGTGATGGTTTGCGGACCAGCAACGTTGATTCCCAAGCACATCGCAAATTTGGGAGTAAAAGTGAGTCACAACCTCCAAGAAGCTTTGAATTGGTGCGATGTAGCCAATATGTTGCGGATTCAATTAGAACGACAAGATCAAAGATATTTTCCATCATTGAAAGAATATTCCAATCTGTACGGTTTAACGATGGACAAACTGAATCGGCTGAACAAAGAAATTTGTGTGATGCACCCGGGTCCAATCAATCGTGGCGTAGAAATTAGCAGCGATGTGGCCGATAGCGATCAAAGTATTATACTGCAACAAGTTGAAAATGGTGTTGCCATAAGAATGGCGGTTCTCTTTTTGCTTGGACAGCAGCGATTATAATTGAAAAGAATGACAGAAATCAACAATTGCAATCCTATCCTCGTTGAAAATATTCGCGGCGAGGTTGTAGAGAGTTTTCATAGAGGTTCGTTTTGTGTAGTAGATAAGGCAGGACAAATTTTATGGTCACAAGGCGATATTTCGCAAGTTTCCTTTCCTCGATCAGCCCTAAAGTATTTTCAGCACATTCCATTTTTGCTCTCAGGTGGATTTGATTCATTTGGATTTTCCGATAAAGAATTGGCAATTATGTGTGCATCCCACAATGGGGAAGACATGCACCTTGAAGCCGTTGATGTAGTGCTTGATCGAATCAAACTCGATGTCACTTCTTTGAAGTGTGGGCCTCAGCAACCAACAAGAAAAAGTGATTTTGTTTCTCTCATAAAGGCCAACAAGGAACCTTCGTGCATGCACAATAATTGCAGCGGAAAACATGCAGGTTTTTTAGCTCATTGTGCTTTTAATCAATTGGATACGATTGATTATTTGTCCGTTGAACATCCCTTACATCAGGACATTAAACGAATTACAGCTCTCTTTTATGAGATCAACGAGGATGAATTGGCTATTGGTACAGATGGATGTTCAGCGCCCATTTTTGGGATGCCTTTATACAACCAGGCGATTGCCTATAAGAATTTGGTAACAGATATGCCATGGAAAGATGAGGCGATGGCTTCGGCCTGTGATAGAATCGTGAAATCAGTTACCCATTACCCAGACTTGATTGCGGGTACCAAGAGGTATTGCACGGATCTTATGAAGGTTACCAACGGGAGGATTGTAGGAAAAACTGGTGCCGACGGCATTTATTGCTTAGCGGTGCCTCACCTAAATTGGGGCATTGCCATAAAAATTGATGATGGTAAAATGGGACCCCAGTATCAAGTGGCCCAAGAAATACTCATACAATTGGGCCTGCTCACAAACAGCGAAGCGGAGCAACTCAAAGTACATTGGCATTGTGATAATCGAAATTTCGCAGGCAATTATGTTGGAATATCCAAAGCCGTTGAATTACTTTGTCCATCCGCAATCAAACAATCGTAAATCATGGCCTTGTTTCTAGTTGAAAGTGAAATCCCGAGAATGGACGAGTCTTTGGCTCGATTAATTCCCAAACAAAGAGAATATGTGGACGAACTTTTTCAACGGGGTGTGATGCAGATGTATGCAGTGAATGATGGCATCGATAAATGGTGGTGCACCATTGAAGCAGATACCGAATCAGATGTGATGTTGATACTTTCTGAAATGCCTATCATTGAATGGTTGAACCCTGAAGTACATGGATTGATGTTTTACAATTCAGCCGATCAGATGATTCCTCCCATATCTTTGAATTAGAATGACTCCAATCAAAAAATATGTAGGATTATTCCTAATTGTGAACGGACTAACGTTCAATCAAGTTTTTTGTCAGTATAAAACCTATCAGCCAGGATCAATCCAAGAGTCCTATTTGTTGATGAGCAACAAAGACGCGATCAATGGTTTTCGATTTTATCCGCAAACCAGAGAATTATTGAACTTGGTAACCCAAACCCAAGATTACACCACAGAAACGCGACAGTTGGCTTTATTGCCCGGTTTGAGACACAACAAAGCCAGTCAGTATTTCTATTACAATCACCCAGAATACAATGGCCGTATCAGAGCCGGTATCGGTGCCAAATCATGGGTTAAAAATCTAGGTAAAAATTCACTTTGGGCTAGTCCCAGCTGGTTCTATTCATATCGAGACTCAGCCAATCCCAGTGAAAATTATTTTGTGATCAATCCGATAGTAGATTTTGAGTCGGGTCCACCAAAACAATTTGGTAGACAATTACTGAACAACGGACGTGGCGCAGAAGTGATAGGTAAAATAGGAGGGCGTGTTGCATTTACAACTCAAGTGTATGAAAATCAAGTAATCGCAAGAGAATACACCCAAAATACCATGGATTCATTTGGTGTAATTCCGGGTGTTGGATTTTGGACAAAGAATGGCTGGAACTTGGGCGATTATTTGTCGGCCCGAAGCAGCGTGCACACCAACCTTGTGAATACTGCGAGCGATAACAATTATGTATTGATGAGTTTTGGTCACGACAATCAATTCGTGGGATATGGTTACAGGAGTTTGATTTTGAGTAATTTCTCACCAGCTTCGGCTTATTTGAGGCTGAACTCCAAAATCGGGCCTTTCACTTATCAGAACATATTTAGGGAGTTAACCACAGGCGAAGGTTTCTTTTCAGGAAGTCAAATCAATGAGAAAAAGTATTTGGCTGCCCACAGGGGTGCTTTAGAATTTGGGAAAACTGGTTTTGAATTGGGATTCAATGAAATGATCATTCATCACAGAAGTGGTGGTGGCATGGATCTGAATTATCTCAATCCAATCATTTTTTATCGTTCCATAGAAAGAGATTTGGGGTCTGGCGATAACGCTTTGATTGCATTTGATGCGCGTTGGAAAAAGAAGGCTTTCACCTTTTACGGTCAATTGTTGATCGATGAATTGAACGTAAAAAAAGTCATTCAAGGAAATCACTGGTCTAACAAACAAGCGTATCAGTTGGGCTGCTATTTTCAACCCAATTTACCAGAATATGGAGATTTTGTCATGCAAGTCGAGTTGAATTCTGTTAGACCTTATACCTATTCACATTGGGATAAATACACGAGCTACAATCACTATAATCAAGCTTTGGCGCATCCTTTGGGAAGTAATTTTAGGGAAGGAATCGTGCGAGTGGTGTTAAAACCGAAGCATGTTACAGGTTTTGTATTGATACATACCACCATGATCGCCATCAAGGGGTTTGATCCCTACGTAAATGGACCCAATTATGGCGGAAATATTTTAAGAAGTTATAATTCTCGAGTGAGGGATGAAAATGTGTACATGCAGCAAGGTGAATTGGGAAGAATTTTAAACACCAAAACACAGTTGCTTTACGAGGTTATGCCCAACATGTGGTTTACGCTAAATGCCCAATACAGAACGCAATCCAATGTAAACAAAAGCAGTGAGTACTACTTTTCACTGGGATGGAAATGGAATTGGTTCGAAGAAACACAATTGTTCTAATTGTGCTAGTAGATGAATGGGTGGTAAATTACAATTACTCAATCCAACTCAAAATCTTACTCCAACGAATCCCTTTAACCTTGTATTCCATGTTTCCGTTGGTGGTTACAGGTTGATTTGTTTCTGGGTCGATGGCCATCACCTTTCGCAAGCTAAAGAATGTGAATAATGGCTTTCCAACAATGTGGTCTTCAGGTACATAGCCCCAATATCTTGAGTCTAAACTGTTGTATCGATTGTCACCCATCATCCAATAATATCCCATTTTAAATTGATAGGATTTGATCTCTTTTCCGCCTTCGCCATAAAATTTGCCTGACTTGAATTCAATATTGGCATGTTCATACTTGTTGATTGCCAATTTCAAAAAGTCCCAATTTGCCGGTGTCAAAACCACTGTTTCACCACGTTTTGGTAAATAAACCTCTCCGTAGTTGTTCAGATTCCATTTGTCGTGCGGAAAATCATAAATAGATGTATCTGCATGATTGTCTAGTAAATTTCCTTGATATCGCACGTTGCCAGGGAACATGATCCTTTGGAAACCTTCATCCAATGTATCTGGGAAAATACTCAAAACTTCAGGGTGATTTTTGAGTTTATCGAAATTCTCTGGCCAGGTATAAAGATGATAGGGGATGATGTACTTTCCAGTCTTTTGCGCAGCTTCTTGTATCAGTTGTGCATTGGGTGGAAAATTGAAATCACCCAGATCGTTTTGTTCCAAAAAGTCTTCCGTAATGGGGGTTTTCATCAATGCCAGGTATCTCTTTTGCTGTTTTCCAACCCGAGGCAATGGTTTGCCATTGATATAAATCTGACCGCCTATGAGTTTAATTCTATCGCCGGGAATACCCACACATCGCTTCACATAATTGTCTTTTTTGTCGGCAGGTAACTTCAATTCGATGCCACCATTGCTTGTTTCTTGATAATCAGATACACCATCGGCATTGGCATCGTCATCGGTGGGCCAGTTAAAGACAATGATATCGTTGTTCTTGATTGTGTACCAGCCGGGCAACCTCATGTAAGGCAACTCGACCAAATCGGTATATGCCTTGAAGCCCATGATTTGCTTGGGTGCCAATACGGGAACTGTAATGGGTGTCATGGGAATTCGCATGCCAATTTTGGCGCGACTCACCACCAAATAATCACCAACCATCAAATTGGATTCCATGGATGGGGTAGGAATTTGATACAAATCGAAATATAATGCGCGCATTCCACCAGCTACATAGGCAGCAAATAAAATCGCATCGCCCCATTCACGCATGCCATCGTGCTTGGGGACATTCGCCTCTTTCCACTCACGATTTCCGGCAGGGCCATAAAACTTGAGTGATTTGAATGCCAAAATGGGGAAGTATATGAAACTGAAAACCGTACCGAGCAACTGCTCCCAGTATCCGTTTTTACCAAATGAACGAAGTATGTCGAGCGTGATATTAAAACTGAAAAGGATGTTCACACCCGGTATCACCATACCCACCATGTACCATTTGGGCCGACCAACAATTTTTACCCAATACCACCAACTCAATATCGGTATCCAAGCCAATATCGGATTCTCACCAGCGGCTTTGAACATTTTGGATAAACCCAATCGGGTCAGTGAAAATGCAATGATCCACAAAATGAGGAATAGGTCGGAATTAAAGCTTTCCATAAATTATATCAGTTTTCAAAGTTAAGCAAGTCAGACATTCCAAACACGCCAGTTTTTCCGATGATCCATTCACTGGCCAATAGAGCGCCCGCGGCGAAGCCAATGCGGTTTTTGGCTTCATGTTCCAATCGGATGATATCGATGTTGTTTTCGAATTTTAGGGTATGAGTTCCAGGTACATCGGGCAATCTTTGGGCAGTAATGGATAGAGATTCAGCATTTATGGTTTGATCCATGAGGTTGGTTTCGTCCAATGTCCAATTGTTGTAATGTTCAGAATTGGCAATCACATGTTCAGCCAACGTAATGGCCGTGCCGCTGGGCGCGTCCTTTTTTTGTAAATGATGTATTTCATTGATCGATGCCTGATAATCGTAGTGATTTAATAATCGGGTGAATCGCTTCGCCATTTCAAAAAACAAATTCACACCCAAACTAAAATTTGTAGCCGTAAATATGGCAGAATTATTCTGAATGCAAAGGTTTGACATTGCTTCAAATTCGTTGTACCAACCTGTTGTGCCAACAACCATTGGCAATTTCAATTCAATTGCTGTTTTTATGTGGTTCATCGCCAATTCGGGATGACTGAATTCGATAGCCACATCGGCATCTACATAATTTTCTTTGTTAAAAGGATTTTTAGAATCGTATTTACCTACAATTGTATGCCCTTTTTCTAAAGCCAATTTCTCAATGATTTGGCCCATTTTTCCATATCCAATCAAAAGGATTTTCACATCGCAAACCTAATCTTTTTTCCTCTTTCCAAAGGAATAGAAGGTCTGAAAATTCAATAGTTCCGATAAAAATGATGCATTTTTGTATTTCGATGAGTTTGAAGTTGATTTTGATCACTGTTTGCGTGATGATTTGTTCCGCAATAATTTGGGTATTTGCCACTCAAACATGGTATTCCAGCAATACCACCAATCAACCCATTGCTTTTCAAACACCCATTTCAAACCATGATTTGGATCGATTGGTGGAGGAATCTGTTGGGATAAAAACATGGCCCAATATTTCAACCATCGCTCAATGGCAAGGGTTAAAGTTGAATGTTGCCGGTGGGACGTCTTTGGTTGTTCAACCCAAAACAAGTTTCTGGAATTTGATTCGCTTATTGGTTCGATATCAAAATGAACAGCAGGTGATTGTGATACGAAGCCATTGGGATTTGGATGCTTTGGATGCGAAAATGTGTGAAAAATTCAAATGGGAAAAAGGATCCCTAAAGATTTTTCTACAAAATGAGAAAAACTATCTCCATTGGAATGAATTGACATTTTGTCAAGATCAGCTACATCCATTGAATTGGCAAGTATTGTTTGTGCCCAATTCATATTTGTTTAAACGCAAAACAACGATAAACAAATTCATGGAAAAGATGTCGGTTTCGGCACATGATTTTTGGACAAAAGAGCGGATGCTTGCCGCAACTCAAATTGGACTTACGCCCGCCGATATCGTGAATTTGGCGTCTATCGTGACAAAAGAAAGCAATCATATACCTGAATACGGTAAAATTGCGGCTACTTATAAAAATCGCCTAAAGAAGGGCATGTTGTTACAAGCCGATCCAACGGTTGTTTTTGCAAGAGGAAAAGCGGGTAGGGTGCTCAACCGAGATACAAAAATAGAATCTCCATATAATACCTATTTGAATACTGGTTTGCCCATTGGCCCATTGTGTATTCCGAGTATTGCCGCGATTGATTCCTGTTTGTACGGTGCTACCTATCCTTACATCTATTTCTGTGCGAAATCAGATCTTTCGCCGAAGCATGATTTTGCAATAACATTGGACGAGCACAACAAAAACGCCCAGCGATTTCACCGGGCGTTGAATCAATATTTAAAGGGTAATCGCTGAGAATCTCTCAGTAATTATTGTTTAATGAATTGTCCTTTATAGGGTTGGTTACTTTCCATAAATCCTTGTACGAAGTACAATCCTGAAGCCCAATTTCGGATATCAATTTTTTCTACTTCGCGGCCTTGGAATACCACATCGCCGTTGGCTGAGAAAACAACGATAGATTTAAGTTTCTGGGTTAAATTTATTGAAACTTGGGCCGGGTTGGGGTATATGTTCAAATTGTTGACAGACAATGACTTGTTTGAAGAGGTTGCCGCGGTGAGTGTGAGGCTTGATTTGATGACTTGATCGCCATTATCATTGTTGTTTGAGTTTGAAACTACACCTGAAGCATGAACGGTAACATCGGTTAAGCCGGTGGTTGGGGCTGTCCAATCGAAATACCAAACGCCCAATCCTGGCGTGTTATGGCCAACGATGGTGCGAGTACCAGACGTATAGGAAGTGGCACCTGCGCTCACGTTGCTCACGCTTCCCACGAATTTGTTAGAAACATCCAATACCGTAGCATTGAATCCTTTGCGCAATGAAGTGCCACCCATTTTTATGCCAATGGTGTATTTTTTACCTGCTTCGAAAGAGGTTACAACTTTCGCTGAGCTAGCGTCTACTGCTGTTATTACGAGGTCTCCACCATTGTTGGCGGTTCCGCCATGACATGAAGAGCAATTTCCGGAAGATCCGGGCGCACCCGTTCTATCACCACCTGGGCCGCTAGAATTGGATAATAGGCTTGTTCCGAACGCAATGACCACCAAAGAAAAGATGGTCAATTGAAAGTATTTTTTGTTCATAATGAGTTTTCAACAAAAATAGGAACTGAAAGGTTTAAAAAAAGAGAATTTTTCGGTCCAAAAAGAACAAAACCCTCATTCGCTTGTATTAGATTTGCAAAAGAGATGAATACACCAAACGATTACCTTCCCATTCTGATACAAATTGGTGTAGCAGTGGGATTCGTTGTATTAACCCTTGGGATTTCCCATTTGCTTGGGCCCAATCGTAAAACGGCGAAAAGAGAAGACAATTTTGAGTGCGGTATCGAAAATCAAGGAAACGCGCGTTTTCCTGTTTCAGTGAAGTATTTTCTTTCTGCGATTTTGTTTGTTTTGTTCGATGTAGAAGTCATCTTCTTCTATCCCTACGCAGTCAATTTTAAAGAAATGGGTTGGGAAGGCTTTGGAGCTGTAGTGGCTTTCGTGGGCTTCTTCCTAATGGGATTTATCTATGTTTGGAAACGCGGTGCCCTTGAATGGGAAAAATAAATCAAAAAATGGTAAAAACAGTTGAAACTCCAGAAGGTGTTGAAGGACAAGGTTTCTTCGCAACTTCATTGGATAAAGTGATAGGATTGGCCCGTTCCAATTCCATTTGGCCATTGCCGTTTGCAACTTCTTGCTGCGGTATTGAATTCATGGCTACCATGGGTGCAAATTATGATTTGGCTCGATTTGGTTCAGAACGATTGGCCTTCACCCCCCGTCAAACCGATTTGCTCATGGTGATGGGCACAATATCCAAAAAAATGGCCCCCGTGCTAAAGCAAGTGTATGATCAAATGGCAGAACCCAAGTGGGTTTTGTCTGTTGGTGCTTGCGCATGTTCAGGAGGTATTTTTGATACATACAGCGTGCTTCAAGGCATCGATAAGGTAATTCCTGTAGATGTTTATGTGCCTGGATGTCCGCCACGACCAGAACAAATCATCGAAGGATTGATGAAAATTCAGGAATTGGCAAAAAATGAAAGTTTGCGTCGTCGCGATAGTGATGAATACCAAAAAATGCTAGAGAGTTACAACATCGAATCTGCAGAAAAATAAGGCGATGAACAACGAAATATTAAAAAACATCATCGATAGACATTTGGGAGGCACTTCAGAATCCCAAGTGGATGCCTTCGGTATGCTCAATGTGAATATCGATGGCGGTCAATTGTTGTCGCTTGTTGGTGAATTGAAAACCAAACATGGTTTCATTTATCTCACAGACATTTGTGCAGCGCATTACCCCGAAAGGTCCAATTCAGAATTCGAGGTAATTTATCACTTACATAACTTGGTGCAAAACGTGAGGGTTCGTTTGAAAGTGTCGTTACCCGCTTCAAATTTAGATATACCAACATTAACCGATTTGTTTGTGGGTGCAAACTGGATGGAGAGAGAAACTTTTGATTTCTATGGAATTCAATTTGTTGGACATCCTGATTTGCGTAGAATTTTAAACATGGACGATATGGATTATCATCCCTTGAGAAAGCAATACGCTTTGGAAGATGAAACCCGAACCGATAAAAACGATACATTCTTCGGACGATGAGCGAATTAACCATTAAAAACACAGGTCAGATGATCTCTACGGAGACCATAGACGGAGATATCGCCACGCTGAACTTGGGCCCAACCCACCCAGCCACACACGGTATTTTTCAGAATATATTGAAAGTTGATGGTGAGCGAATTTTGAGTGCTGAACCCACAATTGGCTACATCCACAGAGCGTTCGAAAAATTGGCTGAAAGAAGGCCTTACAATCAAATCACCCCAATTACGGATCGTTTGAATTACTGTTCGTCACCAATCAATAATATCGGTTGGCACTTGACAGTAGAAAAATTGGCCGGCATTGAAGTGCCCAAAAGGGTTGATTACATGCGCGTGATTGTGATGGAATTGGCCAGGATTGCAGACCATTTGGTTTGTAATTCTGTAATTGGTGTAGATACGGGCGCATTAACCGGCTTTACCTACATGTTCCAAGAGCGTGAGAAAATCTATGAACTGTACGAGGAGATATGTGGAGCGCGTTTAACTACAAATATTGGCAGAATAGGTGGTTTTGAGCGTGACTTCAATGCCACTTTCCATGCCAAATTGAACAAGTTCCTGGAAGAGTTTCCTGTAAACTTTGAAGAATTTGATCGTTTGCTTACCCGCAACAGGATTTTCATGGATCGCGTGATTGGTGCTGGTCCAATAACTGGTGAACGAGCACTTGAATACAGCTTTTCTGGTCCAAATTTGAGAGCGGCAGGCGTGGATTATGATGTAAGAGTCATGAATCCTTACTGCAGTTATCAGGATTTTGATTTTGATATTCCAGTGGGAAAAGACGGTGATACGTATGATCGATTTGTGGTTCGTCAAGAGGAAATACGTCAAAGTTTAAGAATCATTCGTCAAGCCTTGGACAAAATGCCTGCGGGCGATTTCCATGCCAATGTTCCTGAATTTTACCTTCCTCCAAAAGAAGAAGTATATAGAAGCATGGAATCACTCATTTACCATTTTAAAATTGTGATGGGTGAAACTGCCATTCCCGCGGGTGAAGTATATCACGCTGTGGAAGGAGGAAACGGTGAATTGGGTTATTACCTCGTGAGCGATGGTGGAAGAACACCATACCGTTTGCATTTTAGAAGACCTTGTTTTATCTATTATCAGGCCTATCCTGAAATGATTGTTGATTCTGTGTTGAGTGATGCGATTTTAACCATGAGCAGTATGAACGTAATCGCAGGTGAGTTAGATGCTTAATTGTAAATTGTTGTGAGTCAAGATAATATTCAATTCCCAGAACCTTTGTTGCAAGAAGTTGCGCGTCAAATCGCCAAGTTCCCCGAAGGAAAACAAAAAAGTGCATTGCTGAGTGTTTTGCATTTGGCTCAAGCCCATTTTGGTTATTTGAGCGAACCTGTTATGGATTACGTGGCAAGGTTACTGCATATTTTGCCCATTGAGGTATATGAGGTTGCAACATTTTATTCAATGTACGATACCAAACCCGCAGGCAAAGTTAAACTTGAAGTTTGCAGAACCGGTCCGTGTATGATTCAAGGTGCGGAAAAAATTGTTTCCTACATCGAAAACAAATTGGGCATTAAGGATGGTGAAACCACCGCAGATGGCATATTTACGCTCAAAACCGTTGAATGTTTGGGAGCCTGTGGATACGCGCCTATGTTGCAAGCTGGAGAGAAATTTCACGAACACCTTACAGAAGCCAAAGTGGATGAATTGATTGAGCAATATCGCAAGAACCCCGTAGCCAATTATTTGGGATTAGAAAATCATGGAGCGTAAATTACTATTGGAGCATATCGGTGTTGAAGGAATTAACACCCACGATGTATATCGCAAAAATGGCGGTTATTCTGCTGTAGAAAAAGCGTTGAAAACAATGTCGCCAGACGATGTTGTGGAGGAAGTGAAAAAATCTGGATTGAGGGGTAGAGGTGGAGCTGGTTTTCCAACGGGTATGAAATGGAGTTTTATCGCCAAGCCCGAAGGTGTTCCTCGCCATTTTCTTTGCAACGCCGATGAAAGTGAGCCCGGTACCTTTAAAGATCGATACTTGATGGAGAAAATCCCTCACCTATTGATTGAAGGTATGATTTTGTCTTCATACGCTTTGGGATGCAACCAATCATACATTTACATCCGCGGTGAATACATGTATGTTTTGCAAATTCTCGAAAAAGCCATCGCAGAGGCTTATGCCAATGGTTGGTTGGGGAAAAACATCAAAGGAAGCGGATTTGATTTGGATTTGGCAGTATCAACAGGCGCAGGCGCCTACATCTGTGGCGAAGAAACTGCGCTCATCGAAAGTCTTGAAGGTAAAAGAGGCAACCCACGCATCAAGCCCCCATTTCCTGCAGTGAAAGGACTTTGGGATCGTCCTACAGTAGTAAACAATGTTGAAACCATTGCAGCCGTTGTTCCAATTGTAAACGAAGGCGGCGATGCATATGCCCAAATTGGCATCGGTAGAAGTACGGGTACCAAATTGATCAGCGCATCTGGGAATGTCAATAAACCCGGTGTGTATGAAATCACCATGGGTATCACCGTTGAAGAATTTATTTATAGTGATAAGTACCTCGGCGGAATGAAAAATGGCAAGAAACTCAAAGCCTGTGTGCCTGGTGGTTCCTCTGTTCCCATTTTGCCCCATTATTTGGTTTGTAAAACCGCAGCAGGTGAAGACCGCCTGATGTCTTATGAGAGTTTGTCTGACGGTGGTTTTGCCACAGGTAGTATGTTGGGTTCTGGTGGTTTTATCGTTTACGATGAAGACCAATGTATCGTAAGAAATACATGGAATTTTTCTCGTTTTTACCACCATGAAAGTTGCGGACAGTGCAGTCCTTGTAGGGAAGGTACCGGATGGATGGAAAAAGTTTTACATCGCTTAGAATATGGGCATGGCAAAATGGAGGACATCGATTTGCTTTGGGATATTCAACGTAAGATTGAAGGAAATACCATTTGTCCGTTGGGCGATGCTGCCGCGTGGCCAGTTGCAGCCGCAATCAGACATTTCAGAGAAGAGTTTGAATGGCACGTGAAAGAGCCAAAACTTTGCATGACAAAAAATTACGGTTTAATAACCGAAAAAACATTTGAGACAGTTAAAGGATAACCATGTCAGAAACTAACCCGAAATTCAAAGTAACCATCGACGGTGTTGAGGTTGAAGTAGATCCAGGAACAACCATTCTGAATGCCGCAAGGCTAATTGGTGGCGATGTGGTTCCACCTGCCATGTGCTATTACAGCAGTTTGAAGGGCAGTGGAGGGAAATGCAGAACCTGTTTGGTAGAAGTGAGCAAAGGTTCTGAGAAAGACCCTAGACCTATGCCAAAGCTGGTAGCGAGTTGTTCTACACCCATCATGGATGGCATGGAGGTGAAAAACAAAAGCAGTGAAAAAGTGATGGATGCGCGTGCAGGTGTTGTAGAAATGCTTTTGATCAATCACCCGTTAGATTGCCCAGTTTGTGACCAAGCAGGGGAGTGTCATCTCCAAGATTTGGCCTACGAGCATGGAAAAAGCAATACGCGTTATGAATTTGAACGCAGAACCTTTGATAAGGTAGATATTGGAGAATATATCAAATTGCACATGACTCGCTGTATCTTATGTTATCGTTGTGTATACACTGCAAATCAACTCACAGAACAGCGTGAACATGGTGTCTTAAAGCGTGGCGATGCCGCAGAAATTGGAACGTTTATCGAAAAGAATCTGAAAAATGATTTCATTGGTAACGTGATCGATGTTTGTCCAGTAGGCGCGCTCACCGATAAAACCTTCCGTTTCCGTTCTAGGGTATGGTATACCAAGCCCATGGATGCTCACAGAGATTGCAAATGCTGCTCAGGAAAAGCCGTTGTTTGGATGATTGGCGATGAAATTGCAAGAGTAACTGCAAGAAAAGATCAATACGGAGAAGTGAAGGAATTCATCTGTAACGAATGTAGGTTCGATAAAAAAGATAAATCGGATTGGACCATCGAAGGGCCTCGCCACATCGATAAGCATTCTGTTATTTCAGCAAATCATTACGAAGTGGAAGCCCCAGCGCACACTCCATTGTTAAATAAAGCATAAGAAGAATATGGATAGTGCATTGTTTTTAGAAAAGTTGATACTCATTGTTGTAATACTTGCTGTAACCTTGGTTATGGCGTTGTATTTCACATTTGGTGAGCGCAAAATTGCCGCCTTTTTCCAAGATCGATTGGGCCCCAATCGTGTGGGTCCTTTTGGATTGCTACAACCATTTGCAGATGGAGGTAAATTGTTGTTCAAAGAAGAAATTATTCCCAAGAATGCCGAGAAATGGCTGTTTATATTGGGTCCAGGAATTGCAATGATCGTTGCCACCATTACAAGTGCAGTGATTCCTTGGGGTAGCAGTTTGCCAATTTTTGGTAGAAATGTTCAGTTGCAGGTTGCCGATGTAAATATCGGCGTGCTATATATCATGGGTATCGTAAGCATTGGTGTTTATGGAATCATGATTGGCGGATGGGCAAGTAACAACAAATATTCTTTGTATGGCGCCATTCGTGCAAGTGCTCAAATGATCAGTTATGAATTGAGCATGGGCTTGGCTTTGATCGCGGTTGTGATGATGAGTGGAACCCTGAGCCTCCGTGAAATGGTAGAACAACAACAAGGGCTGAACTGGAATGTGTGGTACCAACCTTTGGGCTTTTTATTGTTCCTCACCTGTGCATTGGCTGAATGTAACCGCGCGCCTTTTGATTTGGCAGAATGTGAAACAGAATTGATAGGAGGGTATCACGTAGAATATTCATCCATGAAATTGGGTTTCTACCTGTTCTCTGAATACATCAATATGTTTATTTCTAGTGCCGTAATTGCATCAGTATATTTTGGAGGGTACAACTTCCCCGGCTTGCATTTAATCACTAACCCCACAATTCTTGGATTGACCCAGGTGGCGGTAATGTTCGCCAAGATTTTCTTCTTTGTGTTCTTGTTTATGTGGATCCGTTGGACATTACCCAGATTTAGATATGATCAACTCATGAGATTGGGATGGAAAGCCATGATTCCTTTGGCTTTGCTCAACATGTTGGCAACTGGAGCAATTTCATTGCTTAACCAATAATATCATTTACCATAGTTAAGTGTAATGAAAGGAGGGGAGAAATTCCCTCCTTTTATTTTTTGTCAAAATGCTCAAGAATGCGCTCCATTCTTACACCTCTGCTTCCTTTTACAAATGCAAATTCGCTTTTGATGGGGTGCGTATCCAACCATGCCAACAGGGAGTCAATTGTTTCAAATCGCAAAGGATGGCTAGAGCATGCATTGTAAAATTCTGATCCCACCAAATAGGTTTGATCTGTGATGTTTAATGACTGACACAGTGATAGTATTTCTTTGTGCTCCAATACGGAGTGATCTCCCAATTCTAACATATCTCCCAGAAAGTATAGTTTCTCGCCCTTCAACGTTGAAAAGCTCTCTAACGCAAATTTCATGGAGCTGGGGTTGGCGTTGTAAGCATCCAAAAACACATTTATTCCGCCCACCATTCTCCATTCACTTCGGTTGTTGGTAGGTTTGTAAGTACATGCCGCGTCCATGGCTTCTTTAACGCTGAGCCCCATTTGGTGTCCCAAAGCCACACCAAATAGCAAGTTATACGCATTATACCTACCACTCAATTGGGAGGTGAAACGACCTATAAAACGCTGTTTATGAAATAGTTGAAACGTCAATTCCGGCATTTCTGTTTCAATTTGAGCATAAAAATCCGCCTCCATCTTATTGGTACTGATGGTGATTTGATTGCTTATTCGTTTACTCATTGATAGCAACCAAGGATCATCTGCGTTTACTACTGCAATTCCACTGTGATTGATTACACTCAAATACACTTCACTTTCCTCTTTGGCCACTTCTTCGATATTTCCAAAACCCTCCAAATGCTCTTTGCCGATGTTGGTGATTAAACCTATGTTGGGTGACAACAAATCACAAAGAACTTTCATTTCTCCGGGATGATTGGTACCCATTTCAATTATCGCAAATTTGTGATGGGGTCTCAATTGTAAAAGAGTAAGAGGGACTCCAATATGATTGTTCCAATTCCCTGGTGTGGCTAAAACCTCACCCTGTAGTTCTAATACAACCCGAGATACTTCTTTCGTTGTTGTTTTGCCGTTGCTACCACCAACCATGATTTTTTGACATGGCATTTTGAGGGCGTGTATTTTACTCAATTGCTGAAGTGCGATGGTGGTATCCTCAACCCATACAAAGTCCTTATGATCTTTTAATGAAGGGTGATCAACCACAACCATACTTGCGCCCTGCTTTTTGGCTTCTGCGGCGAAAGCATTTCCATCGAACTTTTCACCACGAATACAAAAGAATATCGATCCGGGTTCAATCGTTCTTGAATCTATAGAAATTTGAAAATTTGAAGCAACAAATTGAGAATAAATAGCATCTATCACAGCAAGATTGTCCATAATTCAAACCTAATTGAAATTATTCATTACATCGAAACAAGAAATCCCCAATTCAACAAATGTCTAATTCAAATTGTATATTTACCAATATGCTCAAAAAATCACTACTTACCTTACTGATTTGTGTTGTTGCCATTCCTGTGTTTTCTCAATTCAATTACAGATTGAACACCACTGGTTTTCGGGTAGTGGATGGTGCTTTCGAAGTAGAAAATCCTTTTTGGGGAGGCTTTAACTCGCCACAATTCCAACCATTTGATCTCAATGGTGATAAAAAGTTGGATGTCATCGTTTTTGATCGATACGATTCCAAAGTGATGCCGTTTGTTCGAAAAGAAAACGATGTATTCGTTTACGCACCGGAATATGAATCTTTGCTACCTAAGGGATTGTATTATTATAAAACCGCCGATTTGAACTCGGATGGTGAGATGGATATTTTCACCTTATCAGAAAGTAGTAATCTATTGATTTACATTAACAAAACCACCCCAGGATCCAATCAATTGAAGTTCCAAGATTTGGGGCCATGGTACTATCGCAATCAATTTGATTCTACACAACCCATTCTATACAACCCACTGAGTTTTTCCAAATTCGACATGCCAGAAATTTCTGATATCGATGGAGATGGTGATTTGGATATTTTGTCTTACGACCAAGGCAATTATACCTACAGACTGTTCAAAGACGTGCGCATTGAAAAAGGGTGGAATCGCGACACCTTCGAATTTCAAATCATGGATATTTGTTTTGGGTATTTTAATGAGGGGTTTGACAATTCTATCGCGTTGGGTGAATGTCCATACAAAGACAAGTTGAAACCACGTCACACCGGTGGGGCATCTTGTTTCATGTATGATTCAGATGCCGATGGGGACAAGGAATTGGTCATTTCCAACATTGGATTTCCGAGATTCACATTTTTGCAAAATGGCAAAGCACAACACAAAACCTATTATGATACCATGGTATATGTGGATACCATCTTCCCGAGAAATACCACAGCTGCCAATCAAATCATCTTCCCAGCGGGTTATTATTTAGATATTTCTGGCGATGGTGTACAAGATCTCATCGTTGCGCCTAACAACTTTACAGATGTAAAAGAAACCCAACAAATTTGGTATTACAAGAATACAGGTCAGTTCAATAAACCCACTTTCGATTTGGTTAAAACAAATTTTTTGGCTGAAAAAACACTGGATTTGGGTGCAAGGTCGGCCCCTGTTTTTGTAGATATTGATGCCGACGGTGACCAAGACTTATTGGTGGCCTCAAATGGCGATTATTCCAAAACCTACGGTTTGAAAGATCAAATTGCGCTTTTCAAAAATACAGGTACAACCCAAGCCCCTAAATTTGATTTGGTCGATCGCGATTATTTGAATTTTTCGAAATACAACTTACGTCACTGCATACCCAATGTGGGCGATATGGATGGCGATGGAGATTTCGATTTGGTCGTGGGCACACTCAAGGGTAAGATTACATATTTCGAAAACAAGGCCGGAAAGAATAATCCCGTTTCATGGACATTTATCGATTCAAATTTTATCAATTACAATCCAGATTTGGGAGAAACAAATGCATCGCCATGCCTCTATGATTACAACAAGGATGGTAAAATGGATTTGCTTGTGGGTTATTACAACGGCCGAGTTTCGTTGTTTGAATGTACCAATACTCAACCGTTCACCTTTGAGTTGAAATCCAAGAATGCTTGGGGTGCTCGTGGTAACGAATGGAGAAAGGATGTTCAACCTCAAGAATGGAAAGCGTTTGGTTATGCATCGCCTAGGATCCATGATGTAAATGGTGACGGGAAAGTAGAATTGATGGTAGGTACTGCCTACGGATATACTAGACTTTACAATATTGACGGACATCCATTTACAGATTCACTGTTCGCAGACACTTCTTGGTTTTATCAGAAGAACTTCGCTGATTCAACGCTTCCAGCTTTGGGATCTAGGATAGTGCCTGCATTTGCAGAGCTTACTGGTGACACGCTCATGGAAGTGGTTTTTGGATTGGGCAGAGGAGGGTTGAATTGGGCTAGTTCGTTGAGTGCGCCAAAACCCATAATCGGTACGAAAAATATTTCTACCTTGAATTTGAAATTATTCCCCAATCCCTGCGATCAAACGGTAAAAATCCTCAGAGGAAATGGGGCTGTGGGAGCACTGAATATCAAAATGTATAACATACATCAACAGGAAATATACAGTACCCATTTATCGCCCAATGAGGCTGGGGTAGGTATTCCCACTGATCAGTTATCGAATGGTGTTTATTTTGTTAATGTAGACAACGAAAACGGCAAAAATCAACAGATCAAATTGCTTGTAAAGCATTGATTTGAGCATCGCCAATTGTATAACTACTGTTGCAATAAGGTACCCATTCGTCGTTGCGATTTGAAGCAACTATCAAATTGCGATTCAGCAGAAATTCTTGAATCAAGGTTCTGTATACCTCATTGCCTGCGGCATCTAGGTTTGTCAAAGGCTCATCCAAGATAATCAATGGTTGAGTGCCCAATAATGCGGAACACAATTTTACCCTTTGTTTCATGCCCGATGAAAAGGTTAATAAAGTTTTACTGGCCGTGTTTTTGGGAAATCCACACAAATCCATCATTGTATTCAAATCAATTTGCGATTGAAATCCCCGTATTTTTTGATGAAATATGAACCACTCCTGCAATGTGAATTCTTCAGGGAGTTCCATTCCCGGCGATGCCAATGCCACTTGAGTGTGCCAATGCTTTGTTTCGATAGTCTTTTTATTATCGGTAATCCATTGCACCGAACCTTCAGTAGGGTCTGTCTGTCCCGCAAGCATCAACGTAAATGTGGATTTTCCTGCTCCATTTGATCCCAATATGGCCAAACGAAGAGGGTTGATATGATTCTCTTCAGTTCCGAGCTCGATGTTGAAACTGAGCCCTCTAAACAACCATGTACGATGGTAATTTTTTCCACAGTTATGCAACGAAATAAACATCGTTATTTGGCGATATAGCCTTTCATAATACCACGATCCGATTCTTTGATGAACTGAAGGATTTCGTCACGTTCGGTGGTAGGAGAGAATTCGGTTTCGATGATTTTTATGGCCTTGGCTGTGTTGTAACCTTTTACAAATAGGGTGCGGTAGATATCTTGTATTTCACCAATTTTTTCAGTGGTAAAATCTCGTCTGCGAAGCCCTACACTGTTCACTCCTTCATAGCTCAATGGCTCGCGGGCAGCTTTTGTGTATGGCGGCACATCTTTTCTCACAAGAGAACCACCACTGATCATGGCGTGACGACCAACCTTAACAAACTGATGTACCAAAGCGGCACCGCCAAGTATTGCCCATTCTCCTACAGAGACGTGACCTGCAATTTGAACGCTATTGGCCAATATACAATGATCTTCAATCACCACATCGTGCGCCAAGTGTACATAAGCCATGAGTAACACATTATTACCAACGCGGGTTTCACCAGAAGCTTTGGTTCCTTTGTTGATGGTCACATATTCCCGAATTGTGGTGTTATTGCCAATAACTGTCAGTGTTTCTTCACCGTCAAACTTCAAATCTTGAGGAATCGCACCAATGGATGCACCTGGGAAAATCCTACAACTTTTTCCAATTCTTGTGCCTTTGAAAATGGTAGCACCTGACATAACATGGGTGCCTTCTCCAATTTCAACATCGGCATGAATTGTAACAAATGGATCAATGATTACGTGATCAGAGATTTTTGCTGATGGGTGCACATAGGCAAGTGGTTGAATCATTGATTTGTTAATTAAAGATTACGAATTAAGCGATTTTTACGATTTGCGCCATCATTTCTGATTCACAAACCAATTTTTCTCCAACCCACGCTCTACCTCTCATGATACAAAGACCCCTTCGTACAGGCTCCATTAACTCCAATTTCATGATCATGGTATCACCCGGAACCACCTTGTCTTTAAACTTGGTGTTATCGATTTTGAGAAAATAGGTGCCGTAATTTTCTGGATCCTCCACAGTGCTCAAAACCAAAATTCCGCCGCACTGTGCCATCGCTTCGAGCTGTAATACACCGGGCATGATGGGATCCCCCGGGAAATGACCCGCAAAGAAGGGTTGGTCAAAGGTGATGTTTTTTATTCCAACAACCGATGTTTCTGTTTTTGCAATGATCTTATCAACCAATAAAAATGGATGCGCGTGTGGCAACATTTTCATGATGTCTTTGGTGGCATACAACGGTTTTTCATTTGGGTTGTAGTAAGGAACGCCATCTTGCTTTCTGCGAAGTTCTTTTTTCATCACCTGTTTGATCTTTTTTGCAAAAGCTACATTGCTCGCATGTCCTGGTCTGGCAGCCATGATTTGTCCCTTGATAGGCATACCTACCAATGCCAAATCGCCAATCATATCTAACAACTTATGTCGAGCGGGCTCATTTTGAAAACGCAAGTCCAAATTATTCAAGATACCGTGTTGGGTGACTTCTACTTTGGGTTTATTGAAAACCTCAGCCAAACGGTCTAACTCGTTTTGTTCAACATCTCTATCTACAACTACAATGGCATTGTTTAAATCCCCGCCCTTAATAAGGTTGTGGTTGAGCAGATATTCTAGTTCGTGCAAAAAGCAAAAAGTTCTACATGGACTGATTTCTTGTTTGAATTCAGACATGTTAGTTATTGCGGCATGCTGACTGCCTAAAACAGGGGAGTTGTAATCCACCATCACGGTAAGCCTGTAATCGTTCACTGGCATCGCGATGATTTCAACTTTGTTTTCTTCGTCGGTAAAACTGATGTTGTATGGGATTTCAAAATACTCCCTATCGGCATCCAGTTCTATGATTTCATGCGATTCAATGGCTTCAACAAACGGACGGCTACTTCCATCCATGATGGGCATCTCAGGACCGTCGATATCAATCAATACATTGTCTACTTCCATTCCCACCAACGCTGCCAAAACATGCTCAACAGTTGAAACAGATGCGCCATTTTTTGTAAGTGTTGTACCTCTGGATGTATCCGTAACTAGGTCGCAGTCTGCTTCAATGATTGGACTGCCTTCAAGGTCTGTTCTACGAAATTTATAGCCATGATTTTCGGGAGCAGGATTCAAAGTCAAATTTACATTTGCACCTGTATGCAATCCCACACCAGAGATACTAATGGGTGATTTCAGAGTTGTTTGTTTAGGATTCAATTGATTCATTATTACTTGGATGATTTGATATTTTCTATTTCAGATTGAAGGTCTTCGATGGCTTTCAATAATTCGGGAATTTTTCGTGTTGCAGCTACTGATTTCAGATAGGTTCGCACATCGGTTGCTGGAGTGCCTGTCAATTTTTGATGTGATTCTGTTATGTTTCCAGTGATACCACCTTGGCCTCCAACACTTGTATGTGGAGCGATGGTTAAATGCCCTGCCACACCCACCTGACCACCAAATTGAGAATATCCACCCACCTTAGTACTGCCGGCAATTCCGGTTTGTGCAGCCAAAACAGTATGTTCACCAACCTCTACATTGTGCGCAATTTGCACCAAATTGTCCAATTTGGTACCGGTTTTAATTACGGTACTTCCCATCGTGGCTCTATCAATGCTACAATTGCTTCCTATTTCAACCCAGTCTTCTATAACAACATTGCCAATTTGTGGGATTTTAATATATTTTCCATTCACTGGAGCAAATCCAAAACCATCGCCGCCAATGACAGAACCCGCTTGCACAATGCAATGATCACCCAAAATACAATCTGAGTAAATCACCACGTTGGGATAAATGATGCAATGTTTCCCAATTCTAACATTTCTACCCAAATAAACCCCTGGATAAACAATACTGTGATCTCCCAAAACAGCACCTTCCTCAATATACGCGGTTGCCGCAACATGCACCGAATCGCCCAAATCTACGCTGGGGTGAATGTGATTGGATTCAATACCTGTTCTGTGCAAATTGGGACTGAAGTGATTCGTTAATATCGTACAGAAGGCAAAATAGGGATTGGGGTGTTCAATCAATAATGTAGAAACGGGTTTTTGAACCTTGAATCCCATTGGTACGATCACCGCACCACATTGTGTTTCATATAAAGATTGCTCGTATTTAGGATTGGAAAAAAAACCCAAGGAATTGCCGTTTCCTTCCTCCAATTTTGATGCCGATGTGATCACCACATCGTTGAGTTGGGTATCGACTATACCTCCAATTTCTTTCGCTATTGCAAATGCAGTTAATACCATTTGAAGTTGCAAAATAACACCAAAGCAACAAAAGACCGATGAATTGGGCACAGAAACCCACAAATCGTGGATGAAAAACACACATTCTTACGGCAATTGAAATTTTCTTTCTATTTTGGCCGATAGATTAATAAGAACAAACATGAATGTAAATGAAGAACAAATGTCAAGCAAGTCGCACCCCAAAGGGTTGTACGTATTGTTTGTGACCGAAATGTGGGAGCGTTTTAGCTATTATGGCATGCGCGCCCTGTTTGTATTGTTTATGACCAAAGCCTTGCTTTTTGATAAGGCGCTGGGGTCTGAAATTTACGGTAGTTATACCGGATTGGTTTATTTAACCCCATTGTTGGGTGGTTACATGGCCGATCGCTACTGGGGAAATCGCAAATCCATCATCATTGGTGGTGTGTTAATGGCGATTGGACAGTTATTCATGTTTTTTGCCGGTACATATTATCAAGAAGTAAACATCGCCGCACCTTTGATGTTTACTGGTTTGGGCTTTCTGATCATCGGCAACGGTTTCTTCAAACCCAATATCTCTACGATGGTTGGTCAGTTGTATCCAGCGGGCGACAAGCGTGTAGATTCAGCTTTTACGATATTCTATATGGGCATCAACTTGGGTGCTTTCATCGCGCCTTTGTTGTGTGGTTATTTGGGCGATACCGGCAATGCAGCAGATTTCCGTTGGGGATTCATGGCCGCATGTTTGGGTATGTGCGTGAGTTTGATTTTGTTTATTACCCTCAAAAACAAATACATCGTAACACCTGAAGGTGAGCAAATTGGTGAAAAACCAAACTCGGCCAGAGAGGTGAAAACTGACGCCCCCGCGGCACCAGTGAACTACACGGCCATGGGCATTTGGGCAGGGGTGTTTGGCGTATTGTTGTACCTCTTCCGTTTCCAAGCCGATATGGATTGGATTGGTTCTTTCATTTTCTCGCTTACCATTGCGGCACCTGGTTACATCATCACTGACCCAACCTTGGATAAGATTGAGCGTCAAAGAATTTGGGTGATATACATCGCTGCATTCTTTGTGATTTTCTTCTGGGCTGCTTTTGAACAGGCAGGCGCTTCATTGACCTATTTCGCTGAAGAGCAAACCAATCGTGAGATTTTTGGAACTACAATTCCTACCTCATATTTCCAGAGTATCAATGCTGTTGCCATTGTCATCTTTGCGCCGTTGTTTGTTTGGTTATGGGGATGGTTGGGCAAGAGAAACATGGAGCCCGCATCACCCTTCAAGCAGGCGATGGGCTTGTTCTTGTTGGCGATGGGTTATCTAGTAATTGCTTTTGGCGTGAAGGGCATCGACCCAAGTACCAAATTGAGCATGGCATGGTTGGTATCATTGTATACCATCCACACCTTTGGTGAGTTGTGTTTGTCGCCAATTGGTTTGTCTATGGTGAACAAATTGGCTCCAGTGAAATTGGCTTCGTTGTTGATGGGTGTGTGGTTCTTGTCTACCGCGGCTGCAAACAAATTTGCTGGTACATTGAGTGCTTATTATCCAGAAGAAGTAAAAATGGAGAAGCGTTACTCTTCAAAAGCTGATGCTTCTGTGATGGCAAACTTCAATGCAAACATGCTTGATACCAATGTATGGAAAGCAGATCCAAAAGGAACATATACTTTGGCTACCGCTACAGTAAAAACAGTAAAAGCTGCTGATACCAAAACGGATTCAGTGGTGGCTATTACCACTAATACGGTTCCCACTTCGGACAACTCTAAACACGAATGCAATGACTCTTGCATGAACAGTGGTACTTGTCCAAAGCACAATAAGGCATTTGTTGCCTCAGTAACCAAGAACATCTCGGTATTCCATTTGAAAGTGATTAAATCAAACAACAAATACTTCGATCGTGCTTTGTTATTGAACGATACTACTTTGATTACCCATGACTCTGTAGACGTGGTAACCAATGTAGATGGAGTAAAAAAGGCCACCAAAGAAGAACGTTTGCAGACTTGGAATTTGAAGCCAGAAAAGCCCACCTTCTTCGTGAAAATTGAAAACTTGTACGACTTCTTTATGTTGTTCGTAATCATGGCGGGTGCCGCATCAATTGTTCTATTCTTCTTGAGTTCTAGACTTTTGAAGATGATGAATGGTGTGAGATAATCTAACACGGAATTAACAAAAAAGGGGGCAATAGCCCCCTTTTTTTGTTAATATCAAACTTTCAAAAATGATTACAAATCAAATCATTTTCAATCTAACCCTAATTTCCAAGCGACTTCAACAAATCACCCACTACAAAAGTGCTTCCACCAACGTATATCATATCAATGGGTTTTGCACCATTTAATGCTGCTTTGTAGGCCGATAAAACATCGTTGTAACTTTCACCAAACAAACCCCAAACTTCGGCTTCCTGGCTGAGCAAATTCGCGTCATAACCCCGAACAACATCCGGTTTGCAAAAATAGTATTGAGCATCCTTCGGCAATAAACCCAAAATCTTCCCACGGTCTTTGTCGCTCACCATTCCCCAAATCACATGCATTCTCGGCATTTCTGGAACCACATCAATATGGGTGCGATATTCATCAAACAGTTCCTGTTGTTTTCTGCGCAATAAATTCACAAATTGTGTCATTGTAAACTTCACCCCTGGCTCATTGTGGGCTGTATCTGCCACCGCGAATGGATTGTCTTGCAAGATTTCCCATCTACCTCTCAAACCCGTTAACTGAGTCACATTTCCAAGTCCATCGAGTATCACTGATCTTTTTAGTGGAAACCATAAATCTTTCAATGCCTCAATGGCGCACGTGAAGGTTTGTATGTTTTCTTTTTGATAATCACCTTTTAAAGACAACGATCTTTCAAATCCTTGATCTACCGCCAAATCATGGTAGATTTTCGCCGAATTATCAATTGCGATATTCTTGAGTACTCTCAAAGGTTCTTCTTCCATTGGGCCAATCGCAACAGGTATCTTAGATTTAATGATTCCACCTTTTTCACTGGCAATGGCCGTTAGCGTATTCCCCAACATGTCCATGTGATCCCAGCCAATGTTTGTGATCACAGATAGGATAGGGGTAATCACATTGGTACTATCTAGTCTGCCACCCAAACCAACCTCAATGACACCAATATCGATTTGCTCTTTATGAAAATGATAGAATGCCAAGGCCACCGTGATTTCAAAAAACGATGGTTGCAAATCCATGATTTTATCATAAATGAGATTAATAAATTCAATGACAGTGGATTCTGAAATGCAAATTCCGTTGATCCGAATTCGTTCTCTGAAGTCAATTAAATGGGGCGATGTGTATAACCCCGTTTTATATCCATGCGCTGTCAATGTGGCTGCCAACATAGAACTCACCGAACCCTTTCCATTGGTTCCCGCAACATGGATCCATTTTTGATTCAAATGGGGGTTTCCAATGGCATTTAACAATGCCAAGGTATTCGTTAAATCCTTTTTAAATGCGTCTTTACCAATGTTCTGGAACATCGGCAATTGCTGAAACATGAATTTCAGTGTGTCACTATACGAGGTGAACCCCGACATGTTATTAATAAGTCTTTTTAACGTCCAAAGTTACCAAAGCACTTTCACCACAACCTTCGCCGTTCTTTTCAAATTGAGAACGCTTGAGGAATTTGTTAAAAGTAGAAATCATGTCCTCATCCGATCCATTCCAAGTAGTCCCACTCACATTCCATTCTACCACTCTGTAGGTTCCGTTGCATTCCACCCGAACACGAGCAATGATTTTTCCGTAAGCATCTGTAGCTGGATTATCAAAATCAGATGACATACTATATTTCGTGAATTTCGCACTGAAATTTGCTCCACCCTTATTTCCTGTCACACGGTCACCATAATTGCCTGTTACGCCGCCGTTGTTGCCTCCTTTGCCAGATCCAGTACTTCCGATGCCGTTTCTTACTCCATTGGGGTCACCTTCGCCACCTTTTCCACCGCGCTTGCCAATTTTTGAGAAATCAACTTTTATCTTGGGATTGTCTGAAGCAGGGCGATCAGAACTAGGAGGGTCGATAGGAGGAAGAGAAGGAGATTGGCTTTGTGCCTCGCTCGTTACCACGGGACCTACGCCACCGCTTTGGGGTTGGTTGTTCGACGGACCTTGAGACGGATCGCCACCAAGTTTTGGTGCCGTGGGAGATGGACCACCATCGGTAGGTCTTCCGGCACTCGTTTCTTCCACCATACCGAAATCCAAAATCAAAGCACCTTTTTTGTTTTCAAACGGAGGGTTTGGAATAGAAATGTGTACAAACCACAAAATACATAGGATGATTGCAGACGCTACCAAACTAATTAGCCACGATACGATCTTTTGGTTCGTGGTGGTACTCAGGTTTTCTTCAATTTGATAATGCGCCATGAGATTATTTCCAATCTAACGCCACATCAGATACAGATAATGTACCGGTGGGCATATTTTTTATCGATTCGGCAAATTTGGAAGCTGATTTCTCGTCTTCAAACCGACCCAATATCACTTTTGTCAAACTACTTTTCTTTACAGAAACAACACACGCATCGATACCCAATTTTTGCCACAATAAACATTCTCTTTTGGCCAACTCATTGGTGATATAGGCGCCGCCAGAAACAATGAATTTCCCAGGTTGTGCATGCAATGCTGCATATTGAGAATCAATACCAGTAGTACCAAGTCCAAAATTCAAAATGTGTTCAATTGGCTGTGCTTCTTCCTGATTGATTGGTTCTTTCACCACACTTACTTCAATTGGTTTGGGTTTTGTGACGATTTGTTTTTGATTCACTTGTGAATCTTGAGGTAATAACGAAGCCAAATCGTTACCTGATGAAACTGACCATATTTGAGCAATTGTCATCAGAACGCCCGCACCAATACTGATAATTGCAAAAGATGCTGCAGCTCTCCAAAGCAGGGGTTGACTCCGTTTGGCGATGGTGAAATCACTGTTATTTTGTGATTCGTCTACCGACGTTACCAAATTGGTAGTATCCAATGTTGGGCTTTCTATGGTAGCAACCATTTCCTGCGTGTCCTCTTGGGAACGATGAGATGAAACCAATGGTTGAACCGATACTACATTCTCAGGTTTTTGAATGTTATTTTGCGCTGATTTCCATTCCCACGAAATGATGGGCAAGCCAAATGACTCCTTACTTAAATTCAAATTGGCATCGGCCAAAAAGAACAATTCACCTTTGGGGTTGATGTGGAAATTCCCCAATTCACCAAAAGGCACAGATGATTTAGTGGCCAATATGGCATTGATTTGAAATCGGAAATCCGCCAACAACTCTCCGGCTTGTTTGAAATTGAAACCTAGAGTCTCTCGGAGTTCATTGGCCACGAATCCATCGTCTTCGGTGATGTCGGTATTAAAAAAAATGGAGTGTGATGATGGCTTTAACTGTCCCGAAAAGGGATTCGCCATGCCATAGTTTTTTCGTAGTATGAACGCGCCAAACCCAGGAATTACAGCACACTCGTGTTTGTAAAGTACACGTGTCACTGCCAATTCAATGTGTTTTGCATTCATATTACAATATTACATCTTTTTTAAGATTCTTCACTTACATCAAAGAAATAGCCAAACCACCCATCAATGTTAGGCCATAGTTGCGGTAGCCGTACCATTGTTGGTATTGATTGTTGAGCAAATTACTACCCTGAAACCACAATCGACCTTTGCCGTTAATGCGATAATCAATTCTCGCATGTAGATCCATAAAGCCAGGTATTTCTTTGGACTGCTCTTTTCCGTTCACGATGATTTGGTTGTATCGCTTAGATACGCCGTCAAATCCAGCAACCAATTCGATGTTTTTTCCCAAGTTGTATTTTGCCGTGGCACCATAAACCAAACCTGGCAGGTGCCAAGCATAAGAGTTTCCGTCAACGGTGTAGTTTGTTACTTTTGCATGAGCTGTTACATTCAACTGTTCACCAATGTGATATTTGATAAACGTTCTAAAATAGACGCTACTGATATTGTCTACATATTTGTAATTCAAACTACCCAAACTGTCGTTGTTGGAAACAACCAAGCCAAAATCAGAGCTGTTATTGCCACCCATATCCAAAGCAAATTCAGCGTTTTGAGTGATTTTTCCTTTGATACCTACGTAAATATTTACCGCCTCGTATGGGTTTTTTACAGAAATGGAATCGCTAAAAAATGGCATTGTGGCATTCATTCTGCGGAAGCTATTTTTCTTCAAACCTCCATCCAAACCGCCGTAAACATTCAAATTTAAACCGGTGAGTGTTTTTTCGAATTGAACAAACGGGTTGATTATGAAGTTGTTTACACTTGGCATTGAATCAATGGTAGCAATATTATACGTGGTGATTGCTCCCACTTTGACATTGAGTTGGGTGGGGGCGTGTTTGAATTGAACGTAAGGAAACGCATCAACGAAGAGTTGCTTATTGTGCGACTTTCCTTGATACTTTAAATAATTGGTGTCTTGCACCATATCGATGTAATTCGAACTCAGTTCTAATCCCAATTTAGTGTTTTTTACATTCTGTTTGATGTGTACGAATCCATTCAACTCCTGTTCTTTTTGATTCATATTGCTGTTAAATGATTGCGCGCCGATACCCATCCGGAAACTGGGCTTTTTACCCGTTCCGATAAAATCATAATCCACGCCTAAGCCGAAATGCTGGGTGATTCTACCCAAATTGATGATAGCTGGATTTTCATAAGCACTGTCTTTTCCAAAGAAGTTTACCTTGTCTCTATTGTAAAATAATTTAGTCTCCAATCCACTATTTTGATAGTATTTGGCACCTTGCAATTGAAATCTGTTTGTAGAAAATTCACGGTACTTATTGGCTTCTCCGGGAGGATTCGCACTGAGGTGCAAGCCACTGAAATTGTAACTATAGTTTGCATTGGGTTTGTTGCTGAGATAGATTTCTCCCAATGCATGACCCAGAGTTCCGCCACCCAAGCGCGCATAATTGCTCAAATAAACAGAGTCTGAAACTCGATCTTTCAATTTCTCTGGTTGAACTGGCCTTGTGATTTTGCGGGTATTCCAAGCAAATTCAGGGGTTTCAAATTTTACATTGATCTTTGGATTTTCAGACCGAGGAACGATAGGGTCTAAGAGCAATTTGGAAGCTGGTATTAGCTTGGGTTCAAATTTTGTAGTTACTTGTTTGGATGAATTATCAATTCCCCCTCTGCCTGGTTGGGCCAGCAAATGCGTTGACAAACCAAGGAATAAGCCGATTAGAATTACTCTTTTCATGAATGATACAAATTTGGTTGAATGATATGAACAGTTAGCCACCAAATTTCTGGGTGTCTAATAAATGAAACGGAATCTTGGCGATGGGCTGCTTGATAATTTTTATCGTAAAAAAAGTGAGAATACTTGTTGTGTTTGTTGAATTTTGCTATCTTTGCAGCCCAAATCACGGATTATGTACGCCATTGTTGAAATAGCCGGAAGGCAATACAGGGTAGAAGAGAACAAGCATCTTGTTGTCAATCGCCTACAAGCAGAAGCAGGCTCTACCATTGAGTTTAATAAAGTATTATTGGTAGGCGGCGAGAAAATCAAAGTGGGAGCCCCCACAGTTGCTGGTGCCTCTGTTACTGCTACAGTAAAAGAGCACGGAAAAGGTGACAAAGTATTGGTTTTCAAGAAGAAACGCAGAAAAGGTTACCAAAAAATGAACGGTTTCCGTCATTACCTCACATTGTTAAAAATCGAAAGTATCAAATCTTAAATAGGTATACAAGATGGCACACAAAAAAGGTGCGGGTAGCACTAAAAACGGTAGAGAGTCTCACAGTAAACGCCTTGGAGTAAAAATCTTTGGAGGACAGGCTGTGAAAGCAGGAAATATCATTGTTCGCCAACGTGGAACCAAACACCATGCTGATGTGAACGTGGGTATTGGAAAAGATCACACTCTGTTTGCATTGTCAGATGGTGTTGTTGTTTTCCGCAAGAGCAGAGAGGGAAGAAGTTTTGTTTCTGTTCAAGGACAAGCCTAAATCTTAAATTTATTTATATACAAAAAAGGGGAAGGTAACTTCCCCTTTTTTATTTTTGTATGAAATCCAACATGGCCACAGAAAAAAATCCCTCGCAGTCATTCACATTGATGAATGAATTGGTACTTCCCAATGATACCAATACACTCAATAACTTAATGGGTGGTAGATTGTTGCATTGGATGGATATATGCGCGGCAATCGCTGCACAAAAACATAGCAACAACATTGTTGTAACAGCCGCCGTTGATAGTGTGTCTTTCAAAGAAAGTATCCGCCTGGGCGATGTCGTTACATTAAAAGCATACGTAACTAGAGCATTTAATTCTAGTATGGAGGTGTTTATTGAAGTATTCGCTGAGAATCTCCCACAAGGGGAAAAAGTAAAATCCAATGAAGCCTATTATACTTTTGTGGCATTGGATTCGCGACACAGACCCATACCTGTCCCCACATTGGTGCCTGAAACAGACATCGAAAAGGAAAAGTTTGATGGTGCGCTGCGCAGACGACAAGTGCGTTTGATCCTGGCGGGTAAAATGAAGCCGGGTGATGCCCAAGAACTGAAAAATCTGTTTCTGTAATCGTTTTATTTTATCAAACCGATTTCACGCAATCTCTGAAGCAAGAATTCCATGGCTGTACAATCTTCATATTTTTTGGGATTGTTTTCATTCACACATTGAGGCAAACAGTCTAGCCTAACTTCGGGTCTTGGATGTAAAAAAAACGGTATGCTATACCTCGGGTTGGCCCACTGTTCTCTGGGCGGGTTCACAACTCTATGGGTTGTGCTCTTCAGTTGGTCATTTGTTAATCTTTGCAACATGTCTCCCACGTTCACAACGATGTGATCTTCTACCTCAGTTACGCCAATCCATTCGCCATTTTTATTCAGTACTTCCAAACCATCAGCACTTGCACCAACCAACAATGTAATCAAATTGATGTCTTCGTGCTCACCTGCGCGGATTGCATCCTGAGGATCAGAGACAATGGGAGGGTAGTGTATGGCTCTTAAAATACTATTTCCGTAGGTGACCTTTTCGTCGAAGTAGTTTTCGTCTAAACCCAAATGTAACGCAATGGCGCGTAGCATTTCGATGCCGGTATACTCCAACGCTTTGTATATATTCTCACCAGCTAGATTGAAACCTGGTAATTCTTGAACAATTTTGTTGGGTGGGTAGGATGGGACATCCGTTGTTGCGCCATCGGTATATTGACCAAAATGCCAAAACTCTTTCAAATCACCTGCATTTCTATCTTTGGCGTGTTCTTTGCCAAATCCAGTATATCCGCGTTGGCCGCCACCGGCAGTATCATCATAACGAAGCTTGGTTTCAGTGGGTAACTCAAAGAAGTTCTTTACCTCCTCGTACAAATCACTCAGAATATTTTGTGGAATCCCATGATTTCTAATCGCTACAAAACCAATTTGCTCGTAGGCGTACCCCAAATCGGCAACAAATTGTATTTTCTCCTGTTCAGAGCCCTGAGTAAAATGCGATAAATCTAATTTGGGAATGGTTTGCATCGTGCGAAATTAATCAATCTCGCTGAAAGTTATTCTATCAAATAGAATGATACAACTTGGAATCGCTCTCTTCTAAAATGATCGCCAAGGTAGTATTCATGGGAGAGATCATTAACTGATCCAAATCAGAAGTGGCTTCATATAATTCATTCAAATACACCGACCATTCTGGGTACTCAGCAATATTAGACTGAATAAATGCTGTGGTTTCAGCATCAGCCTCGCCGTAATAATATAGCAATAAATCTGAGTGTGATAGTGGTTTTGTCATATTGTTTGAATTAACAACAAACATATAACGCACCCTAAATCAGTTTATTTTATTCGAACTACACTTTTTTGCATCTTTTTTCTCAAATTGAGAATTGCGTAGTGCATTCTACCGATACAAGTATTGATGTTTGTGTCTGTTAATGCGGCGATTTCCTTGAAACTCAAATCTGCATACTGCCTCAAAATCAATACCTCACGTTGGTCTTCGGGCAATTCCCAAATCCAATGTTTTAGTATTTCAATTTCATCTTTTGCAACGCGCTGATCTTCTTGACTGCTTACGCTAATTCCCATCGCGTCAAAAACATCACGACCTTCAGTGTCAACCACAACAGGCATTCTTTTTCTCGAACGAATAGAATCGATACTCATGTTTCTAGCGATTCTTAACGCCCATGGAAGAAACTTGTCTTCATGGTTGTATTTGCCATTTTGTATGCTGTGAATCACCTTGATGAAGGTTTCCTGGAAAATATCTTCCGCCAAGTAACGATCTCCAACAAGCAAGTAGATACTAGAAAGAATCCTAGTCCTATGTCGCTTTAATAAAGTTTCGAATGCTGCGTTGTTCCCGTCTAGGTAACGCTTAATCAGCACGCCGTCTGTGATCAATGGTGTAGTCATAATACCCTCCTTGCAGGTTAAAATGTGGTTTTAATAAAGCAAGATTTTAGTTGAGTATTTTTTGACTTATAGGCGTTTGTTTATGTATTTCAACCGTAAATGAATACAATAAACTTGGTAAATGCAAATTTTTACCTAACAAACGACATAAAAAATTATTTTTTTATGCCATTTAAGAAATCTCTTGTTGCCATTTTGGGTTTTCCAGGCAATTGGAGTTCTAAAATTTCATAGGTCCCATCCATCAAATCGACCCATAGTTTTTTGTCGTGAATAAACACTTTTTCTTCGGAAGTGATTTTTACATCATGCTTAGCTCCGCGATAGATTTTCATATCGCCAAATGCTGTTTCAAGCCAAGCGCAAGGCATGGGCGACAGTCCCCTCACTTTGTTATGGAAACTTTGTAGATCCATACCCAAGTCCAATTTGCAAAAAGCCCGATTCAATTTCGGTGCAATTTTCAATGTAGAATCAAAAACCTGAGGCGTTGAATGCTGTTTATTATTTTCAATCATCTCCAACGTATGAACCATGAGATTGGCACCCACCACCATCATTCTATCATGCAGTTCCCCCACAGTTTCGTCTTCTCCAATCATCAAGGTATCGCTTGAAATGATATCGCCTGTGTCAATTTCATGTTTCAAAAAAAATGTGGTTACTCCTGTTTTGGTTTCTCCATTGATTACAGCGTGATGGATAGGAGCCGCTCCCCGGTATTGTGGAAGTAATGATCCATGCAAATTGATTGTACCAAGTCGCGGAAGGCTCCAAATGCGCTCAGGCAACATCCTAAATGCAATCACAACACCCAAATCGATGCGTAAATCACACATTGATTGATAGAATCCATCAGACTTTAAATTATTGGGTTGGAATACGGGCAAACCCAACGATAAAGCTACTGTTTTTACTGAGCTTTCCTGAATCTTCTGTCCTCTACCCGCAGGTTTGTCTACTGCAGTAACAACACCCACCACATCAAACCCATTTTCAACCATTGCGATCAACGAAGTTGCAGCAAAATCGGGTGTTCCAAAGAATAAAATGCGCAGTTTTTTGTTACTCATTGGTGCAAAGGTACAAAGTCCAAAGCCATCAATTTACAACAACTTATTGTCCATTCGTCGAACAAAATGTAAAATCATCAACAAAATCACCGATTTTTGTTTTAAATCAATTCTTTTGAATTTCAGTTTCAAACCAATCATCGAATCAAATTTTGCCTTGAAAAAGGCATTGAAGTTGATTTACGTGAATTTGATTGTGTTTTTTTTGCTCGCCTCATTAGAGGCTAAGCCAAAATCTATAGAAGAAGATCCAGTTTTTTTTATCAATAATGGTCAATGGTCCAATGAAGTATTGGCAAAGGCTCAGCTCAACATAGGTGATTTTTGGATTACCCGAAAAGGTTTTGTTTTTAACTTTTTAGATACGTTGGCATCTGAACTTCTGCATGAGCGAACAATACAAAACCTTAAAATTAACACTCAAGCGGTATTCATTGATTTTGTGAATTGCAGTCCCAATACGTTGGTTCGGGGCAATGGAAATCAGTCTCAAGAGTACTACAATTTCTATCGAGGAAGCCAAAAGAAGCCAGTAACTGGAGTAAAGAAATTTTCAAGGATTACTGTGCAAAATGTGTGGCTGGGAATTGATTTGGAAGTGACATCGTACAATGGTACAATCAAATACAATTGGATTGTTGCGCCCAATGCGGATATCCAGCGATTGCAATGGAAGTACCGCGGACATTCGAGTATACAGCTTTTACCCAATCAGAAATGTGGTATCAAAACACAGTGGTTTGAATGGATTGAGTCCATCCCGAATGTTTATTGGGCCAATGCCGATGGATCACAAGCAACAAATTCAATCGCGCCAGAGGTAAACTATCAAGTTGATTTGAATCAAATTGAACGCAGTAATGACGATGGTTTAGACCTATCCATGGGCTTTCGCATTTCCAATTTACCTAGCAATCGAACCAAAACGTTGGTGATTGATCCTATTTTGGTTTTTAGCACCTATACGGGTTCTAGGGCAGATAATTTTGGTTGTACAGGCACCTATGACGAGCAAGGGAACGGCTATGCGGGCGGAACCGTATTCGACATTGGATTGCCGGTGACGCCTGGTGCAGCTCAAACGGATTTTGGCGATGGGGTAGACGAAGATCTTGGCTATGGTGGTTCGCGAGATGCAGCGATATTAAAATTTAATAAAACGGGTAATCAGTTGATATACTGCACATATTTGGGTGGTTCAAACAATGATCAACCGCATTCCATGGTTACAGATTCTTTGGAGAATTTGTACGTGATGGGATCTACAAGAAGTTTTAATTTCCCCGTTTCATCCAATGCCTACGATAAATCCATCAATGGGGATTACGATTTTTTTATCACAAAATTCAATGCCACCGGTAGCACCATGCGAGGTACTTTTTTTGGGGGCAGCGGATTGGATGCTGTAGGTGCCGATCGCAGTGTAACCCCTGTAGATGATTTTCCACTTATTTATAATTACGCGGATGAATTTCGAGGTGAGATCATCACGGATCAAAAGAATGTATACATTTCCGGCATTACATATAGTTTGAACTTCCCCAAATCAGGCAATATTCCTTTTGCAGGCAAATCTGATGGCGTGGTTTTTAGCCTGAATAAAGATTTAACCGTCTTAAATTGGTCGCAAGAGTTTGGCGGAACAGGCTATGATGCGTTTTATGGGTTGGCCTTGGGCAAAGCTTCAGATTTATACGTGAGTGGTGGATCATCCAGCACCGATTTGAAAACTACATTGGGAAGTAACTGGATTAACGGTTACAACGGGGGCATTGCCGATGCGATTTTGTTGCGATTGGATGTGTCGAGTGGCAATCTACTTCAAGGCAGATACCATGGCACCAATTTGTATGAACAAGCCCATTTTGTTCAAACGGGGCAATCAGGAAAACCCTATATATATGGGCAAACCGAGGCCAATATGCCCAATGTCAATGCAAGGTTTTATCAAGCCGGGGGCGGTCAGTTTATTACAACTTATTCAACGAACCTTGCAAACATCGACATGCAAACTACGTTTGGATACAATGGCAACAACACCATTATGCCCAACATCAGCCCAAGTGCATTTTTGGTGGATCGATGCGAGAGGATTTTTGTTTCTGGCTGGGGTGGCGCTACAAATTCGGCGTTGTACGATGTGAACACTGGAGCGGCAAAGACACATCGAAACAAGGGAAGAACAACTGGTTTGCAAACCACTGCAGACGCTGCGCAAAAAGTCACAGACGGCAGTGATTTCTACATAGCTGTATTTTCTAAGAATTTTTATTCGTTGGCATATGCCACCTTTTTTGGGGGGATCTCAACCCCAGGAAAACCCGCCGAAGAACATGTAGATGGCGGTACATCCAGATTTGATGCAAAAGGAATCATTTATCAATCGGTGTGTGCTGGTTGCCGACGGAATGGACTTTTCCCCGTAACACCCACTGCATATAGTCGGACAATGAACAGCGACAATTGCAACAATGCCTTGTTTAAAATTGATTTCGAAAACTTGAATCTCAAACCACGTTTGAAAGACACTTTCGTTCAAGTCATCGCCACTCAACCCATTTTATTTCAATTGAATGGGTTAGACCCGGATCCGTTCGATACGATGTATTTTGTCACCAAGTGGCTGAAAAAAGGCGGTATGTCGGGAATTGATACTGCAAAAATCACAGTGATACCTGGCATTGGTAAAGCTTCATTGATTGTGAATTGGCCAACCCAATGTAGCAGTTATTCAAAGGATACCGCTGAATTGTTCGTATATGTCATGGATCGTGGTTGCCCGAAAGCGGATACAACCTTTGCAAGAATCAAAATTTTGGTAACTGAGCCGCCCAAAGTGGTTCCGCCTGAGGCGATATGTGTGAGTTTTGATCGTCAAACATCCAAGATGTCCATTGCTTGGGATAATATCCCTGTACCCATGGGCTACTTCAAGTACTTTTTATTGCGGAGAACCAATCCTGACGGTACCTTTAGCATACTTGATACCATTAGATCTAATAATGCCAGTAGTTATATTGATGCCAATGTTAACAATCCCAGACAAAACAATTACTGCTATGAGTTGATCGGTGTGAATATTTGTGACGTTCGGGTATTTGCGAAAAATATATTCTGTACAGTAAAAGAGTTGAATACGCCCATCGCAGGGGTGCCACTTTACACCACAACCATCGTGGATGATCGATATGCCGAGGTGAGATGGGCAACTAGCCAAGAGCCTGATTTTAAGGAATACGAACTATATAGAATCCCAAGAGGGGGCAAATTCGGTAGTTCCCCGTTGGCCGTTTTAACAGATACCTTTTATCGTGACTCCAGTTTTAACGTCGATAACATTTCTTATTGTTACCAAATCATGGTCGTTGATCAATGTGGACATGTGAGCACAGGTTCAAATGAAGGTTGTAATGTGGTGATTGGTGGATCTTCAACGGAGGCACCTTACTATTATTTCGATTTGAATTGGCAGGATTATCAGGGATGGAGCGATGGCGTGAAAGATTGGAAGTTGGAGCGGAAAGACGATGATCATCCATTCATTACGATATCTCCATCATTGCTTTTGAGGGACTACAGAGACAATCAATTGGATTATGACTATGGCGGTTACATGTATAGGGTTACCGCTAAACGCAACGCCATCAAAGTTCCAGAACAATCGTACAGTGAAAGCAATTGGATATACTTGATTCAACCGCCTGAAGTATGGGTTCCCAGTGGTATCACAAGAAATGGCGATGGCAGGAATGAAGTTTGGGGTACTTTTCCGCTGTTTGTGAAAGAATACGACATGAAAGTATTCAACAGGTATGGAGAGAAAATATGGGAGAGTGCCAACAAGAAATTTCAATGGGATTGTATTTATCAAAACCAAGACATTCCAGACGGTGTATATGCCTGGTATTTGGAATTTAAGGGTTGGGACAAGAAAACTTACCGCAAAACAGGTACGGTAACGGTGTTACATTAACTAGTGCGTTCTGACTTGCAGGAATTCTAGAATTTCTCTCAAGCCATTCACTGAAACGCCCATTTCTTCCAAATCTTTGAGAATTGAGAGCCCTTGGTCGTTATAGTCATTGGCAACATTCAGTAACATTTGGTCTAGCCCCATGGCTCTCCATTGGTTTTGAACAAATGACACCCTTTCTTCAGCCGAATACTGTGAAAACCATGATGTTGTCTCGCTACTTAATTCGCAGGATTTGATATACAACCAAGTCTTTTTTCCTTCCATGATGTCGCCGCCCGACACTTTTCCGATGCTTTCAGAGCTGCCAAATGCATCTAGGTAATCGTCCATCATTTGAAAGCTCATGCCAATGGCAATGGCGAAATCATACATTTTTGTTACGATTATGCTATTTGCACCAGCTACAATGGCTCCACTCGCTAAACTGCAACCCAACAAAACGGCCGTCTTCTTTTGGATCATGTTGAGGTAATGAGCTTCGCTCACTTCGTAACGATCAGCAAAATCCATATCGTCTTGCTGGCCTTCACACACTTCCGTGGCGGTTTTTGAGAACAAAGTGAGTATTTCATCCTTTCCGTTACCAGAATAAGTCAATATGGATTCATACGCTTTCACCAACAGGTTGTCCCCGGCCAAAATGGCTGTGGGTTCGTTCCATTTTTTGTGAACGGTTGGTAATCCTCGGCGTTGATCAGCCCGGTCCATAATATCATCATGGACCAAACTGAAATTATGAAACACCTCCATTGCATGTGCAACGGGCAATGCATTTTCAACCTTGCCACCGCAAGCTTCAGTACCTACCAAACACAGTATGGGTCGAATGCGTTTTCCGCCCAATTCCATGATGTATTTCATGGGTTCATACAAGTTATTGGGCTCCCCAACAAATGCGTTTTGGGAAAGGAATTCGCTGTATAACTGGTGGTATTTGGCGATGCTCATATTAGTCTAACAAATTAAAATCAATAATTCTTTTCTGCGGATCGGTTTTTTTCACTGAAACCGTGATGGGATCACCCAAATGATAGCTGCGTTTGGTCCTCTGTCCAACCAATTTTTTCTCCGCCTCATAATAGGTAAATCGATCACCTTTAATGTCGGTTAATCGAATCAAACCCTCACAATGATACTCAGTAGCCATTGCGTATATGCCCCATTCTGTAATTCCTGTAATGGTGGCCTCCATGGTTTTGCCAATATGTTGCTCCATCATCAGCGCCAAAGTATACTTTGTACTTGCACGCTCTGCCTCCGCTGCTTTTTGCTCCATGTTGCTGCTGTGTTTGGCAATCAATTCTATCTGGGATTCGCTCATCACCGGAGTAGGATTGCTTAAATACTGCTGCAGCAATCTGTGAACCAACAAGTCTGGGTATCTGCGAATGGGAGAGGTGAAGTGTGTGTAGTGCTCAAAAGCCAATCCAAAGTGATCTGATCGGAAGGCTGTATATACCGCTTTCGACATCGTACGTATGGCCATCTGCTGCAGTATTTCGGCATTTGCGTCATCAGCGGTGCGTTCCATCAAATCATTGAAAGATTTACGCATCTGTGGTTCATTGTCGATGTTAATGGGATAACCCATCAATTTACAAAATCTTGCAAACTCCAACAATTTGTCTTGCGGTGGTAAATCATGTGAACGGTAAATGAAGGGCAATTCTGGCTTCTTCATCAGCTTTACATGCTTTGCAACGGCTTGGTTGGCCATCAACATGAATGTTTCAATCAATAAATGGGCATCGAACCGAGATTTTACGTAAGCCTCTATGGGTTTTTTGTTTTCATCAAAACGGAACCGAATTTCTTTGGATTCAAATCGCAAAGCCCCATTTTCAAACCTCAATGCCTCAAAATGTTTGGCTATTCGATTCAATGTGGTGAGCTCTTCTACGAAATCACCCTGTTGATTCACAATCACATCCTGGGCTTCCTCATATGCAAACCTTCTCTTGCTGTTGATCACGGTTTTGCCAAACCATTGATTCACAATTTCTAGGGATGGGTTTATGGTGAATATCACGCTAAACGCCAATCGGTCAACATGTGGCTTTAATGAGCATAAATCATTACTCAATTTTTCAGGCAACATCGGTATTGTGCGATCAACCAAATAAACACTTGTACCTCTTTGTGTCGCTTCACGATCAATGGCGCTGCCCGGAGTTACAAAGTGTGAAACATCGGCGATGTGCACACCCAATAAATAATTGCCTTTATTGTCTTTTTCCAATGAAATTGCATCGTCAAAATCCTTGGCATCTGCAGGGTCAATTGTAATACAAAAGACATCCCTCATATCAGTCCGTTCGCCCCAATCTTTCGCCAATATTTCATTGGGAATGGCATCTGTTTCTTCCAAAACTTCATCGGGAAACCTGGTGTTGAATCCGAATTCCGCTACAATTGCGTGCATTTCGGTATCAGCTGCGCCAACTTCTCCCAAAATATCAATGATTCTGCCCAAGGGGTTGCGACTGTTGTGAGGAAAGTCATAGACCTCAATGATCGCTTTAAATCCATCGTATTGGGGATCCACAGCATGACTGATCTTGATGTCTTTTAGTCCGTTTTTCTGCAGCAATCCGAAGGCATTCTTATCAAATACATCGAGTATGGCACTGTACCTTTGAGGAACTCGCTCCAATAAACCCAATGATTTAACATAGCTTCTTTTGCCCTTTGTTTTCACCTCGCAACGAACTCGATCACCCGGCAAAAGCTTGCCCACCATGTCGTTGTCCATGTAGATTTGCTGTAATTCTCCATCAAGCTCCATCCTGACATAATAATCGCCACGGTTCGACAATACCAATTCACCTTCCGATTTGATGGAAGGTCTGATGGGGGAGAAAACACCTTTTGAAGGTTCCTTGACCAGCCCCCGATTTGCCAATTTCAATAATGCTTGATGCACCATTTCTTTGGTGAAGTTGGCCTCTTTGGGGATTTTGCTCAGTACTTGTATTGCGTTGACAGCACCTTTGCCGTCATTTTCTAATATTGCCAGAACAACTCGTTCTGGGAATGTGATTTTACTTCGGTTCGACAATTGAATTGATTAAATAGTTCAAAAATATCCGTAAAGTTACGGAATATTCTTGGCTTATCGCGGAGATCAGGATTTACGGGGGTCGTGTTCGAAGTAATCCAAGTCCTTGTGAAAGGCTTCTTCCACGTTGTTTGTTCCCCAAAACGCCAAGGATAAACAAATCGCACCAATGATCAAGGCAGCCACGCTAAAGGTTCGGCCATCGAATTGTCCTTGTTCCACAAAAAATCCTGAAAAATATTCAAATCCCATGGTGATTAACAATACACCACCACGAACAAAATTGGGCACGGTGGCGGCAACCGTACTCCTAATGTTTGTACCAAATTGCTCTGAAGCATTGGTAACAAAAATTGCCCAATAGCCGGTCACTGCTCCAAGTAAAAAGGCGATGAATCTATAATAATCTTGACTTCCAGTTGGACCATACAAATAAACCAATGTCATCACCGCGATACCCATTAAATTGAGATAAATGACGCGTTTACGACTGCGGAACAACTGACTCAATAATCCCGAAATCAAGTCTCCCGTACTCAATCCAACATAGCTCCACATGACCATTTCTGGTGTAGCCACAGAAAAACTTCGGATGGTTTCAGGACTGACATTGGTACCAGTTGCTGCTAATATTTCAGGGAAAAACTTATGAGATAGGGCGATCAAAACACCTACTACAAACCAAACCGGAAGTCCAATTACAATACAAGCCAAATATTTCTTGAAGTGCGGTTTGGTGAAAAGCATGAAGAAATTCCCGCGTTTAACGTTTTGATTGGTTGCACTTTCAAACAAGTCGCTTTCGAATGTGCCTGCGCGCATCAGCAACAACAAAAGCCCCAAAACGCCACCAACTATGTAGGCCGTTTGCCAATTCTCCAATTGCATGCCCAAGATATCACCAATGAGCGCAGTGATTTGTGCACCGTTCTTTGCTACGAAAAAAGCAAAAACAGCCCCCAATGCGCCAAAAGTAACAATGATCATTGTGCCGATACCTCTTTTGTTCTTTGGCATCAATTCACTCACCAAAGTGATAGCAGCCCCCAATTCGCCTGCCAGTCCGATACCTGCAAGCAATCGCCAAAATTTGTATGCTTCCACCGTGGTAACAAAAGCATTGGCCACATTCGCTACACTGTAAAGTAGGATTGACCCAAACAAAACACTGACACGCCCTTTCACATCACCCAAAATACCCCAAATTAAACCACCAATGAGCATGCCCGCCATTTGCCAACGAAACAAAACCGTTTCGTAAGTATTTACATCGATATGAAGCGATGAAAGGCTTTCCTTTTTGATGATGTTGAACAAAATCAAATCATATATATCAACAAAATATCCGAGCGATGCTACCGCAATCAATAGGGCGATGTTCTTTTTCTTTTTCATGATAAGATGATTTCCAAAGAACGACAAAATTTTTCTAATTCGATTTGATCAACCTCGTTGAAATCATCCAAGTATTCGCTATCCACATCCAATACACCCCATATTTCACCAGTTCGCTTGTAGATTGGTACTACAATTTCACTTTTACTCTTGGAGCTACATGCGATATGACCGGGGAATTCATCCACATTCGGTACCACGAGGGTTTTTGATTCTACCCAAGAGGCTCCGCAAACGCCTTTTCCTTTTCCTATGCGTGTGCAAGCTACAGGGCCTTGAAATGGACCCAACACCAGTTCTTCATTCATTACACGATAAAACCCAACCCACCACCAACCAAAAATATCCTTCATCAATGCAGCCCCATTGGCCAAATTGGCGATATCATCAACGTGATTATCTATCAAAGCATTCCAATTTGAATGTAAAAACTGATATTTTTCAGCTTTACTCAATTGATTCCATTCGATGGAAGGGATTTCATGGCTCATGGTTGCGAAACTAATCGGAATTGACTGAAATCTGAACCTTTGACAAAGTATTTTTGTTTGGCCCTTAAATGATGCGTAAATTGCGGGTTTATATAGAAAAATCAATAGATGGAGGTAGTAAACACCAAACCGTTTGAGGTAGTATTCACCTTCGTAAGACATCCCCAAATGGGGGTTTTGGTAGAGGCGAATGCAGTGCAGTTGTTGGAGAATGGGAATCCGTCTTTGACCTTTCAAAGAATTCGAGAAAAGACAGCCGATTATTTTGGGTTAAATCCAGAACAAAAGAGGGTAGTAGAGATCATAGAAGGATTTGAAAATGAGGCCATTGTAAAACAATTCTACAAAGGAACTCGAAAGATCAAGCCCGCAGACTTTTTCGTAAAGTATTACGACGATGAAACTAAGAAAAATGTACTTAACTTCATTGAATCAGAGCTGCTCAAAGTAATTAAGGAGATTAAAAACTACCAAATGTATTGGGCCAGTAAAACCGGTGAACCAATGGGTAGTAAAATCAATTTTTACAATGAACCTGCAACGCCGTTGTTCCATTTTCGTCGCGACGAAGAAGGAATGAATTATTTCGTTACCATTAAACACCGAGGTGAAAAGGTGCATTTCTGTGATCCTGATAGCGAATTGCTCATTTCTCAACCGGCCTGGTTGCTCACACCAAACCAATTGTTGTTCTTCGGTGCAAACGTAGAAGGGAAAAAAATCAAACCCTTCCTCAAAAAGAAATTCATACACATTGATCCACACCAAGAGGCGGCTTACATGCAAAAGTTTGTTGGCCCACTTCTAGAAAATCATGATGTGTATGCGCTAGGGTTCGATATTGTTACTGACCAGCTTGAGGTGCAGCCCTTGCTCAAATTGACGTCCTCATGGGAAAATCCACATTTGGTCCTGTATATGAAATACGGTGATTGGGTGTTCCCGTATCACGTCAATAAGAAAGTCAATGTTCGATTGGAAGAAAAAGAAGGAACTTATACCTTTCATAGAATTAAGCGCCTTTATTCCGTTGAAAAACAGAAGATTGACAGTTTGAAAGAATTGGGTTTGTCACAAACAAACGGAAGTCTTTTTACGCTACAAGACCTTCAAACCGAATCCATTAACATCGTTTCATGGATTAATGAAAATCGCAGTGCGTTGGAACGCTCAGGATTCGAAATTCAACAAGAAGAAGGAGCCACACAGTATTATTTGGGTGGCATTCAATTGTTAGTAACTGTTAAAAATGGTATTGATTGGTTCGATGTTCACGCTGTTGTGAAGTTTGACGAATTTGAAATTCCCTTTATTAAATTGAGGAAACACATTCTCGATAAGAAAAGAGAGTACGTGCTACCCAACGGCAAAGTGGTTATTTTACCAGCTGAATGGTTCACGCAATTTGCTCAAATCGTGAATCTGGCCGACGTACATGACGAAGCTTATCGAGTGAGAAACATCCACGTTTCTTTATTGGCCGATTTGGATGAGTATTTGAACGAAGCGCCTCCAACACCGGATTGGACGGAAGCCTTACACAGAGGAACCATTCCACCGGTAGATTTGCCAACGGGCTTTAACGGAGAACTTCGCAATTACCAAATGGAGGGTTACAGCTGGATTCGATTCATGCAGCAAAACAGGTTTGGTGCTTTATTGGCCGATGATATGGGTTTGGGTAAAACCATACAAACCCTGGCTCAACTTCAAGTGTTGGCGATGGAATACCGCGCCGAAAGAGCATCTAGCAAACCCATGGTTGCAAATTCAGCGGGTGAGGCCAAACAAGTTCCTGATTCGATTTTGGCCACAGATGGCAAGCCACTTCCACCCGAAGCCATGCACCATGGTCCAATTGTTATCATTGCCCCGAAATCATTGCTGTACAACTGGATGTCGGAATCCGCCAAATTCTGTCCAGAATTAAAAACTTTGCTTTATTCAGGGTTGAGCCGACAGAAACTGATATCCAATTTCGACAAAATTGATTTGGTTGTTATGTCGTATGGTACGATGCGAAACGACGTTGAAATTCTCCGGAATTATCGATTCAACTGCATCGTACTGGATGAAAGCCAAGCCATTAAAAATCCATCGTCTCAGACATCGAGGGCGCTTTTAAAATTGCAATCGAAAAGTAGAATTGCCTTAACGGGTACGCCCATTGAGAATACTTTGTTAGACATATGGAGTCAGATGAATTTCTTGAATCCAGGGTTGTTGGGTAGCTATACCTACTTTGAAAAGCAATTCATTCGTCCAATAGAAAAAGGAGCAAACCCTCAAAAAACAGAGGAATTGCGTAAACTGATTGATCCTTTCGTATTGAGAAGAACCAAGAAGCAGGTAATGAAAGAATTGCCTCCAAAAATTGAAAAGGTTCACTTCTGCGAAATGAGTGCTGAACAGTCAGAATTGTACGAGACCGTGAAAAATCAATATCGAAATGAAATCCTTAACCACGTAACTGAGTTGGGTATTTCTAAATCGCGGTTGAAAATTTTCAACGGTTTGATGCATTTGCGACAAATTGCACTCAATCCATCGCTCAAAGATGTGAATTATGATGGTGGTAGTGGAAAAGACGATGAAATCATGCGAATGCTGTTGAGGGCTGTGGCAAACGGACATAAAGTGTTGTTTTTCTCGCAGTTTGTAGGCTATCTCAAAGTGTTTGAGGAAATGTTTGAGCAGCAAGGTGTTGAATATTGCTATTTGGATGGTTCCATGGATGAGAAAGAGAGACAAGTTCAAATCGATTTATTTCAAAACGACGATAAAAAGCGTGTTTTCCTCTTGAGTTTAAGGGCTGGAAACAGCGGATTGAATTTGACAGCGGCGGATTATGTGTTTTTGGCTGATCCATGGTGGAATCCATTTACCATGAAACAAGCCGAAGACAGGGCCCACAGGATTGGTCAAGATAAACCAGTGTTCTCCTACAAATTCATCACAAAAGACACCATCGAGGAAAAAATCCTCGCTCTACAGGCCAAGAAAGCCGCTCTAGCAGAAAGTGTGATTCCCGATGAAGATTCTATTTTGTCGAGTTTGAATCTGGAAGAACTTGAAGATTTACTGAATTAATCGCTCAAATGGAAAGCCCCAATTCACCGGCGCAATTGTTGAATTCGGATTGGCTCATCCACTTATTATCTTATTTTGATGGTCCTGATTACCGAAGGGTGATGGACAGAATTCGTGCTGATGAAGTGGCCAATATTCGTGTATTTCCCCTTGTTGCCCAGCGATATCGAGCGTTTGAATTGACGCCATTGAGACAGGTGAAGTGTGTGATCATCGGGCAGGACCCATACCACGGTGAAGGTCAAGCGAACGGGCTCGCATTTTCAGTGAATAGGGGACAGAAAACGCCACCATCGCTGACCAATATATTGAAGGAACTTCAGTCTGAATACCCAAATCAAACACCCGCAGCCGTTGTGTCAGAAGGCGATTTAAGTAAGTGGGCCGAGCAAGGAGTTTTGTTGCTGAATGCTTCGCTAACTGTGTGTGAATCGGCACCTTTATCGCACCAGAATTGTGGTTGGGAACCCTTGATTCAACAAGTCATCGCCACAATGAATACCCAATGTTCAGGGTTAGTTTTTGTGCTTTGGGGTAAATCTGCTCAGCGATATAAGTCATTCATTGATACCAATATACACGCTGTGATCGAAGGTGTTCATCCAAGTCCGCTGTCGGCCCATCGCGGGTTTTTTGGATCAAAACCCTTTTCGAAGATCAATGAATTCCTTAAAAATCAGGGGAAATCACCCATCGAATGGTGAGTGAGAAGTCCAATAAATCAAACAATCCAAAACTGTGTAAAACTGATTCGCACAAAAAAGCCTCGCACAGATAACTTTGGAGGGTGGAAAATCCCATCAGTATTACCAAGGCAACCATACATCAGGGCAGCATTGCTGTGTTGCAGGATGTGAATCTTCAAGTGTCTGAAGGCGAGTTTGTGTTTTTGATCGGTAGAACCGGCTCTGGTAAATCATCGCTGTTAAAGACTCTATATGGCGAATTGCCATTGCAAGAGGGTGAAGCCAATATTGCGGGCTATGATTTAAAGGGGTTGTTGAAGAAAGATGTCCCTTTCTTGCGTCGTAAATTGGGGATTGTGTTTCAGGATTTTCAGTTACTAACAGACCGAAACGTGCTCGATAATTTGATGTTTGTTTTGAAGGCAACCGGCTGGACCAATAAGCATGAAATGTTAGATCGCTGCAAAGCCGTTTTGGAAAAGGTAGGTTTACAAACCAAAGATTACAAAATACCCGCTGAATTGAGTGGTGGGGAGCAACAGCGTTTGGTTATTGCTCGGGCTTTGTTGAATGAACCCAAAGTAATGCTTGCAGATGAACCCACTGGTAACTTAGATCCCGAAGTGAGTGACGAAATCATGGCTCTTTTGAAGTCCATCGCGAGAGAAGGGACTGCAATATTGATGGCTACTCATGACTATCGCCTCATCCAAAAGTTTGGTGGAACCATTTGTAAACTCGAAAATCGCAGTTTGCGTGCGATGGAATCCTACGAATTCAATCAATCACTTTCTTAATTGCCTAAGGGAGATTTCCCTCCGTGGGGACTCAATATAGGTTGATTGCCAGGTTTCCCATTGTTGACTTTCAATCCAATGCATTGTAGTTGGATTTTGCAATGCCGAGGCTCTGTTATGAATTGGACTCACGATATAACTGTTATGAATGAGTATCTGCACTTGAGAATCCTTGGATAGGCTTTTGAATTCTTGAATGTCTTTTTCCGATGAACCTAGATTGAATATGATATTCTTTGGTGGTTCTTTGCCAATCATTCTGGCTTGGTACTCCCAAGCGTTTTCTATTGCCTTAGCATGATTTGATATCAAAACAATTTTCTGCGTATTGTTAGTCGGTATTTGTTTATTTAGGATTTCTGCAAATCGTTCCACATCGGAATTAGAACCAAGAAACATCGGAATTAAAACAAAAACGGCATGATAAACCCATGTTCCAATGGCCACACCCATCAGTGGCTTTGTGGTTTTATCGTCAGACGAAAACAATCCTGCTTTCGCCATTAAAAGGGTAGCGATTGGTAGTAACATCACCATGAATTCTGCATTTCCTACGCTGTAGAAGGCAAATCCCAAATGAAGAAAGAAAACCCAAGACAGGGTGCCTTTAAAAATACGGATTGGCGTAGTGTGTGTTTTTCTTTTTAAAATATATCGCCAAACGAAGGCCAACGAGGAGATAACCAATAACAACAATCCACCCAAACCAATGATCGACATGAAAGGCCAAGCAACGATGATGAATATACTAAAACCATGGATTTGGAACACAGTGCGAATGAGGTTAACTGCGGTAAATAAAAAGTTGAGTGGCCCTATTTCAGTATCAACGAGCCCTTGGTTGACATCGTGGATGATAAAGTTAATGATGCTTTCATTGCTCGCTGAAGCAGCCAGTAGGTATGCAAATATGATGAGTGCACCCGATAAAATTGGGGCTGCCCATTTCCCTTTCTTCATTGCCATTAATGCGTAGGCTAAGAACCAGAAAATATATGATTGATGAAACAACACGGCAAATGCGAGCGATACCCAGCCGGCTGAAGCGGTTCTGTGTTGTTTGTTTTCAATGAGATAACTCCCCAAAATGGCCAAAAACAGTGGCACCACATAGGTCTCGTTATCAATGGCAAATCGCAAAATACCATACGACCCCAGAAGGAACCAGATCAGCCAATGTGCATTTGAATGGGTCGTATTTAATTTCAGTAGCCATGCGCGCAAAATCTCTAAAGTGAGTGCACACAGAGCGAAGTTTAAAAAAGTAAAACCAGCAATTGGATCGATATGAAGGAATCTGATTAATGGTAGCCACAATGAGCACCAGGGCATGTAAAGTAAGTGGTGTGGTGATAACATAGAACCGAAGCTTCCCTCAAATTCCAATGTGTCGGCGGCATAACCCCAACCATCGCCTGAATGGGTTAGAGGCAATAGCAAAATACTCACCATCAATATGGCGATAAATGCAAAATAAAATCCGCGGTTTGCATTTATTGAAATTCGCATCGCAACAAATATAGGGTGTGCTATCTTTGTGCCGTGCAATCACCTTTAGATAATCCCATTTTTCAGGTCATCGGTAATACAGCGGACCAAATGCAGTTAAAAGCATGGGTGGTTGGCGGATTTGTGAGGGATTCAATATTAAAAAGGGAAAATAAAGACATCGACATTGTTGTGGTGGGGAACGGGGTAGATTTTGCCCAGGCGGTTGCCAAGAACTTCAATAATGATTGTAGTTTGAGTGTTTTTAAGAATTTCGGTACTGCGCAAATTAAATTTGATGACTGGATCATAGAGTTTATCGGGGCCAGGAAAGAAAGTTATCGAAGGGATTCACGCAAACCAATTGTAGAGAATGGCACGTTGATCGATGATCAAAATCGTCGTGATTTCACCATTAATGCTATGTATCTATCGCTAAATAGCGATAATTATGGCGAGTTGTATGACCCGTTTAATGGCGTTCAGGATTTACAGAACATGGTCATTCGAACTTGTTCTAATCCAGACATTACATTTAGTGATGACCCGCTCCGGATGTTGAGGGCCATTCGATTTGCTTCGCGGCTTAATTTTCGCATCGAACTCAAAACCTTCGAAGCCATCAAAGCCAATGTGAATCGCATTGAAATAGTTTCGCAAGAGAGAATTACTGATGAAATCAATGGCATGATCATGGGTGAAAAACCGAGTAGGGCATTCGAAATGATGTCGAAAACGGGTTTACTGTCTTTGATTTTTCCTGAAATGATGGATTTGCATGGGATAGAAACTAGAAATGGCAAATCTCACAAAGACAATTTCTATCACACCCTGCAGGTTTTAGATAACATCTGCGAGTTTACAGATAATTTGTGGCTGCGCTGGGCGGCTATTCTGCACGACATTGCCAAGCCGGCCACCAAGAGATTTGACCCAAAGGTTGGATGGACATTTCACGGACATGAAGACAAGGGATCTAGGATGGTAAAAGGCATTTTTAAGCGCATGCGGTTGCCACTGGATGAAAAGATGCGCTATGTTAGTACTTTGGTTTTGTTGCATTTGAGACCCATCGTATTGTCGAAAGAAACAGTTACTGACAGTGCAGTTCGGAGATTGATTGTAGATGCAGGTGACTACGTTTCAGATTTGGTTATTTTGTGTAGAGCGGATATCACCAGTAAGAACGAAGCCAAAGTAGAGAAACACTTAAGAAATTTGGTTTTAGTTGAAGAGAAGATCAGTGAAGTAATGGCAAAAGATGAGCTGAGAAATTGGCAACCGGTTTTAACGGGGAATCATATCAAGAACCATTTCGACATAAAGGACCCACAGCACATTGGCATGATCAAAGAGGCTGTGCGTGAAGTGATTTTGGAAGGACAAATCCCCAATGAATTAGAGGCTGCATTGAAGTTGGCGGTGGAAATAGCGGCCAAACTAGGAGTGAGTGAGAAATCCCAATAAAAGGGATTGAAATCTGAATGAATTTCATCAAATAAATTCACGAAATTTGCAATAATATTATGTTACAGATTGCCAACATTAGAAAAAATGCCAATGAATTGGCCGAGAGATTGGCCATACGTGGTTTGGATGGACAAGCATTGATTGCCCAAGTGATTGAATTGGATGAAAGGAATCGCGCCAAAAGAACGGAGATGGAGACCTTGCAGGCCAAAGGCAATCAGTTGTCGTCTCAAATCCGAGACATGTATCAATCTGGACAAAAAGAAGCTGGCGATGCGTTGAAGTTGGAATCTGCACAAATCAAAGATTCATTGAAGTCTTTGGAAGCCGATGTTGAGGTAGCAGACAAAGAATTATTACAATTGTTACTCACGATTCCCAATACCCCTTCTATGGAGGTGCCCAAAGGAAAAACGCCAGAGGAGAATCAGGAAGTATCTCAATGGGGTGCTAAACCCGATTTGTATGACGGGGCTGTTCCACATTGGGAGCTTGCTGCAAAGTATGATATCATTGATTTTGAATTGGGTGTAAAATTGACCGGTGCAGGTTTTCCTGTATACAAAGGAAAAGGCGCGATTTTTCAACGTGCTTTGATTCAATTCTTTCTCAATGAAGCGGGTAAAGCAGGCTATATGGAAGTACAGCCACCATTGTTGGTAAACGCCGATAGTGGATATGGAACGGGCCAGTTACCCGATAAAGAAGGTCAAATGTATCATTGCGGTGTGGATGATTTGTATTTGATTCCAACCGCTGAGGTACCCATTACAAATCTTTACAGAGATGTGATTTTGAATGAATCTCAACTACCCATTAAGAATGCTGGTTACACACCATGCTTCAGAAGAGAAGCCGGTAGTTATGGTGCTCACGTAAGGGGCTTGAACCGTTTACATCAATTTGATAAAGTAGAAATAGTTCAAATCGTAAAGCCGGAGGGGTCATACGCAGTATTGGAAGACATGCAAAATTACGTGCAAGGCCTGTTACAAAAATTGGGTTTACACTACAGAGTTTTGTTGTTGTGTGGTGGAGATATGGGCTTTACAAGTGCCAAAACCTATGATATGGAAGTGTGGTCTGCGGCCCAAGAAAAATGGTTAGAATGCAGTTCTATTAGCAATTTTGAAACCTTTCAAACGAACCGATTGAAATGCCGTTATCGCAATGCTGAAGGCAAAACAGAATTGGCCCACAGCTTGAATGGATCTGCTTTGGCATTGCCCCGAATAGTAGCTGCCTTGCTCGAAAACAACCAAACAGCTGAAGGCATAAGGGTGCCAGACGTTTTGGTTCCCTATACAGGCTTTACATTTATCAATTGAAATGACAGGAACGCCCACCTTACCGCCATTTGATTGGGAGGCGCCAACTTCTCTGGGTTCATTGCTGAATGACGTACTTACCATCCAACAATTCCCAACAGAATTGGCCAAAGTCATTGCCACAGTGACCGAAAACCAGTGGAGTTGTAGCTACAGAGAGGGTGGATGGAACCTTCGTCAGATCATTCATCATTTGGCTGATGCACATCTAAATGCCTACGTTCGAACCAAACATATTCTAACCCAAGACCAAGATTTGATACAACCTTGGGATGAAAACGCTTGGGCAGAAACACCAGATGCAGCATTTCATCATGAAGCGAGTTATTTGATTTTGTTGGGTTTGCATCAAAAATGGTCGCTGTTGTTATTAGAATCATTGAAAGATCCCGCTACCCATTTCGCCAAAACCTTGCTGCATCCAGAATTGGGTCGTCAAGTGAGTTTGAGCGATTTGATACGATTATATGCTTGGCATGGTGCACACCACTTGGAGCAAATGAAATTGGCCATTTCGCTCAATCCGTAAAAACCAACAGTTATTTGTAGTATTGGAATACTTGCCAGATTTGGAAAGGAACTTTTACGAAGTCTAGCCAACCAATTTTAGAACCTTTTACATCGTTCCAAGCACGAATGGGTACCTCAAGGACTTTTTCCTGCGCGGCATTTCCATATACCTTTTTTAATCGAAGTAATATCTCCACATCAAACAACCAGGAGGTTTTGAAAGGTTTTTCCATGCAAATTGGAATCAACTCGGGCTTCATTAATTTGGCACCACATTGCGTATCGTGAACCTTCCAGCCCAAACCTTGGCTAATGAGTGTGGCAAACAATCTTCCAGAATAATGTCGGAATATGGTTCTGTCAATTTTTGCTCCCAATCGTGCAACCCTTGAACCAATGATTAAATCATAGTCATCATTGCCCGCGAATTGGTAAAACCACTTCACCTCTTGCAACGGAGTTGCCAAATCGGCATCCCAAAATCCTACATAAGACGTTGATCGAATTTTCTCACTGAATAATACCTGTTCCCCATAGATTTCCGTTTCATTCAGAGAATTCGTTTTGGTTTCGTTGATTGAGCGATCAGTTAAATCATGAAAAATCCCAGAATAAATGTAGTTGAAGCCTTCTCTAACCGCATTGCTCTTGCCTTTATTTAATTTATACGATAGAACAAGGATTCTCTCTTTTATTGGGGTTGGTTGCGTGTCGCGAAAATTGCACAAAAACCGAAATGTATCGTCGCTACTACCATCGTTTACAAACACGAAAGCCATTGACTCATCGTCAAGCAGGGCTTGAGCAAACAAGGGCTGTTGTATCCGATTCGCCTCATTGTAGCATGGTATAACCAAACACGTCTTTATCATTTCGAAATCGGATGCCAAAATACCACTGATTTTGTTGGCAACCTATCTTAATTCTATGTTTTAAGCACTGTTTTGCTGATTTTTCGAAAAAAGCGCACTTTCAAAAGTAAATTTGCATCAGTATGCGGGTATACCAAAACATTTTAGAAACCATTGGAAATACGCCAATGGTAAAGCTTAACTCCATCACCAAGGATTTGCCATGCACGGTATATGCCAAAGTGGAAACCACAAATCCTGGTAATTCAATCAAGGATCGGATGGCGCTCAAAATGATCGAAGACGCAGAAGCGAGTGGCGCATTGAAGCCTGGCGGAGTCATCATTGAAGGTACCAGCGGAAACACGGGGATGGGATTGGCCATCGCTGCAGTCATCAAAGGATATAGATGCATTTTTACTACCACCGATAAGCAAAGCAAAGAGAAAGTCGATGCCTTGAAAGCTTTTGGCGCCGAAGTCATCGTTTGTCCTACCGATGTAGACCCAGAAGATCCCCGCAGTTACTACAGCGTAAGTACTCGATTGGCCAATGAGATACCGAATGCTTGGAAACCCAATCAATACGATAATCTTAGCAATTCAAAAGCCCATTACGAGCAAACGGGTCCGGAAATTTGGGACCAAACTGCTGGTAAAATAACCCATTTGGTTGTGGGAGTGGGCACTGGCGGTACAATTTGTGGAACAGGCAAATACTTGAAAGAACAAAATCCGGATATTCAGATTTTGGGAATTGATACATATGGTTCAGTTTTCAAAAAATACAAGGAAACTGGCATTTTTGATAAAAACGAAATTTACCCCTATATCACTGAAGGCATTGGTGAAGATTTCCTGCCAGCCAACGTGGATTTTAGCATTATCGATCATTTTGAGAAAGTAACCGACAAAGATGCCGCGGTAATGACGCGAAGAATCCCAAGGGAAGAAGGGATTTTTGCAGGCAACAGCGCTGGATCAGCCATGGCCGGCTTGTTGCAAATGAAAGATCGCTTCAAAGCATCCGATGTTGTGGTTGTGATTTTCCATGATCATGGTACCCGGTATCTGGGAAAAATGTATAACGAAGATTGGATGAGAGATAGGGGATTTATTGCTCCCAAGCCATTGACCACAGCACTCGATTTGATTGCTGGTCACGCTCAATTGCCATTGTTGTCGGTTAAAACTTCAGATACATGTGAACATGTAATTGCCTTGATGCAGAAATATTCTGTTTCTCAATTGCCCGTAAAAGATGAAGCGAACAACTTCGTTGGGGCCATTGAAGATGCTAGCCTTTACGCTGAATTATTGAAAAATCGCGATTTAATGTCGAAACCAGTGGCTGAAATCATGGTTGCATCCTACCCAGTGGTATCGCACATGGCAAGCATTGAGGAAGTATCGTCAAAAATCAATAAAGCCAATGCTGCCGTACTCATGATGGATATGGGAGGCAATTGGCATATCATCACAAAGCAAGATTTGATTCAAGCCATTTCTAAAGGTAATTAATATAATCCAGTGTCATCCATAGTAATTAAAACAGCTGAACAAATCGAAGGCATTCGAAAGAGCGCGCATTTGGCTGCAGAAACATTGAAATACCTAGAACAGTTTGTAGTTCCTGGGGCAAGAACCATCGATATTGACAAAAAATGTGAGGAATTTGTGAGAGATCATGGCGCAATTCCTGCCACCAAAGGCTATCGCGGGTTCAAGCATTCTTGTTGTATCTCGCCAAATGATGTTATTTGTCATGGCGTGCCCAACGATACAATCCTCGATCATGGCGATATAGTAAACATCGACGTAACAACCATATTAAAAGGCTACTACGGCGATACCTGCAAAATGTATTACGTGGGCGAGGTGAGTGATTATGCCAAGAAGTTGGTAGAAACCACAAAACAGTGCCTACACGTTGGCATGCAGCAGTGTTTCCCTGGGAATAGATTGAATAACATTGGTTATCACATCGCTCAGTATGCCCAAAAACACGGGTATTCAGTGGTTTATGAATTTTGCGGACACGGTGTGGGGTTGAAGTTTCATGAGGCGCCAGATGTTGCCCACATTGCAGATGCCAATACAGGGCCGATATTAAAACCGGGAATGATATTCACCATTGAGCCCATGATCAATGCGGGTAAGGCGAGGGCAAAAGTTGATCGCAAGGATGGATGGACTGCCAGAACCATAGACGGTAAGCTCAGCGCACAATTCGAACATACGATTCTAATAACAGAAACGGGTTATGAGGCTTTGACCGACGTGTATAACGAATTTTAACCATGAAAATTCATATTGTAAATACGGGTAATTTCAAGCTAGACGGCGGTGCAATGTTTGGTGTTGTTCCCAAGACCATTTGGCAAAAATTGGTACCTGCTGATGAAAACAATATGTGCAATTGGGCGATGCGTTGCTTGCTCGTAGAAGTAGGTGAGCGTCTTATTTTGATTGATACGGGCATCGGTAACAAACAGAGCGATAAATTCTTTGGTCATTACGATTTAAATGGTAGCGACACATTGCTGGGTTCAATGGCATCTTTGGGTTTTGAATTGGGTGATATCACTGATGTACTGTTAACCCATTTGCATTTCGATCATTGTGGAGGTGCGGTTTCTCGCAATGCTGAAGGGCAGTTATTTCCCACCTTTCCCAATGCGATGTATCACTTAACACAAGAACATTGGAACCACGCTAACAACCCAAATCCAAGAGAAAAACCCTCATTTTTACCTGAGAACTTTTTGCCGTTGATGGAATGCAACCAAATCAACTTCGTGAAAGACGGAGATTACATCGCCGATAAAATTGAAATCAAGGTTTTCAATGGCCACACCTTGGGCATGCTTGCACCCATCATTCATCACGAGGATTTCAAAGTGATGTATATGGCCGATTTAATCCCTGCTTCAGCGCATGTGCCTGTTAACTATGTGATTGGGTACGATGTACAACCATTAATTACCATGCAAGAAAAAGCGGGCATTTTACCTTGGCTTGAAGAAAACGGGGTTTGGTTGTTCTATGAGCACGATGCCCAGTTCACAAGATCACAGGTGCAGAAAAATGAAAAAGGGCAGTACAAGCCTGTGAATTTGACCAATGCTGGTTTCGATTGATTGCAATTACGCAATAAAAGCATCTACAATCTCTTCCTTTTGAACACTGACTTCGCCTGGTGCAGCGTTCTTGGGTTTGGAAACAAATTTCCTCAAAACGGCAATTACTGGTACAACCGACTGGGTTTTGGCTTTTGAATTTTTGGCGGCAAGCTGTGCAGCGTGTTGAATAACCGATTCAGGGTAAATGGCCCCCTTTTTCTTGATGATCACGTGCGAACCAGCAACATCTTTTGCATGCAACCACATATCATTTTTCTGAGCCAATTTCAACATCTGGTCATTGGATTTGTTGTTCTTACCCACCCAAATCTGATATCCTTGAAATTCAACCAAACGATAGGGCAAGGTATCTTGAATCTGATTGCTAACCGGCGGCGCCAATTTTTGATATGATTTAAGGGATTTGAAATCGGTTGAAGCACAAGCTCCAGCGAGTTGCAACTCCAAATCCTTCAAATTGGATTGAGTGATTTCTATTTGTTCGAGCAATTTTTTTACTTCGATCACCTCGTTTTTGGCTTTACCGTAGTACTTTTTGGCATTATCTGCTGCGCTCAAATCTGGATTTAGTTTAATCCAAATTCTTTGATCGGTGAAGTAATCTGTCACCAATGCCTTGGTTAAACCTGGTTTAAGAGAGTGGGAGTGGGCCAAAATCAAATCACCCAATTCCTTGTTGCTTCGGCGAGTTTCAATGTCTTTGAGCCTTCGTTGAGATTCAACAATGATTTTTTTATAGTGTTTGATCTTCTTTTCTAGGCCATCAATCAGTTGCATCTTATTGCGGTCAAAATAAAAATCACGCATGAAATGCAATTCCGCCTGAACCAACTCTTGGATTGATAAAGGCCAGTTTTTTATATGTAACGCCGAGAGCTCATCCGGATTGGGTTTCTTTACATCGGAATCAGAAGATTGAATTGCCTCGAGCACAGGATATTTGAATTCCCAATCGGACTTTAGCGATAATCTAAACAATGATATGGTTTCATCGCTGATTGAATTTCGTAATAATACATTACCGAATTTCCCAAACCCCTTTAGCCAGAGTTCATTGTTGTTCGACAGCTGCATACAAATCCATCGATCGTTGGGGTCGTTTTTGATGCCCACAATTTGTAGGTTTTCAATTTCTTTGAACTGCGCCATGCCTTTTCTCAAATCATTTTGATCAAAGATCCGGTCACTGGTTAAAATGAACATGTGACCATCGATGAATTTCACTTCGAGGGTGTAACGAGACCCATCAAAACGCGTAAACCTGAGATACAAGGTGTCCTTATCGAAGCTGATCGCACCTTCAAAAAAACCATTTAACAATTGCTCACGCAATGCATCGCCCCAAAGACCAAAAACCCAACTTGCGCTAAACATGTTGCGAATTTCGGCAATTACTGCGACTTCGTGCGCAATAAAGTGATAGTACTATAGGCGATTCGTTTGCCTTGCTTGTTCCCTTTGTATTCGATGATCATCGCATAGGTGCCTTCCATACAGGGCGCTCCATTGTAATTGCCATCCCAATTAAAGTTGTTTTCTGATGATTCAAACACAATTTCACCCCAACGATTTATGATTCTTGCCTGAATTTCAGAAGTGCCCCAAAACGCACAAGTCAAATAATCATTGATTCCATCGTCATTTGGCGTAAAGGCAGTTGGGAGGTAATAAATCACAGTATCCTTATAACAAATGTCTTCTATGGCCGTATCTGTGCAATTGCCTTCATTTCTAATCGCCAACATAACCCTGTATGAGCTTTCAGTGCCCGCAAATGTGTGGGTTGGATTTTGGCTGGGTGCGAATGGATTTGAAGTACCATCACCCCAATGCCATATTCCGGAGGTTCCGCCATTGCTTTGGTTATAGAACAAGGTATTTGCGTCTAAAGGAGTTAGACAATTCTCATTGTTTTGTTTTTGGATCGAAAAGCCCGCTTGTATGGCTTTGTATCCAGGGATTTCAATGATGGTATCACCTGTGCAACCAGTATTATTATCAATCAATGTCACACGATATCGATTATCGGCAAACGCAAACATTGTATCGCCCATATATTGCGGGTCATGGACCCAATTTCGCTCCACAGGATTACCATTCCCTAAAGTTACATAAGCCCAGCCTTTCTGACCTCTGCAAACAGTGTCGCTTACTACCGCTTTGGCCCAAATTCTTGGATGAACCAATATTGTCGCTGTGTCTGTAGATGGATCTGAACAACCATCGCGCGCTATGGCAATGAGTTCTCCAGTTTGTTTGGCTGTGAAATAGGTTTTATTGCCCAATTGCCCATGAGACCATTTAAGTTCGTGATTGGCAATTAATCCTCCTTTAACCAACGCTTCTAAGGTGAGTATGTCGCCATAACAAGCACTGTCGATATTGGGCGATATCTGCACAGCTAATGGCGATTCAATAACTACCTCTACGCTGTCTTTGGCCGGACAAGCATTGATATTCAATGAATAGTACAACCTATGATTGCCTGATTTGGCCAATTTGGGATTAAGTAAACTGTTTTGGATACCAGGTCCAGACCAAGTGCCACCCATTGGTTTGGCGGTTAATTCAAAAGAGGAATCTTTATTACAAAAATAAGTAGGAGAAGAGAAAACAATCTTCGGAAGAGTATCCACGGAAATAGTGACTTGGTTCAAACATCCTTCTGAGGATTTGTAAAAAACTGTGTGTTTTCCAGCGCCACTCATTGATGGCAAAAACAAATCTGAATTTTTCGATATTCCAACACCCCAAAACACCCCTTTAATATCTTTTTTGAACAATATTAATTGATTTATATTCAAACAAATGGATGTGTCTAATTGAATTAAAGGTTTATTCTTTACCAAGACAACCATTGTATCGTCACAACCCTTATTGGAATACCTCACCGGAAAGGTGCCCACACCCGTAATTCGAGGGTCAAATGCAATATTATTGACAACCCCAAATCCAAACCATTTTCCACCCGATACGGACAATTCCACTCCCTTTGATGCGAAAGTTGTTGTTGTGTCTTCTTGACAAAAAACGAGGGTATCTGGAGATAAAACCTTTGTTGATAGCACATGGACGAGCTTCGTATCTGTGCATTTGCTCGTTTTTAATATGAGTGTGTCAACATTTGATTTTCCTGGGCTCCACCAATTTGAACTATACAAATTACCAATGCCGTTTATTCCTTTGCTTTTCCATGAGTAATTCGTGAGTGGCCGGAATGTCTTTAATACTTGGTTGCCAGCGGTGGGACAGAAGGTATCATTCAATCCCGCATCACTTGGAAGGACGGTCAAAATGGTTGTGTCTCGGCATCCGCCTTGGGCTTGATAAATGATTCGGTAGTCTTTGGGCCCACCCATTAATGATGGATTGTATGTCCCCAAATAATAATTGGTTAATCCTGCAAAATAATTTGGATACAGTCCTTTGGGTGAGAATTTCAATGTGGCCGCGGTGGAAGATTCACAAACCGTATCTCTTTCTGGAACCTGAATGGATTGAACATAAACCGTTTTTTTGGATTGGCAACCTTTCCATTCATAGGTGAGCACATATGTACCCGCCGTGTCCGGAGTAAATGATCCCGATGCGGTCACTTTAGGACCAGTCCACTTCCCACCTGAAGGTCCAAACCAATACAGTGGGAAGGCGTTTTTATTCGGACAAAAAACATTTTCATAGTTATAGGGTGCGGTTACAGTTACAACCACCGTATCGGCGCAGCTCCCAATTTGATACCACACTTTTACAGCCCCCCAAACCGCATTGGGCTTAAATTCCCCAGTTTTGGCATTTACAATTCCTGGACCTTTCCATACACCACCAATGGGTGAAGATCGAAGCAGGAAATTACTGGAATAATAACACACACTGGTGTCTTGCTGGGCTTTGGGTGGATCAAGCACTATGATATCCAATGTATCATAGCCGGGCAGAGAGCTCCCATCGTCAACTTTGATCGTGTATTTTC
>JACCEC010525660.1_pt1 | contig 81767 bp, 93 predicted proteins | sample 7450121 | NCBI WGS metagenome assembly JACCEC01 (sample SAMN15323455, study PRJNA562643) | freshwater metagenome | isolation source: river surface water | place: USA:Blue River Watershed | collected 2017-08-18
CAGATTCTCACGTGTTACTCACCCGTCCGCCACTAAGGCTAAAAGCCTTCGTACGACTTGCATGTATTAAGCATACCGCCAGCGTTCATCCTGAGCCAGGATCAAACTCTCCATGATATCCAATATTAGCTTAGAAGTCTTAATAAGCCTTCCTTTTCGACTAGCTTTTCGAATTAGGTTTAAACCTTTCTCTTAAACTATGGAAATAACAGTAATTTTATTTTTTTGAATTGTCAACCCCTAAAATTTATCATTTTTTTTATTGAAATTTCTAAATAAACTTTCTTTCATTTATATTATCTTTGTATATGTAAATAAGAAGTTGAAAAAATAGTAATTGTCGAAAGTTATGCAGAAGTCTATTATTAATAAGGAAAAAGTTTTAGTGGTCGACGATGAAGCTAGCATCCGTAGAATATTAGATACTAGATTATCTATGATTGGATATACCGTGATAACAGCTTCTGATGGTGAGGAAGCCTTATTTCTATTTAGAAAGGAAGCCCCTAATTTGGTAATTCTTGATGTAATGATGCCTAAGCTTGATGGTTATGGTGTTTGCCAAGAAATAAGAAAAACTTCTGATGTACCTGTGATAATGCTGACAGCTTTGGGTGATGTTGCTGATCGTATAACTGGTTTAGAGTTAGGAGCTGATGATTATATAACCAAACCTTTTTCACCAAAAGAATTAGAAGCAAGAATTAGATCTGTTTTAAGAAGATCTGAAAAAGCCCAATTATCTTATAACAATAATAACTCAGGAGTAGTTCAGTTTAGTTTTCTAAAAATAGATTTTAATAGGAGACAAGTATATAAGTCTGATGAAAGAATAAAATTAACCGGAATGGAATTCAGCCTTCTTGAATTGTTAATTGGTAGATCTGGGCAAGCTTTCTCCAGAGCGGAAATATTACAAGAAGTATGGGGATATACTCCTGAAAGACATGTTGATACCAGAGTTGTAGATGTCCACATATCTAGACTACGTGCTAAATTGGAAATTGATCCATCCAATCCTGATTTAATTCTTACAGCAAGAGGAACTGGCTATCTTTTCCAAAGAATTGTTCTACCAAATGCGTCATCTTAATCTTTTATTGAATTGAATTTATAAAATAAAAAAATCGACGTTACTTTTTTTACAATTATTACTATAATATAAAGAAGAAATTGTAAAGGTAAGTAAAAAATCTACTGTCATTAGTACAGTACAGGTAATACTTGGTATTTAAAAAGCTTTGGAGAATTAATTTATGACCATAGCAATTGGACAAGAAGAGGGACGTGGTTGGTTCGACCTAATGGATGACTGGTTAAAGAGAGATCGATTTGTATTTATCGGTTGGTCTGGTCTTCTACTATTCCCAACATCATATTTAGCAGTAGGTGGTTGGTTCACTGGTACAACATTTGTTACATCATGGTACACTCACGGATTAGCAAGTTCTTATCTTGAAGGATGTAACTTCTTTACTGCAGCTGTTTCAACTCCAGCAAACAGTATGGGACACTCATTACTATTACTTTGGGGACCTGAAGCACAAGGTGATTTCACTCGTTGGTGTCAAATTGGAGGTCTTTGGGCTTTCTGTGCTCTACATGGTTCTTTCGGTTTAATCGGATTCTGTTTAAGACAGTTTGAAATCGCAAGACTTGTAGGTATTAGACCTTATAATGCTATTGCATTCTCTGGACCAATCGCAGTTTTCGTATCTGTTTTCTTAATGTATCCTTTAGGACAAGCAAGTTGGTTTTTTGCACCTAGTTTAGGTGTAGCTGCAATCTTTAGATTCCTACTGTTTATCCAAGGTTTCCATAACTTTACACTTAATCCTTTCCACATGATGGGTGTTGCTGGTATTCTTGGTGCTGCTCTTCTTTGCGCTATCCACGGTGCAACAGTGCAAAACACTATTTTTGAAGATGGTGATGCTGCTAACACATTCAGAGCTTTCACTCCTACACAGGCTGAGGAAACATACTCAATGGTAACAGCTAACAGATTTTGGTCTCAAGTTTTTGGTGTAGCTTTCTCTAACAAGCGTTGGCTTCACTTCTTTATGTTATTCGTTCCATTAGCTGGACTATGGACAAGTGCTATCGGAATCGTAGGTCTTGCACTAAACTTACGTGCATATGATTTCGTTTCACAAGAACTTAGAGCTGCTGAAGATCCTGAGTTCGAAACATTCTACACTAAGAATATTCTTCTAAACGAAGGTATTCGTTCATGGATGGCTGCACAAGATCAGCCGCACGAAAACTTTATATTCCCTGAGGAGGTTTTACCACGTGGAAACGCCCTTTAATTCTAATGTAGGTATAGCTGGTAGAGATATTGAATCTACTGGTTTCGCATGGTGGTCAGGTAACTCTAGACTAATCAACGTATCAGGTAAATTACTTGGTGCTCACGTTGCGCATGCTGGTTTAATGGTTTTCTGGTGTGGTGCAATGACTTTATTTGAAGTTGCTCACTATATTCCAGAGAAGCCTTTATATGAACAAGGTTTAATTCTATTACCTCACTTAGCAACTCTTGGTTGGGGAGTAGGTCCAGGTGGTGAAATCATTGATGTCTATCCATACTTCGTAGTTGGTGTTCTTCATATCATTTCTTCAGCTGTTCTAGGTTTTGGTGGCGTATACCACTCACTAATTGGTCCAGATACACTTGAAGAATCATTCCCAGCGTTTGGTTATGACTGGAGAGATAAGAATAAAATTACTACAATTTTAGGTATCCACTTAGTAATCCTAGGATTTGGAGCTTTACTATTAGTTATTAAAGCTCTTTATGTTGGTGGTCTTTATGATACATGGGCACCAGGTGGCGGTGACGTGAGAATTATCGATAACCCAACTTTAAATCCAGGTGTTATTTTTGGATATGTACTTAAATCACCTTGGGGTGGTGACGGTTGGATTGTCAGTGTTAACAATATGGAAGATGTTGTTGGTGGACACATTTGGATTGGTTTTACATGTATCATTGGTGGATTCTGGCATATTTTAACTAAGCCATTTGCTTGGGCAAGACGTGCTTATGTTTGGTCAGGTGAAGCTTATCTTTCTTACAGCCTAGTTGCAGTAAGTCTTATGGCTTTCATTGCAAGTCAATACGCATGGTACAATAATACAGTATATCCTAGTGAGTTCTATGGTCCTACAGGTCCTGAAGCATCTCAATCTCAAGCATTCACATTCCTAGTAAGAGACCAACGTTTAGGAGCTAGTGTTGCATCTGCACAAGGTCCTACAGGTTTAGGTAAGTACTTAATGAGATCACCAAGTGGAGAAATTATTCTAGGTGGTGAAACTCAAAGATTCTGGGATCTAAGAGCTCCTTGGATTGAACCTTTAAGAGGTCCAAATGGTCTTGATCTAAACAAGATTAAGAACGATATTCAACCTTGGCAAGAAAGAAGAGCTGCAGAGTACATGACTCACGCACCTCTAGGTTCACTTAACTCTGTAGGTGGTGTAGCAACAGAAATTAACTCTGTTAACTACGTTTCTCCTCGTAGTTGGTTAACATGTTCTCACTTCTTCTTAGGTTTTGCATTCTATATCGGCCATCTTTGGCACGCTGGTAGAGCAAGAGCTGCTGCTGCTGGTTTTGAAAAAGGTATAAACCGTGAGAACGAGCCAGTATTATCTCTAAGACCTATTGATTAATTTCTTTACCTGTTCTTGATAATACTTAAATAAAAACAGGAAATCTAAGTTTTTAGATCTTCCTGTTTTTTCTAATAATCATTAATTATTAATAGTAATTTTTATTTTTTCTTAGAAATTCAAATAGATTCAATTTGTAAAAATAGCGAATATTTTTTATTATAAAAAAAGATAAAGAATTTTCACTTAGTTAAAATATAAATTGGTATGATTGCACGTGTAGACATGGTTTTACAGTTTAATTTTGTAAGTTAGTAAATAATATTATGACTAATTCATTGACTTTATTATTTTCTTCTTTTCTTGGATTTCTTCAGGTTTATCTAATATTATTATTAGTTAGAGTTTCTTTAACCTGGTTTCCTAATGTTAATTGGTATGGCCAACCATTTTATTCTTTGAGTAGGCTTACGGATCCCTATCTGAAAATATTTAGAGGCATAGTACCACCTCTAATTGGTATTGATATTTCTCCCATTCTTGGATTTGTACTGTTACAATGTATTATGCAAATAGCTAATAATGTAGGTTTGACGTCAAGTTAGTTGTCCTGGTTATTTGTCAGCAAAGGTTTAATATCTGTACAAAAAGAAAAAAAACAAATAAAAAATATTGCTATGTTAAAGTTAAGATTAAAAAGATGTGGTAGGAAAGGTCAAGCGAGTTATCGTATAGTTGCCATGCCAAGCAATACAAAAAGAGATGGAAGAGCTACCGAGGAACTTGGTTTCTATAATCCACATACAAATGAAGCTAATATTAATGTTGTAAGGGTCAAAGCTCGTTTAAGTCAAGGTGCCCAGCCTACACCAACAGTAGTAAATCTACTAAAGAAGGCCTCAATAAGCATTTAATTAATATACTCGGAGAAAAAAATTGCCTAAATTTACGTTAAAAGTTCTATGGTTAGATAATAATGTTGCCTTAGCTGTAGACCAAATCATTGGAAATGGAACTAGTCCGTTAACATGCTATTTTTTCTGGCCTCGTAATGACGCATGGGAACAAATAAAAGCTGAGCTTGAAGCAAAACCTTGGATTTCAGAAAGAGAAAGAGTGGAGTTATTAAACAAAGCAACTGAAATAATCAATTACTGGCAAGAGCAGGGAAAACAAGAATCTTTTACAGAAGTTCAATCAAAATTTCCAGATTTTATTTTCGTTGGTAATAATTAAATCATCTTTTATTAAGATTACTGCTAATAAGGTAATCTTAATATTAACAATTTTTTTGATATTTCCAAAATACAGAATGTTTATATGTTGAATCATCAAATTAATGAGAAAAAAAATGAGACTAAGTCAAAAAGATTCGAGAACCGTTTTTTGTATTTTCTATCTTTTAAAATTCCTTTAACTTCGTCATATTCTAACAGGGCTTTAGTCAATTATATCAATATGATTTTGGCTAGAGATCTGTTAATACAAAAAAATCGAAATACTGGTTATTTTAGTTTACTAAATTCTATTGATAAAGGAACTGTCCATAATCTAGTTATTAATAATATATTGAAATCCTATATTTAGCTATGAATATTTTTAGAAGCAAAATAGATCAATCTAAGGCATTAATTTTCTTTTTTAAACTAATAATACTTTACTCCATATCAATCAGCTGTTGTAATCATTCTGTCAAACAAAACCGCGATTCATATTTTTATCCCAACGGAATTCATCAAGAAAATATAGGTTCTCAATATTGTCAAATAAATAATTTAGATGAAAAATTGCTATTAGATTTACTTAAAAATAATCTACTACCTCTAATTAATAAGGATGCGAAAATTTCTATAAGTCTTGATTTAGAAGGTAAAATCATTGGATATAGAGCTTCTAAATCAGGAATGCCCAATTATTGGAATTCAGAATTTATAAAAAAAACTCTTAAAAAAAATAATCTTTTTTCTCTATCATTCAAGAGAGACCAAATCGTTAGTTTTCAAGTTTTATGTTGAAATTAACGATTTGTTTCTTTATGGGTATTTATACTACTCTGTTACACGGTCTACAACAATGCACTCTGTTGTAAGAATCATTCCAGCAATAGAACTAGCGTTCTGCAGACCGGATCTTGTTACTTTTGCAGGATCTATGATTCCTGCTTCGTACATGTTACATAATTCTCCCACAGCAGCATTATATCCAATGCTAAAATCACTATTTTTAATGGTTTCACAAATTATAGCAGATGACTTGCCAGTATTTTCTATGATTCTTTTTAATGGACTTAGCATAGCTTTTTCTACAATTAGTGCACCGACTAACTCATCTCCTTCCAGATTATCTTCAGCCCACTCTTGAAGATCTAGAGATAAGTGGACTAAAGTTGCTCCTCCACCTGGTACAATTCCTTCTTCTACAGCTGCTTTAGTAGCATTAATAGCATCTTCTAGACGTAGCTTTCTGTCTTTGGTTGAGTCGACTTCTTATTTTGATAAGAAAGCCTCTCGTGTGAACCGTACGTGCGGGTTTCCCTGCATACGGCTCTCAGTTCATTTAGCTTTTCTTCGCTAGCATGCGTTTTCCCCAATGTATGGGTTGGTATTGATGACAAGTCCTGTGTAAAACAGCCAAATTGCTGGGTTTCTAGTTCTTGTTATTACCATCGATGTGATGTAGTTCAATCCTATCCGTTGTTAGAAATCTAAGTTTGCATTGTTTACATTTACAATCTTGACTCTTCATAACTTTCAATAAGGGACCAGTATATAATTTAGAATTTCCTTTAGACCAGAAGACTAGGTCATTATCATAAACAGATCTTGATCCTTTTATAGACGGACATCTGTTTACTTTATACGAATGCCCATTAAAGATAGAATCTATAAACTCGCTGGCCTCACTATTAGTAGTATTACTATTCGCTGTAACACGTTTATATGTCCAGTTTCTAAGTGACCAAAGAGAACATTTGACCTGATTCATGTCGCAGAATTGATGGTAATTCCACCAACCGCGATAAATGGTTTTCGCCATTTGTATTCTATCCATTAGCTTATATCTAGTATCGCTAATAGTTGTTTTGACCTTTTGTTTCATGTTCTGTAGGTTATCCTTAGATGGATAGCAGACATACTTATTATTTCCGGATTTTACTTTTATGTGCCACCCGAGGAAGTCGAAACCGCTCGTTGCAGCTACCAATCTTGTTTTAGCTTCATTGATCTTCAGCCCTCTAGGTTCAAGAAATTTCTTTATTTTCTGAAGTAGTTCATTCCCGTCTTCATCTTTATTTAGAATAAATATCATATGGTCAGCGTAACGAAGTCCTTTCTGATGCCATCTAGATCGGTAGACGCATTCGTTATTTAGATCCTCGACACCATGCAAAGCTATGTTCGATAGAAGCGGAGAAATTATTCCTCCTTGTGGCGTACCGATAAAAGTAGTGTCCCGTTCTTTAAGAACGCCCGCCTTTAAAGCCGTCCAGAGAAACTTTCTGGCTGTACCAGGAAGGGTTACTAAAGACATAAGTTTTTTATGGTTTACCTTGTCTAAGCAACCTTCGATATCAACTTCTAAGATGGTTTTACTATAACCATTTGCACTTGACTTTAGGTTTTGAAATAGTCTCCCTTGAATATCCCATGTAGAATGTCCAGGTCTAAAGCCATATGAACCGTCACCCGCTTGCGCTTCGTATACAGGTTCAAGTGCGTATTTTATCAGACATTGCATCGCTCTGTCCCTTATAGTTGCTATACCTAACGCTCTTTTGTTACCATTAGGTTTAGGAATGAATACACGACGTAATTTTTGGTGTTTCCAATTTCCCATTGAGCCAAGATCATCTGCTAATTTTAGACGTTGCTTTGAGTTTATGGAGCTAAATCCATCAACACCAGCTGTTCTTTTGCTCATATTGAGTTGAGTAACTTGTCTAACAGATAGATATTTTGAGCATTTTGATCCAATTAATAAGCTTTGCAACTTCTTTACTGAACTAATATCATTTCTTTTCGCTGCTTTATATATCCGATGCTGAAGTCTGTAGAGATTACATTGGAATATTTTCCAAGGAAGAGCTCTCCATTCATCAGATGAAACCTTCTGAGTTTTGTCTGTCATTGAAATGACTCCTTCATTTAATATATTTCTATGAACCGGCGGGGAGTTACCCCCTTTCCTACCCGTCCTAAACCATAAGGAAGATTGAAATTCCTCCTACTCTCACGAGAGATCTCGGACGTTTCTTTTCGTTCCAAATATTGATTGTTTGTAGTTTTAGGTCTCCGCAATTCGCCTCTAACCGACTCAAGAGTGCATATGATGAAATGATGTCTATGCGAGTTTTATTGGTTAGTGTGTAATTACTAAGGAACGAGTAACGCATTACACGAAACTAAGACGCTTTTTAAGCGGATTCAAAAAAATTTTAACCATTACTACCTGTCAAGGGGTAGTGTTACCTGTTACTTAGATATCTAATTCCCCCGTGTCTCCCAGCTTCATTTTGATGTTCAATCTCCATGTGGGCACAATTGACGTCACCTCCTCTCTAAGGGATTGGACTTTCACCAATATCAATATTTAGTTATATAAGGCAATAAATTTCCATTACAGATTTCTATTGTGATATCCTTATTACTCTAGTTTATTTATGCATAAGCATATGTTGGACTAGAAACGAATCGCACCATTTCCGTTTCTGTAGCAGCTCCGACTTTGATAATAGCTACACCACCAGCTAATTTCGCTAGTCTCTCTTGCAATTTTTCTCTCTCATATGATGAATCACTAGATTCAATTTGCCTCCTAATTTGCTCACATCTTGATCGGACTTCTTTTTCATTCCCTTCTGCGATTATAGTTGTATTTTCTTTTGTAACTGTAACCCTTCTGGCTTGTCCTAGCATATCTAATTGTAAAGAGTCAAGACTAAATCCTGCATCTTCTGATATAACTTGACCTCCTGTAAGTATAGCGATATCTTCTAACATAGACTTTCTTCTATCGCCGAATCCTGGAGCTCTAACTGCAACTACATTTACAATACCTCTTAGTTTATTAACAACCAATGTAGCTAATGCCTCTTTTTCAAAATCATCTGCAATAATCATTAAAGGTCTTGATGTCTTTGCAACAAGCTCTAGTACTGGTACTAATTCTTGTTGAACAAGAGTTATCTTTTTGTCAGTTATTAAAATATAAGGATTTTCTTGTAATACTTCCATTCGGTCAGTATCAGTTACAAAGTATGGTGATACAAATCCCTTTTCAAAGCACATACCTTCTGTTATTTCTAGCTCTGTTATAGTTGACTTTCCTTCTTCTAACGATATAACACCTTCACGACCCACTTTATCGATTGCATCAGCAATCATTTGCCCGGTCTCTGGATCATTGCCGGCTGATATAGATGCAACTTGTGTAATAGATTTTGTGTCTTCAACAGGTTTTGAATACTCTGCTATTTGAGTAACCACAAATTGCGTTCCTTTTTCTATACCCCTTTTGATTGCTATTGGATTAGCACCTGCTGCAACGTTTTTCATTCCTTGTTTGACCATAGCATGAGCTAAAACTGTTGCTGTTGTTGTACCATCACCTGCAACATCGTTTGTTTTTGATGCAGCTTGTCTAATTAAAGATACTCCAGTATTCTCAATGTGGTCTTCTAATTCTATTTCTTTTGCAATTGTTACACCATCGTTTACAATTTGCGGAGCTCCATATTTTCTTTCTAGGACGACGTTTCTACCTTTAGGTCCTAGAGTAACAGACACTGCTTCAGATAGAATATCCATTCCTCTTTCTAAAGCTCTTCTAGCATCTTCTTGATACAGTATAATTTTACTCATAGTTTTTGGTATTTTTATTTCAATTGGAAAATTTACTTGGTCATAAATGAGTTATTTCAAATCTAAAACAAGAAATAGAAATTCTAAAATATCATGATATTATAATATATTCGATTTTAAATAATGAAAGAAAATTTAATAACTTTATGTTCTGATACTAATAGACCATTTCATTCGAAATATCGACCTATTTGTTTTGATGACATAATAGGCCAAGAACATATTGTTTCTTATTTTAAGAATGCCATATTGAATCGACGTATCAGTTTTTCTTATCTCTTTATCGGAAAACATGGAGTAGGAAAAACCACGATATCCAGAATTATTGCTAAAGCTTTAAACTGTCGTCAGTACTATAATATATCTAATTATGATGCGTGTGATAAATGTGTCAATTGTATAAATATTACTTTGGGAAAATCTTTTGATATTCATGAAATCAATGCAGCCCTAAATACAGGAATAGATAGTATTAGAGATCTCATAGAGAAAATACAGTTCTCTTCAGTAAGTAGCTCGTATAAAATCTGTATAATTGATGAAGCTCATATGTTAAGTGTAAATGCTTTTAATGCTTTGTTGAAGGTTCTTGAAGCCCCTCCCAAAAATGTAGTTTTCATTTTAGCAACAACCGAAATAAAGAGAATTCCGAATACTATTACTTCACGTTGCCAGAAGTTATTTTTTCTCCCAGTTAGTAAAATTAACTTAGCTTTATCCATTAGTAAGATAGTATGGATGGAAGGTGGACATATAACAAACAAAGCATTATTAAAGATACTTGATTCTTCAAAAGGCAGTTTAAGGGATGCCTTGAATTCAATTGATATGTTTATGACGAACGATATCAATATTAGTGATAGTCGTTGTTCTTTTTTATCTACTGAAATACCTTACTCAGTATCGAAATTGTTCTTTAGTTGTCTGGTATCGGGTAATATTAATACTACTTTGCAACTGTCTGATTATATACAAAGCAAAAAATGGTTAGAGGATAGTTTAATCAATCAAATTCAAATGATGCTAGAATATGAGATAATCTACAGTAATTCATCGTCTTTTAAAAGTGAACATTTAGTTTCTATTTGGCAGCTATTATTAAAGTATCATTCTCATAATTCTTCGAATATAGCTTTTTCTTCTTTTATTTTTGAATTAATTAATATCACCTTAAGATCATCTATTTTAAAAGAATCAATTAGTTTGGTTGGTAGGAAAAAAATTCCAAGTTTTATAAAAATGAAGAATATTTATATCTATTGATGTCAAAAATGTTCCTAAGGCATTGATAATATTGAATAAACTATGTTATTGTTATGTGTATGATAGTTTAGTGCTTGTAGCTCAGTGGACTAGAGCACGTGGCTACGAACCACGGTGTCGGGGGTTCGAATCCCTCCTTGCACAAGATTTTCTTAGTTTTGTATTATTTGTATAACCCTACAAAAAAAAGCTTGACATGGCTGTAAGGGTCTATACTATAATGTTTTTGAATGGGGTGTCGCCAAGTGGTAAGGCAGCGGACTTTGACTCCGCTATTCGTAGGTTCGAATCCTGCCACCCCAGCTAACATAAAAATGTATACCATGATATGATGCTATCATCTGTAATTATATTTACATTATCTCTTACATTAAATAAAGAAGAATAAAATAATAAAAATGGCGGTAATTCAATTTATACAGGGAGTAAATGAAGATGTTATTCCTGATGTTCGATTAACTAGATCACGTGATGGCAGCACAGGTACTGCAACTTTTCGTTTTGCCAATCCAAAGGTTTTAGAAGCTCAAACTACAAATAAGGGCACTATTACAGGAATGTATTTAGTAGACGAAGAAGGTGAGTTAGTTACAAGAGATGTGAACGCTAGATTTGTTAATGGTAAGCCACAGGGAATCGAAGCCGTTTACATTATGCAAAGTAAAGAAGATTGGGACAGATTTATGCGATTTATGGAAAGATATTCTGAAGACAATGGTTTAACTTTTACGAAAGCTAATTCAATCTAGTAATTGGGTTTACTATCTTTCTTTTTATTGGCATCAAAGCAAAAAATAAAATAAAAATTCTTTGATGCCATAGATCGCTTTATGTTTTTACTTCTTTATGTTATTATATTATTTAGAGGCGTGTGTGGCCAAGTGGTTAAGGCAGTGGGTTGTGGTTCCACTATTCGCGGGTTCGATTCCCGTCACTCGCCCTTGCTATTTAAACCTTTATAGTTTCCGAGTACTACTCTATTTGTTGAATTTGTTTTGTGTAATAATCTACTTATGTAATTTTCAACATTACGAACACTAACATTTAATTTATTGGCAATATCCTTATTAGTTAAACCATTACTTACAGCTAATAGTATATTAATTTCTCTGTTTGTAAAATTTTTGTATTCTTCTAGTGCGCTAAATTTGTAAATATCATTTCGAAGTTGTTGTATTTCATTTTTTACATTCAGGATATTTTGGATATTTTTTTTATCACATAAAACATTATCAATAATCGCAACTAATTCTTCAGGATCAAAAGGTTTCCCCAAATACGCCTTGCAACCCATTTTATATCCTTTAATTCTATCTTCTGTCATTCCTTTGGCAGTTAAGAAAATAAATGGTATATGCCCAAGCCTGGGAAGTGTCCTTAATTTCTTTACTAGATCATATCCATTTAAATCAGGCATTAAAATGTCGATAACAATTAAATCAATTTTTTCATTGTTAAGCTTACGTAATGCTGCTTTTCCAGACTCACAAACTATGACCTGAAATCCTTGTGTAACAAGATATCTTTTTATAGCTAATAAAAGCTTTTCTTCATCATCGATTAGCATTATTTTTGACGATTTACGTGAAAGTAGAATCTCTTCGTTTCTTTTTTCTTTCATTACTAAGTTGCAGTTTTACTTTTTTCACCTATAATGGGATTGTAATATTATTATTAAATATTAAAGACTGTAGTAGTTTTATTCAAATTATTTTCTATCTAATTCAATTTTTAATCTAGTTTTATTTTTATGGGAAAAGTTTACGATTGGTTTGAGGAACGTTTAGAAATTCAAGCGATTGCAGATGATGTAACAAGTAAGTATGTTCCGCCTCATGTTAATATTTTTTATTGTATTGGTGGTATTACTTTTACTTGCTTCATCATTCAAGTAGCAACAGGTTTTGCAATGACTTTTTACTATCGCCCTACTGTGGCAGAAGCTTTTGCTTCTGTTGAGTATATTATGACAGAAGTAAACTATGGATGGTTATTTAGATCTATGCATAGGTGGTCTGCAAGTATGATGGTATTAATGATGATCTTACATATCTTCCGTGTTTATTTAACAGGTGGATTTAAGAAACCAAGAGAATTAACTTGGGTAACAGGAGTTACATTAGCCGTAACAACAGTATCTTTTGGTGTTACAGGTTATTCACTACCTTGGGACCAAGTAGGGTATTGGGCTTGTAAAATTGTAACGGGAGTTCCAGAAGCTATACCTGTTGTTGGTGGAGTTTTAGTAGAACTATTAAGAGGTAGTGTAAGTGTAGGACAAGCAACGTTAACAAGATTCTATAGTGCACATACATTTGTTTTACCTGTTGTTGCTGCTGTTCTTTTACTTATTCACTTCTTAATGATCCGTAAGCAAGGAATTTCTGGCCCTCTATAGAAAAAATAAAATTATTATCAAGGAGTTACTAAATGTCTGTATTAAAGAAGCCGGATCTAACAGATCCTAAGTTACGTGCTAAGTTAGCAAAGGGAATGGGTCATAACTATTATGGTGAACCAGCATGGCCAAATGACTTATTATACATTTTCCCAGTTGTGATTTTAGGAACTTTATCTTGTATTATTGGTCTTTCTGTATTATCACCTTCTCCAATGGGTGAAAAAGCTGATCCATTTGCTACGCCTTTAGAGATTTTACCAGAATGGTATTTCTTCCCTACTTTTAATTTATTAAGAGTTATTCCTAACAAACTTTTAGGTGTTCTATCAATGGCGGCTGTTCCTGCAGGTTTAATAACTGTTCCATTCATTGAAAGTATCAATAAATTCCAGAACCCTTTTAGACGCCCTGTTGCAATGACTATATTTGTATTTAGCGTATTCGTTGCTATTTGGCTTGGGATTGGTGCTTGTGTACCTATTACTCAAGCTCTTACTTTAGGTCTATTCTAATTTTGAGTCTTTGCTAGGTGAAATAGATTGTTATAAAAATAAAGAAAATGCAAGAGACAAGTTTTTTTCTTCCTCTTGCATTTTCTTTATTTTTATAACAATCTATTTAATAGTACATTTAGCTCCAGCAGCTTCTAGCTCTTTTTTCGCTCCTTCAGCATCTGCTTTAGGTACAGCTGCTTTAATAGTTTTTGGAGCAGCTTCTACTAAATCTTTAGCTTCTTTTAATCCTAAACCAGTAAGTGATCTTACAACTTTTAGAATGGCAATCTTTTTATCTGCTGGTACATCTTCTAGAATTAGATCAAATTCTGTCTTTTCTTCAGGTTTTTCTGCACTATCTCCAGCTCCTCCTGCTGCAACCATTACCATACCACCTCCAACAGGTGCTGCTGCACTTACGTTGAAAGTCTCTTCGATTTGTTTAACTAGATCAGCAGCTTCTAATAATGTAAGAGATTTAAGTTGCTCGATAATTTCTTCTACTTTACTCATAATTTTGTTTTTATGTATTCTTGTTACTGTGAATCAAGTGAGTTTAAAATACTATTTTAGGAGAAAACCTGATCTCTAAGATCGCTAATATCTAATTGTATTGAAGGTCCCATAGTACTACAAATGTATACGCTCTTCCAGTACTTACCTTTCACTCCAGAAGGCCTATTCTTATCGATAGATTCTTGAAGAGCCTTAAGGTTCTCTAATAAATCTTCTGTTTTAAAATCAGCTTTACCGAAAGAAACATGAACTACTCCTGTTTTATCTGCACGATATTCCAATTTTCCTTTTTTAAATTCATTTACTGCAGCAGCAACATCTGAAGTAACTGTTCCAGATTTTGGAGATGGCATCAATCCTCGTGGACCTAAAACTTTACCAAGCTTCGCAATACTTGGCATTAAATCTGGTGTAGCTATTAAGCGATCAAAATCCAACATACCTTTCATAATGTCTTGAACAAGATCTTGAGAACCAGCGATATCTGCACCTGCATCTAATGCCTGTTGGATCTTATCTCCATCTGCTATAACCGCTACACGAACTTTTTTTCCTGTACCTTTTGGAAGAATTATTGTGGTTCTTAATTGTTGATCAGCAAACTTAGTATCTAGCTTTAAGCTGATGTGAACTTCTGCACTTTCATTAAACTTGGCTGTAGCTGTTTCTTTTAATAAGTTTAAAGCTTCTATAGCTTTATAATTTCTTAATTCTACTTTTTGACGGATCTTTTCTACTCTATTGGATATTCTTGCCATTTTCTTTATTAGAATTCTTATATTAGTCTGATATGGTAATTCCCATATTTCGAGCTGTTCCTTCTATGATCTTCATAGCAGCTTCAATGTTTCGAGTGTTAAGATCTGGAATCTTAGTTTCTGCTATTTCTTTTAATTGTTTTTTATTAATACTTCCTACTTTGATCTTCTGCGGTTGTCCCGAACCTTTCGGTACACCTGCTGCCTTTTTTAATAGTATCGATGCAGGAGGTGTTTTTAGAACAAAAGTATAACTTTTATCTTCATATACCGTAATCTCTACTGGTATTATGAACCCGACTTTGTCTGCTGTTTTTGCATTATATTCCTTGCAAAAAGCAACGATATTAACTCCTCTTTGTCCCAGAGCAGGTCCAATTGGAGGAGCTGGATTAGCTTTTCCAGCTTCTATTGCTAATTTAATTATACTGACAACTTTTTTGGCCATATTTTTTTTACCTTTTTTTGCACTTACTAATAAATAAAGAGTAATGTCACCTTATACTTACTATGATATTATACTATGATTTTATTTGTGTAGAAAGGTTTATTACTTTATTTATTTTATCTTTAATCACGCCCTGAAGGACTTGAACCCTCGACATCAGGTTTTGGAGACCTGCGTTCTACCAACTGAACTAAAAGCGCTATTTTTATTATAGCTTTAATCTTCAAAATACGTCAACTTTTAGTCATCTTTCATTTTACTTTAATTATGTTTTTATTAATTAAGATTTTTTCTCATTTTTGCAAATATATGTACTAAAATACTTTTCTAACTAGTTTTTGTTTTAAAGAAACTTAAATATTAATCCAAAAAATATCATGCCCTTATCTTTACCTAACAGTAAGATAGCTGAACAGGTCATACTTACTCATATTCTACTTAACAAGCAAGGGACTGATACAATTTTTAGCCGAATCTCTGTAGAGATGTTCTATTCAAATGACTATAAAATTATTTATCAAGCAATTTGTGATCTAAAAAGGAATAATATTGAAATTAATTTCGACACTGTTTGTAATGTTTTGGAGATTACTAATGTTAAAAAAAACAATACTTACGACTACAATTCTGTATTAACTGAGCTAGTTAATCAATCTACAAAGGTTGGTGAATTAGAAAGTTATTTGATCCTTTTATTAGAGAAGTATTTGAGAAGAAAGCTGATTTTATCAATAGAGAAAATTTCTAACTTAGCTTATGATAATTCATTATCTCTAGAAAATATTTTTGACCAAGCAGAACACTTATTATTCGACGTAACTCAAAAAAAAACTAACCTAGGCTTGTTACCTGCTTCAGAAGTCTTACTAGAAACTTTTCTGGATTTAGAAAAAAGATCTAAACAAGGACAACTAATAGGTGTACCATCAGGTTTTTTTGATCTTGATTTAGTAACTCAAGGCTTTCAAAAATCTGACCTTATAATCATTGCAGGTAGACCTTCTATGGGGAAAACAGCTTTTGCTCTTAATATTGCTAGAAACGCTGCAGATCTACAACCTTTTCCAGTGGTTGTTTTCAGCCTAGAAATGTCACGAAACCAGATTATTTACCGCTTCCTCTCTAATGAATCTGGCATAAGTAATTCTAAGCTTCGTTCTGGAATTATTAAATCTAATGAATGGCGATTAATTAGTAAGGCTATTACTTCGCTTTCTGATCTTAATATTTATCTTGATGATAAATCAGACATAAGTATTTCAGACATAAAAATTAAACTAACTAATCTAAAATTACGCTTTGGTGGGCTTGGTATTATTATTATTGATTATTTACAGTTAATTTCTGATATTCAATTTAAAGATAGTCGTGTACAAGAATTATCTCGTATCACTCGAAATTTGAAGTTATTAGCTAAAGAATTGAATGTACCAATAATCGTCCTATCACAGTTGAGTCGTAATGTCGAATCTAGAACTAATAAACGACCTTTATTATCAGATCTTCGTGAAAGTGGTTGTTTCTCTAAGTCCACAACTTTGTATAATTCCTTTCAAAAAATCAGTACAATATCATCGATTCTTGAATTGAATAAAAGAATGGATCCGTTAGTTGGTATAAAAAGTGTGAAGAAAAGAATCTTGCCTATACCTTCTAATGTTAAGTCTTTATTTCCGACAGGTTATTATTTCATGTATATTATAATTGCCTTTGGTCATTACGAAATAAAGCTAACCAAAAATCATAAAATTTTAACACAGTATGGTTGGAAGAAAGTTGAGTCTCTCTCAAAAGTAGATTTGATTTCTATTGTAGATAAATATAATTTCCTTTGGAGGCAAAATACTCCTACCTATACAAAAATGTTTTCATTTTTCACTTTCGTACAAATTAACAAACTTTTTCCTATTAACCAAGAAATAGTATATGATTGTTGGCTACCTTTAACTAACAATTTCATAGGAAATGGTTATATTCTACATAATTCAATAGAGCAAGATGCTGATTTAGTCTTAATGATATATAGAGAAAAATATTATAATATAGAAAATGATAAGAATGATATTACTGATATTGTTATAGCTAAACACAGAAACGGGCCAGTAGGAACCATTAATCTAGTGTTTAATTCTACTACTGCCAACTTTGAAAATATTGTTAATTAAATCATTGCCAGGAACCAGGGTTGAACTGGTGACACGTGGATTTTCAATCCACTGCTCTACCAACTGAGCTATCCCGGCATACTATTAATATAGCATCTTATTATTTATTTGACAAGTTAGCAGTAAGTTTCATCTTAATTTTATTCAAGATGAAACTTACTAATATTTTAATTTTGTGCTAATTCTAGTTTATCACCTAATAAAACTTGAACTTTACCTTCATCATCTACATCCATTACTGCTGTATCACCTTCTTGTATTTTTTCAGAAAGGAATTCTTCAGATAAAGTATCTTCTAGTAACCTCATAACCGCTCTTCTTAATGGTCGCGCACCATAAATAGGATTAAATCCTTCATCTATTAAGTGACTCTTAAATCTTGCTGTTACTTCTAACTGTATACCTTTTTCTGAAATTCTATTAAAAACTTCTTTTAACATAATTTCAGCAATTTGACCAACTTCATCTTTCGTAAGTTGTCTAAATACAATAATTTCGTCTAGTCTGTTTAAGAATTCTGGCCGGAAATATTGTTTTAGTTCCTCATTTACTAAGCTCTTTATTCTGTTATATTGTGAATCACCTGGATCGTCAGATAATTCAAACCCTAAACCTCCACCACCTTTTTCAATAACTTTTGAACCAACGTTTGACGTTAGAATTAATAAGGTATTTTTAAAATCGACGGTTCTTCCTTTAGAATCTGTCAATCTACCATCTTCTAATATTTGCAGAAGTAAGTTGAAAACATCTGGATGCCCTTTTTCAATCTCGTCGAATAATACAACGGTATAAGGTCTTCTTCTTACAGATTCTGTCAATTGACCACCTTCGTTATATCCTACATATCCAGGAGGTGAACCAATTAGTTTTGAAACAGTATGACGTTCCATATATTCTGACATATCCAGCCTTACCATTGCTTCTTCAGAACCAAAGAAATACGATGCTAGTGCTTTTGTTAGTTCTGTTTTACCAACTCCTGTTGGACCAGAGAAAATAAAACTTGCTATAGGTCTGTTAGGATTTTTAAGTCCGACTCTTGCTCTTCTTATAGCTTTAGAAACAGCAACCACAGCTTCATCTTGTCCAATAATCCTACCATGTAGTGTATCCTCCATTTGCAGTAACTTTTCAGATTCACTTCTAGTCATCTTATTTACAGGAATCCCTGTCCATGCTGCTACTATCTGAGCAATATCTTCTTCAGTTACAATAGATACCTCTTTAGCAGTATCTTCTTCTCCTTTTTTGCTTTGTGCTATTGCTGCAATTTGAGCCTTGATCTCCATTTCTCTATCTCTTAACTGACCGGCTGTTTCGAAATCTTGACCTCTAACAGCCTCATCTTTTTGTTTAAGTACTTCTCTCAATTCTTTGTCTAATTCTCTAGCTGCAGGCGGTAATTGAGAATTCATTAATCTTACTCTAGATCCAGCTTCATCGATTAAATCGATAGCTTTGTCAGGTAAAAAGCGATCTGCTATATATTGATCTGCAAATTTAGCTGCAGCTGTAAGAGCTTCATCTGATATGACTAATTTATGGTGTTTTTCGTATCGATCACGTAAACCATATAAGATCTCAATAGTTTCTTCCACACTAGGTTCACCTACCATTACAGGTTGGAAACGTCTTTCTAGAGCTGAGTCTTTCTCAATATGCTTCCTATATTCTTCTAGAGTTGTTGCTCCAATACATTGCATTTCCCCTCTTGCAAGTGCTGGTTTTAATATGTTAGCTGCATCGATAGCCCCCTCTGCGGCTCCAGCTCCAATTAGTGTATGTACCTCATCTATAATCAAAATAACATTATTAGCGACTCTAATTTCATCTATTATTTTCTTCAATCTCTCTTCAAATTCACCTCGATACTTTGTACCTGCAACTAATAATCCAATGTCCAATGTTACAACTCTTTTATCTTCTAAAATGTCTGGAACATCACGATTAATAATTCTTTGTGCTAAACCTTCTGCAATAGCAGTTTTACCCACTCCTGGTTCTCCTATCAAAATAGGATTGTTCTTTGTTCGACGCCCTAAGATTTGTATAACTCTTTCAATTTCTTTTGATCTACCTATAACAGGATCTAATTTTCCTTCTGCAGCTTTTTGAGTTAAATTGCTGCCAAATTCTTCAAGAGTTGGTGTTTTACCTTTGTTTTGACCACTTCCTGTACTCACCTCTGCAGTGTCACCTAGCAGTCTTATAACTTGAGTTCTGACTTTTGATAGATCTAAAGCTAGATTCTCTAAAACTCTTGCTGCTACACCTTCTCCTTCTCGAATTAATCCAAGTAGGAGGTGCTCAGTTCCAATATAGTTATGGCCAAGCTGCCTTGCTTCTTCCAGGGAGAGTTCTAAAACTTTCTTCGCCCTTGGAGTAAAAGGGATTTCTACTGCTACGAAGCCTGATCCTCTTCCAATAATTTTTTCTACTTCTACTCTTGCGTCTTTAAGGTTTACTCCCATGGATTTTAATACTTTGGCAGCAATTCCTGTTCCTTCTCCAATTAGCCCTAAAAGTATTTGTTCAGTTCCTACAAAATTATGACCTAAACGTCTAGCTTCTTCTTGAGCTAACATAATTACTTTTATCGCTTTTTCCGTGAAACGTTCAAACATAGATTTATGGTCTGATATATTCCCATTACCTTTGATATATATATTGTATTATTAAACATGATTTCTATGTAAATTTATTTATAGCTATACAAGGTATTTATTAATAAATAAAGCTTTCCTAAATATACTTTCTGAAAAAAAATATATTATTATGTCTTTGTATTCAATACTGCATATAAAAAAAACAAATCATGAACTTAAAAGTTTCTATTGATCCATCATGTATTAAAAAATTTGAAAGTACTTACATAAATTCCAATTTACCAAAAATCTCAGTAGGTGATACTGTGAAAATAGGCGTTTCTATCACAGAAGGAAATAAGGAAAGAATTCAATTTGCACAGGGTGTTGTAATTGCTAAAAGTAATGCAGGATTAAATACCACAATAACAGTTAGAAAAGTAATGCAAGGTGTTGGTGTGGAAAGAATTTATTTGGTTAATTCTCCAAAATTAAAAACAATCGAGATTTTACGTTCATCTAAAATTCGTAGAGCTAAACTGTACTATTTACGTGATAGATCTGGTAAAGCTACTCGTTTAAAGCAAAGTTTTAAATAACGAAACCTTTTTTTAGAAATAGTGATAAACCGCTTTTCTCTACTCATCACTATTTCTAAGAGAAAGTATTGTTTTTTTGATTTTTCTATGGTAGTTTAACTATTAGGAAAAAGGGTCGATGCCCGAGTGGTTAAAGGGGGCGGACTGTAAATCCGCTGGCTACGCCTACGTTGGTTCAAATCCAACTCGGCCCATTCTAAAAGTATTGTGTCAGTAGTTTTTACTGACACAATACTTTTTTTTATAATTTCTTAATCCTAGACTCCGATCATTTGCGCATTACTCTTTCCAGGTGCAACCATTGGATAACAATTTTCATCAGGTACAACTTTTATATCAACTAAGATAGGTCCATCGTAATCCAATATTTCTTTAATATTATCATTTAGATCTTGCCTATTGTTAATTGACATACCTCGTATACCATATGATTCCGCAACTTTAACAAAATTTGGTGCTCCTTTTTCCATGTTAGAATGTGAATACCTTTCACCATAGAATGCTTGTTGCCATTGTCTTACCATACCTTGCCACTTATTATTGATGATAATGATTTTGATAGGGAGACCGTATTGAGCAACGGTTCCTAATTCTTGGATATTCATTTGAAAACTTGCATCACCAGATATACATATAACTTGTTCATCTGGATGTGCAACCTGTGCTCCTATAGCAGCAGGTAATCCATATCCCATTGTTCCTAATCCAGCACTTGTTAACCATCTTCTTTGGCTAGTTTTGATAAATTGAGCTGCCCACATTTGATGTTGTCCAACATCTGTAGTGAAATATGCTTTAGCTGAGTTAGAACTAATTTGTGATATTACTTCCTGTGGTGACAAATTACTAGCATTTTTTGGAACTAAAAGAGGATACTCATTTCTCCATCGATTCAGTCTATTCCTCCACGCTTTCACTTGATCAAGATCTATATTTCCTTCTTTTTTTAATAATTCTAATAAATCTTGAATAAATTCCTTTACATCTCCTACTATACCAACTTGAGGAGTACGATTTTTACCAACTTCTGCTGGATCTATATCGACATGTATTACTTGTGCATGACATGCAAATTCATCTAATTTTCCTGTAACTCGATCATCAAATCTTGCACCTAGAGCAATCAATAAATCACATTCACTTACTGCATAATTAGCATAAACTGTTCCATGCATGCCTAACATACCTAAAGATAGAGGATGATTCTCATTAATGATTCCTTTACCCATTAATGTTGTTGCAATCGGTATTTCTAGGTAGTTCACAAGTTCTGAAACCTCTTTATATGCTTCAGAAACAATTGCTCCTCCGCCAACATAAAGTAAAGGCTGGCTTGACTGCCTAATTAAACTGGCAGCTTGTGTAATCTTCTTCTGATCATGTTTTATTATAGGTGGGCAACCCGATAACTTTACATCTCCTGGATTAACATGAAAATAATCGAACTTTTCTAAGCCAACATCCTTCGGTATGTCTACTAGAACTGGACCAGGGCGGCCATATTTAGCTATAAAAAAAGCCGCAGCAATCGTTTTTGCCATATCATTCGTATTTCTAACAACATAGGAGTGCTTTACTATTGGTAAAGTGACGCCAAAAATATCAACTTCTTGGAATGCATCTGTACCTATAAATGATCTGCCAACCTGTCCAGTAATGCAAACGATCGCTACTGAATCCATATGTGCTGTCGCAATTCCAGTTACTAAATTAGTTGCACCTGGTCCTGAAGTGGCAAAACAGACTCCTACTGCTCCTGTCGCCCTCGAATATGCATCGCTTGCATGTGCAGCTCCTTGTTCATGCCTTACTAAAATATGCTCTATGAAACCTTCCTGTTCCCATGCATACAACTCATCATAAATTGGCAATATTGCTCCGCCTGGGTATCCAAAAATATGTTTAACTTTATGACGAACTAAACTATCTATTAAAGCAAATGCTCCTGTTGTATCCCTTTTTATTAAATTATTTGAAAGCATTTTAATGTTCCTTTTTACAATATTTCTCTTAATACATTTAGCTTTGCTTACTCTAAACTTAACATAGCCTTTAAAGTGCTCCCTATGAACATTATTAAACTAGCAAAAGCAAATAAGAAAACTACTGCTGTTTGTGGCTTACGTAGTAAATTTAAAGCTGGACCGAATATAATCAGTAATAAACCAATTACAGAGGAGATAAAGAACCTTGGAAACCGCAAAACATTTTCCCAGAAAGTAGGCATATATTTATTTTTTGTACTTGAATAAAATCCTAGGTAATAATTATTATATTACTATCTTTATTTTTTATTTTCGACTCTAACAGTAAGAATATTCTTAATAAAAAAATCATTGTAATTTTTCTCATCCGATATAAAAAAAAAAAAAATTATTGCCTCACGTCAATTTAAGTGATAGTATTTACTTATACAAGGCTTAGTAGCTCAGTGGTTAGAGCAGGGGACTCATAAGCCCAAGGTCGCAGGTTCAAATCCCGCCTGAGCCATTATATGAAAAAAAACTTTTTTCTCTTCTATTTTTAATAAAATTGATGTAATATTTACATTAGTTACATGTAATAAGGAGAGGTGGCTGAGTGGTCGAAAGCGTCGGATTGCTAATCCGATGTACGAGTCAATTGTACCGAGAGTTCGAATCTCTTCCTCTCCTAAATAATTATGAATTGATAATATATAAACATTTTCATTGACAAAAAAATAATTAGATTAGACTATATTTCTATATAATATGTCGGGGTTGTAGTTCAATTGGTTAGAGCACCGCCCTGTCACGGCGGAAGTTGCGAGTTCGAGCCTCGTCAATCCCGTAAAAATGAATAGAGAATTAGAAGTTTCACAATATCAGTGAAACTTCTAATTCTCTATTCATTATTTTATAATTGAGATTTGTAAGTTGTTTTTTCTGGCAGTGGAGTGTATTCAGCTACAATACTTCTGAATTCTTCGCCGCTAATAGTTTCTTTTTCTATAAGAATGTCAACAAGTTGATCAATGACAACTCTATTATCTTTAATTATTTGTATTGTCTCATCGTGACAGTGTTGAATTATAGATCTTATTTGCATATCAATTCTTGATGCAACATCTTCTGAATACTGAGAGCTTCCACCCATAGATCTTCCCAAGAAGGGATCTGAACCTTGACTTTCTAATGCTAATGGGCCAATATTCGACATACCAAATCTTGTTACCATTTGTCTAGCCATTGATGTTACTTGTTGTAAATCATTTCCAGCTCCAGTAGTTACTTCTGGATATCCAAAAACAACTTCTTCTGCAGCTCTACCACCCAGTGCCCCCATTATTCTAGCTAAAATTTGTGATCTAGAGATTAAAGATTGATCGTCTGATGGTGTAAACCATGTCAGTCCTTTCGCCTGTCCTCTTGGAATTAGGGTCACTTTTTGTACAGGGTCATGATGCTTTAGTAAAGTACCTACTATAGCATGGCCAACTTCGTGATATGCTATTAATCTCTTCGTTTTACTATCTACTAATGCTGTACCTTCCATTCCTGCAATAACTCTGTCAATGGCTGCGTCCACTTCTGACATTGTAGTTGCATCTTTACGTCTCCTTGCTGTAAGTATGGCAGCTTCATTCAGTAAATTCGCTAAATCAGCACCTGAAAAACCAGGAGTTCTTTTAGCTATAACTCCTAGAGAAACTTCATCGGCGAGTTTTTTGTTTCTTGCGTGAACATTCAGTATTTCTAATCTCCCTTTTACATCTGGAACATCTACTGTCACTTGTCTATCAAATCTTCCTGGACGTAACAGAGCCGAATCAAGAACATCGACTCTATTTGTTGCCGCTATAACAATGATTCCTGTATTCCCTTCAAAACCATCCATTTCAGTAAGAAGTTGATTTAGTGTCTGCTCTCTTTCATCATTTCCACCACCAATTCCTGTTCCTCTTTGACGACCTACAGCATCTATTTCATCTATAAAAATAATGCATGGTGAGTTTTCTTTAGCTTTCTTAAATAAATCTCTTACTCTTGAAGCTCCAACACCGACAAACATTTCAACAAATTCTGAACCTGAAATACTAAAGAAAGGCACACCTGCTTCTCCTGCTATAGCTTTTGCCAATAAAGTCTTACCAGTTCCAGGAGGTCCAACTAACATTACTCCTTTAGGAATCTTAGCACCAACTGCTGTAAACCTTTCCGGTCTCTTTAGGAAAGAAACAACCTCTTCGAATTCTTCTTTGGCCTCATCCACACCTGCAACATCAGCAAAAGTTACTCCTGTTTTAGCCTCCATTTGGAATCTTGCTTTCGATTTACCAAAATTCATAGCTTGTCCAGGGCCGCCTGGCATATTGCTTGATCTTCTGAATAGGAATGCCAATCCTCCGATTAGAGCTATCGGGAATATAAGGTTCCCAAGAATTCCCCAACTTGAATTTCCATCGACACTAGCATGAGCATCAATATCAACATTAGCCTTTCTTAATTTAGTAATCAGTTCTGGGGCTGTTGCAGGTAATTCAACTCTGATCCTTTGTATTCTATTTCCTAATTCAGGGCCAATAGCTTCTACTATGGCTGTATGTCCATCATCATATAAATCAACTCTCTTAACCCAACCCATGTCCAGGTATTCTAAAAAACGACCATAAGTCATTCTTGAACTAGCAATATTCTTGCCAAATTCTGTATTATTTGAACCTAAGAAACCTTGCCACACAAAAAATATGATCACTAGTGCTGGTAATGACCATAACAATATATTCTTCCAGGATATTTTCATGACTAACTTCTCTATTATTCAATAATTAGATTTTATTTTAAATGATTTTTTTCCAATAATACTTTCCTTATTGCTGCCTTTTCTTTTTCCCTTATGCATTTTGATGAATTTTTTTCACCATCTTTCTTTTGTAAGAAAATACTTCTTCTTTTTCTTGTTCACATTTTTTAACGAATTTTATGTATTAGAAAAAAAATTAGTAAGATTTTAGTTACAAAGAATTTTTAATTAACAATTTCAATATGGTTAAAAGAGGAGCAAAGGTTCGAATTTTACGTAAAGAATCATATTGGTATCAAGATGTAGGTACTGTTGCAACTATTGATACTAGTGGTATAAAATACCCTGTAGTTGTTCGATTTGAGAAAGTTAGTTACAGTGGTGTAAATACAAACAACTTCTCTCTTGAAGAGGTTGCTGAAGTCAATTAAAAAAATCAAGCTCTAGACTAGTTTAATAGTCTAGAGCTTTTACGAAGTTGTATTCATTGTTTCTACTAACTTCCTAAACTTGCCCAATCTACATCGACATTTTCAATTATCAGTGACGAATTGTAAATCTGTAAAATGATTAGCAGGAAAAGAAAGAATAATAACATAACAAAGCCCATAATAGGTGTTGTACCCCATCCTGGAGCAACTTTTCCATACTCAGAGTTAAGAGGTCTTAACAGTTCGCCCAATCTTGTTCTTAGTGCCATTGTTATAATTAGTAACGAATTTTTTTTGTTTTTACATTAGTAGATAAACAGGTATTTTTTGTATTATTTTGATTAATTCTTTTTATAATACTGCCTTAACTGTTTATATCTTTGTAAAAGATTTATAGCTGATAAGTTCTTTTCTCGCTAAAATTTTATCGAGAAAGTAGTCTATTTCCAATATATCATCTTCTTTGAATATTAATCCACAATGTTTACATTTGCATTGTTGTTCAAGTATTAACTAAATAATAATATAAAAAAATCCATAAGCGTATGTAAATCATACGAACATGTTTGTCATAGTTTTAGCGATATTCATATTTTCAGCTTTATAATTGTTTAACAGTCTTCTTGTTTTCTCTCTTTAGTAAAAAATAATTAATTTGTCCTATTTTATTAATAATTGTAATTTCTTACTAAGTTAATTTAGTATTTTATTCTTTATCCATAATCACTTCGATACGTAATTCCCATATCTCCAAGAAATGATATTTGTTGTTTAATGATATGAAATTTGATTTTTTTAGCTAATTACAATTTGGGTTATAATACCAAATACAGACTGTTGTTCACCTTTATATGTTCTTTAGATCATAAGAAGATAATGTTACAAAGTATCTTTGATGAAATAATTTATATTTAGTGAGTAATATTATAAAATAATTGATTTTAAAGCTTGCCTTATTATGGAAACTGCAACAGTGCTTATAATTTTTATTGCGAGTCTTTTACTGGGACTAACAGGCTATTCCGTTTACACAGCTTTTGGTCCTGGATCAAGAGAACTAAGAGATCCTTTTGATGATCACGAAGATTAGAAAATATGCCTAGGAGTATTTAATAATACTCCTAGGCATATTTAATTAATTAACACAAACCATTACTTCTTTGCAATTCTTGGTGGATCCCTAAAGAACACAGATGCAAATAGTACCGCTAAAGTACCGATAAGTAAAAAAGTATATACAAGTGTTTCCATGGTTTTTCCTAATAGATATTATTATATTATGAGTGTAATTCTAATAGATATGTTAAACTACACCTTGCTTCTTAGTACTACTATCACCAAGCTTTTGGAAAGCACCAAATTCTACTTGCTCAGTAACTTCAGCTCCAATACCACTAAATACATCTCTAAATAGAGTTCTAGAACCATGCCATAAGTGACCTAGGAAGAATAGTAAAGCAAAATTAGCATGTCCAAATGTGTACCAACCACGTGGGCTACTTCTGAATACACCATCAGATTCTAATGTTGTTCTATCAAATTCCATAACTTCACCTAGTTGTGCTTTACGTGCGTACTTTTTAACTGTTGGTGCATCAGAGAAAGATTGTCCATTTAGCTTTCCTCCGTAGAAGTTTACATTTACTCCTACTTGCTCAATACTATATTTAGATTCAGCTCTTCTGAACGGAATGTCGGCACGTATAATCCCATCTTTATCAACTAAGATAACAGGGAATGTTTCAAAGAACGCTGGCATTCTTCTTACAGTTAATTCTCTGCCTTCCTTATCTGTAAAAACAGGGTGTCCTAACCATGCTTCAGCAATTCCATCACCTTTGTTCATTGGACCTGCACGGAATAAACCGCCTTTCGCTGGGTTGTTTCCTACATAATCATAGAATGCCAGTTTATCAGGAATTCTTGACCATGCTTCACTTAATGATAGACCTTCATTCAATGAATTTTCAACTCTTCTTTCAATTTCCTGTTGGAAGTATCCACTATCCCATTGGTATCTTGTAGGACCGAATAGTTCGATAGGTGTTGTAGCACTACCGTACCACATTGTACCTGTAGTAATAAAGGCAGACCAGAAAACTGCAGCTATACTGCTAGACAGAACAGTTTCAATGTTACCCATACGAAGTGATCTATATAGTCTTTGAGGTGGGCGTACTGCTATGTGGAAAACTCCAGCAATGAATCCAAGGATTCCAGCAGCGATGTGGTGTGAAGCAACTCCAGAAGGATTAAATGGGTTAAATCCTTCTGGTCCCCATGCAGGAGCTACTGGTTGTACCTTACCTGTAATTCCATAAGCATCTGATACCCAAATACCTGGCCCCCATGCCCCTGTAACGTGGAATGCACCAAATCCGAAACATAAAACTCCAGATAATAGTAAATGAATACCAAAAATCTTAGGTAAATCAAGAGCTGGGTTTCCAGTTCTTGGATCTCTGAATAATTCTAGATCCCAATACACCCAGTGCCAAACAGCCGCTAAGAATAATAATCCTGAAAGTCCAATGTGAGATAGTGCCACACCTTCGTAACTCCAGAAACCTGGGTTTGATATACTTTCACCAGTGATACTCCATCCTCCCCAAGAGTCTGTTACACCAATTCTAGTCATGAAAGGGTTAAACTAGGGCAGACGTTACCGTCTAAACCCCGTCAACAGATCCGGACATGAGAGTTTCCCCTCATCCGGCTCCTGCTAATTAGAAAATAATTTATTCCCGCTCCAGTTTTGCTTGGGCAATATTTTCGCGGTCGATTCGGGTTTTTTCTATGTGACAATGCTTGTGCAATAGCTGGAGATTAACATACGTATCTTTTCCACCTAAAGCTTTAGGTTGAATATGATCCACTTCCATAACCGAGTCCAATTGGAATCTAGTTTTGCAAAGTGTACAGATTCCACTTTGTAGTTTCAGTAATTTAGAAATTCGCGTTGGAAGTCTTTTATATGTTGCCATCCTTGCTGCCCAGTAAATGTGATCCCCATCATATGGTGATTTGTTTCCTAGGATCTTAACCCATTTCTTAGATTTAAACCAAGAAAGTTTAGGGAGAAAGATTTCCTTCGAAGTTCCATCTTTACCTTTTTCTTTGCCGAAGAGTGTCCAGTTATCTGAGTGATTCGTTCCGTCAAAGTAATATATTTTTCCAGAAGGGAAGTACTTTTCTTTTACGATTTGATGGCCATGACGCTTATCAATTCTGAATGCCCAGGCGCGGAGTTTTTGGTAAATAAAATGTGAAACCCGAGTGAATACATCTTTGCATTCACAGTATCTATAATAATTCCCCCAACCAATTATTTTTGGTCTTAGAAGTGTGATTAATTGATACGAGGAAGCAGCTTTATTTCGTTGTATAACATTTCGAATATTTAATAAAATTCGTGCTTGACTTGTTCGAGTCGGTAAGATCTTGATACGATCGACGCCATTTCGATTAATGGTAATGAACATGAATCCTAAGAATTCGAATCCTTGAGTCGAATCTGTTATTTTTGTCTTTTCATCGTTAAGGGTTAATCGACAATGTTTCCAAAGCCATTCCTTAATTTCTTGTTTTGCCAGATGTATAACTTCTATATCCTGGTGTATTACAAGAATATCGTCTGCGTAGCGAATCATCTTCAAAGCTGATTGTTTAGCAGACGTTCTGTTATTTTTTGCTGGAATAGAGACGATCCATTCTTTTAGGTGGTCTATAAGACCATGTAAAGAAATGTTTGATAAGAGAGGAGAAATTACTCCTCCTTGTGTCGTTCCCATTTCATTTTTGATAAGTATTTCAGGATTTCTGTTATTGATGAAGCCTTTTAAAATACCTACTTTTAACCATGCTTCTACCTGTTTTTTGATAATCGGATGACTGTCTAATTTATCAAGTAAGAGATCATGATTAATTTGATCAAAACATTTTTCGATGTCCACTTTCAGTACCATTTTCCGAAACTCTGTTTTTTGTCGTTTGTTGCTTAATGAACCAAAAGCTGATTCTATAGCGTCATGACAACTTCTTCCCGGGCGAAAACCATAAGAGTCAGCTTCAAATCTTGCTTCCCATTGTGGTTCTAAAGCCAGACTGCATAATACTTGTTTGGCTCGGTCTTCTACGGTTGGAATTCCAAGCGGTCGTAGTTGACCTGGACGTCCTGGTTTTGGTACTTCTACCTTTCGAATCGGTTTAGCTTTACCGTCAAGTTTTAAGTTTAGTGCTAATTTTATTTTCTTTTCCGGAGTGTCGTACAATATATTATCTACGCCGGCTGTGTTACGACCTTTATTCTCGGTTGTTACTCGTCGTATGGCAAGTAATTTTGAATCTAGTGAAGTAACTAGCCTTTGTTGTAAATTTCGTATTACATTTAGATTGCCTTCCTGACTAGCCCGGTAAATCCTACGTTGATACCTAAAGACTCGTTCTTCGACCAATGGCCATTTAATAGAGTTCCACTTCAATGAGTTCATAGTTGATATCTAGATTTACTAATTTATTCTAATTAACCTGGTAAACGTTGGCATATACAATTCACCTTCTCGAGCAAAATGTCGTTAGCTTTTTCTACCAGTCCATAACTTAAGCGTTAATAAAGATTGGAAAATCTCCACCTTTTCTACGAAAGGTAAGCGCTTAAGTCTTCCCCTGTTCCATATGGAAATAATTATATCTAACTTAGACCTACAAACTATTCGGTAGAGATCCCAGGGCTTTGGGTATTTGCGCCTAATAAGGTAACGAACTTATTAGGTATCTCTTAGAGTTTCTCAGAATAACTTCTGTGCATGTTTCGAAACTACCAAACTTAAATGTATGAGAGAATAAATCATATTAGATCACTAATAACCTTTGCTAAACTTCCTCAATTCCAATTGAGTAATCAAGGTTAGAAGGACAGAACGCAACTTCTGTAGGGAGTTTCACCCTTTTTCCACATAGTTGCCTCTTTTATATAAAGAGACTAAGATTTCGTAGTTAACTACTTTTTCTTAAACGGGTCGCACCATCACAAACATACCTTGTCTCCACATAGGGTTAAGAACTGGATCTGAAGGATCAAAAACAGCTAATTCATATAGTGCCATTGATCCAGCCCATCCTGCTACTAAGGCTGTATGCATTAAGTGAACAGCGATTAATCTTCCTGGGTCATTTAAAACAACCGTATGTACTCTATACCAAGGTAGTCCCATTGACTACTCCTTTTATTTTCTTATTATATTTAATAAACTTTCTTACTTTCCAATATTATAGAATAAGAAATAATATTTATTCATATAAAATTTGCCACTTATTTAGAAAGTTAGTGAATTCTTGTACAGATATCATACGAATTAATCCTTATAAAAGTTGATTTTATTGAGATCGTATATTATAAGTATTATTGGGAATTAGAATAAAGTAATCCAATTTTATTCTTTTCTTTTCAAGTATTAAGATTGTCATTATCATAAATGCACTCGAATTGCGCACATGAAGCATTAAATTCTTAGTTTTTCTAAGTTTAATGATCATTTAAAAAGAAATAAGTATTATCTTTTCAAATATAAAGGAGGTCGAAATATGGCGAGTTACAAAATTAAATTATCTGGTGGTGGTGTTGATGCAACTATTACTTGTCCAGATGACCAATATCTTTTAGACGCAGCTGAAGAACAAGGTATTGACTTACCTTACTCTTGTAGAGCTGGAGCTTGTTCTACTTGTGCTGGTAAGGTAACTGCTGGTACGGTTGATCAATCTGATCAATCCTTCTTAGATGATAGTCAAATTGGTGATGGTTTCGTTCTAACTTGTGTTGCTTACCCAACATCTGATTGTACAGTTCTTGTACACCAAGAAGAATCTTTATACTAAACTCTTAGTAAAATAAAAAAGCAGCCTTTTATAATCACTATATTATAAAAGGCTGCTTTTTTATTTTACTAAGAGTTTAGTATAAAGATTCTTTAAAGTCTGACATCAATATCAATACCAGAAGGAAGATCTAATTTCATTAAAGAGTCTATTGTCTTTGAAGATGGATCATATACGTCAATTATTCGTTTATGTATCCTAACCTCAAAATGTTCTCTTGAGTCCTTGTTGACATGAGGAGATCTTAAGACGCAATAAATTTTTCTTCTAGTAGGTAACGGAATTGGCCCCATAGTTAAAGAGTCAGTTCTTGATGCCGTATCGATAATTTTTTCACAAGATTCGTTCAGAAGTGAAACTTCATAACTTTTAAGTCGTATACGAATTTTCTGCTTTTGCATTTTATGATTATTTGTTTTATTTTCCTTATTCTATGATGTTAGATACAACACCTGCTCCAACAGTTCTTCCACCTTCTCTGATTGCAAAACGCATTCCTTTTTCAATAGCAATTGGATGAATTAATTGTGCAGTCATCTTGATTCTATCTCCAGGCATTACCATTTCTGCAGCTGAACCATCATCTGATGTGAATTGTGCAATCGTTCCAGTTACATCTGTAGTTCTAACATAGAACTGTGGTCTATATCCAGTAAAGAAAGGAGTATGTCTACCCCCTTCCTCTTTCGTTAATACATAAACTTCACCTTCGAATTTAGTATGAGGTTTTATGGCACCAGGTGCTGCCATAACCATTCCCCTTTCTATGTCTGTTTTTTGAATACCACGAACTAGAACTCCAACGTTATCTCCAGCTAGAGCTTCTTCTAAACTCTTTTGGAACATTTCTAGTCCTGTAATAGTTGTATTACGTGTTTCGCGTAATCCTACGATTTCAATGTTATCTCCAACTTTTGCTTTACCTCTTTCGATACGACCAGTTGCAACTGTTCCACGTCCTGTAATAGAGAATACGTCCTCAACTGCCATTAAGAATGGTTTGTCTATTTCTCTTTCTGGATCTGGGATATACTCATCTATTTTATCCATTAATGCATAAATAGAATCAACCCATTTATCATCACCTTTTTTAATATTAGGATTTTTAGCAATTGCTTCAAGAGCTAATAAAGCCGATCCAGAGATAAAAGGAATTTCTTCACCTGGGAAATCATATTTATCAAGTAGCTCTTGCACCTCCAGTTGTACTAATTCCAGTAACTCCGCATCATCTACCATGTCAGCTTTGTTAAGGAATACAACTATGTATGGTACACCAACTTGTTTTGCTAGTAGTATATGCTCACGAGTTTGTGGCATAGGTCCATCTGCAGCTGAGCAAACAAGAATAGCTCCATCCATTTGGGCAGCTCCTGTTATCATGTTTTTTACGTAATCGGCGTGGCCTGGACAATCTACGTGTGCGTAGTGACGCTTAGCTGTTTCGTATTCCACGTGTGCCGTATTAATAGTAATACCTCTAGCTTTTTCTTCTGGTGCTGAATCGATTTCATCGAACTGCTTACTAACACCTGTAAATGAAGCTAGTGCGCATGATATTGCAGCTGTTAAAGTTGTTTTTCCATGGTCTACATGACCGATTGTACCAATATTTACGTGTGTCTTTTTACGATTAAACTTTTCTCTTGCCATTTTTAAAGATTATATATTTTGTATGGTATACATTCTTGTTGCTTTTGTCTTATCTAATTAGAAACGATAGCTAGCAAACGCTTTGTTAGCTTCTGCCATACGATGAATCTCTTCTCTTTTTCTGATTGAGTTCCCTGTCTCATTGGCTGAATCTATCAACTCATTAGCTAATTTTATTGCCATACTTTTTCCAGCTCTTTCTCTAGAATACTTGGTTATCCAACGTAAAGCTAAATTTGTACCCCTAAAAGCCCGGACCTCCATTGGGACTTGATATGTAGAACCACCTACTCTGCGTGCTTTGACTTCAACCAATGGAGTAACTTTACGGATAGCTGATTCTAAAACTGTAAGTGGCTCTTCTCCAGTTTTTTCTTTGATTATATCGAATGCTTGGTATATAATTCTTTGTGCTAAATGTTTCTTTCCTTCTTTCAGAATTCTCACAGTTAGCATACTAACTAATCTACTATTATAAACTGGATCTGGAACAGCTAATTTCTTTTTTGTAGTTGTACGTCTTGACATATTTTTTTCGAATTTTTCCTAATTTTAAATATTATTCTTTTGGTTTCTTAGCTCCGTATTTAGAACGGCTTTGTTTTCTGTTCTTCACACCTGAAGCATCTAAGGTACCTCTAACTATGTGATACCGTACACCCGGTAAGTCTTTAACTCTTCCTCCCCTTAATAGAACTACTGAATGCTCTTGGATATTATGTCCCACTCCTGGTATGTAGGCCGTTACTTCAAATCCCGAAGTTAAACGTACTCTGGCAACTTTTCTTAGTGCAGAATTTGGTTTTTTTGGAGTAGTTGTATAAACTCTAGTACACACTCCCTTTCTCTGAGGGCAGCTTTTTAGTGCTGGTGATTTAGTCTTCTTTTTTATCTTTTTACGTTCTGATCTGATTAGTTGTTGAATAGTTGGCATATTTTTCTGTGATATTATTGATGGTGATCTAAGAGTTTCTTTTTTATCACTTAGAGTTTTACCTGATACTTGTAACAAGATCTAGAATTATCTAGACATTCCATATTTCTTCATGAATTTTTCAACTCTACCTTCTGTATCTAAAATAGCAGATGATCCTGTGTAAAAAGGGTGATTACCTGACCATATATCTACGTTTAATTCTGGTTTTGTTGAACCAATTGTCATTACTAACTGACCATCGCAAAAAACTTTAGCTTCATCGTACCATTTAGGATGAATATCTTTTTTTGGCATATTTGAGTATTTTTTATTTTTAAAATATAGAAATTATTATCTCTTCGAGAACTGAGGAGCTTTTCTTGCTTTCTTCAGTCCATACTTCTTTCTTTCAATTTTTCTTGAATCTCTAGTTAAATACCCTTCAAATTTAAGAGCTGTTCTATTCTCTGGGTTGATTTTACATAAAGCCCTAGCTAAGCCCAATCTTATAGCTTCTGTTTGACCAGTTAATCCACCACCATGTGCATTAACATAAATATCATATTTTTCTTCTAATCCTAAAGTGCTAAGTGGAGATGTAGAAATACGAATATAGTTTGGGCTATATTGTAAATAAGTCTCACTTGCCACTCCATTTATTATCATCTTTCCGGATCCTGGAATCATTCTAACTCTCGCTGTTGATTCTTTTCTGTTGCCTGTGGCAAAATAAACTGTTTTATCTAACATTTGATTTATTAATTATATATTTACAATTTCAGGTTTTTGAGCATTATGTGGGTGCTGACTGGTCTTGTATACTTTTAATTTAGTAAACAGTTCTCTTCCTAAAGGCCCTTTCGGCAGCATTCCTTTGATTGCTCTTTCAATTACTCTACCTGGTCTTCTTTGTTGCAGTTCGTCAAATGTCTCTATATTCATTCCTCCTACTTGACCTGAATGATTACGATAAAATTTATCAAATCGTTTTTTTCCACTTATTACTATTTTATCAGCGTTAATAATGACTAATGCATTTTTTATATTTCTACTTGGGTTGTAACTTGGTAAATTCTTACCAACTAATATTTTTGCAGCTTCTGTAGCAAGTCTACCAAGTGTTTTAGAATCAGCATCGATTATATACCAATGGCAGTCATGTTCAATTTCTGGATATAGTGTTGTTTTGTTCATATTTTTTGTCTTTTTATTTAGATGTTCTTTATTGTCCTCTCTTTAGGCAAATTAATTCCCAGTCGTTTTTGTAATGCATCTATCACTTCCTCAGCAGATTTCTGACCGAAATTTTTTATTTCTATTAGATCTTCTTGTGAATAGTCCAGTAAATCAGCTACAGAATGGATTTGTGCTCTTTTTAGACAATTATATGCTCTCACAGACAATTGTAACTCTTCTATTAGTATTTGATTAACTGTGGTCTCAGATGATTTATCTTCATTTTCTTTTGATTTAAAATCAATTTCTTTGAACGGAGAAAATAAACTGGTTAAGATTTCTGACCCTTCACTTATTGCTTCATGTGGAGTTATACTACCATTTGTCCATATCTCTAGCGTTAATTCATCTTGAATTGCTTCACTGCCATGCCTAGAATCTTCAACTTTATAACTAACTTTTCTCACAGGCATGAAGACTGCATCAACTTGTAAGAAGTCGATTGAAGGTTCATCCGCTCCTCTCTCTATTAGTTGATATCCTTTGTTTGTTTCAATTCTAAATTCCATTTCTAAAGTATTATTACCGCATATAGTAGCTATATATTGATTACTATCCATCACAGTTACCTCAGATGGTAGATCAAAATTTCCTGCAGTAACAATAGTTGGTCCCTGTATACTTAGTCTGCCAACCATAGGTTCTTTCGTTTCTGTCCTGAATACAATTTCTTTTAAGTTGAGAAGAATTTCAAGGACATCTTCTCTAACTCCAGTTATCGTTGAAAATTCATGGCTGACACCAGCTATCCTAACAGCTACTATTGCAGCTCCTTGTAAGTCAGATAAAAGGGTTCTTCTTAAAGCGTTACCTAGTGTCGTTCCCTGTCCTTTCTCTAAAGGTCCTATAATAAATTTACTATAATAATCTCTTGGACCTTGTATTCTAGATTCTACACATGAAATATCAAAATTAGCCATAAGATTAGTTTAGATGGGCCTATATTTTTTGTTAATAGATCTTAAATACGTCTCTTCTTGGGAGGACGGCAACCATTGTGGGGAACAGGAGTAATATCACGTATTAAGACAATTTCTAATCCTGCAGCCTGTAAAGCACGTATGGCTGTTTCTCTTCCTGCTCCAGGGCCATTAACAAGTACTTCAGCTTTTTTCATTCCTTGACCTACAGCTTCTTTACTTGCCTTTTCTGCTGCTATTTGTGCTGCAAATGGCGTACCCTTTTTTGCCCCTTTGAAACCAATGGCGCCGCTTGATGCCCAAGAGACTGTCTCACCACTAGTAGAACTTATAGTGACTATAGTATTATTAAATGTTGATTGAATGTGTACAACACCATTTGGTGCGGCTTTTTTAGTTTTTTTACCGACACTTTTTCTTATCTGTCTAGCCATTCGTTTTTTTGTTTATTTACTAAAAATTTACTTATTATTTCTTTTTACCAGCAACCGTTTTTTTACTTCCGCGACGTGTTCTTGCGTTTGTTCTAGTTCTTTGTCCTCTCAAAGGTAACCCTTTACGATGTCTTTGTCCCCTGATACAATTAATTTCCATGAGTCTCTTTATACTCATAGTTTCAATTCTTTTTGCAGGTCCTTCTACTAAATAAGATTCATCAATGATTTGTCTTATAGTACCAACTTGCTCATCTGTTAAATCTTTACATCTAGTACTAGTATGTACATTAGCCTTTTCCAGAATTTTTTGTGAACTTGATAATCCTAAGCCATAGATATAAGTTAAAGCTATTTCTATTCTCTTCTGTTTTGGTAAATCAACTCCCGCTATACGTGCCACTTGTTCCCCTCCTTATAACTTTGTTTGTTAATTTATATATATTACTTTCTTTTCATTTTAGCTCTTCCTTGTCTTACTTTAAGCCTCGGATCACTCTTGCATATGACGTAGATCCTTCCTCGTCTTTTTACAATTTGACAATCTTTACTGCGATTTTTTAATGCGCCTATAGAACTTACAACTTTCATTTTTTTGTTTGTAGAAATTTATTTATAGGGAAAACTAGTAGATGCAAATATAAGATGCATTGTATTACTTCATTATATTTTCGTAATTTTTTGATATTAGATAAGTCTGAATTTGTTTTGCTGTATCAATAGCAACACCTACAAGAATTAATAGCGAAGTTGCTCCCAATCCCTTGAATGTAGATATAGTAGTTATACTTTCTATTATAGTTGGAATAATTGCTATAAAAGCTAAGAATAATGCTCCTAAGAATGTTAGTCTATTCAATGTTTTTTGTAAATAATCCACAGTAGCTTTTCCAGGTCTCACTCCTGGTATGCTAGATTCCATTTTCTTTAAGTTTTGTGATATATCACTAGGGTTAATGACTAATGATGAGTAGAAATAACTGAAAAATAAGATTAGCGAAAAATAAAACACAGTATAAATAGACTTGCTATTCCCAGCTGGAGATAGTTGAAGTAACAAACTTTTTACAGCCTCATTACTAATAATTTGTTGTAGATATGCAGGTAGTACTAGAACAGCAGATGCAAAAATTATAGGCATGACTCCACCCTGATTTAACCTCAAAGGTAAATAACTGGTTTTATTTTGTGATTGACCTTTGCCTAGTTGTCTAGCTGATATGATTGGTATTCTTCTAGTACCTTCCTGTACAAATATTATTCCTATTATGATTAAGAAAAAGATACTCGCAAGCACTACTAAATCCATAAACGTTGGCGTATTAAGGGGCATAGAAGATTTTTGTTGTACAAGTTTTGGTAGACCAGCAATAATGTTGATAAATATCAGCATTGATGGACCATTTCCAACTCCTTTTTCAGTTATTTGCTCAGAGAACCACATAATCATCATTGATCCTGTTGCTAAGGCAAGAGACATTTGAATAACAAAGCTTGTATCCCAGTTAAAGACGTAAGGTCTTACCCATAATGAAACTCCAACTCCTTGAATAGTTGCCCAAAAAAGCGCGATATAACGAGTAAACTGTGAGATTTTTTGTCTTCCTGCTTCTCCTTCTTCTTTTTGCAACCTTTCTAAACTTGGTATAGAGGTTGTTGCTAACTGCATAACAATTGATGCATTAATATAAGGTACAATTCCAAGTGCAAAAATGCCGATTGATGCAAATCCACCTCCGGAAAATACATTTAAAAAACTGACAATCGGATTTGTTGCTATACTTTGATAAAAAGCATCATGGTCAACACCAGGAATAGGAATAAATGTACCCAATCTTGAAAGGACGATTAAAATGAGCGTTAATCCAATCCTTTGAGCTATTCCTTTTTTTTTAATACTACGACTGACTATTTCCATATTTTTGATAATTTTTATATTAATTAATTTAATCTCCATTAACTATTATCATAGTTAATGGAGATTAAATTAATTAAACAGTTAAGTTTCTATTTCCTGATACTTCGGTGAAAGTTTGGAGCCTATTAAGACAGTCAGTCGCAGCTCTTGCATTATTTAATAGATTACTGGAACCTAATTGTTTTGCTAGGATATTCTTAACTCCAGCGAGCTCTAAAATAGTTCTTACGGATCCTCCAGCAATTACTCCTGATCCTGGGGCAGAAGGACGCATAATAACTTTAGCAGCACCAGCTCGACCCTCTATTATGTGTGGTATAGAACTATCCTTTGTTAATGGAACAGAAACTATATTTCTTCTTCCATCAGAAGCAGCTTTTTTCACCGCACCAACGACATCACTAGCTTTACCAACCCCAACTCCAACTTCTCCTTTTTCATTACCAACAACTAAAACGGCACGGAAACTTAATTTTTTTCCTCCTTTCACAACTTTAGTAACTCTTCTAATCTGGACAACCCTTTCTTGCCATTCCGTATCTTTTTCCTTAGCTTTATTTCCTTTTTTTTGATTAGACATGATATATATTTTTTTAAAAATTCAATCCTTCTTTCCGTGCAGCATCAGCAAGAGCTTTAATTCTGCCATGATAAAGTCTTCCACCTCTATCAAAATTAACGCAATCTATCTTATTCTGTATTGATCTTTTTGCGATTACTTCACCAACAAGACTTGAAGCTTCGCACGTATTACCTGATGTTATCATGGCTTTAACCTCTTTATCTAAAGTTGAACATGAAACTAGAGTGTTACCTGTTACATCATCAATTACTTGAGCATATATATGCGAATTTGATCTGAAAATAGCAAGTCTAGGACATTCCGATGTTCCTTTGACTTTGCTTCGAATTCTTTTTCTTGTTTTTTGTATTGATTCCTTACTAGCCATTCTTATTATTTTTATTATCTTATTATTTTACTTTCCTGTCTTACCAGCTTTCTTTCTAACAAACTCTCCTTCATAACGAACTCCTTTACCTTTATAGGGTTCTGGTGGACGAACAGATCTGATATTAGCAGCCACTTGCCCAACAAGTTCTTTATTTATACCAGTAACAGTAACTTTGGTATTATCTTTTACAGTTAGATTAATTCCCTCGGGAGAAGGAATCGTAACTTGATGGCTATAACCTACATTAAGAATCAGTGATTTACCCTGAACTTGTACACGATAACCAACGCCTTGGAGCAGCAGGTTTTTTTCAAAACCATCAGTAACGCCTTTAATCATGTTAGCAACACTAGCTCTGTAAGTCCCGTGAAGCTTTTTAGCTTGTGAAGAGTTATTCAATGGAGTAAACCTAACTAAATTTTCCGTTTTATCTATGTCTACTCCTATCTGATTGGACAAGGGCATAGATAATTCTCCTTTAGGGCCTTTAACAATAATATCTTGATCTACAGTTACAGTAACTTTACTTGGTACCTTTACAGGTACTCTACCTATACGAGACATATTTATTTTTTTATCTTTTTAAATTACCAGATATAACATAAAACTTCACCACCAAGACCCTGATGGCGAGCCTTGTTATCAGTCAGAACTCCTTTTGATGTTGAGATAATTGCAAGACCTAATCCACCTAAGACTCTCGGTAATTCTTTTCGGTTTGCGTATACACGTAATCCAGGTCTACTGATTCTTTTTAAAGAAGTAATGACTGGTTCTCCTTCTCTTCCTTTGTATTTTAGTGAAAGTAATATTTGTCTATTAATACCATCACCTATCTCTTCGAAATGTTCTATAAAACCTTCCTCTAATAGAACAGAAGATATACTTCTTGTCATTTTTGTTGAAGGAATTTGCACTATTTTATGACGAGCTAGATTTGCGTTTCTGACTCTTGTAAGCATGTCAGATATTGTATCATTTACCACGATGACTCCAGATAGTTAATTTTATAGATTATTAGTTGCTAAATGGCATTCCCATAGCTTTGAGAAGTGCAATTCCTTCTTGTTGAGTTTTGGCTGTTGTTGTAATAGCTATATCCATTCCTCTTATTTGATCTACCTTATCAAATTCAATTTCAGGGAAAATAATTTGTTCTTTCACGCCAAGGTTATAATTTCCACGACCATCAAAATGTTTGATAGACACACCTCTAAAGTCTCTGATTCTTGGTAATGAAAGATTAACGAATCTTTCTAAGAAAGAATACATCATTTTACTCCTTAATGTTACAGCTAATCCAACAGGCATCCCCCCTCTGATTTTAAATCCTGCAAGAGATTTACGTGCTTTAGTGACTACAGGTTTTTGGCCTGTAATAGTTGCAATTTCACGGATACTAACCTCTAATGCTTTATTATTTTTAGAAGCATCACCTAATCCTTGGTTAATTGTGATTTTGGTGATTTTAGGAACTTCGTGTATATTTTTATATTTGAACTGCTCCATTAGCATTGGAACTACTGTTTGCTTATACTTTTGTCTAAGATTTTGATTCATTTATTTATGTACTGCTTAGTAATTTCTTAAAGACACGTATTTTATTACCTGATTCATCAGTTTTATAAGCTACACGACTAGCTACTTTTTGTTCTTGGTTATACAACATAACGTTAGAACTATGAATCGGTGCTTCAAATTGTGATATTTTACCAACATCCCCTTCTTTTCTAGGTTTAACGTGTTTTCTTTTAATATTAAGTTCTTTTACGACAACTCTATTTTCATTTTTTAAAATCCTTATTATCTCCCCTATCTTGCCTTTGTCTTTACCAGCAATAACCTTGACTGTATCTCCTTTTTTAATATGACTAGATAAACTTTTAATTGTGTTTTTCATTAAAGTACCTCCGGTGCTAAGGACACAATTTTTGTAAAATCTTTATCTCTTAGTTCTTTAGCAATTGGACCAAAAACTCTTGTTCCTCTTGGATTATTTTCCTTGTTGATAATGACCGCAGCGTTATCGTCGAAACGAATAGACATACCATCATCTCTACGTATAGTGCTTTTTGTTCTCATAACTACAGCACGAACAACGTCAGATCTTTTTACAGGCATATTGGGAGTTGAATCCTTTACAACTCCTATAATCACATCTCCAATACTTGCATATTTGCGGTTACCACCTAGAATACGAATGCACATAATTTTTCTTGCTCCGCTATTATCAGCGACATTCAAGTATGTTTGTGTTTGTATCATTTTTTATTCTCCAAGTAGTTGATTATCTAAATTTAATGATTTTTGTTTTATCTCTTTTAACTCCCATCTCTTAGTTTTACTAAGTGGTCTAGTTTCACTAATTAGTACAATATCTCCTACACCACACGCGTTATTACTATCATGTACTTTGTAGCGTTTTGTTTGAGCGACAATTTTTCCATAATTCTTATTAGTTACACGATTTTCAATAGATACTACAATTGTTTTATCCATTTTGTCGCTGACAACAACTCCTAATTTTTGTTTTAGAGGCATATGACTTTTTTAAAGCTTTAATTTTTATTTTCTTTTCTTTGTCGCTCAATAGTCATTAGCTGAGCTATTTTACGTTTAGTGTGCTTAAAAAGATGAGGCTTAAAAGTTTGTCGAGTAGATTTTTTTAAACGCATATCAAAAAGATATTTTTTTGCATTTATTATTTCTTCTGATAACTTAGCGTCATCTAAATCTTTAAATTCTGAGAAGCTTTGAAATGACATGTATTATACCTCGATTTTGGATACAAATTTAGTTTTTATAGGTAATTTATAAGAAGCTTTTTTCATTGCCTCATAGGCTACATCTTGTGTTACGCCTGCCATCTCAAAAAGAATATGCCCAGGCTTAATTACAGCTACCCAGTGATCAGGAGCTCCTTTTCCGGATCCCATTCTGGTTTCTGGTGGCTTTTTAGATATTGATTTATCTGGAAAAACTCTGACCCATAGCTTACCTACTCTCTTGACATCACGAGTTATGGTTCTTCTTGTAGCTTCTATTTGTCTTGATGTAAGCCAAACAGGTTCTAAAGCTTGGAGACCATAATCACCAAAAGCGATAGTATTTCCTCTTGTTGCTACACCGCGTAATCTTCCTCTGTGAGGCTTCCGAAACTTTGTTCTTTTAGGACTAAGCATTTTTATGTATTTTTCTTAATTATTTTAGTTTAAATTACACACTCAATCTTCTCTTAGATTTATCAGGGATAACTTCACCATTGAATACCCAAACCTTAATTCCTAAAATACCATAAGTAGTGTTAGCTTCTTTAGTGGCATAATCAATATCAGCTCGCAGAGTTTGAAGTGGGACTCTTCCTTCACGAACCCACTCACTTCTTGCTATTTCTGCACCGTTTAATCGTCCAGAAACTTGAACTCTGATACCTTTTGCATTAGCTCGTTGAGCTTTTTGAATGGCTTGTCTGGTAGCCCTTTTAAAAGGTATTCGTTTTTCTAATTGTTCTGCGATAAACTCTCCTATAAGATTAGCATCTGCATCCATGTTTTTTACTTCTGTAACATTGACCCTTATTTGAGTGCTACATTTCAATTTTTTTTGCAGATCTTCTTTTATTTTATCAATACCGCTTCCAGATCTTCCCACAATGATACCAGGTCTAGAAGTGTGGATCTTAAGTTCTACTTGATCTGATCTTCTTTCTATTTCTATTTTTGAGATTCCTGCACTAGAGAATTCACTTTTGATATAGCTTCTAATTCTGAAATCTTCTTCTAAAATTGCAGGATATGTTTTTTTGTCTGCAAACCATAATGATCTATGGTTTTGAGTAATTCTTAATCTGAATCCTAAAGGATGTACTTTTTGTCCCACTGAAAACTCCTTATAATTTTATATTTTAGTTAAAGAAACTCTTATATGACAAGTTGGTTTTTTTATCTTAAAACCTCTACCTTGAGATCTAGGTCTAAAACGTTTGAAAACAGGACCATCGTCAGCTGACGCTGAATGAATTAGAAGATCATTTTTATTTAAGCCGTTATTATTTTGTGCATTTGCACCAGCTGATTGGACAGTTAAAAGGACAGGTTTACAAGCAGCGTATGGCATAAATTCTAGTATCATTAGTGCTTCTTTATATGATCTACCTTCTATCTGTTTTAAAACTCTCCTAACTTTTCTAGGAGACATCCGTATATATTTTGCTCTTGCACTGATCGTATTTAAGGGTAATTTCATTTTTTATTAAAGCTATTTAGCGTTTTGATTTTTTGTCACTTTTTATATGAGACCTAAAATTTCTTGTGGGTGAAAATTCACCTAATTTATTACCTACCATCTGTTCTGATACATAAACAGGAACATGCTGTTTACCATTGTATACTCCAATAACATGCCCTACCATTGATGGAAGAATTGTCGAAGATCTAGACCAAGTTTTTATAACAACTTCATCAGTCTTATTATTTTTATCTAAGGAATTTATCTTTTTTAATAGATGTGCTGCTATAAAAGGTCCTTTTTTTAATGATCGAGTCATATTTAGTTAACTTTATATCTTAATTTACTTTCTCTTACGAATGATACAGAAATCACTATACTTATTGTTTCTTCTTGTTTTTATTCCCAGAGCAGGTTTTCCCCAAGGAGTTACTGGTCTAGCCCTTCCAATAGGAGACCTTCCCTCACCACCACCATGTGGGTGATCACAAGGGTTCATTACAACACCTCGAACTGTAGGACGTATACCTAGCCATCTGCTTCTTCCAGCTTTACCTAAAACTAAGTTCTTATTTTCTGCGTTTCCAACTTCACCAATAGTTGCATAACATCTATTGTGGACAAGTCTTACTTCACCAGAAGGCATTCTTAATGTTACAAAGTTTCCATCCTTTGCAACAACTTGAGCAGATGTTCCAGCAGATCTTATTATTTGCCCACCTCTTCCTGGAATCAATTCTACATTATGAATAGATGTACCTAAGGGAACACTGGATAAAGGTAGAGCGTTACCGATTTCTATTGGAGCTTCTGGCCCTGATACCACAATTGAGCCTATTTCTAATTTTTTAGGGTGTAGGATATATCTTTTTTCGCCATCTGTATAATGTAATAAAGCTATTCTTGCATTTCTATTAGGATCATATTCAATAGATGCAACCTTTGCTTCTATATGCGATTTATTTCTTTTAAAATCTATGATTCTGTACCTTTGTTTATGTCCTCCACCTTTATGCCTAATAGTAATAATACCTCTATTATTTCTACCTGCTTTTGACATCTTCTTAGCTAGAAGAGATCTTTCTGGTTTCTTTTTAGTTAAATTGCTAAAGTCAGCGACTGAACGATTACGTGTCCCTGGGGTGATTGAATTATAAATGCGTATTGCCATAACTTAATAGGTTAGTAAATTCCATTTAGGAAATTATATTTTTAATTTTCAGAAAACAAGTCAATTGAGCTTCCTGACTCAAGACTAACAATAGCTCGTTTGTATTTAGGCTTGTGTCCTAAAAATTTCCCAATTCTTTTCTTCTTCACAGGAGCATGATAAGTATTAACAGCACTTACTTTTACTTGAAATAAATATTCAATGGCTAATTTAATTTGGTCCTTATTTGCTTTTATATCAGTTGCAAAAGTGTACTGATTAATTTCAAGTAATCTAGTAGCTTTGTCTGTGATTATTGGGTATTTAATTAAATCAATGATTTGTCTATAATTTGTATTATTCACTGTAAACCTCGCATATATTTTTTAGTGCACTCTCTGTAACTAATATTTGATCTGTATCTAAAAGATCAATAATATTCATAGTATTAGCAGAAATTAACTTTAAATTACTTACGTTACGCATTGATAAAGCTAAATTTTTATCATGTTTATGCGTGATTACTAACTTCTTTTGTTTAGGTTCTGAGAAATCTAATATGGAACTAAGATTTCTTATAGTAGATTTGGTACTAACTTGATCTATTACTTGAGATAAATCTTCTACAACTACAACCTTTGAAAAATTATGATGAAGAGCAGTCGTTATTGCCAATCTTCTTTCCTTAACGTTAATTTTATGGGCGTATGAACGTGGCCTTGGTCCAAAAGCAACTCCTCCTCCATTCCATAAAGGCGAATTACTTGATCCGGATCTAGCATTACCAGTACCTTTTTGCTTCCACGGTTTTTTTCCTCCTCCGCGTATTTCACTTCTAGTTTTCGTAGAAGCTGTTCCTTGTCTTTTTTTATTAGACTGAGCAACAAGTGCTCTATGTACTAGGTATCGCCCTCCATCCTTAATAGCATTAAGTGATATTGTCCCATCAGCTCCATAAGTTCCATCGATTTTACGAACTCTATATTTGATTTCTTGTTTATCAGCCATTGTAATTGTGATTCCTTTTAATCTGACTTATTTTTTACATTTTACTAATTAATGACTACCTAATACTAAGAAGATTACCTGATTTTCCAGGTACAGAACCTCTAACAACTAATAAATTATCTTTAGAGTTAATGTAAATAACTTCTAAATTTTTGATAGTAGTCTTCTTTCCTCCAAGTCTACCACCCATTTTTTTCCCCTTATGCACTCTACCTGGGGTAGAACCCTGACCAATCGAACCTGGTTCCCTATGATTTTTAGAACCATGTGTCATTGGACCTCTACTAAAGTTATAACGTTTAACAGTACCAGCAAAACCTTTACCGATTGTATTCCCAGAGATACTTATGTTTTGTCCCACCTCAAATGAATCAACAGTAATTTTTTGGGCTATGGAAAGTGAGTCTGTTGAATCGACCCTATACTCTTTTAAATGCTTTAAAGGAGGTAAATTAGATTTAGTTAAATGTCCTAAACATGGTTTAGTTATTTTTTGTGGGGAAGATTCTGAATATCCAATTTGGACGGCATTGTAGCCTTCTTTTTCAGTATTTTTTATATGAGTTATTATGCATGGTCCTGCTTTAATAACAGTTACAGGAATAGCAAAACCTGAATCATCAAAAACTTGTGTCATTCCTACTTTTGTACCAAGTATTCCTATAGTCATAGATTTTTGTTTATTTATTATACAAATGGCGGTTATAAATTTTATAAGAGAACTTATTGATGTGTCTAATGAAGTAAATTTTGTCCAAAAATCTGAAAATTAGGTGTATGTATAAATTATCAGATTTAGATTTTCTTACCAAAATTTATGAAAATTGTACTTAATTGGATTGAGGTAATTCGCGATTATGTTACTTTAATAGCTATTGTAAAAAAAATAACTTATTCTCAAACTGATATTAGATTAGCTTTAAAGAAAATTCTTTACAAGAAAAACTTTTTTTCTTTATAGATGAGATTCTAATTTAATCAAAGAAGTTGAATTTTTTTACTAATTGCAATCATTGTCTTACGATATTTAATGAATTCAAGGGCTCTTTTGTTGAAATATACTTATACGGTTTTCACTACTATTCTTTGTATAAAAACTAATGTATAAATATATTCATAAGAATCACATAATTAAGTGGTTTAAAGTATAGTCGCATCAATCATATATCAAATAAATAAATATGGGTAAGGTAGTTGGAATTGACTTAGGAACAACAAATTCAGTTGTTGCAGTTATGGAAGGTGGTAAACCTTCAGTTATCCAAAACGCAGAAGGTTTTAGAACTACACCATCTGTCGTAGCATATACAAAAAACGGTGACCGTTTAGTAGGACAAATTGCAAAAAGACAAGCCGTTATAAATCCAGATAACACATTTTATTCAACAAAAAGATTCATAGGACGACGTTCAGATGAAGTATCGGAAGAACTAAAAAAAGTATCGTATGTTGTTAAAAATGACAATAAAGGTAACGTCAAACTTGAATGCCCGTCATTAGGAAGAGATTTTTCATCAGAAGAAATTTCTGCGGAAGTTCTCAGAAAATTAGTTGATGATGCCAGTAAGCATTTAGGTGAGCCTGTAAAACAAGCTGTTATAACAGTACCAGCGTATTTTAATGACTCGCAAAGGCAAGCTACAAAGGATGCTGGAAAAATTGCAGGTTTAGAAGTTTTAAGAATTATTAATGAACCGACAGCAGCTTCACTTGCTTACGGTTTAGATAAAAAAAATAATGAGACGATTTTGGTTTTTGACCTAGGTGGTGGTACATTCGATGTATCTGTCCTTGAGGTCGGGGATGGTGTCTTTGAAGTATTATCTACATCAGGAGATACGAGATTGGGAGGAGATGATTTTGACGACAAAATTGTTCAATGGTTAATGTCAGAATTCCAGAAGGAACACGGTATAAATTTAAACGGTGATCGTCAAGCATTACAGAGACTCACTGAGGCATCTGAAAAAGCAAAGGTTGAATTATCAAATCTAACTCAGACGGACATTAGTTTACCGTTTTTGACTGCTACAGAGACAGGCCCTAAACATTTAGACAGGTCAATTACTAGAAATAAATTCGAAGAGCTATGTTCTTCATTATTAGATAGAGCTAAAATTCCAGTAGAAAGTGCCTTAAAAGATGCAAAATTAGACAAGAGTAAGATTGACGAAGTTGTATTAGTAGGGGGGTCAACGAGAATTCCTGCTGTACAAGCTATAGTTACTAATCTATTAGGTAAAAAACCTAATCAAACTGTTAATCCAGATGAAGTTGTAGCTATTGGGGCAGCAGTGCAAGCCGGTGTACTAGCAGGGGAAGTAAAAGATATTTTACTTCTTGACGTAACTCCATTATCTTTAGGCGTTGAGACACTTGGAGGCATAACAACAAGAATCATTCCAAGAAATACAACTATACCAACAAAAAAATCAGAAGTTTTCTCAACCGCTGTAGATAATCAACCGAATGTCGAGATTCATGTACTTCAAGGCGAAAGAGAATTTGCAAAAGATAATAAGAGTCTTGGTACATTTAGACTTGATGGCATCCTGCCGGCACCAAGAGGAGTGCCACAAATAGAAGTCACATTCGATATAGATGCTAACGGTATATTATCTGTAAATGCGAAAGATAAGGGGACAGGTAAGGAACAATCAATTACTATTACTGGGGCTTCAACATTGCCATCAGATGAGGTTGAAAGAATGGTTAAAGAATCAGAAAAGAATGCCTCTGAGGACAAGGCAAGAAGGGAAAAAATAGATTTAAAGAATCAGTCTGAATCGTTATGCTATCAATCAGAGAAACAATTAAAAGAGCTTGGTGACAAAGTAAGTAAGGATGATCAGACTAAAATACAAGATTTAATAAAAAAATTAAGAGATGCAATATCTTCAGAAGATGATAATGTAATGAAAGCAACGAATGAAAAATTACAGACTGAATTAATGGAAATAGGTAAAAAAATCTATAGCCAAAATTCAGATAATAAAACAACTGACACTCCTACAAACAATAGCAGCAACAACTCTGTAATAGATGCTGATTTTTCTGAAACAAAATAAATAATACTAGTATATAGACTTGGTTAGGTTCATTATCTAAACAAGTCTTTTAATATTTAATTTTTTTATTAAAATATCAGGAGAAACATAATTATTATCTACAAATAGAAAGTTAGCATATAAAAAAAATATATATTTATTTCTTAAACGCATCAGTGATATAAGAATATAAATATAAAAATGAAAATTTAGGTTTTGGAATCTTTTTAAGAGTAAGTGAATTAATTATCATCTAAAAAATAATTATTCACTTTATTTTTAAAGAAATTACCAACTGAAAAAGTTGGAATTCTAGAAGGAGGAATATATAATTTTTCACCACTTTGAGGATTCCTGCCATACCTTGCTTTTCTTTCTCTTGCTTCAAAGGAGCCAAAGCCAACAATCGTGACTCTCTCGCCTTTTGCAACAAACTCAACAATAGTTTCTAAAGCTATTGTAACAAGCGAATCAGTTTCTGTCTTTGTCATACCTGATTTTTTAGCAACAATGTCAATTAGTTCCTTTTTATTCACAAATTTTCTGTTCTCTTTTTGTAAAAAATATTATCATCGTAAATAAAAATAGGATACATCAAAATGACATATCCTATTTTTATTTTTTAGTATTTACTAAGCTACAACTTTTTGACTGATAAAATCTACGGCTTGTTGAAGGTTTGAGATCTTCTCAGCAGTTTCATCTGGGATCTCAATGTCAAAAGCTTCTTCAATCGCCATCACTAGTTCAACAGTATCTAATGAGTCTGCACCAAGATCGTTTGCAAAATTTGCGTCTTTTGTAACTTGGCTCTTCTCAACACCTAGTTGCTCAGAAATGATTGTTTGTACTTTATCGAAGATTTCTTTTTCGTTCATTTTTATGCGTTACTATTATGTATTTTTTGTATATTTTTATGCTACGACATTAAAATTAAATAATCAAGCTCGTTAAATACTAGTACAATATGTAATTATTTTATGACTTTTTACCCCCTTTGACATCATGAAAATTCTGACAAACAAGCAGTCTTCCGTTCAAAATTGAAGAATTTATCAGGAAAAACACCTTTTTGTCAGAGAGATCTAATTAAAGTGTCAAATTTGCGGAAAAGTATGTATTTAGTAAGAAACAGAAATAAAAGAATTTTAACTATTGTTAAAAGAATTAGCAGTATTTTCCCAATAAAGTCTATAATGTTATATTGATACATAATGAAAACTTACTTTTCCTAAGATACGACAAGAAAGTCAAGATCCTCGAGATCAATCTGGGTTAAATAACAAATCGAGTAAGAGTTTCTAGTTTCTTATGTCACAAGAGGGAGAACCTTAATGACGATTCGCTCCAAAGAGCAAGAGGCAGCAAAAGTTTCGATAATCGTAGACAGAGATCCTGTTAGCACATCATTTGAGAAATGGGCGCAACCAGGGCACTTTTCTCGAACTTTAGCTAAAGGTCCAAAAACAACTACTTGGATTTGGAATCTACACGCAGATGCTCACGACTTCGACAGTCATACAAGTTCACTAGAAGATGTTTCAAGAAAAATTTTCAGTGCACATTTTGGTCAATTATCTATAATTTTCTTATGGATTAGTGGAATGCATTTCCATGGTGCTAGATTCTCTAACTATTCAGCTTGGCTAAGTAACCCAACAGCTGTTAAACCATCAGCACAAGTTGTTTGGCCTATTGTTGGTCAAGAGGTACTAAATGGTGATGTAGGGGGAGGATTCCAAGGTGTTCAAATAACATCTGGATTCTTCCAAATATGGCGTGCCGAAGGAATCACAAGTGAAATCGAATTATACTGGTGTGCATTAGCTGGACTAATTATGTCGGGGCTAATGATATTTGCTGGTTGGTTCCATTACCACAAAGCAGCTCCAAAACTGGAGTGGTTCCAAAACGCTGAATCAATGCTAAACCATCACTTATCAGGATTATTAGGTCTTGGATGTCTATCATGGGCAGGACATCAAATACATGTGTCATTACCAATTAATAAATTACTTGATGCAGGTGTTGCACCACAAGAGATTCCTTTACCGCACGAGTTCTTGGTAAATAGAGATCTTATGGCCCAGTTGTATCCAAGTTTTAGCAAAGGTTTAGTACCTTTCTTTACTTTAAACTGGAGTGAGTACTCTGATTTCTTAACTTTCAAAGGTGGTCTGAACCCTATTACGGGTGGATTATGGTTAAGTGATACAGCACACCATCACTTAGCTCTGTCTGTTCTTTTCATTGTGGCTGGTCACATGTACAGAACAAACTGGGGTATTGGTCATAGTATGAAAGAAATACTAGAGGCACATAAAGGTCCATTTACAGGTGAAGGACACAAGGGAATGTATGAAATATTGACTACATCATGGCATGCTCAATTAGCGATTAACCTAGCAATGATGGGTTCTGTAAGTATTATTGTGGCTCACCACATGTATGCTATGCCTCCGTACCCTTATATAGCAACTGATTACCCAACACAATTGTCTTTATTCACACATCACATGTGGATTGGTGGTTTCTGTGTTTCTGGAGCTGCAGCACACGCTGGTATCTTCATGGTGAGAGATTATAATCCTGCGCAAAACTATAATAACCTATTAGATCGTGTTATAAGACACAGGGATGCTATCATTTCTCACTTAAACTGGATCTGTATCTTCCTAGGCTTCCATAGTTTCGGCTTATATATCCATAACGATACAATGAGAGCCTTAGGGAGAAGCCAAGATATGTTCTCAGATACAGCTATACAACTAAAACCAGTATTTGCTCAATGGGTACAAAACATCCATACAGTAGCTCCTGGTAATACAACTCCAAACGCACTTGCAACAGCTAGTTATGCTTTTGGTGGCGATGTAGTTGCTGTAGGAAATAAGGTTGCCATGATGCCAATAGCATTGGGTACAGCTGATTTCATGGTTCACCATATCCACGCTTTTACAATACATGTAACAGTACTAATCCTACTTAAAGGAGTACTTTTCTCTCGTAACTCTAGATTAATACCTGATAAGGCTAACTTAGGTTTCAGATTCCCTTGTGATGGACCTGGAAGAGGAGGTACTTGTCAAAGTTCGGCTTGGGACTCCGTATTCCTTGGCTTATTCTGGATGTACAACTGTATTTCAGTAGTGATTTTCCATTTCAGTTGGAAAATGCAATCAGATGTTTGGGGAACAGTTCAAGCTGATGGTAGTGTGACTCACATTACTGGAGGAAACTTTGCTCAAAGTGCTATCACAATCAACGGATGGCTTAGAGACTTCCTTTGGGCGGAAGCATCACAAGTAATTCAATCATATGGATCTGCACTATCTGCATATGGTGTTATATTCCTAGGTGCCCACTTTATTTGGGCGTTTAGTCTAATGTTCCTGTTCAGTGGCCGTGGTTACTGGCAAGAGTTAATTGAATCTATTGTTTGGGCACACAACAAACTGAACGTTGCTCCGGCTATACAACCGAGAGCCTTAAGTATTACACAAGGACGTGCTGTAGGTCTTGCACACTACCTAATAGGTGGTATAGGCACAACTTGGGCGTTCTTCCTAGCTAGAATTATCTCTGTAGGATAAAAGGAAACTGTATCTAAAGAAAAAGTATGGCAACAAAATTTCCTAAATTCAGTCAAGCACTTGCCCAAGATCCTGCGACAAGAAGGATTTGGTTTGGACTTGCAACTGCTCACGATTTCGAAAGTCATGATGGCATGACGGAAGAAAATCTTTATCAAAAGATTTTTGCTTCTCATTTTGGACACTTAGCTGTTATTTTCCTGTGGACTTCTGGAAACTTATTCCATGTAGCTTGGCAAGGAAACTTTGAACAATGGGTTCTGAATCCTCTAAAGGTTAAACCAATTGCGCATGCAATTTGGGACCCTCACTTTGGTCAACCAGCTATTAAGGCATTTACTAAAGGTGGTGTTTCATACCCAGTAAACATTGCAACGTCTGGTGTATATCACTGGTGGTACACAATAGGTATGAGAACTAATAATGATCTTTATTCAGCTTCATTATTCTTGCTTGCTGTATCTGCGATTTTCTTATTTGCAGGATGGCTACACTTACAACCTAAATTCCGTCCAGGATTATCATGGTTCAAGAATAACGAATCACGTTTAAATCACCATTTATCAGGTCTTTTTGGGTTTAGTTCTTTAGCGTGGTCTGGACACTTAGTTCACATCGCCATTCCAGAAGCAAGAGGGCAAGACATAGGATGGGAGAACTTTACGAAAGTATCTCCGCATCCAGATGGTTTAACTCCATTCTTTACAGGAAATTGGGGAGCTTATGCTGCTAACCCGGATACGGGTAACCACATTTTCGGAACAGAAGAAGGTGCTGGAACAGCTATTTTAACATTCTTAGGTGGTTTCCACCCACAAACTCAGGCACTATGGTTAACTGACATAGCGCACCACCACTTAGCTATCGGTGTAATGTTCATCTTTGCCGGACATATGTACCGTACAAACTGGGGAATTGGTCATAGTTTAAAAGAGATTTTAGACGCACACAGACCGCCTGGAGGTAGATTAGGTGCAGGACACAAAGGACTTTTTGAGACAATTACAAATTCACTACACTTCCAATTAGGCTTAGCTTTAGCTTCATTAGGAGTAATAACATCACTAGTAGCACAACACATGTATGCGCTACCTTCATATGCGTTTATTGCTAAGGATTATGTAACTCAAGCAGCACTATATACACACCATCAGTATATTGCTGGATTCCTAATGGTAGGTGCTTTCGCTCACGGAGCTATTTTCTTTGTGAGAGATTATGATCCTGAACAAAACAAAAATAATGTTCTAGCTAGAGTTTTAGAGCATAAAGAAGCTATCATTTCTCATCTTAGCTGGGTCTCCCTGTTCCTAGGTTTCCACACTTTTGGACTTTATGTTCATAACGATGTGGTAGTAGCTTTTGGAACACCTGAAAAACAAATCCTTGTAGAACCAGTTTTTGCACAATGGATTCAAGCTTCATCAGGAAAGGCAATGTATGGTTTTGACGTTTTACTTTCTTCAACAAATAGCGTTGCTTCGAGTGCAAGTAGCAATATCTGGCTACCTGGATGGCTAGATGCTATCAACAGTGGTAAAAACTCATTATTTTTACCAATTGGTCCTGGTGACTTCTTAGTTCACCATGCAATTGCTTTGGCATTACACACTACAACTTTAATTCTTGTAAAAGGAGCTTTAGATGCACGTGGATCTAAATTAATGCCTGATAAGAAAGACTTTGGTTATAGTTTCCCTTGCGATGGACCTGGAAGAGGGGGTACATGTGATATTTCTGCGTGGGATGCATTCTATTTAGCTATGTTCTGGATGCTAAATACTATTGGATGGGTAACTTTCTACTGGCATTGGAAGCACGTAACTATATGGCAAGGTAACGCAGGTCAGTTTAATGAATCATCGACATACATTATGGGATGGCTAAGAGATTACTTATGGTTAAACTCATCGCCTCTTATCAATGGCTACAACCCATATGGTATGAACAGTTTATCTGTTTGGTCTTGGATGTTCCTATTCGGTCACCTTATTTGGGCTACTGGTTTCATGTTCCTAATCTCATGGAGAGGATACTGGCAAGAGTTAATTGAGACACTTGTATGGGCACATGAAAGAACTCCACTTGCAAACTTAGTGAGATGGAAGGATAAGCCTGTTGCTCTATCAATCGTTCAAGCTAGACTTGTAGGATTGATTCACTTCACGGTTGGTTACATATTTACTTATGCAGCATTCGTGATAGCATCAACAACTGGTAAGTTTGGTTAATTGATATAGAAAATTAAAATACTAATCATTCAAGTAGAATTCTACTTGAATGATTAGTAAAAATTATTGTAACATAACTATATCCTATATTACATAGCATCAATAAATTCAATTACTTTTAAATAGAAATAAAATAAATAAAAAATATGGCAAAAAAGAATATGATAGAACGCGAAAAAAAGCGTGAACGACTAATTAACAAATATGGAAAAAAAAGAAAAGAAATAAAAGAATTATTAAAGACAGCCGAAAGTTATGAGGCTCGACTAACTCTTTATGCAAAGATAGAAAAGCTTCCTAATAATTCTGCACCATGTAGACATAGAAATAGATGTTGGTTAACAGGTAGAAGCCGTGGATACTACAGAGATTTTGGTCTTTCTAGGCATGTACTAAGAGAAATGTCTCACGCTTGCTTATTACCTGGTGTAACAAAATCAAGTTGGTAATAAAAAATAAACAAGGCATATTGACATAATTTCTTAATAATAAAAAGAATAAACATGTCAATATGCTTTGTTTTTTAATAGTAAAGAATTTTTATAAACCGAACTGATTTCCTCTTCTATACTGAAGATAAGCAGCAACAAATAAACCTGCTAGAGTTACAGGAATTAAACCAAGAACAATACCAAATAATAATGGTTCTATCATAATAATTATTTTTATAGTTTCTTTTTTTCAAATGCTATGGACAAAAGTGTGGACCACATTCCATATTATATATGAAAATACAAGCGAACAAACAAGCTAAAAGTCAATTAAAAAAAATCAGGTAAAAAAGTAAATATTTTGCTGCATAAAAAGCTAAAACTTTATAATGCAGCAAAATCCCTAATTATCTAAATCCAACAGCAGCTTGCCAAACGAAAGCTAAAAGTAAGAAAAACACTGGGATTACTGGAGCAACATCGATTATAGGTTTAAAGACTGCGTATGCTTCAGGCAGTTTGGCTAACAGTAAAGTTCCTTCCATATTTTTTTGACCTCTCTGTAAGGAAAAGTTTGTATATCAAATGTAATTAAATAGACAAAGGTAATCAATGATTATTATTTACCCTATACTTACTTTATAATAAACTTTATTATGATATTAATTAAGTAATATTTATTTTTAGATACAGTAAAAGTCTTTTAATAAGCAAAATCCTTTCTATTTTCAGATATAAATAAGGACAACTTGAAAGGTTTCTTCATAAAATTACTAGTTATCGTAAGTTACTAAATCCCTTTAATATTAGAGATCATGATTTGACTCCAAAAATTAAGAGTTGATTAAAAAATTATTTGAAAACTTTTTTTTATGTTAATTAACAAATTTATGAAAAAGGACAGGTAAAAGTCTTTTCATATCCAATTAATAAAAAAATTAATCTGAGTCATGAATATATTGAATGACTCAATTTATGCGTGCGAAAATCAAGAGGAATAAATTGGGCTTAATAAACATAAATAGAAATATGATCTAAATATTAAGCATAATCTTTCGAAAACAAATTCAAATATTTTTGAGAACTAAAGTTATAAGTTTTTTTTAAATTATTAAGTAATTGCAAAAAACAAGTGACAATAGTATAACATGTAATAGAGAAATGCTTACATTGTCAAGTTAAGAAAACTAAGGCAAAAGTCTAAAAAGGTAAGCACAATTTTAAAGCCAAATCTCATATTTGAGGAAACAGACATGATTACTATTATCCAATTACTTGTTAGTGCTCTGATACTTCTATCTTTTGTTTTAATAATTGGCGTTCCAGTTATTCTTGTTTCACCTGGTGAATGGGAAAAGTCGAAGAACCTAGTTTATGCAAGCTGTGGACTTTGGTTTGGATTAGTTATAGTTACTGCAGCGTTTAATAACTTCGTAATTTAAGGAAACCATTCAACTACGTAAATCCTATTCAGTTATTTTAAAATTGAGTAGGATTTTAATCATGATATGAGTAGGTCATTGCAGAATTGGAATAGTTGACAGTCCAGATTTTTTTCTATATGATATGACTTATTAAAGCGGGTATAGCTCAGTGGTAGAGCGCGACCTTGCCAAGGTCGATGTCGCGCGTTCGAATCGCGTTACCCGCTTATTATTTTCTTTTTTCGGATCTATGGCTATAAAGAATAATTAATTAAAATGCTGTAATAAAAAAATCTACTAATTAAATATAATTTATAAGGAGAGAGTGAGATTCGAACTCACGGATACCGCAAGGCATCTTCTGATTTCAAATCAGACGCATTCGACCAGCTCTGCCACCTCTCCTTTTATTTGCTTATAGTAAGGATACCATAAGCAATATTAATTAGACAATAGTTAATCGCTAAAAGACTTCGTTGTGAATTTAATTTCTGAAGGATTTAAATTCTTACCGATTGAGTGAGAAACATTTCCTACACCAACTCTTCCAGCATTCACCTTTTCAGGAAAAACACCATCTTTAGGGTGTAGGTATTGAACTTCACCACTAGGGAAAATACGATAGATCTTAAAATCAGTTATTTTAAAAGAGGTTTTTAATTGTGTACTTAATGCAAGACACTGCTCTTTTCTTGCTAGATAAAGTAAGTTTTCACTTTGTCTCATAATTGCAGCACCGCCCGTTGGCATTTCAAAGACCTGCTCTTTTGGACTTGTCCAAGTTATAGCATATTTTTCTTCAACCTCAGCAGCTCTTAACCATCCACCTGTGCTTCCTTCAAACGTTGGTGATGGAATTTGTAAATTTAATGTTTCAGCCATAAAATATTTTTGGTAATTACTTAATATTATAATAACACATTTACTATTTTATGATAGCGGAGAATGGATTTGAACCATTGACCTTCGGGTTATGAGCCCGACGAGCTACCAGACTGCTCTACCCCGCGTTTCTATTTTCCAGACTATCTTACATTATACATTCATCTAATTCAAGTATTCCTAGCTAAACTTACTAACGCGACAAATAAAATAAAAAGAAAAACAAAAGTTTTTTCTAAACGTTGGAGACCTGGATAAATTTCATATGTACCGATAAGTCTATCTTGTAATAAAATTTCAGGAGGTTTTACCCAAACTTGTCCATCGTACCAACCTGATTCTTCATAGGCTACTGTAGCTTCCATTAGACGAGAGTATATATATTGCCACCCTAAATACGATCTTAAACAAAATATTGTGACTATTAACAATCCAACAAGAATAGAAGATATGAAAAAATATTTAATGTTGCTAAGAGAAAATGAGCTAATAAGGAGAATAAAAGCAGATAAGAGAAAAGACAGAATAAAGAGAAAAGACAAGAATTGAATATAACTATTTTTATCTTGAATACACCAAAAAAAGTTATTTGATTCTTTTAATTTTTTGTATTCATTCAATGGTCTTTGATCTTTTGGAACAGGACAAACATATTCAAAATCGTTCATCAAGATAAATATTAATCGAATTTACTAGAAGTTGATATATATACTGTTAAACTGAAAAAAGTTACCACTAAAAACCATGTAATTCTATTTAATGTTTCTTCTGCACTACGAGTACCGTTAAACACTTGGTTTTGACCAATCATACCCTGAGATTTGGGATTGTGAATCATTATCGATAGAATCAATCCTATTGAACAAAAAAGCCATAAATTTTGTATAATTTTCATTAATTCAATATTATAATTTTTTTTTTCTTATGATTAATCACTGTCTAGCCTTATGAGAAGGCAGACAATGAAAAAAAGACAGGTAGAAAAATTATTCTCCTTGTAATTTTAAAAGACCAAAACCTAAAGCTAAACCAACTAATGTTATTACTATGCAGATAGCTGCTGCATCTATCATTTCATTTCCCATAATTACTCCTTACTAATATATTTTTTTCAATGTGAAACTACAGCAATGTAGTTTAAAAAACGTTTAAAAACCGTTTCTTCCCCAAACAACTAATGCTATTGAAAACGTGAACATTACCATAAGAGAAGACCACCCTAAGCTAATTATTTCCATGATTGATAAAATTATAAATCTAGATTTGTATTTTTTTCGACTTACTTCTTATAATAAATTAAATGTAAACTAGTGTCTAATTTTACAAGTTATACAAGTCGAATATTTTTGAAGTTAGTAAACTATTATACTATAATGTTATAGGGTTTTCTTTTTAAAAGAAGCCATGGTCTGGAAAGGTGAATTTATAGAAAGATTTTCTAAAAAAAATATCATTTTTTGCGACCATCATAGATTCCAGTACTAAAATCCAGTAAAACAATACATGACAAGTAAATTAGCTACACAACTGCGTGAAGGAACGAGTAAGTCTCACACTATGGCAGAAAACGTGAATTTCATCAAATCATTTTTAGGTGGAGTTATTGATAGAACATCTTACACGGAAATGCTATCAAAACTATACTTTGTCTATGAAGCTATAGAAAATGCTATGGAACAAAATAAAGAGCATGAGTATATAAAACCAATATATTTTCCTGAACTTAATAGAACTGAAAGCTTAAAAGAAGACTTAATTTTTCATTACGGTGAGGATTGGTTAGAAAACATAACATTATCAAAAGCAACACTTGATTATGTAAATAGAATTAAAACAGTTAGTAAAGAAAAACCAGAATTATTGGTTGCTCATGCTTACACTAGATACCTAGGAGATTTATCTGGTGGACAAATATTAAAGAAGATAGCTCAAAGAAGCATGGGATTAGAAGGAAGTGAAGGATTAGCATTTTACGAATTCAAAGAAGTCAGCGATGAAGCTCAATTTAAGCTTAATTACAAAGCAGCCTTAGATTCTCTTCCTATAAAAGAAAATGAAGCTTCACAAATTATTGCAGAAGCTAATACAGCATTCACTCTGAATATGAATATTTTTTCTGAATTAGAATTTAATTTAGTAAAATTCCTACTTAGTCAAGTACGTGCTATAACTAATAGTATTCAAAAGCAATTTGTTCAATTGAGAACAAATTAAAATTTTAATGAAGTTAACTGATAGTAATTTATAAGTAATCTTTCTTTGTTGAATTTACATCTATTTATTATCAGTTATACTGTTTTTATGATAATTATATTCATCAATTAAGTGAGTATAAGATGGTAGCCAAAATTCAAATAACATAAGAGTATGCCTAAGATTAAAACACGTAAATCTGCATTAAAGAGATTCCGAAAAACAGTTACAGGAAAATTCATGAGAAAAAGAGCATTTAAAGCACATCTTCTAGAAAAGAAAAGTGCTAAACGTAAGAAAAATCTGTCTCGTAGAATGTTCGTTTTTAAGGGCGATGCTATTTCAGTACGTAGTATGATTCCATATGCTTAAAAAGTAGTAAAGAAATAAACCTTCACTAGGGAGAAAAATAAAAATGGTTAGAATAAAGAGAGGAAATGTAGCTAAAAAAAGAAGAAAGAAAATTTTTTCAGTTGCTAAGGGCTTTAGAGGAGCGCACTCTAAGATTTTTAGGATCGCTAATGAACAAGTAATGAAGTCATTAAGATACGGATACATAGGGAGAAAAAGAAAGAAAAGAGACTTTAGAAGGCTATGGATAACGAGAATTAACGCAGCTTCTAGAATTAATGGTACTAAATATAGTACTCTTATTTCTAAGCTTAAAGCTTCTGAAATTAGTCTTAATCGTAAAATGTTAGCACAAATGGCTGTTAACGATATGAGTTCGTTTACTCATTTAGTTAAGTCTTTATAAACAATATTTATATCAATAACACTCTTAAACAAATAGAGCATAGACTTTTTTCTAAAAGTCTATGCTCTATTTGTTTAAGAGGTAATTAGAAATTCATTTCAGCAAGTTGAACTTTTTCAAACTGTTTCTTCTTAAGTACTAATAGAACTTGAGCAAAAATAACAGTAAAGAAGAAGGCAATTAGACCTTTAACTCTCGCTGGACTTTGTAAGACAATTTCTGTTTCAGTCTGTCCGAAACCACCTACGTTAGGATCAATTGTCAACGGTTGATCAGCTTTAATAGAATCTCCTTCCTTAACAATAATATCAGGGCCAAATGGAACTTTAACCGTTACGGCATCACCACTCTTACCATTAATTGTGAAAGTTGTTAATTTAGCTGTTGACTCCACCTTAACAATTTGTCCGTCTACAGGAGATGTGTAAATAGTATTATTGCTTTTCTCACCAGTAGGTTGAACTTGACCTCTTCCACGGTTTGCACCAACAAAAATAGGGTATTTGATGAAGTGAACATCTCTATTCTCAGCAGGATTAGGAGCTAATATAGGGAATACGATCTTTTGGTGATCATTACCTGGAATAGGACCTACAACAAGTATATTTTGCTTAGAATCACTATAAGGGGAAATTACAACTCCTTCAGTAGCTTTCTTTAACTCTTCACTTAATCTATCTTTAGGAGCTAACTTAAAACCTTCTGGAAGGATTACAACAGCTCCCACATTTAAAGGCCCTTTAGTACCATCACCCGTAACTTGCTTTACTGATAAATCATATGGAATATCTACAACTGCTTCAAAAACAGTGTCAGGAAGTACTCCTTGAGGAACTTCAATTTCTACTGGTTTTTGTGCAAGGTGACAATTTGCACAAACAATTCTACCTGTTGCTTCTCTTGGATTTTCATATGCTTGCTGTGCATAAACAGGGAAAGCATTTGCTATAGACGGTAATAGCAAGGATCCAAAAATGCTTACGAAAAGCATGACATATTTAATTTTTTTGCCGATATTTGCAATATAGTTATTTTTCATCTTCTTCAAGTTATTTATTTGAGATAAATGTTACACGATTTTCTTTTTGTCATAATTTTTTGACAATTAATAGAAATTGCATATGAATAATTCTAAAAGTAAAAGAGCTTCTTGTTTTTTATTTGCTCTCTCTTGTATTCTAGCTTAAATATCTACGTAATTATTATTTTCTTGACTTCTTTCTATAAGGTAAACAATACTTGCACCTCCAAAATATAATATCATTATAATACTAGACATAAAAATCTGTGTTACAGGATCTACAGAAGGTGTCAAAATAGCACCTATTATCGTTGAACCAAGAGTTACATATCTCCAAACAGAGAACATTAATCTACTAGAGAAAATTTTCAGACTTCCTAAAACAACTTGTATTACTGGAAGTTGAAAAGCTAGACCAGTACTAAAAAGAAGGACAAGAATGAACTCAAAATACTGTTCAAATGACCAGAATGGCTCTACAACATCTGAACCATAATTAATAAAAAAATTTAATGCCGCAGGAGCCAGGAAAAAGTAACCACAGGATAAACCAAATACAAATAAAATTACCGAACCAATCACAACAGGTAAAATTGTTTTTCTTTCTCCTCTTGTCATTCCTGGAAGGATAAACAAAATTATTTGATAGATAATAAATGGACTACTGATAAAAAAACCAGTATAGACTGCAACTTTAAGTGATGCAAAAAAATATTCTCCTGGAGCTAATTGAAGAAACTTTATTCCTGTTGCAGGCTCTTGGAGTAATTTAACTATATTTTTTACTGTAAAAATACAAGAAATTATAGCAGTTACTAATAGCGATAATGACCAAAATAATCTCTGACGAACTTCTTCTAGATGTTCTGTCAAAGACATTTCAGCTTCATTTTGTTCAAAAGATATCGAATATGGAATAAGTTTTTTGTTAGCTTCAAAATTTTGGGTTAACATATTTTTTTTACTATTTAATAGAAAATTTAACACATGATACCTATTATTTTACTCATTAGGTAAGCATGAATATATTTAAAAATTCTTTATAAAGGAGAGTGATAGATCTTAATAAAAATCAAGATCTATCACTCTCCTTTATAAAAGAAATTAAGCTGAAGCTTGTGCACGTGCACGAGCTTTACGTAAGTTTTGAGTAGCTTCAATTCTATCTTTGCTACTTTCTGCTTCGTTAAAACGGATAGTAGCTTCTTCTAATTCTTTTTGTGCTTCTTGTTTATTGATAGAAGCACCTTCTTCGGCTCCATTTACTAAAATAGTTAATTCATCATTCTCTACTTCAGCAAAGCCACCCATTAAGACTATTGGAGTCCAGTCTTTATCAGTACGAACTCTCATTACTCCAATGTCTAAGGCTGTTAGTAAAGGAGCGTGACCACGTAAAATCCCTAATTGACCAGTACTACTTGGAAGAATTACCTCTTCGGCATTAGAATCCCAAACAGTTCTATCTGGCGCTATTATGCTAATGTGCAGAGCCATTTTGTTACCTTATCCTTATTTTAAGCTTTTTGCTTTCTCAATAGCTTCATCAATATTACCAACAAGATAGAAGGACTGTTCTGGTAATTCATCAAGTTGACCATCAAGAATCATGTTAAAACCTTTAATAGTTTCAGCTAGAGATACATATTTACCTGGCGATCCAGTGAAAATCTCTGCAACAAAGAAAGGTTGAGATAAGAAACGCTCAACTTTTCTAGCACGTGCAACTACTAATCTATCTTCTTCAGATAATTCATCTAGACCAAGAATTGCAATAATATCTTGTAACTCTTTATATCTTTGTAGTGTCTCTTTTACTCTTTGGGCTGTACCATAGTGCTCTTGTCCAACAATATTCACTTGTAGCATTGTTGAAGTAGAGTCTAGTGGATCTACGGCAGGATAAATTCCTTTTGCAGCTAGGTTTCTTGATAGTACAGTTGTAGCATCAAGGTGAGAGAAAGTTGTAGCTGGAGCAGGGTCTGTTAAGTCATCTGCTGGAACGTAAACAGCTTGAATTGAAGTGATGGATCCTGATGTAGTAGATGTAATTCTTTCCTGAAGCCCACCCATTTCAGTAGCAAGTGTTGGTTGATAACCAACGGCTGACGGCATACGACCTAGAAGCGCAGATACTTCAGCACCAGCTTGTACGAATCTAAAGATGTTATCAATGAAAAGTAGGACTTCTTGCTTATTAACATCACGGAAGTATTCTGCCATTGTTAACGCAGTTAATCCAACTCTCATACGAGCCCCTGGTGGCTCGTTCATTTGACCGTAGCAAAGCGCCACTTTTGATTCAGGAAGATTATCTTCTTTGATAACTTTAGATTCTTTCATCTCCATGTAAAGGTCATTACCTTCACGTGTTCTCTCACCAACTCCACCAAATACAGATAATCCGCCGTGAGCTTTAGCAATATTGTTAATAAGTTCCATGATTAACACGGTCTTACCTACGCCGGCTCCGCCAAATAAACCAATTTTACCACCTCTTCTATAAGGAGCTAAAAGGTCAACAACTTTAATTCCTGTTTCGAAAATTGATGGTTTTGTCTCTAATTCTGTGAATGAAGGTGATTTTCTATGGATAGGTAATTTTGTTTCCATAGAAACAGGCCCCATTTCATCTACAGGCTCACCTAAAACGTTAAAAATACGTCCTAGAGTGGCTTTACCAACAGGAACACTTATTGCATCCCCTAAGTCAGCAACAGACATTCCTCTCTTCAGACCATCTGTAGATGTCATAGATACAGCTCTTACTTTGTTGTTGCCAAGTAATTGTTGTACTTCACAGATTATTGCAGATTGCCCTTCACCAATTCGAAGAGCATTATAAATTCGAGGAAGTTTTCCGTCAGAAAATTCAACGTCAACTACAGGACCAATAATTTGAGTAATAAGGCCAGTGCTTGTTACAGTTACCATAAATAAGTTCGATATTCCGAAGTCAAGAATGTATTTAATAAGTTTCGTAATAAATAAAAAAACTCATATTAATATTAATCAAGAGAGTTCTTTCTATAGTTAATTAAAACTATTTCTAATAAATAGTATACAAGTGTAATAGAGAAAAATTATTAATAAAACTAGTAAATTGAGAGCTATTTTTCGCCTTTTTCGTTAAGCTTTTATTGAATGAGTAATAGTCGATTTTTTTTTATTGAATCACTTAATAACATAAGAATAGCTAATACATATTATCAGAAGACATTCTACCAGTGGTTTTTAACCAGTTTTGAGCTTCTATGTAATTATTTGGCGCTAAACGAATGGCTTGTTTCCAGTACTCAGCCGCTTTATCAAACATTGTACGTGCAGTCTCTAAATCTCTTTTTTCAGAGGCTTTAACACCCTGGTAATGGTAAATTACAGCAATATTATTTAAAGCGGGTGGAAGTCTAGAATTTAAATCTAAAGCTTGGTGATAATACTCTAATGCTTTTATATATTCACCATTACTAGCGTAAATTAAACCTATATTATAAAGAATGTAGCTTCTATCATATGGATCTTCTTCCAACCTCAAGGCTTCATAATAATTCTCTAGTGCTTCTGCATACTCACCCTCAGATTGAGCAGACATACCATCTCTGTAATAGGCAAAGGCTTCTTTTTCTTGTTTGCTTGCTGGTAAGACCTTTAAAACAATATCTGCTATAACGGTAAAAGTTTTGTCTATGAAATTATCATTTTTTTGAAATCTAGGCATAAATCGTAATTAATATTGGCTTTTTTTTGGACTTCTAGGAGTATAAAATACGTCAATTTAAATAAATATAAAGTAACTAGATAAATAATTTTTGAAGTTATTTATGTCTAAAAATGCGATCATAATCGAATACATATTTTCTTATTCGCTGACTAGTTAAATATAATGAAGATCAGGATAACCTTTCTAGTAAAAACTATATTTTTCTAAAGATAAATGAATCTTATTTGTGACAAAAGTGATACCTCATTTAAGAATTATTTTTAACTTATAAACAGTAACCTGCAAACAACGGACAATACAATGACGTTGTTAGCTAGAGTTTTAAATAGTCATCTGGGTAATTGATATGTTTGAAAAAATTTAACAAAGGCGATTAAATTAGTCTTAAATAATATTTATAATTAGTATAGTATTAAAGATTCTCAATTCCTGTAGCGACAACTTAGAAATATTACCGTCTTTAAGTTCCTATTAGTATCGTTTGAACAATAAAAATCATTTCATTTTAATCATAAATCAGTGATAAAATTCATTATTTGGCATATTAAGAATATTAATCATGAAATGTGAAACATCTGAAAGGATTAATAAATATTTTTTTATGCACTTGAAATTAACAGCTTAGCGAAACAAAAGATATTAAATATCATTTATAGAACTATTATAAGTAATAAATACTTCGAACTAAAGTATTAAATATTTTGCTTATCAAATGAAATGGATTTTCTAAGATTAAAATAACAACAAAAAATAGGAAAAAGAATGATTAAAAAAAAATACGGGATAAACAGAACATTAACATATTCTAGATTCGATTACATACAAAAATATCTTAACTGCAGAATGCAAAACAACAGTGTAACTGATGAAAGAGTTATACTACTGATTAATCCTTTGGTAATAGAAGGAGATAAAAGTAGTTATAGTTTGAATGAGAGTAATGGCTTTAAAGAAGTTAAGGTTTCGGAATTTACGATTGATACTGAAAAGGATGGTAAGCAAAAGTTAGAGAAGAAGAAGAACAAAATTACGAAAAATGATAGTGAGATCAACGAAAATACAAAGAGCAAAGTAAAATTAAAAAAAAGAATTGATGGAAGTTATGATGAAACAAGCAAAGTAAAAAAACAAAGTACCAGTAAAAAAAGTAAAAAGGAAGCTGGGAAAGAGTTATTAAAAGAAAAACCTACAGAAATCACACTTTCTAACAGAATATCTGTTCAAGAATTAGCTGACAAAATGTATGTTTCTGAAACAGACATTATTAGAACATTATTTTTAGATGGAAGAATAATTAACATTAATCAAGTATTAGATCTAGATACTGCAATAAGAGTTGGAGAACAATTAGGTATAAAAATCAGAATTGTTGACGAAGAAAACACGAATACTCGAAATAATTTTATCCTCGAGACTAATAAAGACGATCTTGAAGCACGTCCTCCTATTATAGCAGTAATGGGACATGTTGATCATGGAAAAACAACGTTACTAGATAGGATTAGACAAACTCAGACAGCACAAAAAGAGGCCGGTGGAATAACGCAAAAGATTGGTGCGTATGAAGTTAATATCGATTATCGTGAGGAAAAGAGAAAGTTAGTTTTCTTAGATACACCAGGTCATGAAGCATTTTCTTCAATGAGATCAAGAGGTGTTCAAGTAACAGATTTAGCATTGTTAGTAGTAGCTGCTGATGATGGAGTAAAGCCACAAACAATAGAAACAATCAAATGTATTAAAGAAGCAAATGTTCCGTTAGTTGTAGCAATTAATAAAATTGACAAGGATGATGCCAATATTGACAACCTTAAACAAGAATTAAGTACTTATAATGTCATACCTGATGATTGGGGAGGGGATACTCCTATGATTCCTATTAGTGCTAAAGAAGGAACTAACATGAGTGAGTTAATAGAAATGATTATTTTAGTGACTGACATGCTCAATTTGAGAGCTTCAAAGAAAGGCAATGCACAAGGTACTGTTTTAGAAGCTAATTTAGATAAAAATAAGGGTGCAATTGCAACTCTCTTAGTACAAAACGGAGTTTTAGAAGTAGGTGATATTGTGGTGACAAGTCGACATATGGCAAGAGTGAGAGGAATGATTGACTCAGATAATACTAATGTAATAAAAGCTACAGCTTCATCACCTATTTTGGTTTGGGGACTATCAGATGTACCAAGTATTGGAGATAAGTTTGAAGCTTTTAAGAACGAAAAAGAAGCAAGAAATGCTCTTCAAAATAGGAAAAATGAAGCAGTAATAAATGTGACAAGTAAAACAACATCTGACAGATATTCTTTGGTCGGGGTTAATATCCAAGCCGTGATAAATTTAGTTATCAAAACAGATATTCAAGGATCTGTAGAAGCAATTATTAGTAGTATCAATCAAATCGAACAGAAAAAAGTGAAAATTAGAGTGTTATATGCATCTGCAGGAGAAATAACAGAAACAGACGTAGATTTTGCAGATGCCAGTAAATCTGTAATTCTAGCATTCAATACAAGTCTTGCACCGGGGGCGAAAAAGGTCGCTCGTCACTTAGGAGTTAGCATAAAAGAGTATAATGTCATCTATGACCTTTTTGATGATATTCAAACAATGGTAGATGATATTATTGGACCACAATATGAAGAAAAAAACATTGGTAGGGCTATCGTTAAGGCTGTTTTTCCTCTTGGAAAAAATTACGTTGCAGGAAGCTTTGTTAATGAAGGAAAAATAACTAAAGGATCTTACATTAAAGTAAATCGTGATGGGGTAATAGTTTATGAAGGTGTATTGTCTTCATTAAAACAATTTAAACAAGATATATCAGAAATTGAAGAAAATTCAGAATGCGGCATATACATAGAAGAATTTAATGAATGGAAAGAAAATGATATTATTTCAGCATTTGAATTAGTAGAAAAAAAGAAGACTAAGTAAAAGAATAGACTTACTCAGATTTTTCTGTAATAAGTCTTATTTTATTAAAAAACTCCGTCTCGATTAATAAATGGTAGTAAAGATAGCATTCTTGCTCTTTTCACGGCTTTTGTTAATCGAGTCTGTTGTTTTGTTGTCAAACCTGTCATTCTACGAGGCAAAATTTTTCCTTGTTCTGTTAAAAATTTACTTAGTAGTTCTACATCCTTATAATCAATAACTTCATTCGTTGGTAGAGGAGAAAGTTTGCGACGGTAAATAGCCATAATTATTGTTTAAGATTTATTTTATTTCTTTAAAAATTTCGTGTTTTTTCGATAGAGGACAGTATTTTTTTAACTCTAATCGATCTGGAGTATTTCGTCTATTTTTTGTAGTACGGTATCGGTAAACACCTTCACTAGTTTGACATTCTATTGTAATTCCAATGCGTACACCTTTACTTTTAGCCATATATTTATAGATTTTTTATTTTTTTTATTCATTTATTTTAACTAAATAAATAAGGATTTGATTTCTAAAATTTCAGGAAAAAAAGAAACCTAATTTTTTTCTTTAGTATTTTGTTATATGTTATAATCTCTTATCGTGAATAGTAAAGCTTTTAGAGAAAAGAAATAATCTAAATAATTCAAAAACAGAAAATACGAATTATGGCAAACTCATTATCTGCTGAAAAAAGAATTGAAATAAATAAGAGAAATCAGCTACGTAATAAAGCATATAAATCTACTATACGTACTATATATAAGAAATGTTTAATCGCAATTAATAGCAAAGATGAAAACAATATCGATTCCGTGAAATCATTATTATCTTTATCTTATAGTAAGTTAGATAAAGCTGTCCAAAAGAAAATGATGCATAAAAACACGGCCGCTTCAAAGAAAGCTGCACTAGCAAAAGCATTAAAGAAAAGAGAACAAAATAAGTAAAAAAACATATCTAAATATAGGTTACTATAAATGTAACTTATATTTACAATTTTTATTCTAGTCCAAAACCTTCAAAGCCGTATTTTATAAATACTTAAGCATTTTGATAATATTTTTTAGTCATATGACATTAAAGGAAACTAAAATTATGGTCTGATTAGACTGATTAACTTTAAGAACATGTAAAGGGGACAGTAATCTAATGTCTAAAAATAATAAAATATCTACTTTTAGCTTGCCAGACTTAGTTGAAATACAACGTGCCAGTTTCTGTTGGTTTCTAGAAGAAGGATTAGCTGAAGAAATAAAAAATTTTTCTCCCATCACAGACTATACGGATAATTTAGAATTACATCTACTTGGGGATGAGTACAAGTTAAAATACCCAAAATACAGTATTAATGAATGTAAGAGGCGAGATGCAACTTATTCAGTACAAGTATATGTGCCAGCAAGATTAATAAACAAAGAAACAGGAACTATCAAAGAACAAGAAGTTTTTATAGGAGATCTACCTCTAATGACAGATAGAGGAACTTTTGTTATTAATGGTGCTGAAAGGGTGATTGTTAACCAAATTGTTAGAAGTCCGGGAATTTATTACAAATCGGAAACTGATAAGCAAGGAAGACGTACTTATAGTAGTAGCTTAATATCAAACAGAGGTGCATGGGTTAAATTTGAGACCGATAAGAATGATTTAGTTTGGGTAAGAATCGACAAAACTAGAAAGATCGCTGCTCATGTATTTTTGAAAGCCATGGGACTTAGTGACAGTGATATATATAATGGATTACGTCACCCTGAATACTTAAAGAAAACTTTCCGGGTTGAAGGAAATTACACAATTGAAGAGTCTCTAATACAAATGTACGCTAAGTTGCGTCCTGGGGAACCAGCTACAGTTAATGGCGGGCAACAAATTTTGTATTCACGTTTTTTTGACCCAAAACGCTATGACTTAGGTAAGGTTGGTAGATACAAATTAAACAAGAAACTAAGTTCATCCATACCAGAAAACATTAGAGTCTTAACACCTCAGGATACATTAGCCGCAATAGACTATTTAATAAACCTAAAATTTGATATAGGTGAAGTAGATGATATTGATCATTTAGGTAACAGAAGAGTAAGATCTGTTGGTGAGTTGCTGCAAAATCAAGTTCGAGTTGGATTAAATAGATTAGAGAGAATAGTTAGAGAAAGAATGACTATTTGTGATGCTAATTCTCTTACACCTAATACATTAGTTAACCCGAAACCAATCGTTGCAGCTATTAGGGAATTTTTTGGTTCCAGCCAACTATCACAATTCATGGATCAAACAAATCCTTTAGCTGAATTAACTCACAAAAGGAGAATTAGTGCGCTTGGTCCTGGAGGATTAAATCGTGACCGTGCGGGTTTTGCAGTTCGGGATATTCACTTAAGTCATTATGGTAGAATTTGTCCCATAGAGACACCTGAAGGACCTAACGCAGGATTAATTGGAGTTTTGGCTACACATGCAAGAATTAATTCATATGGATTTATAGAAACTCCATACTACAGAGTAGATAATGGAAAGACATTAAAGCAGACAGTCCCAATATACCTGGCAGCAGATCAAGAGGACGAGTTTCGAATAGCACCAGGTGATACACCAATCAATGAAGATTTTGAAATAAAAAATGAAATAGTAGCAGTTAGATATAGAAAAGAGTTCACGACTACAAGAAAAGAGCTTGTTGATTATATAGCAGTTTCACCTATACAAGTTATATCTATAGCAACTTCGCTTATACCATTTTTAGAACATGATGATGCCAACAGAGCTTTAATGGGATCAAATATGCAAAGGCAAGCAGTTCCATTACTATATCCAGAAAGTCCATTAATAGGAACTGGATTAGAAGCACAGGCTGCAAGAGATTCCGGAATGGTAATGGTAAGTTTAGAAGACGGGATAGTAACTTATATTTCCGCTGATAGAATTTGTGTAACTAATCAACAAGGGAAAGAAATTTCATATAATCTACAAAAATACCAAAGATCTAATCAAGATACATGTATTAATCAAAGGCCTTCCGTATGGCTTGGAGAAGAAGTTGTTGCCGGCCAAGTAATCGCCGACGGTGCTGCAACAGAAGGTGGAGAATTAGCATTGGGGCAAAATATACTTGTCGCATATGTGCCATGGGAAGGTTATAATTACGAAGATGCATTCCTTATTAGCGAGAGACTTGTTTATAACGATGTATATACATCGGTACATATAGAAAAATATGAAATAGAAGCAAGACAAACTAAATTGGGTTCAGAAGAAATCACAAGAGAATTACCTAATGTTGGTGAATATTCACTTCGTAAATTAGATGAAAATGGAATAATTGTTATTGGTTCATGGGTAGAATCTGGAGATATTCTAGTAGGCAAAGTTACACCTAAAGGAGAATCTGATCAACCTCCTGAAGGTAAGTTACTGAGAGCTATTTTTGGAGAAAAAGCTAAAGATGTTAGAGACACATCGTTACGAGTACCTAATGGAGGAAGAGGAAGAATACTTGATGTACGAATCTTTACTAGAGAAAAAGGTGATGAGCTGCCAGCTGGAGCTAATATTGTTATCAGAGTCTATGTGGCACAAACTAGGAAAATTCAAGTTGGTGATAAAATGGCTGGACGACACGGTAATAAAGGAATTATCTCAAAAATTCTACCAAGGCAAGATATGCCATACTTACCAGACGGTACTCCTGTTGATTTAGTTCTTAATCCATTAGGAGTTCCTTCAAGAATGAACGTAGGACAGATTTTTGAGTCACTTTTAGGATTAGCTGCAGAACATCTTAATAAGAGGTTTAAAATAGTGCCATTTGACGAGATGCATGGGGCAGAGGCTTCGCGAGTACTAGTAAACGACAAATTAATGAATGCTCGTAATTTAACTAAGAAAGATTGGATATTTGATCTTAAACATCCAGGGAAAATAATATTATTTGATGGAAGAACTGGAGATCCATTCGATAACCCGGTAATGGTAGGAATATCATATATGTTGAAACTTGTACACCTTGTTGACGACAAGATACATGCAAGATCTACAGGTCCTTATTCTTTAGTAACTCAACAACCATTAGGTGGTAAAGCACAACACGGCGGACAAAGATTAGGAGAAATGGAAGTTTGGGCTCTCGAAGCTTTTGGAGCAGCGTATACACTACAAGAATTACTGACTGTAAAGTCAGATGATATGCAGGGAAGAAACGAAACGTTAAATGCAATTGTAAAGGGGAAGCCAATTCCAAGGCCAGGTACACCAGAATCATTTAAAGTATTGATGCGCGAACTACAATCATTAGGTTTAGATATTGGTGCATATAAAATAGAAACTTTACCCGATGGACAAACAAGAGGAATAGAAGTTGACTTAATGTCTAGCATAAATAATAAAAAATTTCACTTACGTCCAACTTACGAATCAATAACACGTGAAGATATAGAAACATCTTTAAATTAACGTAAAAAATAAAAAAATAGAATGCCGAAGATAGAACAATATTTTGACTATGTTAAAATCAATTTAGCTTCTCCGCAAAGAATAAAGAAATGGGGAGAGAGGGCACTACCTAACGGTCAAATAGTCGGGGAAATTACTAAGCCAGAGACGATTAACTATAGGACTCTAAAACCTGAAATGGATGGACTGTTTTGTGAACGTATATTTGGTCCTGTAAAAGATTGGGAATGTCACTGTGGGAAGTACAAAAGAGTGAGATATAAGGGGATAGTATGCGAAAGATGTGGTGTAGAAGTCGTAGAATCCAAAGTACGAAGACATCGAATGGGGTATGTGCAATTAGCAGCTCCAGTAACACACGTATGGTATCTAAAAAGCTTACCTAGTTATATTGCAATACTTTTGGATATACCTCTGAAGGATGTTGAACAAATTGTATACTTTAATTCATATGTAGTTACAAGACCAGGAAATTGTTCAAGTCTAAAATATAAGCAACTACTAAGTGAGGATGAATGGATTGATATAGAAGATCAATTGTATCAAGAGCAATCAGATATATATGGAGTTGAGGTTGGAATAGGTGCAGAAGCTATACAAAAATTACTTAAAGATATTGATTTAGAGATAGAAGCTGAAAGTTTAAGAGAAGAAGTTTTACTTTCAAAAGGAGCGAAAAAAGACAAAGCTATCAAGAGATTAAGAATCATCGATAATTTTATTGCAACAAGATCTGATCCTTCGTGGATGATACTAACTATATTACCGGTTATTCCTCCTGATCTAAGACCAATGGTACAACTAGATGGTGGTAGATTTGCGACATCCGACTTGAATGACTTATACAGAAGAGTCTTGAATCGTAACAATCGCTTAATAAGATTACAAGAAATTCTTGCTCCTGAGATAATTATTCGTAACGAAAAGCGAATGTTGCAGGAATCTGTAGATGCTTTAATTGACAATGGAAAAAGAGGAAAAGTTGTTGTAGGTGCAAATAATAGACCCTTAAAATCATTGTCAGATATTATTGAAGGAAAACAAGGAAGATTCAGGCAAAATTTATTAGGGAAACGTGTTGATTATTCAGGGAGATCAGTTATTGTGGTAGGTCCACAATTGCAATTAAATCAATGTGGTCTTCCTAGAGAAATGGCATTGGAACTATTTCAACCATTTGTTATCCATAGATTAATTCATCAAGGCTTAGTAAATAATATAAAAGCTGCAAAGAAATTAATTCAAAAAAATGAAGTTACTGTTTGGAATGTTTTAGAGGATGTAATACAAGGACACCCAGTTTTATTAAATAGGGCACCTACATTACACAGGTTAGGAATACAGGCTTTTGAACCAATATTAGTCGAAGGAAGAGCTATAAAATTACACCCTCTAGTTTGTCCAGCATTTAATGCGGATTTTGATGGAGATCAGATGGCTGTACATATACCGCTGTCTTTAGAAGCGCAAGCTGAAGCACGACTTCTTATGCTTGCACCTTATAATTTTTTATCGCCAGCAACTGGTGAACCTATAATCATGCCAAGTCAAGATATGGTTCTTGGATGTTACTACTTAACGGCTGAAAATCCTACTCAACAAAATAAACAAGCTTTTTATTTTTCTAGTTTAGAAGATGCGCTTTTAGCGTATGATTCAAACAAAATTCCATTACATTCTTATGTCTGGGTTAGATTTGATGGAATAGTTGATAATGAGAGCGAAGCAATTAAAATTGAAGAAACCGAAAATGGGGAGAAAATACATATATTTGATGATCGAATAATGAAGAAAAATAAAAATGGAGAAACAGTTGTTCAGTATTTGTTAACTACACCGGGAAGAATTTTGCTTAATAAAGTTCTATTAGATTCACTAGTAATAGCGAAATAATGAAAAATTTTTCATAAAAGTAAGAATATCATGAAAGAAAAATATTTATTTGTGCCACCTAAACCTAGATTCACAAATAGAGTAATAGATAAAAAAGAACTAAAACGACTGATGGCTTGGGCTTTCAGCAATTATGGTACAGGCAGAGCTTCTTATATGGCTGACAGATTAAAAGAATTAGGCTTTCATTACGCAACACGTGCTGGCATATCATTGAGTGTAGAAGATTTGAGAGTACCACCTACTAAAAGAAACCTTTTAAATAGGACAAATGAAGCTATAAAACTAACTGAAGAACAATACGAAAGAGGTGAAATAACAGCCATAGAGAGATTTCAGAGAGTTATAGACACTTGGAATAACGCTAGTGAAGAGCTTAAAACTGAAGTTATTAAATATTTTAAAGAGACAGATCCACTTAATCCTGTTTACATTATGGCATTTTCTGGTGCCAGGGGAAATATTTCGCAAGTAAGACAACTCGTCGGAATGCGTGGTTTAATGGCTGATCCACAAGGTCAAATTATTGACCTACCAATTAAAAGTAATTTTAGAGAAGGATTAACAGTAACTGAATATATAATCTCATCATATGGAGCAAGAAAAGGCTTAGTTGATACAGCACTAAGGACCGCAGACTCAGGCTATCTTACACGTAGACTGGTTGATGTAGCTCAAGACATTATTATTAGAGAAATAGATTGTGGTACACAAAGAAGCATCATAATCAAAGATATGGTTGCTAACAATCAAGTACTAATCCCAATTGGCAGTAGATTAGTCGGAAGAGTGTTGTTTGAAACTCTCTACTATCCACATGACGGTGGGGTTATAGCACATGTTAATCAAGATTTAGATCATGAAACTAATAAAATTATTGTGGATGCTGGAATTAAGTCAGTCAGTGTCAGATCTCCTTTAACATGTGACTCTGCTAGATCTGTATGTCAGTTTTGCTATGGTTGGAATTTAGCGCATGGTTCACTCGTAGATTTAGGTGAAGCTGTCGGTATTATTGCAGCGCAATCTATTGGTGAACCAGGTACACAGTTAACGATGCGTACTTTCCATACTGGTGGTGTTTTTACTGGAGAATTAGCAGAACAGATAAAAGCCCCTTTCAGCGGAATTATTAGACTGCCTAAAAATATTAAGTCACGATTAATAAGAACTAGACATGGACAAGAAGCAATAATATTAGAAGCAAATTATAAGTTATCACTTTATGGTTACAAATTAAATGAAGAAAAAATAGAATTTACTCAAGGAACTATATTATTCATTAATGATAATGAGCAGTTTCGAGAGGGACAAGTTATAGGTGAAATAAGCACGAAAACTAATCTAATAACTGAGAGAGCGACAAAAGACTTGTTAACTGAAACTTCTGGGCAAGTTTTTTTCTCGGAATTAACATCAGAAGAAAGAATTGATAGACAAGGAAATATTACGACGAAGACGAGTAAAGGAGGATTGATTTGGATACTTTCAGGAGAAGTGCATAACTTGCCTCAATCAGCACAAGTCGAAATAAAAGAAGGTGATGAAATAAACAATGAAACAATTTTAGCAACAACATACATAACCAGTGATTATGGCGGAATTGTTAGATTAGATAAGAAATTAGATTTTGAGGAATTGAATGAAATAGCAATAGTAACATCTTCAGTACTTATTAAACATGCACTAGTTATAGATGAATGTGAAAATGATGAAACAAACAATAATTTCTTCTTAAATTTTTCCAACGGGAATAAGTTTCTTATGCTTTGTTCTCCTGGTAATAAAGTTAATAATGGGCAAGTTATAGGTGAATTGGTAGATACAAAATATCGAACAAAAACTGGGGGGATTATAAGGTATAAGGATCATCCAAATGATTTTCAAGAAAAGCATCGATTACTTTGGGTTCCAGAAGAAACTCATGAGATCAAAAAAGATATTTCTCTGCTTATGGTAGAAAATAATACATATGTTGAAGCTGGTATTGAAATCATCAAAGATGTCAGAACAGAAAACGCAGGTTATTTAGAAGTTATAGAAGAAAATGGTATTGTCGAAAAAATTATTATTAAAGTAGGAAAGATTCTTAAAGCAGATGAAGAAGTACAATATTCATCGGAAATTATAGAAACTGGAGAAAAAATATGTAAAGGAATTTATGCGGAATTTCCATGTTTATTAGAATCTGTCGCCGAAGGAATACTTATTAGACCAGTTGATGAATATTACATAAATAAAGAGCAATTAGAAATTGAAACAGAGCATTCATTAAATAATCACCAATCTATTGGTATTAATTTAACTCAACATTTATCATTTAAAGATGGAGAAAAAGTTGAATCTATTAATGGAATAGATTTAGTAAAAACATACTTAACTGTGGACATATCATCTGACCAAATCCATGGTTCTGCTGATATAGAGTTTTTAGCTACAAATTGCAAAGGAGAATATAAATTACAAGTTGCCATAATAGAAAATTTACAAATTAGACAAGATACATTCATTGAAGATAGTAAGCAGCAAGTAAAAACTAATTTTTGTGTTAAAAATGGCCAAAAGATTATTCCAGGCGAGTTAGTCGCTCAAACATCACTGATTTCAAAATCAAAAGGAAAAGTAGAAAATATAACAGATAATGGGCAATCTGGTAAAAAAATTCTTATTCTTAGAGAAACAGATGAAGAGATTATATATTTAAATGGAGAAACACCTCAGGTATCTGAAGGAGAACTTGTTCGATATGGTGATCAAATTGCTGCTAATATTGTAGCTAAAGAATCTGGTAGAATTGTATCTCTTGATGAAAACAAGATCAAAATACGTACAGCTAATCCTTATTTAGTGTCATCCGGAGCTGTATTGCAGACAAAAAACAAGGATCTTGTCCAAATGGGTGACATTTTAGCAATATTAGTATTTGAAAGATCGAAAACTGGAGATATCGTTCAAGGTTTACCAAGAATTGAAGAAATACTAGAAGCAAGACGACCTAAAGAAGCATGTAAACTAGCACAAAGGCCAGGAAAAGTCAAAGTTTGGTATGATTCAGAAGAAAATTATCATGTTGAAATATTAGAAACTGATGGTAATGTCAATGAATACATGGTAAATAGTACGCAAAAAGTAATAGTTTCAAATGGAGAAAATATACTTTTAGCGGAAGCCATCACTGATGGAGCTCCCAATCCACATGAAATGCTGAGCTTATACTTTAATTTCTATATGAATGTGTTAGGAATCTATGAAGCTGCTAAATTAAGTTTACAGAAAGTGCAAACATATCTAGTTAATGAAGTACAAAACGTTTATCAATCACAAAATGTTGATATTTCGGATAAGCATGTTGAAGTAATAGTCAGACAAATGACATCTAAAGTAAGGGTCGAGGATGGAGGAGATACAACTCTTTTACCTGGAGAGCTTGTAGAATTACAACAAATAGAAAACATTAACGAAGCAATGTTATTAACAAAAGGAGTTCCGGCAACATACTCGCCTGTATTGTTAGGAATAACTAAATCATCACTAAATACAGATAGTTTTATATCTGCTGCTAGCTTCCAGGAAACTACAAGGGTGTTAACAGAAGCAGCTATAGAAGGAAAGGCTGATTGGCTACGAGGATTAAAAGAAAATGTAATAATAGGACGATTAATACCTGCAGGAACAGGTTTTAACTCATATAGTGAAATATCTAAAATTAATCGAAATGAAAAAAAGATGTCTGACGGCTATTATTTTGATAATAAAAATACAGATAATCAAATGACACGTTTTATGATTGATGAAAATAATGGGTATTTTCAGGATGATGCAAAGGTACAATGAATAGGTTTATAGAATGTAGAAAATAATATAGTTAAAAATAAAAAAATACAATTTCATGAAAATCATTACTTTGATAATATATCAAATTAAGTGCTTGGAGAATAAAGACCATAAACATTTATTTGTTGAAGTCTTCAAAGATTATCTATATTCAAAATAATATTCTACTTAAAGAGGAAAATAAAAATTATGGCAGTTGTTACATTGGCTGAATTGCTAGAAGCTGGAGTCCATTTTGGACATCAATCGAGAAGATGGAATCCAAAAATGTTTCCATATATTTATGCAGAGCGTAACGGTATACACATCATAGACTTAGTTCAAACAGCAGAATTACTAACAGAAGCATGTAATTTTGTGCGTAAAGCATCTGAAGAAGGAAAAAAATTCCTTTTTGTGGGGACAAAAAGGCAAGCTGCTGGTGTTATAGCACAAGAGGCAGAAAGATGTGGAGCGCATTATGTCAACCAAAGATGGCTAGGGGGAATATTAACAAACTGGTTTACTATTAGAACAAGAGTTGAAAGACTTAAAGATCTAGAAAGTAAAGAAGAAAGCGGATACTTAGATAAATTACCAAAAAAAGAAACTGCCATTCTTAAGAGAGAACTTGAAAAGCTACGCAAGAATCTTAACGGAATCAAAGACATGAAACGCTTGCCAGACCTTGTCCTGATTGTTGATCAAAAAAGAGAAAGTACAGCTATTCAGGAATGTATGACGCTAGGAATACCAATTATTTCAATTCTGGATAGTAACTGTAATCCAGACATTACAGATATACCAATTCCAGGTAATGATGATGCTATTAGATCTATAAAATTAATTGTTGGTAAGATAGCTGATTCTATTTGTGAAGGACAAAGTGGGAAAGTTCAAAGTGAAGGCAAAGAAGAAGTTGAATTTGCTTAATTTTATGCTCATTTACAATAACCCATAGTAAATTTATATATTTAAGAATAAGAAAAAATATGGCTGCTGAAATTTCTGCAAAAATTGTTAAAGAATTACGTGACAAAACATCAGCTGGAATGATGGATTGCAAAAAGGCGTTACAAGAAGCTGGTGGGGATTTTGCAAAAGCTGAAGAGGCATTAAAGAAAAAAGGATTAGCAACAGCTGCGAAGAAATCGGGTCGCATAGCTACAGAAGGAATTGTAGAAGCATATATTCACATGGGAGGAAAGCTAGGAATTCTAGTAGAAGTAAATTGTGAAACAGATTTTGTGGCTAGAAGATCTGAATTCCAAGACCTTGCTAGAAGTATTGCAATGCAAATAGCAGCATGCCCTCAAGTACAATACATAAACTCAGCTGATATACCACCAGAGATTGCAGAGGCAGAAAAGAGAATAGAAATGGAGAAAGATGACTTAGGCAATAAACCTAAAGAAATTAAGGAAAAAATTGTCGAGGGAAGAATACAAAAGAAATTGAAAGAAATGGTTTTACTCGAACAAGCATTTATTAGGGATTCTTCTATGACTGTTGACGACTTGGTGAAGAAAAATATCTCTACTTTAGGTGAGAATATACAAATCCGTAGATTTGAAAGATTTGTATTAGGTGAGGGATTAGAAAAGAAGAATGAGAATTTTAGCGCCGAAGTTGAAAAAATGATGAAGTAGGAATAAACCTTTTAAGCTATTACTATCATCTATTATAAAAGTGAAAAAAACTTAAAAATTCCATAGTAAGTAAATAGAAAATATATTCAATTTTTTAACTGAATCTAAATTATTCACCTACAAATAAATTAGAATTAGTGCATAATAATATTATTCTTAATTATAATTATGGCTTTTGATAAAATTCTTTACTTGTAAAGTCAAATCTATAATTTATGAATGTTAATGAAGTTTATGCTTTTCTTCTAAATTAACATTTTAAAATTGCAAAAGAATTATATACAACTATGTATCAGAATAACCTTAGCGCTTTTAACTCCTTCTACTCAATTGCAGAAGTTGAAGTTGGAAAGCACCTTTATTGGGAAATTGCAGGATTACAACTACACGGTCAAGTCTTCATTGTTTCGTGGTTAGTAATGGGAGCACTTCTAGCATTCGCCATTGCTGGAACTAGAGACCTTAAGCAAACTCCAGAAGGATTACAGAACTTCATGGAATACGCTTATGAATTCTTACAAGACATTGCTAAAAACCAAATTGGTGAAGAAGAATATAGACCTTGGGTTCCATATGTAAGCACAGTATTCTTATTTATCTTTGGAGCAAACTGGGCTGGAGCTCTTATTCCTTGGAAATTGATTTCACTACCAGAAGGGGAATTAGCAGCACCAACTAATGATATTAACGTAACAGTAGCGTTAGCTCTAATGACTTCTTTCACTTATTTCTACGCAGGAATCAGCAAAAAAGGAATTGGATATTTTGCGAAGTATGTTCAACCTACTCCTATTCTTTTACCTATTAACATTCTTGAAGACTTTACAAAGCCATTGTCACTAAGCTTCCGTCTTTTCGGAAATGTCCTTGCAGACGAGCTAGTTGTTTCTGTATTTGCTCTATTAGTACCTATCCTAATACCATTGCCAGTAATGATCTTAGGACTATTTGCTAGTTCTGTACAAGCACTGATTTTCTCTACACTATCTGCAGCTTATATAGGTGAAGCATTAGAAGATCATCATTAAAATGAAAAAATAAAATTAGTATCTGAAATAATTTAATCCTTATAAATATGATAAATATCACAATAATCTTATGAACCCTATCGTATCTGCTGCTTCAGTTGTTGCTTCTGGTCTATCTGTTGGTTTAGCTGCAATCGGTCCTGGTATTGGACAAGGAACAGCTGCTGCACAAGCTGTTGAAGGTATTGCTCGTCAACCTGAAGCTGAAGGTAGAATCCGTGGTACTCTACTTCTTTCTCTAGCATTCATGGAATCATTAACTATCTATGGTCTAGTTGTGTCTCTAGCGTTACTTTTCGCTAACCCATTCACAGCGTAATTCTTCGCTAAAATTTTACAAGCTAAATATTTTTTAGTATCCCTAGTCATTGTGAATGACTAGGGTATTGAAGTGGTAACATTTTTTTAAGGACCCATTATAAAAAATAAGTAATAATGACAAATCTGATATTTCTGTTAGCACAAGAAGCTGCTAGTGAGCCAAAAGGTGGTTTATTCGATTTCAATGCTAC